>WNGE01000635.1_pt1 | contig 79328 bp, 68 predicted proteins | sample 5400651 | NCBI WGS metagenome assembly WNGE01 (sample SAMN13153370, study PRJNA577476) | soil metagenome | isolation source: 60 cm soil or saprolite under grassland replicate 2 | place: USA:California | collected 2016-06-15 | reverse complement strand
GAAAGCGCACAACAAATTCGGTTGGATGCAGGCCCAGAAAACCGGTGAAACCTAACCAGAAGTGGAGAAACAGATAGTAGAGTTCCATATTCGGCTCTGGCCCCCAGATGATATGCCAGAGCAGAGGAAGAGGTTGACGAGCTAATTCAACCGAGAATGCTTCGTCGTACCAGATACTGGGAGATCCCAGTCGGTAGAGGTTAAAGCCTAGGGCAATCACGCCTACTAGTATACAGAGCAGCCAGGTGGAGGAGAAAAGATGCGTAATTCGTTGCATTTGATGGAGTAATACAGGCTTTTGATCTGTATCATCTTTAATTGTGCCGATTTGTCCTGCTGACTCACTTGTTTGGGTCATTCAATATCTCCCAAGCTCCCGTGTCGTAATTTGAGTTTCTCCTTTTAAGAAACGTGTTGCGTATTCGGCTTGTAACAGAATAGTTTGGAATTGGGAGGAAACCTGTTATAATAGTCACGCACGTATACGTCAATTCATTACCCACATCTTTAGGGGCGTTCATTGTGAACCTGGGCTATAGAGTACTTCGCGTATTACAGTGGATGCAAAAGCAATACTTACGTATTCCGCTCTTCAATAGATCACGCAAGGACACAAATGAACAGTCCTCTAGAAGTGATAAGAAATACAATAGCAATATAATTACAGGTGGAGGAGAAGGAACAATCATGCCCGAACAATTTAAGGCCTTGCAAGGCTTCAAAGATATTCTGCCCAATGAGCAACCCTACTGGCGCATGGTCGAGCGAGTAGCTGTAGAAGTGGCAAATCTCTATGGGTACCGGCGAATCGAGACGCCAATCCTGGAAGAGACAACCCTCTTTGCGCGAACGACAGGTGAAGGCACGGATATCGTTGAGAAAGAGATGTATAGTTTTGACGATCGTGCTGATAAGGAGGGCAATCGTCCCAACTTGACGTTGCGCCCGGAGGGAACAGCGGGGGTTGTGCGCGCTTATCTGGAGCATGGCATGTTCCAACTGGCTCAACCTGTCAAGCTCTACTACTTGAACGAACCGATGTTTCGCCACGAAAGGCCTCAGGCAGGCCGCGTGCGCGAACACCACCAGTTTGGATGCGAGGCTTTGGGAGATGGTGACCCGGCGATTGATGCAGAGATGATTGCCTTGCTGTATGACTTTTACGCGCATCTGGGTTTGAAACATATCCGTGTTTTCATCAACAGCATTGGCGATGGTAACTGCCGACCTCAATACATCGAGATATTGAAAGATTACTACCGCCCGTTGCTAGCTGAGTCCTGCCGGGATTGCCAGGTGCGTTTCTATAAAAATCCGTTGCGCTTACTTGACTGCAAAGAGCCTCAGGACCAACCGAAGATCGCTGCCGCACCTAAGATACTTGATTACCTGTGCGAGCCTTGTCGCGAGCATTTTGATGCTGTTCAACGTTTTCTGAGGGTATACGATGTGCCTTATGAGCTCGATCCATTGATTGTGCGCGGGCTGGATTATTACACCCGCACAGTGTTCGAGTTCACGTCCGATATCGATAAACTGGCGCTTAACGGCGGTGGACGTTATGACGGCCTGGCTGAAATACTCGGTGGCGCTCACACACCAGGCATTGGATTCGGCGCAGGCATAGAGCGCATTATCCTGGAGATGAAAAGACAAAAGATCACATCACCAGCAGATGAGCTTCCACTGGCATTTGTGGTCTACTTTGGCAAGTCACCTGAGTACAAAGAAGCTGCAGTGCGAACAGTAGCAGCGTTGCGTCACAATTCTATCAAGACAGAGATGGCGTATGGTGACCGTAGTGCGAAATCACAAATGAAGCAGGCCAATAACTCCGGGGCGTCTTACGCTATATTGATCGGTGAGAAAGAACTCGAGGGTGGTTTTGTGACGATCAAAGATCTGCGGGCTGAGGGTTTGGGGACGGAAAGTAAACAGGTGGAAGTGAGAGGGGAAGAACTGGTGGGATATCTGAAGAAGGGATGAGAATGCCGAAGAGAATGACCGGCGCAGAGAGCTCACGAATAAATTCGTCTGCTCTGGTTCGGCTTCGTATGCTACTTGATCCATTGTGTGGAAATAGTTTCCCCTGGGAGATCATTCAAGATTGCACTCCTTGTTTCATTCGCCAACACTATCTTAATGTGATTGTACCTGTTTATCTTGGCAACTCACTATTCAGTACCCTTCGCCGAAAGGGAAATGTAATTCGATGCACGGTACTCAACAGATCTATATCACTCGAATAATTATTAACCTGATAATTACTGAGTATGAAAGGTACTTTACCACGCGGAACTCGAGCTATTAAGTTAAGAGGTCTTTTAGCTCCAATAGCGATTCCTGCTTCTATGCACGAGTTTATGTTGTTCTTAGAGATATCAGCGATTACTATAAATGCTTGTCGAATTTGCTCAGTTATAGCCTCACGTATATGACTCTCGGTGATCTTGTCACCTACTATACATGGCATGGCTGTGATATGCTGTACAGCTTGCTTAATGGTCAGATTTCTTTGCTCTTGCTCTGTAGCAAGATCGGTAGCTAGAAAGACATAATGTGGCTGAGAAGGACGGTGCCAATTTTCTGCTAGTACTTCGATTGATCTTTTCAAAACAGTATCAAGCTTACCACTTTCAATGTCGTCAGCTTTCATGCGTACAACATATTGCTCAAATGGATCGGGAAGATTGACATCTGGCTCTGCTACAACTAGACAGTGTATACCTTCTGAATGAGCGAATGCGATTTCTTCTAACATATATTTTGATGTAGTGCCCTGGCCGCGATCTGGTAGAATGGCTACTAGCCCTCCACAACTTCTAATAATAGCTCGAACTCTCTCTGGATCGTATTTAGATTGATCTTCAGCATCTCCAATCAGCCTAAAACCATCATTGTCCAGCCTTTGGCATACGTAATCGGGTAAAGAAGATTCCGTCTGTCGCCAAGAACGACTAATGTAGATATCCGAAACTTTTTCGAGTATTAAGGCTCTATCATCATAGTACAAGCCTGTAATCAAATCAAAAGCTGTCCTCATGTCAATTTTTTTGTCAGGCATGTCGATCCACTTAGTCTGTTCGAGGAAACCTGGTATTTCACAATCTTCTATGCGAACTGGTATTATACGGTACCATTTATACTTTGCTCGTTGACCAATAGCAGAATTATACTCTTCCTCGACCCAACCCGATTTAATAGATGCTTTTGACAGGACGATGATCATACTCTGACCCTGAGCAATGGCTGTAGCCAATACAGTAGATATAGTAGCACTCGTTGAAAGGTTGAAGGCATCATACCAAATAGGAATTTCAGCCGCTACACTTAACCATCTATAAAGCTGATCTACAAAATCCTTATCCGCATGCGCATGGCTCAGAAATGCACGAAATAGTCTTCTTTGATAAGGTAGTTTCGGTTGAGTACTCAATTTATATCTCCTTTTAGTAGCCCTGTCTCAGTCGCCTGACAAGCTTATGAAGACATAACGGAAGAAGTAGCCGTTATATGGCTATATGAATTAAAGATCACGGCATCTTTCCACGTCTCACTCTTTTTGAATACACCACTGTGCGAGAGAGGTACTGCAAGCGTTGCAAAGATATTCTGTACTGGCCGCTCGAAGTCAAAGATCACAGTCTTCCCTTCTGGATCGAGTAGATCAGGGTTCTCGCGAGTGGATTGTGAGGGAAAGACCAGATATGGACCAGCATCGGCCTGTTCCCATAGCACAATTTCATGGCGCAGCAGATCCTCAACCATTGCGATCAGGAGCAGTTTTTCCTGTGCTTTGTCTTTCAGACGTTCATCGTGGGCCACAGAGAAGTTCCCTGCTCGTGCCTTCTCTTCAGCGATGCTGCCCAGGCCATCCGGCTCGTCTTTCACAGCGTTGACCAGGGCTGAGGCATAGGAGTCGACCAATTCCGGCTGTAGCAAGACAAGATTGCCAAAACTGAGTCAATGGATCAGGTCTCGCGACTCTACTCGCCCTATACAGGTTTCGAATTGAGCACGTAATTTCCCCCCCAGCATCTTAAGCTTCTCCTCCAAACCTATCTTGTAAGATCTGTGTTACCCTGCGTTTGTTAAAGTTTTTAAGTGATATACGGTGAAGTGTGATTATCTGGAGTATATCACAGGTGGTAAAGCAAAGGGACAGCGGCGACGCGATGGATGCGACAAACGCCTGAATAGTTAAACAATTGATCAGTATAGTATGATGCTGATAAAGGTATTTGCGACTAAAAGAAAGGGAATATCTATATGAGTCACTTGACGAGCGAGCATAGAAATTTTCTGATGGAGCAGGTTCGGACGGCCAAGCTGGCAACGGTGCGCAAAGATGGAAGCCCGCATGTTACTCCTGTCTGGTTTGTCCTGGATAGTAACACACTTGTCTTTACAACCTGGCATACGTCGATCAAGGCGGTGAATATCAGGCGCGATGGACGTGTTTGCCTGTGTGTGGATGATGAGAAGCCACCATTTAGCTATATTCAAATTGAGGGGACAGCGGTCATGAGCGCTGATAGTGAAGCACTGAAATACTGGAGCACTCGTATTGCAGGCAGGTATATGGGAGAGGACCTGGCTGAGGCTTATGGAAAGCGCAATAGTGTAGAGGGTGAGTTGCTTGTGCGGGTTACGCCAACTAAAATTGTCTTTATGAAGGATGTTGCCAGCTAAATACTATCCTGTTATTCGTGATTTTTCCGTGATATAAGACCCCCTCACTGTGATTTTTCCGTGACACGAAGGAGTTATGCTCTTAGTAACGAACGGAATAGAAAAGAAATTATAAATAACGTCTCACGCGGTGTGAGCATTGAGTATTCCGTTCTTAAGAGGAGATAAACAGATCATGAGTAGTACTGTAAAGAGCATTCGGCCAAAGGCCGTCATTCAAATCCCTGAGCCACCGATCGCACGCTTTTTGTTTGCCGATACGCGTATGGCCTGGGTCTGGTTGATCGTTCGTCTGTATGTTGGGTACCAGTGGTTTACTGCTGGATTTGAAAAACTGACTGGCTACTCCGCCACTGTTGGAAGTGACTTCGGTCAGCATGTGGGCAATTCCTGGATATTCACCTCGCATCTTGGCGCAGCGATCACGGGCTTTGCGCATGGTGGAATAGCGCAGGCAACCGGTCCATATCCCGCCGTTCAGGGTTGGTATGCCTGGTTTCTGCAGAATGCTGTAATACCGTGGGCCGGCTTTTGGTCTTACGTGGTGACATTCGGTGAAATAGCCGTTGGCATTGGCTTGATCCTTGGCATCTTGACTGGTATTGCCGCTTTCTTCGGGGTGTTCATGAACATGAACTTCCTGCTGGCTGGTGCGGTCAGCATCAACCCGATCATTGGTGGTCTTGCCATTCTCCTGGTACTTGCCTGGCGCGTTGCTGGCTACTATGGCGTTGACCGCTGGCTACTGCCACTGTTGGGTACGCCATGGACAGGTTCGCTGGCTAAAGCGGAAGCGGAGAAGCCTAAACAGACAACACCCCCTGTACCTTCTATGGGTTAATAACTCTAGATGGTTGTCAGCAGGGTAACACAAGTGTAGGAGTCCGATCAATCGGACTCCTACACTTGTGTTACCCTGCTGACTGGTTAGTTGACGGTCTAGAACGGGGTCGACTTTATTGGTATCGAGGCCACACTTGTTTCCCCGCCATTCAAGGCGCGCTTGAATTCCGCTGCCTCGGGTCGCACAATCAGGATGGGGAGTTTTGTAGCGCCAAGCACTCGTTCTGTGATACTGCCCAGGACCCAATGCTGCCATCCACCTCGCCCATGTGTTGCTATGGCAATGAGATCGCAGCGTCCGAAAGCGCCAGCGCCTTCCGCATCTTCACCATTTTCAGCCATTTGAATAATCGCGTGGGCTACATCCTGGGCAACTGCTACTGACCATGTAATGGAGAGGTTAAGCTGCGCAAGAGGGCCATCACGCAACTGATCTGTAATAGAGCTTAGATAGGTTTTTGCTCTATGCAGTTTATTCTCTTCCAGATGCTCAATAGACCCCCGGCAAAGGACTTCGTCCTCTGTACTCCTATTTTTCTTTCGACTCAGGCCTGATGTGAATTTCTTGAGGTCTCATGATTAGGAGCGGCAACATCGTTGCATGAAGTACACGTTTAGATACACTGCCCATTGCCCAATCCTGCACGCCGCCTCGTCCATGCGTTGCCATAGCGATGAAGTCAAACTTCTCTTGTTCGGATTTCTTCACTATGGCTTCAGCTACGTCTGGATCGACTTCAACAGAGCTAGTGATAGCGAGATCCAGGTGTGCCAAATCACCACCTTCACTAAGACGATGTACTAGAGTAGCCAGGTACTCCTCATCTTCGTGTTTCACCTGTTCTTTCAGACCTGTATCAATATGCGCGTCGCTCTTAAATTTTCCACCGCTAACCGGAAGGTCTACTACTCGTAACAAATGCAGCGCACCCTGCTGCGAGGTAGATTCGGCTAACGCTTCTGCTAGATACGCTGCTGGCTCAACCACTGCTTCTGAAAGAGTAGACCCATCCACAGCTACGAGTGCTCGCACAGGCTGGTGATCTGCTGTCGCAGGCTCAGGCTCACCTTCCCGCAAGACGAATACGGGTACCGGAGAATGGCATGTCACTTTATCGGCTACACTGCCCAGCGCCCAGCGCTTGAAGCCGGTATAACCATGGCTACACATTACGATTATATTGACATGGAACGATTGAGCGGCAGAGAGGATCGACGGTGCAATTGCGCCGGTGAGGGTTTTGACTTCCGTTTTGATACCAGCCAATTCATTTAATCCAGCAATATTTTCAAGATAATTGGTAGCGCCAGTAACATCAGCATCAACTGTTTCCTCTACATACCCTGAAGTCGAACTGTACTTTCCAGTGTCCACGGGAGCAGTCGCCACCCGTAGCAAGATCACTGAACCACCTAAAGCGCGCGCAATACGTGCTGCGATAGGAATGGCTCGTTCAGCACGGGCTGAGCCATCCAGTGGTATAAGAATTCGTTTATACATAATCATTCTCCGCTTATCATTTGGCATACTCTACCAGGGCAATCAGGCCACCAATTTCTGACTTATTTTCCAGGATAGATGAAAGGGTTTTACTTTCTGGTGCCATCTGCTTGGTTCCTTATCCTTGTTGTTCTGATAGACAAATCCATTGCTACGTAGGAGATAACTTTATTATTCCTACCTATAGAAAGGATAATCTCGTGAAATCACAGAGAAATCACAGAATGAGGAACCAATGTCACGAGACACTCACATTGAGTGGATGTCAGATGAGCCAACAGGGAGCGCAGCCAGGGAATAGCCCACTCCAACCTTGGTAAGGATGTAGCGAGGTTGCGTAGCGTCAACTTCTAATTTGCGGCGCAGACGATTGATGTTGACTTGAAGCATATGACTTTCACCCAGATATTCCGGTCCCCACACATGCTCCAACAACAAGTCCTGTGTGACAACACGACCGACATTCTGCGCCAGATAAGCAATGATACGATACTCGGTTGGGGTAAGAGCTATTTCATGATCTTTCAACATCACCATATGTTGGGAGTAATCAATTACCAGATTGCCTGTTGCGGTTGTTGCGCGCAGGCCCTGAGTAAATTCCCTGGCGGTAAATTGCGAACGCCGTATAACTGCACGCACACGGGCCAGCAGTTCATCTACACTAAACGGCTTTGTGAGATAGTCGTCCGCACCCAGGTCGAGGCCACGAACTTTGTCTTGATCCTGTCCACGCGCAGTAATAATGATGATTGGCACTGAAGAGAACTCACGCACACGATAGCAGACGGTAAAGCCATCCATCCTGGGCATCATTACATCGAGCAGCACGAGATCGGGAGCATTGTTCTCAATAAGCTCAAGAGCTTGCTGACCATCGCTTGCGGCCAGAACATCATACCCCTCTAATTGTAAATTGCGCGTTATCAGTCGCAAGAGCTGAGGATCATCATCAGCAGCCAGTATGGTTGTTTTCTTTGCCGGCATAATTGTTCACCTATTCCTTCACACGAATTCTTCAAAAAGCATTCTATACTACATGCCGGGAATCTCGTCAATGGGTAAGCGTACATGGAAAACACTCCCCTTGCCGTTCGGCCTGTTCTCGGCCCAGATAATACCATCATGCATCTCAACGATTCGCTTACAAATGGTCAGGCCGAGTCCAAGGCCATTTACTTCCCTTGTGAGACGTGTGTCTACACGATGAAAACGATCAAAGATACGTTCGAGATGCTCGACAGGTATACCCATACCATTATCGCACACGAGCATTTCCAACATCTGCCGAGAAATGTGCATTGGCTGATGATCATCAACTGGGCTTTTGATTAGATTCGTCTGGACCTGCATCACAGGATGAAGTATTACCTTGATCACCCCACCACCAGGGGAGAACTTGACAGCATTTTCAAGCAAGTTGTCCATGACTTCCCTTAAGCGACGCTGGTCAGCCAATATGAGTGGAACGCTAGTAGCAAGGGTACCGTCTGCACGTTCCAGTAATAGCTTGAACAGGAATCTGCCTGGTTGTTTCTCTGAAATGCGCTCTTCAATAGCAGCAATTGCCTCTTTAGTAAGGTATACCATGTCCACGGGAGAGCGATCAATCATTACTTCACCGGTCTCTAACTGTGACACTTCAAGCAGTCGTTGAATAATGATTTCAAGCCGATCACTTGCTTCATTAATAGCTAAGAGAAACTGGTGACGTTCTTCACGAGAAATGCGACGTTCATGACGCAGAAGTGTAGCTGCATATCCCTTAATTGATGCAAGTGGACTGCGTAATTCATGACTTACTGTTCCTAACAACTCTGCTTTGAGTAGCTCCATCTCGTGTAGAGAATCTCGAATTCTGGCAGCCTCAAGTTCATGAATTCTCTCGACTTGTAAGATTCCGACAATGACTGCACCCATAGCATCAATTACATAAGGTAGTAGATGATGCCCTTTTTCAACCGCGGACGCACATTCGCCATCGTTTTCAACAGTCCAACCGAGCACCAATAATGCATCCAGGGGCTGCCTGACCAATAATGGCGAATGATCATCAGAAGGAAGTTCCTCGATCTCATGCGGTGAGAGAATGTCGTCTAAAAAATACCCTCTCTCTATCATAAACTCACCTAACGAGAGCCTATATGTGAACCAGCACACCAATTCTGGATCTGGTTTCATACTGGAATTATCTATAGGGTGTGCTGAGAGAAGTGCATGAGCTGCTTCCTCATCCACATCATGCAAAGCTAAAGCACGAAAGATTTTATGATGTGTTGCGTGCAACTCAGATTGTAATCTTTCATCCACTCCTAAAAATACAGCCCCACGCTGTGCAGAGCAAAGCACAAGTAATCGTGCTAGCAATTTGTCAGCAATGGTATGAAGGTTCTCAATTGTAGTTGAGCCTGTATGTTGTGCTAGCTGCGCAAGATCTATTAAAGCTGCTACTTCAGGTGCGAGAGATTCCTGTAATGGTATATTTTGATCCACCATTTCTTGCCTACAATTTCAATAATGCACTGCATACTCTATGTTTGTCATACAGTTGCTTGTGTTTTATTATAGAATAGAAGCATTCACATTCGTATCACAGAAATTTAAGTAGTATCACAAACTGGTCACAGTTGCGAAAAGAGACCCAAATGCCATCCGTAGCAAGCACAAATAAATTTACGCGGCAAGTAACCACCATTTGGAACTCGCCGCGTGTTACTGAGCTACGCGCGACTGTTGCCAAATGGCAGAAATTGCAATACTCAGGCACAGTGATTCTGGTTATCGGCACGGTGCTTGCGACATTGCTCATTATGGCCTTAGACCGCACCAGTTTACTCCTACCCAACCCAGAGCTGGTCTACTTGCCGCTTGTCGCTTTTCTTGCATACTACTGGAACTGGCGATATGCAGTGATCGCAACGTTGCTCCAACTCTTATGTGTCTACTTCTTTTTTATACCTCCGATAAACGCTTTAAAACCTTTAAATACAGAGAGTATCACACAACTTATAACCCTGGCTGCTGCCACAGGATTTGTGATAGCAATTGTGCAACTTGCGCGTATGCGCCGACTAATGGCAGAGCACGCGGCCGAGCGTTTAGCGGCTCTGAATCGCATCGGGACGGCCCTGACGAGCGAATTAGATGAGAAGCGGTTGCTGCATCTGATAGCAGAAACTGCGCGAGATCTTACGGGTGCAGGATTTGCGGCCTTCACTTTACGGCCAATCAATGAACTGGGTCAGCCGCTTGTACCTTCTGAGGGCAATCTGTTTTACCTGGCAGCCGTAGTGGGCGTCACCAAACCGCAGGAGGCACAATTTCAACGCATGGGACTTGGCGGAGAGGGGCTACTGGCTCCAATCTTTCGACACGGTGTACCTGTGCGTGTTGCGGATGCACTGGCATTCATGCCCCATCCTGAGAATATCCAGGCTGCAAAATTACGAGCCAGGTCTCTCGAGTCTAGAGACTCTGCGAGACAAGCAGCATTCGAGTATGCCCATGGACAACTGACAAAGGAAGGGCTGCGTTCACTAGGAGTACCTCGCGGGCACCCAATCGTGCGCAGTTTCCTCGGAGCACCCTTGCTAGATCGCAACGGAAGCGTGAGAGGCGGGTTGCTCCTAGGCCATTCAGAGCCAGACCGCTTCACACAAGACGACGAGGTGTTGCTAGTTGGCATTGCAGCACAGGCAGCAGTTGCACTGGAGAATGCGCGACTATACAGCGCCGCACAGGCACAGGCACAGGAATTGGATGCTATTTTTGAAAGCATAATCGATGGTGTCGCCCTTGTAGATGACAAGGGAAAGGTTCTACGCGAGAATAAGACTGCTCACCATTTGCTCAAAACGTTGGGGAAAAATACTGAGGTTTCAGAAGAATTGCTACATAGAGTTGCTACACATGCGCTGAATGGCGATATAGATACGAGTATACCTCTAACCGTAGTTGATGGTTCTAAAGAGGAACGGGAGTATCTCGTCAGCGCCTCACCGCTTCGACAGCCAACGGTGGGTTCTGGGTCACTACCTGCAGTGGAAGCATTCAATACACTGGTATCTGACACGCAAGTCAATAAACAGACTGCCAACTCACAGGCAGTAACCACTGGTGCTGTGGTGGTCTGGCATGATGTAACAGAGGCCCGCAAACTACTCATAGAACGCCAGGCACATGCCGAAACTGAAGCGCGACGGGCACTATTGCAAACGGTAATTGATGAATTGCCCAGCGGTGTCTATCTTGTTAGTGGACGTGATGCCAGGTTAGTGCTTGCCAATCGAGCGGTAACTGAAGTATGGGGAGCTTCCTGGACATATGGTCAACCAATGAGCGATTTTCTAAAAACGAACGGCATTCGTGCCTTTCATATTGATGGACGTCCATTGGCATTGGAGGACCTCGCAACGCTACGGGCGTTGCAGACCGGCGAATCGGTGTACCACTATCAGGAGACTATTGTGCACCGCGATGGTACAACGTTGCCGATATTGGCAAACGCAGTAGCTATAGATCCGAAAGTGTTAGGATTGTATTCACAAGAAGAATCAAATCACGGATCAGAAATGCCTGAGCCAGCAGCTATCGTTGTACAACAAGATGTAACAGCGCTGAAAGAAGCGGAACGGCTGAAGGACGAATTCATTGGCATCGCAGCGCATGAACTTCGTACCCCGTTAGCCGTGGTAAAAGGTTTTGCGCAGACGTTGATAGTGCAGACGGCACGTGGCAAAGGACCTGAACTCGCTGATTGGCAAACGGAGGCTATTCAAGATATCGACCAGGCGACAAGCCGCCTGGTTGAACTGACTGAAGATCTACTTGATGTAACACGTTTACAAGCGGGGCGCCTCCAATTGCAATTCGAACCTACAGACCTGATTGCACTTGTTCAACGCACTCTAAAGCGATTCAGCATAACAACTGAGCGGCATCAAATCGCTTTAGAAACAGCCGAGGAGAACATTGTTGTCACGATCGACCCTCGACGTATAGAGCAGGTAGTGAGCAACCTCATCAGTAATGCGATCAAATATAGCCCTGATGGAGGCAATATAGAGATCGCTGTACGTGCAGATATGAGCGCCAACACAGCATTGCTTTGTGTGCGTGATTACGGGATAGGCATTCCTGCTTACCAACAGGGTCGCATATTCAGCCGTTTTATGCGAGCTGACAATGCCCATGCTCACAATATCGGTGGTACAGGCCTTGGACTTTACATTTGCCGGGAACTGATCGAGCATCATAATGGCCGTATCTGGTTCGAATCGGTAGAGGGACAAGGATCCACCTTCTATGTATCCCTACCATTAATGCCCACGGAATAGGTCAACTTCAGAGTTCACCACTTATTGATGATACTCTAGAAAAACTGGCCTTATATCGCGCAAAAATATTTCTGCTGTCTTTTGGCCGATGCCCTTAAATTCCTGCAAATGAGAGGACAGCTCATCTATTGATTGAACCTGTTTTAACAGATTAGTGATCGTTCCATATTTTTCTTTCAGAGCTCTACAAACATCAAGAAGTTTCGTGGCAGTTGAATAATCAAACCGGACATAATGCCCTTTATCCAAAATCTCAACCAATTTATCCCAGCCAGCTTGTATGATAGCGTCAGGATTGGTTAATCCATCGTTCACAAACTCAAAATACGTTCTCTTTGCCACTTCTTGCTGTATGGGTTTACCAAATAACAGGCACGCAAGAAACCATTTGAAATATTCTGCTTCCTGTTTCGAGGAAAGATCAATGCCTAGCTCTTCTGCGTATATCTTCTTCTGCTCCATCGCTACTCCTTAGAAACACTAAGAAAGCCTAGTTCTGTATTTTATAACCGCTTTAGACCCTTTGTAATGTTTTACAGTAAATTACTGTAAAATGTCTAATGGTTGCGTGTCTGCAATGCGTCTTTAACAAAATGTAATATGGCTTGTGTCTTTCTTTCTCAAGTGCTGGAATTTTCCAGTCTATTGCTGGACTTTTTCTAAAAACAGTGCATGCTTGTTTATAAATAGTTGACATGACTGCATGCAGTGGGTTATAATAAATTCTTTGAGATGATGACAAACCCTAACAAGAGAAAGGAGGTAAACACAGCAAGTATGAATATTTTGTCAGAAGGTAGTCTGGTACGGATAACCAGTTACAGCCCTTTTCGAGGACTCAGAGGAACAATACGCAGAGTTGATACTATTGCTACTGAACTTGAGGAGCCGTTTTGTTTTTACCTCATAGATCTGGAAGGAGTACAGATGAAGGAGCCTATCTGGTTTGAATACGATGAGATAGAGGTAATTACTTCTCCTCTTGTTGCTCTTGAGGTAAATGGGTAGTTCACGAGCATAAAGTGCAAGCGGGTATCCGGTTGGATACCCGTTTTTTGTTGTCCTTGGGGCCTTAACGGCTTTTAAGATCATATTGTTTTTGCTAATATTTTATTAGGTACTTGACAAAGGGAAGTATCATATGCTATAGTATCATTAGTTAGTATAGTGACTAACTATTTGTTAGTATAAACAAAAAGAAAGATAATTGGAGGAACTCTCTAAATGGCTTGGGAAATTGATCCGTCGCATTCTGAAGCGACATTTTCTGTCAAACACATGATGTTTTCCACCGTCCGCGGGCATTTTAATGTACTAAGCGGTCACCTTCATATTGATGAGCAACACCCTGAAAACTCCTGGGTTGATGCACAGGTTGATGCTTCAAGCGTGGATACACGCGATGAGAGGCGCGATGGACATCTTCGTTCACCAGATTTCTTCGATGTACAAAACTATCCAACACTTACTTTCAAGAGCACCAGGGTTGAGCCTGCTGGCAGCAACGCATACAACGTATATGGTGATCTGAGCATACATGGTGTAACAAAACCTGTTCTTTTCAAAGCAGAATATAATGGCCAAGGTAAAAACCCCTGGGGAATGCAAGTTGCCGGTCTGAGTGCAAAAACGAAAATTAACCGTAAAGATTTTGGCCTCAATTGGAACCAGGCGCTTGAATCAGGTGGTGTTCTGGTAAGTGAGAATGTCACAATCGAGATTGATCTCGAGGCTATCTATAAAGGCGAAGAGACGTCACAGCAAGCAGTAGGGGCGCAAGCTGCTAACTAACAGCTACATTCAGTACAGTAAACAAAGATCAAAAGAGGAGGGCGGCCGCCCTCCTCTTTTGATCTTTGTTTACTTACTCATCTACTGAGAATGCTGGCTGGTTCCATAGATGAAGTCCGAAAGCTCCTGGCGTGAGCGATCCAGGAACGCGCGCAATTGGCTTTGTTTCTCAACATCTCCATGGCTTGTGCGGGCTGCAATCATAAAGAGCTGTGCTATTTCTGCCGCGGAGCTTCGTAACGCTTGCTGCTCTGGTGTTGGCTGTTGCCAATGACTACCAGATCTGTGATGGCCCAGGTGTCCATGGAAGAATACAGGCCGTTGATGCCCTCGAAAGAATCGAGGATCGGACCAGTTTCCTCTTTCAAAGCGAGGTCCAAATTGTCTTTTATGTTGACTGATCATTTGCAATCACCTCCATTTCTGTTATGTATTTATAACGATATATCGTTATCTGTCTATAGTAACAATACGATATATCGTTATTATTCCCAGACATTGGGCAATTATGCTTTATCTTGGAAAATTGGTATATGTTTGTAGTTGTTCCAATCGTGAAGCGATTATCATATGATATGAGAAAGTACAAAATGTCATGAACACATCACTTCACTAAAGGAGCGAAAAAAGATGCGAGCAGCCATCATCACCCGGCCTGGTGGGCCGGAGGTTTTGGAAATACATGATGTCGAGATGCCTGAACCAGCCGGTGAACAGGTGCGTATACGTGTGCGTGCATCAGGCATCAACCGTGCTGATTTGTTACAACGCATTGGAGGCTATCCTGCCCCTCCTGGATCACCTCCAAACATTCCCGGTCTTGAATTTGCAGGTGAAGTTGATGCAATCGGGCCGCTGGTAAGAATGTGGAAGCCTGGTCAGCGTGTGATGGGTTTGGTTGGAGGAGGAGCACAGGCAGAATATATTTTATCGCACGAAGATTTACTGGTCGAAATTCCGCAAAACCTCGATTTTGTGCAGGCAGCAGGAATTCCTGAAGTCTTTATGACAGCTCACGATGCTCTCTTTACTCAGGCTAGCTTGCAGATGGGTGAACGTGTACTGATCCATGCCGTGGGAAGTGGTGTAGGGACAGCAGCTATACAACTTGCGCACGAGGCAGAAGCTATGACATTTGGCACATCACGCACACCTCGCAAACTTGAATTAGCCAGAGAGTTGGGATTAGATGTCGGGCTATCCAACGAGAATTTTGCTGCGGAAGTAGCCCGTTTGACAGGTGGTGAGGGGGTACATGTTGTCATTGATTTTATAGGCGCTCCATACATTGAACAGAACCTCCAGGCAATGGCGATGTGGGGACGGATAGTCTTCCTGGCAACTATGGGTGGCGTCCAGGCAAATGTGAATCTAGGGATGTTGATGGGAAAGCGTATTTCTATGCGTGGTGTTACTATGCGCACTCGCACACTTGAAGAGAAGTTGGCAGTGACGCACCGTTTTGCAACAGATGTGCTGCCGCTATTAGCGAGTGGAAGAGTGAAACCAGTAATCGAAACAGTGTTTCCGCTTGAGAAGATCGGTGAGGCACATACGGAGATGGGAGAGAATAAGAATTTTGGGAAGCTGGTGGTGAGAGTGGATTAAAGCTCGCCTTTGTGTGTTATACTCACCCTATGTTGGGGAGTTGGGGATGAAACTTGATCTGTGAAAGGAGTCCATGCCAAAGCCAGCAAGCCATACACTCATCTGGTCTGCCCAGAGCAAGACCTACGCACTTCTTTGCCCTGACTCTTCACCGCAGTCTCTGATGCCTGGCAACGAGGAACCATGGTTGGCCTGGTTGATGACGCATTCCTCCTTCTCTTTCCAGGGTCAATACGGTCACCTCAGTGTGCTCAAAGAGTCACGGCAACGAGGAGCAGGCTACTGGTATGCCTACCATACCACACAGAGCCGCACCAGGAAGCGCTATCTCGGACGAACCGCGATGGTGACCCTTGCGCGCTTAGAGAAAGTGGCTCAGGAGCTCAGCAGCTCACCCTCACCTGCCATTCTTACCCCGGAGCCGGCAGCGCTGTCGTTGGAGCAGAAGGGAGTGCTACTCTCCACCAAGCTCTCTTCTCCTCGTTTGCCGAGTTCGCTGGTAGAGCGCTCTCGCTTGCTCAGAGAACTGGATGCGGCACGCTCTCACCCGTTGACGCTCGTCTCTGCCTCTGCCGGTAGTGGGAAGACCACGCTGCTCTCGGCATGGGCAGCCGCATCCTGCAAGCCTCCGGCAAGCGAGGAGAGGGCGCAGGGCGTAGAGCGCAGGGGAGCCGAACCGGCTGTCCCCTGGCTCTCCCTCGATACATTGGACAATGACCCGATCCGCTTCTGGTCCTCAGTCATTGCGGCGCTACGCGCCTATATGCCCAAGATTGGGCAGACAGCTCTTGCCTTGCTGCACTCGCCCCAGTCTCCCCCGCTTTCGACCATCCTGACGGCCCTACTCAATGAGCTCGTGCAAGAAACTAGAGACATCATCCTAATCCTGGATGACTACCATCAGATATCTGACCAGGCCATCCACGACTCGTTGCTCTTCTTGCTCGATCATCTGCCTGTACGTATGCATCTGGTGCTCGCCACACGTACTGATCCCGAGCTTCCCCTCTCAAGATTGCGCGTTCGTGGGCAGTTGATCGAGATCCGCTCCAGTGATTTGCGCTTTACCCAGGAAGAGGCCACCAGCTTTCTGCTGCAACGCATGACCCTGCCTCTCTCGGACGAAGACGTGGCCACCCTGCAACACCGGACGGAGGGCTGGATCGCGGGTTTGCAACTGGCTGCACTCTCCCTACGCGAGCAGCAGGATCTCTCCGGCTGGGTCTCGGACTTTACTGGCAGCTACCGCTATCTTCTGGACTATGTGCAGCAGGATATTCTTGCACAGTTGCCAGTCCCGCTCCAGCACTTTCTGCTTCAGACATCAATCCTCACCCGCATGAATGCCGCCTTATGTCAGGTAATCACCGCGGGTTCGACGCTCCAGGCGAGCCAGGAGATGCTGGAGGAGATGGAGCGAGCCAACCTTTTTGTAGTGCCGCTCGATGAGCAGCGGCAATGGTACAGGTATCACGATCTGTTTCGTGAGGCGCTGCGTGCTCGTTTACATGCTTCTCAACCAGAACTGGTGCCGCTCTTACATCAACGTGCTGCACGGTGGTATGAGACGCAGGGCGAGTGGCGTGAGGCTATTGCACACGCGCTAGCCGCACCTGACTACCCCCTTGCCGCCTCCTTGATGGAGCAGGCGGCTCCTCACTTCTGGTTTAGTGGGGAAGCAAGAACCGTCCATCATTGGGTACTCACCTTGCCAGATCCCGTCCTGCGCGCGCATGCGCGCCTGGCGCTGGACGCTGCTCTTCGCTTCCTCAACTTCGTCCATATCAGCACCACAACGGTGCATGCCAGCATGGCCGCCCAGGTGGAGCGAACCATCACGCGCCTGGAAGAGATTCTGCGCAGCAGGCAGTCGCTTTTACTTTCAGAGACAGAGGTGACGTTGATCGGGCGGCGTCTGCTCCTGCTGCGGGCCTTGATCGAGGTCAGAGCCATCATGGGGCGTGGCGACAAAGAGCGCCTGCGTCTCTTGACGCAAGAGATAGAAGCGCTGCCCCCCGATGAGGAGGTGAGCTGGAAGATGATCCCGCTCTCCTTCGCTTTCTGGCTGACCCTGGCGCTTCAGCAAGAAAGTGCCCTCCTGGTGCCCAGGCTGCGTGCGGCGAAGCAGTGGATCAGTGAGGCAGGGGACCACCTGGTGACGATCCGTGTGATGACCTGGCTGGCCAGAATGTATATCCATGCCGGACAGTGGCACCTGGCGTACCAGGAATGCCTCCAGGCATTCGCCCTGATCGAGCAGGTTGGTGGGCGCACGGCACTAGCAGGATTTCTGCTTGCCTCCCTCTTTGACATCTTCTACACCTGGAATCGGCTGGAAGAGGCATCTGACGCGCTGCGCCGTTTGCTGCGTATCGCCCAGGACTGGCAACAGGTGGAACTGCTAGCGATAGGAGAGAGAGCGGTGGCGTTGCTGGGGCTCGCACGAGGGGATCTGGGTACCGCACAAGAGGCACTGCGAAAGGCGGAGACACTGTACGCGCAGGAGGAATTTGCTAACAATGCTCGCTGGGTGGTGGAGACTCGCGTCCAAGTGTGGCTGGCCCAAGGCAACCTGGCTGAGGCGTCCAACTGGGCAGCTCAGACCACGCTCTCCCCGGAGGACTGGGACCCCTTGCGCAAATGGGAGGTGCTGCTGCTGGTCCGTGTCTCTTTGGCGCAGCAGCAGTACGCCCAGGCGGTCGAGACGCTGGAGCGCTTCAGAGAGCACCTGGACCAGCCAGCAGATACCCTCAATATCGAGAAAATGCTCGAATGGATGGCGCTGTACGTGGTCGCCCTGCACCATGGAGGCAAGAGTGCGCAAGCGGCGCGCGTCGCGGCTCGTCTGTTCGCTATGACCGAGCCTGAGAGCTGCATCCGCCTGTATCTGGATGCAGGGGAACCCATGCGACAAGCACTGGAGGCGCTCCTGGAAGTTGCGGGCACAGGAGGCCCGGACGCGCCGCAAGAGGATGGAAACAGCCGAAGCGCTGTTTCCCTTTCCAGATCCTACGTGCGGCGCTTGCTGATGACCTTCGAGCAGGAGGAACGGAAACGCGCTCATAGAGGTACGGATCGGCAAGAGATCCAGCCTGAGCCACAAGTAGCCGAAGTGCAGAGGTATGGGGTTGAGCCCCTCTCTCGGCAGGAGCTGCGAGTGCTGCGTCTGCTGGTCGACGGGCAGACATATGCGGAGATGGCAGAGGCGCTGATCGTCTCCCCCAATACGATTAAGACACAGGTAAGCAGTATCTATCGCAAGCTGGGCGTGAGCCGCCGCGCCGAAGCCATCGCTGCTACACAGCGTTTACAGCTCCTCTAACACGAGTCTGAAAGACGAGTCCCCGCCTGTTGTGGGAAACTACCCCCCATCAGATTTCCCAACATGGCTGCGCAATCACCCTTCTAATCACGAACTCAGGTGATGACAGTTCCCCCGCCTCCCGACTATACTTTTCTCAAGTAGAGCAAGCCTGGCCCAATCAGAACGAAAGGAGTACACCGATGCATGTTTCGATTCGCATCAAAGGGCACCTGGACCCGGGCTGGCAGGAGTGGCTGGAGGGATTACAGATCGTGCATGAGCCAGATGGCACATCTCAGCTTTCTGGGACACTCAAGGACCAGCCAGCACTCCATGGTGTGCTCACGAAGATCGGTCATCTGAGCTTGACGCTACTCTCACTCGAGAGTAGCGATCAGACACACAACAAAGGTTAGAGAAGGAGAACTATCATGACCAAATTACAAGTTGCAGAGTTTTTGACCCTGGATGGTGTTATGGAAGCCCCTGACCAATGGAACGGACCATTCCTGAATGAAGAAATGGGCATGGAGATCGGCGGCAACCTCTTTCAGTGTGATGCGCTGCTCTACGGGCGCCGGACCTATGAAGAAATGGCAGCCGCCTGGCCAGAAAGAACGGGTGACATGGCTGACCGATTTAACAGCATGCCAAAGTTTGTAGTTTCAACCACCCTCCAGGATGCGACATGGAACAATTCCAGGCTGATCAAGGGCAATATCTCCGAAGAAGTATCCAGGCTCAAGCAGCAGTTTAGTCAGGCCATTACGATTCTAGGCAGTGGTGAGCTGGTCCGCACACTCATGGATCATCACCTCATCGATGAGTATCTGCTCGTCGTCTGTCCGCTGGTCCTGGGCAAGGGCAAACAGCTCTTTCAAGACACAAGCCGAACGACGCTGCGACTGGTCACCTCTAAGGCGTACACAACAGGCGCCGTTTGGCTCACCTACCAACCCGCTTGAGATAAAGCCAAAGGCTTCTAGACAAGATAAGGAGAATTCAATGCAACACGTCATTTCAAAAGAGAGCACATCCGACATTCAGACCACGAAGCTGACCAGAGCACTCCTGGCCTGTGGCGTTGTCGCTGGCCCCCTCTTCACCGTCGTGGGCCTGACTCAGGCTTTTACCCGCCCGGGATTTGATCTCACGCGTCACGCGCTCAGCCTGCTTGAAAATGGGGACCTGGGGTGGATTCAGATCAGCAGTTTCCTTCTCACGGGTCTGCTATTCATCGCGTGTGCCATCGGGATGGGACAAGTCCTCCGTGGCAGCCGGGGCGGAACGTGGGGACCGCGGCTGATCGCGATCTTGGGAGCGGGGCTGATCGGCGCCGCATTTTTCCGGGCTGACCCGGGCCTGGGCTTTCCTCCAGGAACGCCAGCGGACGCCAACACGCTGAGCTGGCACGGCATGGGGCATCTCATTGTGGGGACGGTGGCGTTCCTTGCCCTGATTGCTGTGTGTTTCGTGTTTGCTCGCCGCTTTGCTACCCAACGCCAGCGCGGATGGGCGACCTACTCTGCGGTAACGGGCGTGCTCTTCTTCGTCTCCCTTGCAGGGCTTTCGACAGGGCACCTCTGGATGAATAGCGCCTTTGTGTTCACGACACTCAACGCCCTTGTCTGGGTTTCGGTGATAGCAGCGAAACTGTTGATAGAGCAACGCCATACCTCAGCCTGAAATGGCAGCAGTGGGGTAAACGCGCCCCCGCAAGCCGGGTGCCTGACCATCCCGATCCGCGCAGCCTTTCACACCGCACTTGGAGGGATCGTCACCTGTTTCCGGTTGGAAACAGGTGACGATCCCTCGTTTGAGCCTCCCTGCGACGCGCATTACCCGAGAAGAAATGATTGACACCACTTTCTTACATTCCCTCCATGGAAGCTCAGAGAAGCATCTGTCAGTGTCACTGTTAGGATCTGTAAACTATTCGCGCAAGGTTTGAGGTGGATTAACCCCTCTCAATTACCAACAATCCTGTCTCACGCTCTCTACCAACCACAATTGGCACACTCTGACTTACACTCGTGCGCATACAGAAAGGTGGATCATCAGGTAAACCTCCAAGAATAACAGCCTGCGCGGAATTACAGTAATCAATCACCTTAGGAGGCTCGAACGCTTCGTACAATGCAATGGCTGCCAGGACGCTCTCATCGAGATCAAGTGGTAGCACGAGTCCTTGCAATCTATGCAATTCGAGCGCAAGATAGCCTGCGCACACAGCATCATCAAGAGCGAAGTAATCGAGTTCACCTGAGCACATCAGACTAATGTTGCCGCCCTGATTCTTTGCCATTTCAAGTGCTTTCAAAGCCACCGCTTCAGCATTGTAAAAGCTACCTGCCAGGCAAGTCGCATCTGGCGGGCAAGCGTAGAAAGCGCGTGTGCCATTGGTTGTTGTCATGATGAGTTCGCGCCCTGTCAGATCGACCTGTGAAAACTGGACGGGAGAATTACCATAATCGAAACCAGGTACAGGCTGGACATTGCGTTCCCCGCACAAAAGCCTTCCCGGAATCTTTTGAGCAGCTTCTTTCGCCTCCTCAACAGTGCTCGCAACGAGTATTCGTGCGGCACCCTGGTCAAGCATCACAGCCATACTGGTCGTTGCTCGGATAACATCTACCACAATGTAGACGTCATTCGCGCTTGTTTCACTGCTTACTATTGCAGAAGGTGTGAAAAAGACGTTCAGGTGCAAATTATTCTTTCCCCAGTTTCTTCTCCCTCTCCATCTCCCTAAGTTCTACCCTGCGTATCTTGCCTGAAATGGTCTTAGGAAGCGCATCGACGAACTCAATCTCACGAGGATACTTGTATGGCGCAGTAACGCGCTTAACATGCTCCTGAAGTTCGGTTGCCAATGCGGGAGAAGCTGTGTAACCAGGGGCGAGAATTACATATGCTTTGACGACCTCACCACGCATCTCATCAGGGCTGGCGATGACCGCAGATTCTGCAACGGCGGGATGTTCTTTCAACGCGCTCTCTACTTCGAATGGGCCGATACGATAGCCCGCGCTGATAATCACGTCGTCGGCGCGGCCTACGAACCAGAAGTAGCCATCCTCGTCTTTATAAGCGCGATCACCCGTAATGTACCAATCACCACGTATGCAAGCTTGTGTTGCATCCGGATTGCGCCAGTATTCCTTAAACATCCATATTGGACGCTGGGGCTTGATCTTTACAGCAATGTCACCCTCTTTATTGGGGGGAAGTTCGCTGCCATCATGGTCAATGACACTGACTTCAAAGCCTGGTGAGGGCTTACCCATTGAACCTGGCTTGACTGACAATGGTGGGAAATTAGCACACAGCAGCACCGTTTCGGTCTGACCGTAGCCATCGCGAATAGTCATGCCTGTGACATCCTGCCAGACCTTAATTACTTCCGGGTTGAGCGGCTCACCCGCGCCAACGCAATGTCTCAATGCTTTAGGGGGATTGTCTTTCAAGTAAGCTACTGGTTCGTCGAGCACAAGCATGCGGTATGCCGTAGGAGGGGCACAAAGGGTTGTAATAGGATGTGTATGCAGCATCTCCAACGTTTCGATGGCATTGAATTTACCACGAGCGTCCTGCATAAACATAGCAGCGCCCATTACCCAAGGCCCAAAGAGATTGCTCCAAGCAGCCTTGGCCCAGCCCATTTCTGAAAGATTCCAATGCAGGTCATCCTCATGCAGGTCGAGCCAGTATTTGCCAGTGATAGTGTGACCTATGGGGTAGCTTGCGTGTGTATGCAGCACCATTTTGGGATAGCCAACGGTACCTGATGTGAAATAGACCAGGCAAGAATCATCGCTGTGCGTTTTGGGTCCGGTAAACTCTGGAGACGCCTCGTCGACGACCTGGTGATAGCTCGTCCAACCTTCACGTCCGGCTACATCTGCGTTCGGCTCAACTAATACTGCCACACTGATCGTAGGACATTCACTGCGCACCTGGTCAAATTTGGCAGCCCCCTCGCTTTCCGTGACAAAGCCTGTAGCCTCAGAAACTTCCGCACGGAACTGGATATCTTTGGAGGTCAGTAATGTTGTGCAAGGAATAGGAATTGCGCCTAGCTTCATTAAGCCTAGTACGCTCTCCCACCATTCAGGAATGCGCGGCAGCATGACAAGGACACGGTCGCCCTTCTTGATACCAAGTTTGGCAAAGGCATTGGCTGCACAGCTGGACCGTTCGGCAAAGTGTTCAAACGTGAGGTGCCGCTGCTCGCCATTCTGCCCAACCCAGAGCATGGCGAGTTTGTTCGGGTCGCTTGCCCACTTACCAATTACATCAGTTGCGAAATTAAAATATTCGGGGACTTCCAGGTGAAAATTACGTCGTTCGGCCTCATAGTCGATCATATGTGGAGTTCTATTCCGGGTCATACATCAACACTCCTTCCAGTTTGAGATACAATTAGCTGTTGTTAGTATATCTTACGGGAAGAGAGAGCGTCGAGAGGTTATATTATATGTGGCTTGTGAAGCAGAAAGGCTTACATGAGCAAATATTATAAGGGGAAGCGAGCTTATCATTACAATACACGCTGGCAAAGATTCAATACGAGAACACTTAATGAGACGCTTGCAATGATCGATGTCACTGCACTGCGAAGCATCCAGGAGCGGCAAGGACGCTTACCGCGTGTGTTGGATGTGGCATGTGGAACGGGTCTCTTACTAAAACAATTACTCCCTCAGGTACCGGGTATAGAAGCATATGGATTGGATGCGAGCGCAGATATGCTCGCACAGGCACAGGTCGCATTGCAAGACCAGCCTCATGTGCATTTAGAGCGCGTGCAAATTGGTACAGGCATGGCATCGAATCTCCCATATGCACAGGAGAACTTTGATCTTATCACTTGCACAAATGCACTGCACGATATGCCAGAAGCGGTGGTATTGCTTGCAAGACTAGGAAAGCTGCTGGCACCTGGGGGACAGCTGGTAGTGGAAGATTTCGCTCCTCGTGAGCCACGTCCTTTCTGGGCAGCATTCGAATGGTTCTTGCAGCGAATTGAAGGGAACAGTGTACACGCATATTCCTTGAATGAAGCGCTTTCGCTTTGTGAGCAAGCGGGACTACACGTTGCCAGAGAGAAAGGGTTCATCATAGACTGGTTGTGGCACGGCTGGGTGTTGAGTGCATACAGAACTACCCCGATCACAATCTCATCACAATCTGATTAACCGAGCAATACATAACACCTGCTAGCAGACCTATGGTAAAATGGCGAAAGGGTTGTTGGATATAATTTGTAAGATTCCCATGCGCCATTTACCCTGAAGAAGCCTTTTCGAGGCTTCGATGGATATTCAAACTGATACCTGGATGGCGTTCATTTATAGACATAGCAGGTATCTATTTACCGATGTTCAATGGATAAGGAGTTACTGAATGCATCTTAAACTTGATGCCCTGACTGAAAAGGGTTTTGTCGTATTGCGTGATTACGATGGCCCGCCTATTCCCAAGGAGGAATGGATGAGCCTTGAGTATATGGACTGGAAAAGTGGTGGTGACACGAACTTTGCACCCATCGCTTCTGCACTGGGCGAAATGGAATGTGCAGGCTTCTGGGATCACGGTAAGCCCGACAAAGATGGTATCTGGACAAAAAATGCATCTATTTGCCCAACACTGGTACAATGGGCAAAAAACGTAGGGGCTAATTTTGGGCGTGTGCGCATCATCAAGCTCAACCCAAATACATACGAGGAGACTGTTCATAACCTGCACCTTGACGACAACAATCGTCTTAATCCCGATGGTGAAGGCTGGGTAGTGCGCGCCTGGCTTGAACTTTCTGATGATCCAAACTCGTACATGATCCTGCGTGAAGACAAAGATGATCCCTCGACGGAATCACGTATTTCGATGCCACATAATCGCCAACTTGTGATCGACTCACAGCGTTTATGGCATGCTGCCTGGCACCCTGGACCTGAGCCGCGCTATGCTCTGATTGTTTCGTTCGAGAGCGGCGAAGATCTGGATCGCTGGATTAAAAGCCAGATGCCTCAAACGTTGCAGGCCAGGTAAGAGGTGAACGCTCTTGGGCGACCTCTGGATCATCTTAGAGCATTCACTTGATGAGATAATGCTATATTATTGTCAGCGTGGAGAACTAAATCTGTGAGACAGAAATACACTATCCTGGTGTCAGCGGCACCAGGATAGTGTATTTCTGTAACTCTTTAGCCGCCTTTAACCAGCTTATCCTCTGGATTGGCTGTAGCTAAGCACCATCACACTCTACTCGAACACAATCAACGGCTTCAACACACCATCCAGTTTCTTGTCCATGATCTCAAAGGCTTTATCCAGCTCGCCGAAAGGAAATGTGTGGGTGGTCATGTGCGAGGGATCAACGCGCTTCATCTCCAGCAATTGCAGGAGTCGCTGCATACGCAGTCTACCGCCTGGACAGAGACCCGTGGTGATGGTTTTTTCAGCCATACCGACCCCCCAAGCCACGCGCGGAATATGCACGTATTCGCCCTGTCCATGATAGCCGATATTGGAGATAAACCCTCCTGCCTTTGTCACCTCAATGCACTGCTGGAATGTGCTATCCAGGCCAATGGCCTCGATTGCCGTGTCTACACCCAGGCCATCAGTCAACTCTAGAATTCTTTTGACAACATCTTCCTTCGTGAAATCGACGACCACGTCCGCGCCATAGAATCGCGCTAGTTCCTGCCGCTTGGGCACCGACTCCACTGCGATGAGCAATCCAGCTCCCCGCAGGTGCGCTCCTACCGTCGCCATGAGCCCAACCGGTCCCTGCGCAAAAACCGCCACTGTTCCGCCTATCGGTACCTGCCCATATTCAGCCCCCATGAAACCGGTGGACAACATATCCGCGCAGTACACTGCTACTTCATCGGGCACACTATCAGGAATGCGCGCCATGTTTCCATCCGCATCATTCACATGGAAGTACTCGGCGAATACGCCGTCTTTCGTATTGGAAAATTTCCACCCTCCCAATGGGGCTCCAGACTGCGAAGAATGCCCCGCCTGCGAGGCAGGATCAAACCAGTCCGGTGTAATAGCTCCCACCAGGACACGATCTCCAGGCTTAAAGAGCTTGACATTGCTTCCCAGTTCATGCACGACCCCCACCGCTTCATGCCCCAGAGTCAGATTCTCCCTCGGTCCAATCGCCCCATGAACCGTGTGAGAATCCGAGGTACAAATCAATGCTTTTGTCGTTTTGACAATCACATCATCTGGGCCAGGCTTCGGGATAGGCTTCTCCATAAAGCCTACCTGTCCCAGGGATTTCATCACAAATGCTTTCATGGTCATTCTTCTCCTTCTTTATCCTCATGCTAAAAAACTCATGAATGTTACGCACTCACATCCTATTACTAGGATAGCTATGATAAACATTTTCTTCAATTGCTAAACTTCACAAACATATCACACTTTCTTGCAATCACTTTTTCCTGTTCCCGATACCCAGCAACATCGAACAGAAAAGGGCGGGGACAGTATGGATCCAAGCAAAGGGCAAAGCCCTCTGCATTCCCAAAAACTGCAGAGGAAAGAGGTGTAGAAAGCTGATCCCGAATAAAGATGTTTTAAGAATGAAGCGTGATCAAGCCTTTTTGCGCTGCCAGGGAGACGGCTTCAGTGCGATTGGTTGCTCCTAACTTACCCATAATGGAACTGACGTGGAATTTTGCGGTGCGTTCGCTGATTATTAAATGCGCGGCAATCTCTTTATTTGGCATACCCCGAGCTAATAGACCCAGAACTTCGAGTTCGCGTTCTGTCAGCGTCTCATAGGATGCGCTGTGCAGCAGGCCAGGTGGACTTGATGTATGTTGTTGACCAACATGTCTCAACAATTTAGAGGCTATGACGGGTTGCAGTAGAGAGCCACCCTGCATCGTAACACGAATAGCGTTGAAGATGTCTTCACGAGGAGCACCCTTAAGCAAATAACCATTGGCTCCGGCTTCCAACGCGGCAATGATGCGCTCATCGTTGTCGAAAGCAGTGAAAACTATAATGCGCGGACGGAACCGATCTCCCTTACTCGGATCCAGACGGAGCTGCTGGCGCAAACGACGTATGGTTTCGACGCCATCCATGACCGGCATTTCGAGGTCGAGCAGGAGGATATCGGGCTGCAATTCCAGCGCTAAAAGCAGAGCTTCATCACCACTGGCAGCTTGCTCTGGTGTGCCGATCACTTCAAAGTCAGGTTGAGTTTCCAGGACAGCGCGTAGTCCTTCACGCACAATAGGATGATCATCTGCCAGTAAGATGCGAATCATCTTTTTCCTCGCCCTTGGTCCAACGGAATACAGGCAGCAACGCAAGTACCCGCTCCAGGTTCGCTCGAAATGCAGAGTGTGCCACCAAGCAATTTAACACGCTCACTCATGCCGGTTAAGCCAAAGTGTTCCAATTTGGGACTTGCCAATGAATTTTTCGCTTGAGTCACCTCGTCGGGAAGAAAACCACAACCATCATCCTGCACATAGAGACAGAGATCGCCATTCTCAACGATGAGGGAAAGCGAAATATGCTTCGCCTGAGCATGTTTATACGCATTGGAAAGTGCTTCCTGCGCTATTCGATAGACACCTGCTTCCAGTCTTGGGGACAGAAGCGGAAACTCGTTTGCTGGCACATAGTGATAGTCGATCTCGATTCCTTCCTGCCCGGTTTCCTGTGTAAGAGCCTCCAAGGCTTCGGGTAAAGTCCGATTTTGCAAAGAAGCAGCGCGCAGATCTATCACAGAACGTCGCGCTTCTTCAAGATTTTTGCGAGCAAGGTTGAGAGCACGGCGAATAGCCTCTTGAGCGCGTTCTGGCTTGGAGGCTGCAAGCGCATCTGCCGTTTCAAGTTGAAGAGTAATTGCCGCCATACCCTGCGCAAGGGTGTCATGGATCTCGCGCGCCAAGCGGTTGCGTTCTTCAATAGTTGCCAGGCGCGTTGCAGCCTGAGTATGCTCTGCTGAGATACGAGCACGCTGAATAGCAAGACCAATCTGGTCGCCAATGATGTGCAAAAGTTGCAGTTCCTCTGTCGCGAGTTCTCGCCAATCTTCACTGGCGACATTGAGCACACCTATTGGCATATCTCCCGCATAAATGGGCACACTGGAATGAAAACGCAGCCCAAGTGAAGATGGGTCATTTTCGCGTTCTGCGTTTTTTAGCCGACTGCAGCGCAATACATTGATGTTGGCAGCACCTTCAAGATCACCCTGGAGAAAGGTATCAAGACAGAGACAGGAACCAGTCATGCGTTGAGGATGATCGGCAAGATATGGTGGCAATGACTGCGCCGCTGCCAGGTAAGGTCTATCCTGCTCATCAAGCAGCCAGACCCAGCCAGTTTGCAAACCAAGTAGTTTTGTGACCTGAGCGAGTACTTCCTGTAATGCTTCATGTACATCAATTTTGCGATTGAGATGGCCTGCAATGGCATAAAGAACCGCCAGGTCACGATTTTCACGTAATAAGGTGTCCGATTCTTGATGATCAGGGTGTGCTAAGTACTCAGGTTTTCTCTTTTCCTGTGGGACTTTGTTCACTATACCGGGATCATGATCATCGTTTGTGACTTTTTCTTGCCGAGTTGCCATGACTGTATTGTATAACGAAGGCGCATTTGACTGCCACATGTTCCAGTTATTCAACAGAGTTTCTCAAAAGTCGATGTATTACTGTTTTCCTCGCGCCTGCGGCGCACTCATTTAATAGTGTGTAAGGTTTTAGCCTGCCTCAGGCGGGCTAAAACCTTACACACTATTAAGAAAAAGGCTCGCTTGCGAGCCAGGTCAGATGAAATAACAACTTTCGAGAAACCCTGGTTATTCAAATGTAAGCGACATGTTACTGACCAGCACCTACTGTTTCCTCACGCCTGGAAATGCTGTACCCGGCAACGATTTCTTCATCCATGCGAGAACTACTCGCCTTAACAAAGGCAGAGAAGAGACGCGCGAAAGCAGGCTCAATAGAATAAATCTCTTCTGGGTGGCTCTGCGCAGCCATAACGAAGCGATAACCAATCACTTCAAGTAACTCTGGGATGCCATCGGGAGCACGACCAGTTATGCGCACACCTTTTCCAGGGTCTTTGATAGCCTGGTGATGAAGACTATTGACCCACACTTCTCCAGTACCCAGAATTTTTCCCATGCGACTACCTGGATCAACGGTTATGCAATGAGCAATATGTGTACGAGGCAAATTTCGATGTGTATGTCCTATGCTATCAGGATATTGGTCATCGATATCCTGGTAAAGGCTACCGCCTAACGCTACATTGATGAGTTGCATGCCACGGCAGATGCCAAGAACAGGTATATCTTGCTGAAACGCCCAGGAAGCGAGAGTTATTTCAAATTCATCAAGCTCGATGTCAGCTTTTTCAGTAAAAGGATGGACTTCTTCACCATAACGACTGGGATGAACGTCAGTACCACCTGGCAGTAACAATCCATCCAGGCGAGCGAGCAAGGCAGTAAGTATGTTAAGATCGTTGATCATAGGAATGAGAATGGGCAAGCCACCAGCACTCTCCAGAGCATGTACATAGGCACGATTACTGGCATAGATAGGTCGTCCCGTTTCCGCACGAATGAGGGCATGGCAGGGTATTCCAATAAGTGGACGCATTCCAAATTACTCCTTTAAAATAATTTTTTAATGAGAAAACTTTTTTGAGACACAAAAATAAAGTGGAACGCTTTTTGATGCGTTCCGCTATAAAGAATTGAACAAATTAGGAAACGAAACACATCATTTCGCGAGTAAGCCCAAGAAGCTTCAGCCATAACTGGAGCTGCATAATCACAAGAAATGGATTTACAAACACTGTATAACGTCTCACGTTGTTTCCCTGAACGGAGATGCATGATCAAGACAATCGTACACTTGTATCATATGACGACTGTCAAGCTTGTGAGATATATTTCATTGCTCAATTAGCAAAGAAGACATCCCACCACTGCTGCCAGAAACTCTGAATTACCTGTGGATGAGAGGTATGAGGTGTATTCTGCTGTCCCTGCTGGTTGGAGCCGACGATCACTACGAGATGTTCTCCAGGACGTATATAACCCAGGTTCTGGCGGGCTTCACTTTCGATGACAAAGGGGGTTGAATAGTATTGAGCTTGTTGTGCCAGATGGTCATGATATGCTTGTAGCTGTTGTGTCTGTTGTTGCGCATCCTGCACCTGGCGCATTAACATACTATTCGACCAGGCCTGAGCCAGGGAACCAAGGAGAAATGCAAAGCAGACTAAGCCAGTGACCAGGATGATTGTTTGTGTAAACAAGGAGCTACGCCGCGCTCGCAGGCGACCGGTGCTTTCTTCTAAGCCGACGGCTCTCGTTACGAGAGATCCGCTGTCACTTGTATTTGTACGCGCACGTGATGATGATCTGCGTTGCTGCTCCTGCACACAACCTCCTTATTACATGTAGATTTTCGTTTGTTATGTTAAACACTACTCGAAATATACACTTACGTCAAGATGATTTAAGGAGAACTAGCAAACCCATTAAATCGAACCCGACCATGACGAGCATAAAAGCAATGGCTATACGGAGCATGGCTAACCGCGAGGCTTGTCCAAGGGATGTGAGATACGCAGAGAGGCACTGCATTTTTACTACAGAGCTCGATGGAGATTGTATAGACAAGTTTTCTCTAAGCGGAACACTAAGTCGCCTAAGTTGTCTATTGACTGCCAGTACGCGATCACTGATTGCCTCTTCAAATGAAGAGTGAAGTTCCTCTTCGTTGGATTGTCGGTAAATTGAGCGTACGGCTACTAGAGGAGAAGTTGCGTAAATGTCTTCTGATGTAGTTCTTTCAATAGTATTACAGTGAACACTCAGTTCCATCTCAGACGAATTAGACAGTATACTATTCATGTTACGTACCCTCCTTGTTATATAATTCTTCTCAAGAGCAAGCATAGCGGAAAAGAATTGCAGGTACATGGGTCATGTGACATATTTATGCTCTTGTCTCTTAACCAAAAGTCCTCTTGCAATCCTGCAAGGGAAATACAATTCGTCTAAACACTGTATAATTCTTGGATGAAGAGGTTTTACAGATCATTGCGACGTTTTCAACCACACGCTACCTGGATCCTTCTGTGTATCCTGACGTTTTCCTTGCTTTTTCTTCAAGTTAAAGAGCAACCAACCTTTGCCAGCCATTTAACTAGCAACAAGCCGAGAGCAGCAATTCCAGAGAAGGTGCAACTTGACAGTCACCTTCCTGTGGTGTCTTACAATGCTCACAGCAATACAAATAATGTGAATGCGAAATTTGGTTCTCGCTTCGATTTTGTGATCTCTCCAGGCACGGATTCTGTGCAAAGTGGCACAGATGGCATATTCCATGATAATTCGGCCAGCTACATAGTCGGCATTGCTCCCTCCGGAGAACATACAACCTCTATTTTCCATATGGGCATCGCGAATGCTTTGCAAGGAGATACATACCTCTTAAATGAGCGCTGGACGCTTGGGTTAGATACAAGCCGTTGGGAAGGTGATACCAGTGACAACTCTGGTATGCATGTCACAGTCGATCTCATTGATACGTTCCTGGGAGAGCCTGGCTGCACTTTTGTCACTAACTGCGCAGAATCTGTACGCGATGATACTGTACCTGTCTTCCTTGTTGGGGTCAGCCTGCAAAATACAAGCATGAAAACACTATCAGGAGATTTCTTGTTCGGTAGCAATCGCAGTCTGCCCGCTAGTAATGCCTGTATACAGCACACAACACCAGGGGGTACCGCTGTAGACGTCCTCTCTTACAATAATAGCTCTGATAAAACAAACGGCACTCTCTTTATGGCAGGGCAACAGTCTCAATGGCGTTGTAATACTGGAGTGAGTGACCGTGCTGGACTGGCGTGGAATTACAGCATCGGAGCATCGCAAAGCCAAACCTCTTACATGTTGATAGGTGGTTGGAATGCAGGTCAGAATCTCTTTGCCAATTCGCAGCTACCCACTGGTTGTCAAAGCGAGGTATTGTACCCAACCCAAGAATGGTCATCGGAGAATGAGGTGGTTGATTTCGCCATTGATAATCTATCGACACGCGATAATCTACTTGCACGCGCGCAATCAATGGAGAACATGCTGATTGACAACACGGTGTTAACATCGTCTCAGCGTTGGGTTATTGCTGATAGTCTACACATGTATAAGGCAAATAGCTGGCTCGCTGGACGACAAAGTTGCGCGGGAGGAGGCTACGATGCAGCAGTCTATGAAGGAACTTTTGGCTTTTTGACCACTGTCGATGTAATGCATGAGTATGGATATTTCGAGATTAATCGGGTCCCGTGGTTCTTCAGGAGCGCGATTTCGACTGTATTTAACAATGCTGTCCACAACACATTCGGAACGTACTTTCAACATGATCAAGGAAGTGATGTGACCAGCAATGGTGTTTGTACAAGTCCAGGAAACGGCGTGCCAACTATCCGTGCCACTTGCTATGCGCCACCACGTTTCTCGTTCGGCGCACCCATGCCTACGGAAGAAAACTCCAACGTCGCGCTGCTTTCGGCGTACTATGTCAGCATCACAGGTGACACATCATTACTTACTGCCAACAACAATCTAATTATGAATTTGATCGATGCAAGCATGAGGCACAATCAGCAAGTGGGTGACCCTCAAACTGGCATCGCTTACAATTTCCAGGACACAAACACCACTTTTGATGATCAGAACGATTGTCTGCACAACAACACCGCTTATGCAGGCAATCTCTACTATCAAGGGCTAAAGGAAGCTACCGCGTATCGCGCCACAGCTTACCTTGATAGTTTCGTGCATGAAGACAGCAATGGAGATACCTGGAAAAACGATGCGAGTAAGATCGAAAATGCTATGGTGCAAGAATACAATGCTAATGGCTATATTCCTCTTGCCAGGAATAACAATGCATATACGAATTGCAGTGGACGTACGTTAGTCCTGGATGATGGCCTATTCTATGTACATCTGATCGGGATTGACGATACGATGAACCAAACCTTGTTACGAGATATGGCAAAGCAGTTCACTGCCGACCTGAGCGCCAACATAATCTCATCTCCAGACATGATTTCATTGGAATCAGCACGCGCTACAGGCTCTCAATGTAACGGTAACGTTTGCCCACGCTACGAGTGGTTCAGCAAAGTGATGCTGTCTGGGATTATTGCCGACCTCGTGTATACCAAAAATGGGTGTGCGAGTTGCAGCCGTTTAGATGTGACGGAAGCGGCCTATATACATAACATAGCGCTTGAGCAAAACTTTGGTGATGGCATACGTGATAATGGCCAGGACTGGGTTGGGCATAATTATCCACGCGGGATAATAAGCTGGGCATTTTTGGATGCAGGGTATTGACCTGGTGAATAACCAGGGTATAATACAAATTGCCTATAACGCACGAAATCTCTCTTGACACAAGCCAATGCCTGTGGTATAGTGATGCTAGCTCCTAAGGTATGAACCGCACCATCTTATAGTTCCGCAGGTTCCTATGTGTATGTTGTGGCGTCGTAAGCTGTCTTAGGTATTGGTCAGTGCCTCTTTCACCCATCATAATTGATGATCATTGTTACCACATGTTTTCGGGACAAAATCCTGAAAAACAAGCTTGTACTTACTATTTCCCACAATAACTCCAGGTTCAACAGAGAAAGGAGAAAGGGCGTGTTACTTCCCATGGATTCGTCCCGCCCTAGAACAACGTGAACATCGCAGAACTAGAAACGAAAACTATAACGGAGCTACGCGACATAGCTCGCGACCTCGAACTCTCCGGTTATACCACCCTCAAAAAACAAGACCTCGTCTTCCGACTTCTCCAGGCCCATACCGAACAGCAAGGCAACATTTTCAGTGCCGGTGTGTTGGAAATCGTAGAAGATGGATTTGGCTTCCTCAGACAGGAACGCTTTCTACCAGGTAATATGGATGTCTATGTCTCACAGTCACAGATCCGCCGTTTTGGCTTACGGACAGGTGACATGGTTTCCGGCCAGGTTCGCCCACCAAAGGATAATGAAAAGTATTATGGCCTCTTGCGCGTTGAAGCCATTAATGGAGTAGACCCCGAAATCGCTAAACGCCGTCCGCATTTTGATATACTGACACCGATTTTCCCACGTGAAATGTTCAACCTTGAAACGGTTCCCTCGAACATTTCTGGTCGTATTATCAACCTTGTTGCCCCCATCGGGCGCGGTCAGCGCGGCTTGATAGTCTCTCCTCCTAAAGCCGGTAAAACAATGCTTCTCAAGTCCATCGCCAACTCCATCACCGAAAACTACAATGATGCTCATCTGATGATTGCACTAATTGGTGAGCGACCTGAAGAAGTAACCGACATGAAACGCTCAGTGAGAGCAGAAGTGATCAGTTCGACATTTGACGAGCCAACTGAGGCACATACCCGTGTGGCCGAGATGGTGCTCGAACGAGCCAAACGCCTGGTCGAAGGCGGACGTGACGTCGTGGTGCTCCTGGATAGCATTACACGTCTGAGTCGTGCTTATAACCTGGCAGTGCAACCTAGCGGCCGCACGCTCTCCGGCGGCCTCGATCCAAGCGCCTTATTCCCTCCCAAGCGCTTCTTTGGCGCAGCACGTAAGATCGAAGAGGGTGGAAGCCTGACGATCATCGCCACGGCGCTGGTAGATACTGGCAGCCGTATGGACGATGTGATTTACGAAGAATTTAAGGGTACCGGCAACATGGAGCTTGTGTTGAACCGCAAACTTGCAGAACGCCGTGTCTTCCCCGCCATCGATATCTCACTCTCGAGCACGCGTCGCGAAGAACTGCTGCTCGATGACAAGACATTGCGTGCAGTCGTGGTCATGCGCCGCATGTTCTCAACACTTGCAGATCAGCGCGGTATGGAGGCAATGGAAGCCCTCCTGCAGCACATGTCCAAGACCAGCAACAATATCGAGTTCCTGGCAACGCTGAATAAGAGCATTCTATAGCACAGCCAGGGCGACCGCAAGGACAAGCCTTCGCCCTGGCTGTCAAACTCTCACATCCAGCAATAATTTGCAGGCCTTGGCGATAGAGCCCTTTGATACATTGAAGAAGTACCCTAATAAAATACCAGTTTCAATGCTCTATGTTCCCCCGTTCAACGACCTCAATGTTGTCTCTGCCGCCATACACATCCCACCATGGTGTTGCGCAGCGAGTAAGCACGTTGTTGACGGCCTGGATGTTTTTCACACCACGCTCTTCGAGCCAGCGAGTGAGTACTACCACACCTTCATTCGCAAAGATTGGAATACCTTTCTGCCAGGTTGCACGACCGCACAGCACGCCCGAAAACTTTATACTTGCTTCAGCGGTTAACTCCAGCATTTCGCAGAATACCTGGTCGGTGGCACCGCCACTTAGGAAAATGAAAGGCATGGTTGTTACGCTTGCTGCATTGCGGAAATGCTCAATCGCTTCTTGATGAGAATAAGCCACTCCCTCCCCGGTGAAAGCGCTGCTGCCTGCCATAAATGTGGGATTGATGGGCATCTCGACTTTGAGCACATCCACGCCGTACTGCGGATTTGAAAACTCCTGCATGGCACGTGCGACATATTCTGGCTTCTTTCTGGCGAATGCCAACCCCTTCTCATCACCAAGCATGTCGTCGTATACAAGCGGCTCTAGAAAAAACGGCACATCCAATGCCATACATTCTGCGCCGACGCGTTCAATATAGACTTGTTTGATAAGGTTGATTTGAGCATCATCGAATGGATTGTAGTACAGGAGAATTTTGATGGCTTGGGCCCCAACGCTGATCAGCCGCCGGATGCTCCATTTCTGCAGCAAGTCGGGCAGGCGGCCCTTCGTGTTGAAATCGTAGCCAGACTTTTCGTAGGCAAGCATCACACCAGTGCTGGGAGATCGGCTAGAGATCGCTCCGAGACCGTATTCTGGATCTAAGAGAATTGCACTGGCATAGGGAGTCAGAGTTTTGGTGACCGCTGTTTTGAACGCAAGCATATCGGCAGCAGAAGCAGTGCCTTTTTCACCGCGTGACCTGGCAACCTCCTGCAGAAGATTCCCCCGGTGATCTACGGCCAGCGCTGCGATGACACCATGCTTGTCAGCGCAGGCGTTGATACCCTCGAATTTGCCTCTGGTCATTTTGACCTTCATAATTGCATCCTTTGCTCAATTTCACTGAGAGGGACGGGGCGGTGCTCTGCGAGGGACTTACCCGCTGCCAGTGCCATAACCACCGGGACACGCCCATCACGTCCAGTGACGAGAACAGGTGCATCATGAAGCACGGCATCCACGAAAGCGGTCATCTCAGTCACGAAGCTCTCGGTATAACGTTCGATGAAGAAGTAGAGAGGCAGATCACGCCGGACACTGCGGCCATCGCTGATGATCGCAGTGTTCGGGTAATTGTTTCCGATAGAGATTGCTCCTGCACTGCCCAGCAGTTCCAGCCGCTGATCATAACCATAGGCAGCATGACGGCTGTTGCTGATCGTACCGATCACACCGTTAGTAAATTGCAACATGACCACCGTGGTGTCAACATCGCCCGCCGCACCGATGGCAGGATTGTTCATCACGCTTGCCAGAACAAAGATCTCCTCCACTTCGCTCCCGAGCAAAAAACGGGCCATATCAAAGTCATGGATTGTCATATCGAGGAAGATACCGCCGGAGACTGTTATATATTCAACTGGTGGCGGGTCGGGATCATAGCTGATCAGGTGAAGCAGTTGTGGTTGACCGATCTCACCTTGTTCAATAGCCTGTCGCACACGACGATAATTGGCGTCAAAGCGCCGATTGAAGCCAATTTGTAGTTTAACGCCAGAGCGTTCTACACTATCTAACGCCTGGTCAATCGATGGAAGATCAAGCGCAATCGGTTTTTCGCAAAAGATGTGCTTGCCAGCTTGTGCCGCCTCTTCGATAATCTGGGCATGGGTGTCGGTGGACGAACAGATCACCACTGCCTGAATATCTGGATGATCTAATATTGTATGGTAATCTTGCATGAAGTAAGGAATAGAGTAGCGCTCCGCACATTCCCTTGCAGTCTCCTCGAATGCATCCGCCACCATGAGTAGTTCGGCTGATCTAACACGCGAGGTGAGATGCTCGGCATGCATACGACCGATACGTCCAGCGCCAATAAGGCCGATCTTCAACGAGTTTGCAGGCATGAACATCTCCTTTCTCTGTGCGCTACAACCCGATGCTTTTGAGATAGATACGGTTACGCTGAGCACTTGCTTTGGGACTTCCCATGCCAGGGAGGATATCCTGTTCTACAACAATCCATCCATAATAGTTACGGGTGAGTAGCCATTCGACGATTGCTCCAAAAGGCACACTACCATGACCCAGTTCACAAAACACCCCGTGTTGTACCGCTTTGAAATAATCCCAGCCTTCCATGCGAGCCTGTTGAGCAATGTGTGGCTGGCAATCTTTGAAATGCATGTGCAGGATTCGTTCGCCGAGACGTTTGAGACCCTCAAGGACGACCTGACTATCGATGTCGCCAGAGCCGTAGATATAGTGGCCCGTATCAAACACCAGTCCAAGCAGGTCAGGGTCGGTCATATCAAGGAAATTGGCGATTTCTTCTGGCGTCTCAACGTAACCACCACAATGATGATGGAAAGCCATCGCGAGTCCGGTTTCATTACGCACTGCATGAGCAATGCGTTCGGCACCCCCGGCGAATGTTTTCCATTCGGATGGACTCAGGCCCATTTCAGATGTGACGCAACCGGCGTACTGCGTGCGCAGCGGATCGGTGCCGTTGGCATCGGCAAGAATGACGAGTGGTAATTGACCACCTGCCCCGGTATTGGCTACCGCGGCAAGTAATCGTGCGACCTTCATTGCATCAGCTTCACCACTGGCATGTGCTTCAGAGTATTTCAACGCTACCGGCACGAACGCGCCAACCATCGCCAGTTTGCGCCTCTCCAGCTCCTCCTTGAGAGCAACTGGTTCGGTCGGCATATAGCCCCAATCGCCAAGTTCGGTGCCCACATAGCCAGTATCGCGCAGTTCGTCGAGCATCTGCCGAAAGGCGATCCCACCCCCCATCCCCTCGAATTCGAGCGCTCCCCATGAACATGGCGCGTTGGCAACACGAATATCCATCATTGTATTCCTCTCATATTTTTGCCTTAAGAATTGAACCCCGGACATGTAGGGCAGCACATAATACAGGTTTCTGCCCAAAAATAGGGCCATTGTTGATCGCTAGCAGGGGCGGACGATACCCCTTCTCAAACCACCTTACGACAAACCTCCCCTCATCCACACCACTCCCGCCCCTACGCGACTATGTGTGCTAAAATTTGCGCGACCACTCTCTGGGCCAGCGCTCGACGATCACCTTCTTTTCGGTGTAAAACTCGATGGCGTCACGGCCTTGAGCGTGCATATTACCGAAGAAGCTGTCCTTCCAGCCAGAGAACGGGAAGAAAGCCATCGGAGCGGCCACACCAATGTTGATACCAATGTTGCCCGCCTGGGCTTCGTAGCGAAACTTGCGTGCTGCGGCACCGCTGCTCGTGAACAGGCACGCCATGTTGCCATAAGAGGTGGCGTTCACTAACTCAATGGCCTCATCAATTGTCTGAGCTTGCATCAAGCTCAGCACCGGGCCGAAGATCTCGATTCCGGCAAGCTCACTACGCGGGTTGACATTGTCCAGGACTGTTGGGCGCATAAAGTAGCCACGCTCGTAGTTGGGGATCGAAGCATTGCGTCCATCAACGAGGAACTTCGCCCCCTCGTTCACGCCTTTCCCGATCAACGACTCGATACGCTGCTTGCTCTCGGCTGTGATCACCGGCCCCATCTCGACCTCCGGGTCCAGCCCGTAACCGACCTTGCGTATCGTTGCCGCATTGGCGATCTGCTCTCTGAAGGAGGAGCCAGCCTCACCAACTGTGATCGCGACCGATGTCGCCAGGCAGCGCTGTCCAGCGCAACCGAAGGAGGCGTCGGCGATGATGCGGGTGGCCATCTCCATATCAGCGTCTGGTAAGACAATCACCGGATTTTTAGCACCACCCTGGCACTGGGCACGTTTCCCATTGGCAGTCGCCCGGCTGTAGACATACTTTGCTACCGGTGATGAGCCGACGAAGGAGATCGCACGTACAGCCGGGTGATCGAGCAGAGCATCGACGGTCCCCTTCGCACCGTTGACCAGGCTGACCACGCCAGGTGGAAGGTTCAACTGTTCGATCAGCTCAAAAACCCGGCTCATCGTCATTGGCACCTTCTCTGAGGGCTTAAGAATGAAACAGTTGCCGCATGCAATGGCATAGGGCAGGAACCAGAGCGGGATCATGCCGGGAAAGTTGAACGGTGTAATCGCCGCGACGACACCCACCGGCTGGCGAAACATGTGTTCGTCAATGCCGCGCGCGATATCCTCTACGTTATAACCCATCATTAGCGACGGAATGCCGGTCGCGACCTCGACGTTCTCGATGCCCCGTCGCAGTTCGCCTTGCGACTCGGCCAGCGTCTTGCCACATTCCTGCGTCGTCAGGCGTGCAATCTCATCGAAGTGCTCATCCAACAACTGTTTGAACTTGAAGAGGTATTGGATGCGCTCGGTCGGTGGCGTGCGTCGCCAGTCAGCAAAAGCTGACTGCGCGACTTGCGCCGCCTCGTCTATCTCCTCAGGCTGCGTGAGCGGCACGCGAACAATGGTCTCGGCGGTCGCAGGGTTACGCACGTCGAGATATTCACCGGCGCGTGAGCGTCTCCACTCACCGCCGATATAGTTGAGGAGTTGTCCATCCTGTCTCATCGCTTACCTTCTCCATCTACCGAAGGAAGCTGCTCGTGTTGATGTTCCGCGTCCACAAATTTCGGCGGAAGCTGCTCAACGTGCAGTTCTCCCGCGACCGCTTCAAATTCGCGCGCAGCATCGGCCAGGGTTGCAGCAGCCTTCTCATCCGTGCGTGCGAACTCGGCCAGCTCGTGGCTCAGTTCCTCCAGCGCTTCGCCGCCAGCCATCATCCCGGTGAGTTCCTCGCGGCTGATTTCGGATTTGGCGAACGTGCCATAGCTGCTCCCGCGATTGAGGATTGTGAAGTGGTCGCCAATCGGATACGCATGATGAGGATTGTGGGTGATAAAGATGACCCCTAATCCTCGTGAGCGTGCCTGGGCTATGTAGCGCAGAACCACACCTGCCTCCTTCACGCCCAGCGCCGCTGTGGGCTCGTCCAGAATCAAAACCTTGGCACCGAAGTACACAGCACGCGCAATCGCCACAGACTGGCGCTCACCGCCGGACAGTGTACCCACCGGTTGCGTCATCTCACGCACCTGAATACCCATCTTACCTAGTTCCTCGCGTGTCACCTGGTCAGCGAACTTCACATTGAAACGGCGAAATGGTCCCCAGCCCTGTGTTGGCTCCGAACCGAGGAAGAAGTTGCGCGAAATGCCCATCAGTGGGATCATGGCCAGGTCCTGGTAGACAGTGGCAATACCCACACTTAAGGCATCGCGCGGGGAAGAGAAATGCATTTCTTTCCCCTCAAACAGGTAGCGGCCCTCGCTGGGCTGGTGGACACCGGACAGGATTTTGATCAGTGTCGACTTGCCCGCCCCGTTGTCACCGAGCAGGCACATCACCTCACTCGCATTCACACTTATCGAAATGTCTTTCAGCGCAATCACGCTGCCGAAGTACTTTGAGACATGCTGCACTTCGATTAAAGGAGCAGTTTGTGTACTCATCGCCGTGCCTCCATTGCCAGTTTGCGTACGTAGCTGTTGAGCATCACAGCTAGCAACAGGATTAGTCCAATGACAGCCCTGTACCATTCAGCATTTACGCCCGCAAAGACGATACCTTGTTGTACTATGCCAAAGGCCAGTGCCCCGAACATGGCACCGATAGCAGAACCGTAGCCACCCGTGAGCAATACCCCTCCGACGACCGCCGCGACGATCGCAACGAACTCCTGGTTCGTGCCGCGCAGGACATCCGCGGTGGTAAAGGTCACTACCTGGATCGTCGCCAGCAGGCAGGCGCAGACAGCCGTGCCTATGAACAGCAGAATCTTCACGCGGGTGACCGGTACACCGATGTTGCGTGCCGCATTGGCATCTCCGCCCACGCCAAAGATCCAGTTCCCAAAAGAGGTGCCCAACAGCAGCCAAGTCGCCAGCGCTACCAGCGCCAGGGCCCAGATAATTTCGATCGGAAATTGCTGGCCGCCGCCGAGTGCGGTAGCGAAGATCGCATGAGCAGAGCTATATCCAGCTGCCTGGTCGACACCGCTCACTACAGTCAGTCCGGTCACAGCGGAGGTGACACCCGAAGTAACGCCAAACAGGATGTAAGCGGTGCCCAGTGTGACAATGAACGACGGCAGGCCGGTGCGCATGACAAGGTAGCCGTTTAGCATGCCAACCAGCACCGCAAAGATAAATGCCGCGATAATTGCCAACCAGATGTTCAAGCCGAACTGAGTGCTTAAGATGGCGATGATCATACCAGCGGCGGCAATCATCCCACCAACCGATAGGTCAAATTCACCGCCAATCATCAGCAGAGCCACGGGCACTGCCAGAATGACATATTCAGCCGAGACGCTCAGCCAGCTCGATGTGCCTCTCAAAGAAACGAAACCATTGTTCTGAGCCACCCCGATGATGGCAAAGAAGATCCACACGGCAATTGAACCGACAACTGCGCCCGTTTCCGGGCGCACCAGCAGCCGGCGAAGCGGTCTGACACGCACCATCCGCTCAGTTGCGATAGTAGCGCTCATATTTTCCTCCTATTCTCTAGCTGTGTTGAAGTCAACGCTGAGCCAGCGGCCCAGTTGACTCCAACACGGAGCCTTGTTAGCGGGTTCCTGCCGCTGTCAACTGGATTACCTGGGCTACGTTTTGCGATGTGACAAAACCGGGACCGGTCTGTAGGACATCGTTCGCGATCGTATTGAGATTCGTCTTGTATAATGTCAACAAGACAATGGGTAAGTATCCCTGCTCATACTGCTGCTGGTCAATGGCAAACAGCATCTGACCATTTTTAATCGCATTCAGTACATCTGACGACAGGTCGAAGGTAGCCAGCTTGATCTGCCCGAGCTTGTTCAGGTCCTGGAGCGCTTTGATGGTCGGGCTGGCGCCCGTGGGACCAAGCGTCAGGATGCCATCAACCGAAGGATCATGCTGGATTGCAGCCTCGACGGTCTGCTGGCTCTGGGTCGGGTTGGCCAGGTTAACGCCGATAACTTTAACTGTGCCACCATCTGCCTGCGACAAACCCTCCTCAAAGCCTTTGCAGCGCAGCGTAAGAGCGGCATTACCAACCTCCTGGTTGATACAGAGGGCATGCTTGACCCCGGCAGCGCCCATTCTCAGACCGCCGCCAATGCCAGCCTGTTCCTCGGTCTGCCCGATGTGAACCAGCACCCCCAGACTCTTGGCGACATCAGAGCCAGAATTGATCGAGATCACGGGGATACCGGCAGCCACAGCCGCTTTAATCGAGGGGCCCAGGGCTTTGGGATCGGGAATCGAAACAACTATCCCATCCGGGTGGGCTGCCACCGCAGTATCAATGAGATGGGCCATTGCTACCACATCGAAGGTGCCCGAGGCTGGCCCTTCATAGATCGCCTGGACACCCATATCGTGGGCCGCCTGGTCAACCCCTTTCTTGACCACAGACCAGAATGGGTCCGTAGCCTGGCCATGAGTGATCACATAGAACTTGATGTTTGAGCGCGACGAATTACCGCCGCCATTGCTCGTTGACTGGTTACTTGTCGTACCACCACCGCTACAGGCAGCAAGCACGAGAGGTAGCATTACTAACAAAATGATGAGTTTCTTGAAAAGTCGTTGCATGTTGCCCTCCTTGGCTACGATTGAGATCGACTTTACTTAAAATTGAGATCCGTTACAAATGGCTTCGAAATGATTGACCTCGTGCAGACACGAAACGTTCTACTTCCACGATATCTTTGTTATCCTCTGTTAGTTCCCTCCTTTCCTGGAAAGCATTGTTCCATATTCAATGTATCGCTCTACACCTGCAGGTAACGCATGCCACTCCCCTACTCCAGAAAATAGCGTTCTTGCGTCCGCATGATTTCCCATTCTGTACGGGCAGACTGTATTTGGGGATTGGTACTGACTTCAGCAATTGGCACATCCCACCAGCTCTCGTAACCGGGCACGCTGAGATAGCGGTCGTTCTGAATGTAGATCACTGATGTACGCTCAGTTGTTCTCACTGCCTCGAGTGCGGCAACGAAATCAGCATAGGTCTCGCACTCGATCACATAGGCACCCAGGCTGTGCGCATTCGCCGCGAGGTCAACGGGCAATTCCTGCACATCCTCACTTGCTGTGTCTCCGGGCAATACCCCATTTTGCGGAGCAGCATAGCGGGTGCCGAAACCATCCTGACCAAGCGAGCGGCTGAGTGCGCCAATACTTTTGAAACCATGATTGTCGAGAAGTACAATGATCAGTTTGTGGTTTTCCTGGATTGATGTCACAATCTCGCTATTCATCATCAGATAGGAGCCATCGCCGACCATCACATAGACATCTCTGCCGGGCGCTGCCATTTTAGCCCCCAATCCACCGGCGATCTCATAACCCATGCAACTATATCCATATTCCATGTGGTAGTTCTTGGGATGGCGTGCTCGCCAGAGCTTATGCAGGTCGCCAGGTAAACTACCTGCCGCGCAAACCATGATGGCATCCTGAGGGCTCAGCTCGTTGACTGCGCCGATCAACTCGCCCTGGCTGGGTAGTGGTGCATTGCGGATTGCGTAGATGCGTTCGACTTCAGCGTCCCATGAAACATGGAGTTGCTCGACCTGGGCACGATAGTCTGTATCGACGTGATAGCCGTCAAGCAGTGAGAGCAACTCTTCCAGCGTCACCTTTGCATCACCGACGAGCGGTAACGCGAGATGTTTGGAGGCATCGAAGGCGGCTACATTGATATTGATGAAGCGTACCTCGGGGTGCTGAAATGCGGTCTTTGATGCAGTTGTGAAGTCACTGTAGCGTGTGCCGATGCCAATTATCAGATCTGCTTCTTTCGCGATGCGGTTAGCTGCAAACGTGCCGGTGGCACCGATTGCTCCGAGATTTAGTTGATGGTCATAGAGTAGGCTACCCTTCCCGGCCATCGTCTCACTAACAGCAATGCCTGTTTGATCAACAAAACGCTGCAAAACGCCGCTAGCCTCCGCGTAAATTACACCGCCACCAGCAATAATCAAAGGACGCTGACTGGCACGAATCCATGCTGCTGCCTGTTCCAGTGTAGAGCGGTCCGGTCGATTGCGTGCAATGTGCCATATGCGTTTGCGGAAAAACGTTTCGGGATAAGCGTAGGCCTCCACTTGTACATCCTGAGGAAGCGCCAGTGTGACGGCACCAGTTTCCACCGGACTTGTAAGTACACGCATAGCCTCAGGTAGCGCAGTCAACACCTGCTCAGGGCGCGTAATGCGATCCCAGTAACGACTCACCGGCTTGAAACAATCATTAACTGAGATATCCTCAGTGTGCTCGGACTCAAGCTGTTGCAGGACGGGAGCGACGTTACGACGAGCAAAAATATCTCCTGGCAGTAGCAACACAGGTAGGCGATTGATTGTAGCGGTAGCTGCGCCCGTCACCATATTGGTCGCGCCGGGGCCAATAGACGAAGTGCAGGCAAGCGTCTGCATTCGGTTTCTGGTCTTAGCATACGCTGTGGTAATATGTACCATTGCCTGCTCATTTCGAGCCTGGTAGTAGCGGAAATCGGGCATCTGCTGCAGGGCTTGACCGATACCCGCGATATTGCCATGACCAAAGATGCCAAAGCACCCGGCGAAAAAAGGTAGTTCTACCCCATCGCGCTCCACGTACTGGTTTTTGAGAAAGTCGATGATCGACTGGGCCATCGTCATACGTTTTGTTGCCTGCTTATCCATGTTGATCCTCCCAATAGTTCTGGATACTATGCTGGGCGCGATAAATCGGGCCCCTACAACCCACCATGGTTTTGAATAAAGGTCATGACCTCTTCATAGGTTGGCATGAAGTTTGCGCAGCCATGTTTGGTGACCAGGATTGCACCACAGGCATTACCCAGGCGTGCAGCCTTGTACCAGTCCCATCCGTTGACAAAACCGTACAGGAAACCCGAGGCAAAAGCGTCACCAGCGCCCAGGATATTTTCCACCTTCACCGGGAAACCTGGCACCTCGATCTGCGTAGCAACGTTTCCATTAGATACAAGATGAACCGTTGAACCGGCTGCGCCGCGTTTGTGCGCAAGCACTCGTGGGCCTAAACCAAGCAGTGCCTGGATTGCGAAGTTGATGTCGCCACTGACGTGTGCATCTGAGACCTGGGAATGCGTCAAACTGATCTGGCTTGCATCGGTCAACATAGTCGCATTGATTTCATCATCAGTGCCGACCACAATATCGACCAGGCGCAATGCCGAGCGAAGTATAACGCCGAAAGCACGAGCATCATGCCACTGGTCGGGACGAAAGTCGATATCTAGCATCACAGTCGTACCGGCCTGGCGAGCCGCCTCAGTGGCGAAGAGCGTTGCACTGCGGCTCGGCTCCTTACTCAAACCTGTGCCGGTGATCAGCAATACATGGCTATCGGCGATTGGTGTTGCCAGGACATCGTCGATGGTGAGCTCGATATCTGCACAGTTCTCGCGGTAGTAGGTCAATGGGAAGCGATCCGGTGGTTCGATGCCCAGCACGACTGCGCTAGAACGCCGCCCCGGTTTGGTCGGAGTGAAACGTGTTTCTACTCCCTCTTGCCGCAGAAAATGCAGGATGAAGTTGCCTACCTGATCTTCTCCGACCGCGGAGAAGAGCGCTGATCGCAGGCCCAAACGCCGTGTGCCAACACTGATGTTTGTGGGACAGCCACCAACATAAGCGGCAAAACTGGTGATATCCACAAACGGAGCACCGATATCATTGGAGTAGAGGTCGATTGAAGATCGTCCCATGGCGATCACATCATATGATCTGGTTGTTGTGTCCATACTTGACTCCAGTTCTCCTCACGAACGGCTCGTAATATCGGGCCTTTTGATATCGTAAATGGGTACACGCGGATCATGTGAACGATAGCTCTCTTTGACCCAGGTATAGTGCGGATCTTCGCTGTTTGCAAGCGACTGGGCACTGCCAGCCAGAACGTTAAGATAGTAGGTGGTGTAGCCAGGTGGACTGGTCACAGGATGATAGCCTTCAGGTATAAGCACGGCATCATTATTTCTCGCCAAAAGCACAGCATCGATTGGAAAACCAGCACGATGCAGAGGGGACTCCAGAGCGGTGTAGATACGTTGAAAGGCAAACCCCTCCGGGCGATCCAGCTTATAAAAGTAGACTTCTTCAAGATCGGCTTCCAGTACCTTACCTGTCTGGTCAATCTTATGTACATCATGCTTGTGTGGAGGATAGCTCGACCAGTTCCCGCCGGGTGTGTAAACTTCCACAACGACGAGCCGATGACACGGGAAACCTGGCGGAATAATGTTGTTAATCTGCCGCGTAGCATTATCGCCACCCCGGATCTCGATCTCGATGTCAGATGGAGTGACCAGGCGTGGTTCATGATCCTGATCAGTTGGTGCCTGCGCCACAGCTATCTCGCAGGCAGTCTCAGCAGTCACCGTTAACGAAGTGCGCCGTGGCAGATAGAGTGCATATGGCAAGCCGCTGAAGACGCTGTCTCGCTCGCCTATGTGTGACCATTGTCCCCGATCCGACTCGACACGTGTGCTACCACTCAGGGGAACAATCGCTAACTCGTGGTCGCCAGTGGCAAATGACCATGAACGCTGTGAGCTAAGACGACGCACCTGAAAATGAATGTAGTCCCAGCCTGCCACTTCTGGCGTCACCTCGACAACTACATCTGGGTTGGTAGAGCTTCCAGGATGGACGATCAAGGTATTTGGATCGTACTTACGCATTTATCGACTCCTCGGGAAAAAATATCAAAGCACTATGATGCTCTTCACTGTCACCTTGTGCTAAAGTTGTCGACCTACGTTAAAAGATTAGAAATGTACTCCATACTTGCCTATATAAAGCATGTAAGATCAGAGAAGTTATAGAATTATCAGGAAGAGAGCCGAAGCTCACTGAGAGTGACTGTACGACCTGTCTTATAAGCTTGCGTGGCGGCAACACCAATCTCGCAGGCGGCGAGCGCATCGGCAGCGCCAACTGATGGTGATTGACCACTGTTCAGGCAATCGACAAAGTGCTGCAATTGAGCACCATAGGCATCACCGAATCGCTCCATCAAGTAAGGTGTGACATCGTGCTGAGCACCTGCGCGAGTGAAGAGTACGACGGGCGTGTACTGGTGTACGCCGATCATTACCGCACCTTCAGAACCGAGAATTTCTGTCCGAATATCGTATCCATAGAACGCATTGCGGCTCACTTCGACATTGCCGAGCGCCCCACTCATAAAGCGCAGATTAATCAGAGCATTGTCGATATCACCGACTGCCTCAAGATCTTTGCAAACAAGGAGGGCTCCTTCCGCAGTCACGCGCTCCACCTCACTGCCAATGAGCCAGCGAGCAAGGTCGAAGTCGTGGATGGCCATGTCGAAAATCAATCCACCACTCTGTGCAGGACTCGCGTACTCAGATCGTGGGCAGAATGGGTCACGGCTAAGAGACTTGAAGGTAACAGGTGAACCAATCAGGCCACCATTAATCAAAGCCTTTGCCTTCTGATACCCTGCATCGAAGCGGCGCATAAAGCCGACCTGGAGCGGCACCTGTGCTTGCGCAACAGCTTCCAACGCACTATGAGTCTCTTCGAGCGTCAGGGCCAATGGTTTTTCACAGAAGATTGCTTTGCCAGCACTAGCAGCGGCGATCACTAGATCGTAATGCCTCCTGGTCGGTGTGGCGATCACAACAGCATCCAGTTCAGCAAGTGCCATCAGTTCAAGGGCATCGGCAAACGCATGGAATACACCAAATCTTTCAGCCACCCGCGTTCGCGCTTGTTCGCCTGTGTCTGCAACGGCGTACAGGTGGACTCCAGAGACCTGGGTCGCGAGTGTGCGTGCATATAACTGGCCCATTCTGCCAAGACCGATCACGCCTATCTTGAGGGGAGCAGACATAAGCGAGATTCTCCTTTCGTGACGTTCTAATGAGGCGCTAGCGGCGCTGTGCTGGCACGCTCTATGAGCGTTGGCGGCAACAGGTAGTTTTGCCCAGGACGATTATGCAACAAATCCAGCAACACCTGAGTTGCAAGTCGTCCCATCTCTATCTTCGGTTGCTGGATTGTAGTAAGTGGAGGTGTTACATAGCTTGCCATCTTGATGTCGTCGAAACCGATGACGCTCAGTTCCTGCGGCACCGCAATGCCCTGTTCCCGGCAAGCGATGAGTACCCCGGTGGCGATCATGTCATTGTAGCAGAAAACAGCCGTGACCCCAGCGTCGAGCAGACGAGGTAACGAAGTCTGCCCAGCAGCGACATCTCCCTCATGCGAGGCTTCATGACCTTGCGAGATCACTACCCACTCGTCACGAATTGGAACGTTGTTTGCCGCCAATGTGCTCTGGTATCCCAGGAGTCGGTGCCGGTTTGATCTAGGCCGATTGCCAGTGCCAAGATAGCTAATTGAACGATGACCGAGTTGTAGCAGATGCTCGACCGCGAGTTGCGCCCCCCTGAGATCATCCACGGAAACCCAATGCAACAATGTGTTCTCTGATTCGGCCTGACTGTTGATCAGTACAGTTGGCACGCGGAAAGAATCCAGGCTTTTGTTGTTATTACTGGCAATACGGGTCGCTGCGATTAGGATTCCATCGACACGTCGGCGGCGAAGGGTTTCGATGATGGCCATTTCCTGGTCGGGATCGTTGTGGGAGGCAGCGAGAAATACACTGAATCTAGCCGCGCGGGCCACTTCCTCGACACCTTTCATAACGTCGCTCCAGAACGGATCGGCAATTGATGTTACCACTAATCCGATGGTGCTAGTTTGCTGGGTTTGCAGACTCTGCGCAATTGCATTCGGAGTATAGCCCATCTCACGCGCTAACTTCTGGATGCGCTCACGCACCTCGAAACTGATGAGTGAACTGTCGCGGAGCGCTCTCGAAACGGTCGAGTGTGAGACACCTGCCGAACGAGCAATATCCTCGATGGAGACCTCTTGACGACGCATGCAACTCAACTTCCTTTGCTGAACGACCAACATTACAAGTGAATCGACTTACGCACACGTTTGCATAAGGTCGCAAAAACTAAAATTACTTTATGCACACGTTTGCATAAAGTATACAGAATCAAAATGCGGTTTGTCAAGGGTTTTGAAACAGAGATCCACTCATAAATGGGGTGCAGGTGCTTTGCCCCTGACGGGGTTCGGGGTGTCCCCGAATGCTTTTCTCTCACTTCTCAAGTGGCTTTAGCCACGCGAATGCTAAGTTATGAGTGGATGTCAGTTTTGAAAACGAAAAAAATTACCTGTATCTGCAAGAAATTCCGGGTATGATATACAATGTATGACACAGAACCAAATTGAGAAGCAAGTCCAGATAGGAGACTGAATATGACCACTACAGCCAACGTATTTCAAAACCACATCGGAGGCAAATGGCAAGCAGCTGAAAGCGGCCAGAACTTTGCTAATTACAATCCTGCTACAGGTGAGATCCTGGGATATTTTCCACTTTCAGGCGAAGCTGATGCCAATGCTGCTGTAGCGGCTGCGCGAGCTGCATTTGAGACCTGGCGATTGGTGCCTGCCCCCAAACGTGGTGAAATCCTCTTTTGCGTGGGAGAACTACTCAAACAGCACAAAGAAGAGTTAGCCCGTACGATGACACAGGAAATGGGCAAAGTGCTTAAGGAGACACGCGGCGATGTACAGGAAGGCATCGATATGGCCTACTATATGGCCGGTGAAGGACGTAGGCTCTTTGGCTATAGTGTCCCGGTTGAACTACCCAACAAATCGGGTGTTGCGATGCGCGATCCCGTTGGAGTTGTAGCTTGCATCACACCCTGGAATTTCCCAATGGCCATTCCTACTTGGAAGATGTTTCCCGCGCTGATCGCTGGCAATACTGTGGTTTTCAAACCCGCCAGCGATACCCCTTTAAGCGCCCTACGGCTGGTCGATATTTTGTATGAAGCAGGTCTGCCAAAAGGTGTCGTCAATATTGTATTTGGTCCGGGCGGCACAGTTGGCGAGGCGCTGCTTCGCAACCCCGATGTCGCAGTAATTTCCTTTACTGGCTCAACCGAGTCGGGTCGTCATGTAGCGATAGAAGCTGCAAAGTCCCTTAAACGAGTTTCCTTGGAGATGGGGGGCAAGAACGCGGTAATTGTAATGGATGACACGGATCTCAATCTCGCAGTCGAAGGGATACTGTGGAGCGCATACGGTACCACCGGCCAACGTTGTACCGCCTGTAGCCGTGTGATCGTGCACAGCGCCATTCGCAAACAACTTGTGGATATGCTTGTACCACGCATAGAACAACTACGGCTTGGCAATGGGTTGGACGAAAGGGTAGATGTCGGCCCGGTCATCAACGCTTCTCAATTAACGAAGATCCATAGTTATACCGAAATTGGTAAAGAGGAGGGCGCTAAACTTGTCACAGGTGGCCATGTTGAAACCGAGGGAGAGCTAGCACATGGGAACTTCTATCGTCCCACACTCTTCACCAAAGTACACCCAAACATGCGTATCGCACAAGAAGAAATATTTGGGCCTGTACTCTCAATGATAGAGGTACCATCCTTCGAGGAAGCTATCGCAGTCAATAACAACACGAAGTTCGGGCTTTCCAGTGCAATTTACACGCAGGATATCAACCGCGTACAACGAGCGATGCGCGATATCACGACGGGGATCCTCTACGTTAATTCTGGTACAACAGGCGCGGAAATACAATTTCCCTTTGGTGGCACTCGCGGTACCGGCAATGGACACCGGGAGGCGGGAATAGCAGGCCTGGATGTATTCACCGAATGGAAAGTAGTCTATACAGACTATAGCGGTAAGCTACAAAAAGCTCAGATTGACGAGTAAATCGATGGCTACTCTGGCGGGACAGGAAATGAGCAACTATGCTCTACTGCCACTGAGAGTATTCCTCCTGCATAGACATCATTCATACATCTGGCTAACTGGCACTGACCCAGGCCGGATCACTCCTCGAAAGCACGCGCGTCGTCACCGCGACACTCGCCATGATGATGAAGGCGCTTACGAGCGGGTAGACGATGGACACGTGAAAGATCAGCAGACTCCCTATGAGGGCACCCACGAACATGGCCGCCACCGCAATCAAGCGACGGCCTGATTTCGATCCGCTTCCGCCCGCGAGACGACTGTCTGCGCCGATGCCTACGATGGTCAAGGTGAGAACAGTCGTCGTCAGATCAGGCACCGCGAGCTTGCGGGCAGTGGCGTTCTGGAGTCCCATCGCGATGCCCAGCACGATGATGAGGCCGTAGCTATAGCTTGCTGGCACCGGATTCCCGGACAGCGCGGCTAGGACCGCCGCAGCACACAACAAGAGCGTTTGCAGCGCGGCGGCGACGCTGAGCAGATGCCCCCGGTGCTGACCAAGGCGCGATCCAAGGATCCCTCCTGCGAGGGAGCCGAGGATAAAGGAGCCTAATGCCACCAGAGAGGCAAGGATTGAGAAGCCTGATGCGCCAGCTAGAGCGAACGCTAGGAACACGACGTTTCCGGTCATGTTGGCGACGAAGACGTGGCTAAGCACCAGGTAGCTAAACGCGTCGACCAGACCGGTGACCAGCGTCATGGCAACCAGCAGCGGAGGCAGCGGACCGTGCTTGACCTCGCCACGCGGAACGAGCGTCTGGCGGACTTCCGTGAAGAAGATAGTCATGAAACGAATACTCCTACGAAGAGGGTCAGGCAACGAGTATGATAAAATGATGCGACACGGTGATTCATTCCGTTGCACATGGACCCACAACTGATCTCTTCTGTTCGCTCGTTTGACTATAAGTCTTTCATACACCCCCGCTTTTTCAGGATGCTGGCGTGCTTTTTTCTGTTCTGTTGTTCTTCACAGGCTAATGACCTTTCGCCGTTACCACCTCTAGGACCTCAGGAAGGACAGCAGGTCGGCGTTGAACTGCTCCTGGTGCGTGAAGGTCAGGCCATGGGGCGCGCCCGGATAGATCTTCAGGATTGCACCTTTGACGAGCTTGGAGGAGAGCAGGGCCGAGTCGCCGATCGGCACGATCTGGTCGTCGTCGCCGTGGATGATCAGGGTCGGAATATCGAACTTCTTAAGATCTTCCGTTTGTTCCGTCTCGGAGAAGGCCTTGATGCAGTCGAATGCGCCTTTGAGGCCGACGGCCATCGACCACAGCCAGAACGCGTCCCGAGTGCCTTGCGACACCTTGGAACCCGGTCGGTTGGCGCCGAAGAAGGGCGCGCTGAGATCCTTGTAGAACTGCGAACGGTCCCCGCTGACGCCAGCGCGGATCTGGTCGAACGCCTCGATGGGCAGGCCGCCCGGATTGGCCTCCGTCTTGAGCATCAGTGGCGGCACCGCGCCCACCAGCACGGCCTTGGCAATGCGCGAGGTGCCGTGGCGGCCGATATATCGGGTCACCTCGCCGCCACCGGTGGAATGGCCGACCAGCACCGCGTCTTTCAGATCGAGCGTGTCGATGAGCGCCGCGAGATCGTCGGCGTAGTGGTCCATGTCGTTGCCGTCCCAGGGCTGGCTCGATCGTCCACCGCCGCGACGGTCATGGGCGATGGCGCGATAGCCATGGGAGGCCACGAAGACCAGTTGGTCGTCCCAGGCGTCGGCATTGAGCGGCCAGCCATGGCTGAAGACGACAGGCTGCCCCGTGCCCCAGTCCTTGTAAAAGATCGTGGTACCATCCTTTGTGGTGATTGTGCTCGTACTCATAGTAGGCATTCCTCCTTTCAGGATCACAATGAAACTCCTCACGTCGCAGATCACATGGAGTGTGACAGACGAACCGCTTCACCTGCCACACTCCATCTCGCATGAAAGAGCGAATGGCTTGCTCTCGTTTTAGACTAGACCACTTGCGTGAGCTAGTAATGACAGACTACCGGCCTTTCTGAAGCTGTTGCGCGATGAAGGCGAGCGCGGTCTCGGCCACTTCTCGCCACCCGTGGTCAATCGTTAGTGAATGCCCGCGGTCTGGTATCTCGTGGATCTCGGTCACGCCTGGATTCTTCTCCTGCTGCTTGTAGGAGGCATGGGCGATCGCCCACGGCACCGTGTGGTCGTACTCGCCGGAGATGATCAGCAGCGGTCCTCGATCGGGATTCTTCGTGTCGACCTGAGCTTCCGTCCACGGGTTGATATTGGCGGTGGCAGCCTGGAAGATCGGCACGCCGGAGCCAGGTACCGAGTATTTCTCGTACAGTTCGTGCGCCTCGCTCTCGTCGACGGCGTTGGCGAAGGCGTAGCGGAACTGCTCGTAGGTCAGTGGGACGGCTCGGGTGTAGTTGAGGGGGTTGCCCAGAACTGCCGACGACGACTTCAGCGCTGAGAGCGGCAAGGGGAGTACGCCGCGGAATGGCGCGGGGTCGATGGCGACCGTTACGGCAGCCACGCCTTCCCCGGCCACCTTTTGTGCGATGAGCCCACCGAAAGAATGGCCGATGACGGCGGGCTTCGTCTTGAGCTTGCCGATGGCGTCGACATAGTGATCGGTGACCTGCTTTATGCGCTTGTGGGCAAAGACCTCCGGGTCTTGCTTGGCCTCCTCCACGGTGTCCGGGTCATCGGGCCAGCCAGGCGCGAGTGTGGTGTAGCCCCGCTCTTCGAACAACTGGCGCCAGTTGTCCCAACTGCTGGCGAGGAGCCAGAGGCCATGTACGAACACGACCGGCTGCTTTCCCTGCGTGTTGGCGCGGTCGATCTCTTGCTGTTCATGAATCGTCAGATCTGTCATGTTGTACTCCTTTGGGTGTGTAGGTGGACATTGTTCAACTTTATAGTGTACTACATTTGTGAGCAGCGAGTTTGTGTAAGAGCCACTGAATGATACGATTGACACTCCGTAACTATGCTTGCAGCATCTACATGGTATTTAAGAGCCAGCCGCCATCCGCAGCGATCTCTGCTCCCACCACAAACGATGCGTCATCGGAAGCCAGAAACAGCGCGACGTTGGCTACTTCTTCAGGACGGCCAAGACGCTTGACCGGCGAACGGCTGATCCGCGCCACATCCTGAGCCTCCAGGATCTCTTGCGAAGTCCCCGATCGAGTCAGGAGCCGCGTGGCTGTGGGACCAATCGTGATAGTGTTCACCCGAATACCACGACCGATGAGTTCAGCCGCGAGGGCCCGCGCCAGCGCGTGAACCGCACCCTTGTTGGCCGTATAGAGCGAACTATTGGCGATCCCTGTGAGGGCGTTCACCGAGCCATTGAAAATGATCGATGCCGGCTCATTGAGAAAGGGGAGAGCCTTCTGGACAGTGAAATACGCTCCCTTGAAATTGGCATGCATCATCTCGTCAAAAGCGCCTTCATCCACCTCTTCCAGAGGAGCCCCTTTGTAAATGCCCGCGTTGACAAACAGGATATCCAGTTTGCCAAACGTCTCGTATGCGCGAGCCATCAACTGATCAATCTCACTGAGTTTCGAGACATCCGCTGGAACCACCAGCACATCGTGACCAAGTTCTCGAGAGACCTCTTCAAGGGTTCCACGATCGCGTCCTGTAATCACGACTTTGGCTCCATTTGCATGAAATGCTCTGGCCGTCGCAAGGCCGATCCCACTATTGCCACCGGTCACTACAGCAACTTTTCCTGCAAGCGAACTCATAACACTCTTTTCCTTTCGATTGGTAATATTGCCTATTCATACACGCGGCGAAACTGATAAGCGAACTTGTGCAGGGAATAATGACTTCTGATATGGAGTTATTTGATCCTGCGAGATTCGAACGAGGGTTGTAGTAATTACAACGTCACCCTATTCCCCCCGGCGGGCATAGTGAATCTTAAGAAGCCACCTTGAGCCAGGCGCGTACATATTACTGTAAGCGTAAAAAACGACAAAAGCAGAACAGCGCTTCTCAATTCGTATATACCAAAATTAAGAAAGCTGAGGTGATTTGGACCACTCGTGAAGAAACGCCAGACGACAGGGCCTTGCTGCACACCCTCAAATGTGAAGAGTGCCTGTCCTATCGCTAGCGAAATGAACAGATCGATGCAGAAGCAAATAGCCGCCATACGTGGGCCTAGCAACCAGAATCGCTTGCTGAGTCGCTCGCGCTTGGTAGACGTAATGCGCCGCGTTGCCCAAAAAGGAGCAACCAGGAATTGTAAAATCAAAAAAAACAAAGGAGCTATTACATAAACCCAATCGGGGAAAAACGCGGGGGTAATGAGAGCGCCAAGGCGGCCCAGCGTATAGAGAATGACACCCTCTATTACGCCACGCCGGTAGCTGACTTTATTAAACATCAGAAATAGCCTTGTTTAGTTGCAGCCACAACTGCCGCCACCGCAGCCGCAACTACCACCAGCAGAAAGCCCTACGTCGTCATATGCGCTATCTTCGCTACCATTTGAAGCAAGAGCGAAAACTGAAAGTAGACGTCGCACTTTTTCACTGTGACATTTCATGCATACAACATCATCAGCATGCTGATGGCTAACTAGCAATTCAAACTTGGATTTGCAGTCCGAGCAATAATACTCGTACAATGGCATAGAAAGTTACCTCCAATTGGCGGGAAACGCTTTATCAATATAGATATTGTATTGCCTGGTTGAGATATCGTCAAGTCAAATAATAAAATAACCCACTAATTAAAAGAGGATTACAGATGGCACTAACTATAGGAATTATTGGGCTACCGCAAAGCGGCAAAACAACCCTATTTAACGCCCTGACCAAAGCAGGAGCCCCGATCAGTGGCTACGCAACGAGCACCGTACAAGCTAATATGGCAGTTGTCCAGGTACCGGACCCACGTCTAGAGCCGCTCGCGGAAATTTTCCATCCAAAGAAGGTTACATACGCAACGGTCGAATTTGTAGATGTCGCGGGCGTAGGTCAGGCGACCCATACCTCGACCGAGAAACGAGAGGGCCTGAGCGCCGAATTTCTGGGACATATCCGCAATGCCGACGCCCTTGCCATTGTGCTACGCACATTTGAAAACAGCAACGTTCCTCATATTTACGGTGATATCGATCCCAACCGTGACCTGGACAGCCTGAATGCCGAACTGGCTCTGACCGATCTGACGACGGTAGAACGGCGCATCGAACGCACTACTAAAGCTGCGAAATCAGGTGATAAGAAGTACCAGCAAGAACTAGAAGTGCTGCGGCTCTTACAAGAATCTCTTAATAATTTGAATCTGGTTAGTAATATTGAATTGCTTGCGCAGGACAAGACAGTGCTAAATGAACTTTTTCTTCTCACCCAGAAACCGCGCATGTATGTTTTAAATGTCAGTGAAGATGTACTGGGTGCTGCAAACAATGTACTGGAACGTATCGCTGCAGGCGAAGATGTAGATGTAGAAAAATTGGAAGGTGAACTCATTGGCATTGCAAAAGTTGCTCAACGAGCGAAAGCTGAAGGTTCCGAAGTGGTCGCAGTTTCCGCCCGCCTTGAGGCCGAGCTTACTGAATTGCCGGAGGAGGACGCTGCCGAGTACCTGGAATCACTCGGGCTGCCAAAACTGGGTACGGATCGTGTGATTCAGGTTGGTTATCGACTACTCAATTTGATTACATTTCTGACAGCGGGTGAGGATGAAGTGCGCGCCTGGACGGTTACCAGGGGAGCAAAAGCTCCAGAAGCAGCCGGGAAGATCCATACGGATATCGAGCGTGGTTTCATTCGCGCCGAAGTGACACATTATGATGACTTCATGTCCAGTGGCGGTTCGTTTGTAGCTGCAGCAAAGAAGGGGGTGCAGCGGCTGGAGGGGAAAGACTATGTGATCAAGGACGGTGATATTGCGCACTTCAGGTTTAACGTAGGGAAAGCCTGATGGGATTCAACGTCGTTCTCTTCCCAATGATACCAGCCCTACTCCTGACAAAATCGTAAGCATTGCCAGAAGTCCTATCATCGTGATTTGTTCACCCGCCAGCGCTACCCCCAGGCCCACAGCAACTAATGGGTTAACATAGGCATAACTGGTCGCGAGCGCTGGCCTTACATGGCGCAGAAGATAGCCGTATGCGCTGAAAGCTACTAGAGAACCGCCGATGATCAGATAAGCCATGGCCGCTAGGGGTCGAGGACCAGGTATACTGGTTATGTGTTCGCCTGTCGCAAAACCAACGATAAATAACATAACGCCACCAGCAAGCATTTGAGATGCGCTCGCCATCAGACCTTTAGGACTTGGAAGATGCTGGCTCAATATGGAACCAAGCGCCCAGCTCATTGGTGCGATAAGCAATACAATTGCGCCTATAGGATTGGCATGCAGTCCATTTTCCAGGTTTAAGAGCACTAATCCAGTGAATCCTAGCCCTAATCCGAACCATTCGATGCGCGTAGGCCAGCGTCCAAAAAGCCCTGAGAAGACAGCCGCCCAAAGAGGGATAGCTCCCAACGCAAGCGCGGCCAGGCCTGAGGAGACCCACTGCTCAGCAAAAACAACTCCACCGTTACCAACTACCAGTAAAAGCCCACCTACCACGATTGCTGTCAACCATTGCTTTCGTGTGGGTAATGCATGTTTGCGAAGTCGTAAAAAGAGAAAAAGTAGAATGCCTGCCGTTAGTTGACGCACACCTGCCAGAATGAAAGGAGGAAATCCTTGTAGAGCAATACGCATCGCCAGGTACGTCCCACCCCAGATAAAGTACAGTGAGAGCAAGGATAGGATTATTAAAAGTCGTTTACGCATGGTTGAAGGACTCAACCCAACAGCCAGAGAGGTTTTTTCTGCTTTATGTTCATTCTCTACCTGCTCTAGTCTTGTTTTAGTAGAGTCGATATCTCTCATGAAGTGTCCAGTCTAGTGTTAATGAAATCCGTACCACCGCTGTCGTCTCTCCCACTCGGGACTATCCGGGCCATCAATGCTGTTGACGCCCCATCGATTTGCTGCATAACCTAATGCGATAAGCATGAGGAGAAAGAGAGTTGGTACCATCATACCCTCCATTAAGATCGCTGATAGTGTGTCTCTATAATCAATAGTAACCGCTTATGTTGTGCTTTCCTAGAGCCAATGTAAACATAGAGAGCTACAATTGGCTTACATTATGTCTGCTGGGTGATGGCTATACCATCTGTACTCATATCTTGTTACACATAACTCGTTCTAGTATGATAGGATAAGATTGAAGAAGAATCTATCGGATTCTTGCGGTGAAACCAGTATTGTTCCTATGCTTGTTCATAAGCAACCAGGAGGTTCAATGTCTCAATCCGACTATTTAAAATCTGATATTGATGAGCTTGTGCCTGATATAATAGCAATGCGCCGCGACTTGCACGAACATCCCGAACTGGCATTTGAAGAGGTGCGTACATCTGGCATTGTAGCGCAACGCCTGCGAACCATGGGGTTAGAAGTGCAAACTGGAGTTGCTAAAACAGGTGTCGTTGGTCTGCTGCGTGGAGGAATAAGCAAGCCGGGAGCGAAAACCATAGCAATTCGCGCAGACATGGATGCTCTCCCTATTCAAGAGATGAATGACATAAACTATCGTTCCACAATTGATGGCAAAATGCATGCTTGCGGACATGATGGCCATACTTCTATTTTGCTCGCTGTGGCCGATCTTTTAAATAAGCGACGCGAAGAACTTACTGGCAATGTGAAATTTGTCTTCCAGCCAGCCGAAGAAAGCATTGGTGGAGCTGAGCCTATGATCAAAGAGGGTGCTATGCAAGACGTTGATGGTATTATCGGCTTGCATCTGATTAGTGATTATCCTCTTGGTCGAGTTGGTGTACGAGCTGGTGCTGTTTTTGCAAGCGCCGATAAGTTTATTTTGACAGTCAAAGGCAAAGGCGGACATGCCGCTATGCCAGAAACAACCGTCGACCCAATCGTCATCTCGGCGTACATTGTTACTGCTCTACAAACGTTGATCAGCCGTGAGACTTCACCATTAAGCCCTGCTGTCATCACCGTTGGTAAGATTCAAGCAGGCACCGCTTTCAACATCATTCCTGAAAGCGCGGAGATGCATGGCACTATACGTGCTTTTAGCGCAGAACACCGCAGTAAATTAATGCGTCGTTTGGGCGAGATTGCGCAGGGCATAGCGACCGCAATGGGTGGATCTTGCGAGGTAGAGGTAATCGGTGGTTGTCCACCTTGCGTGAATGATCCAAAAATGACTGAGATTGTGCGCGATGCAGCTACCGCTGCGGTAGAAGAGAAAGAGGTTGATGCGAGTGAGGAGGTCATGACTACCGGTAGTGATGACATGGCTTGTTTCCTGGAAGCTGTGCCGGGTTGCTACTTCATTGTAGGCGCAAAAAATGAAGAAAAGGGAGCAAACTATCCTCACCATCATCCACGTTTTAATATTGATGAAGACGCTTTACCTATCGGGGTAGAGGTGCTAACGCGCACAGCAATGGATTTTCTGAAAAAGTAGTTATGAAAGTATAGCGTGTGGGTCTCTGCACGGGTTTAGAGGTTCTGAAACCGTGCAGAGACCCACACCTGAATGGAGAAGTTCCGTTATGCAAAGACCAAAAGCAATAATTTTTGATCTCGATGGAGTATTAACCGATACTTCGGAATACCATTATAAGGCCTGGAAACGGCTTGCTGATGAAGAAGGTATTCCTTTTACCCATCAGGAAAATGATGAGTACCTGCGTGGGGTCAGCCGCCGCGAGTCATTGATGTATATTATCCGAGGTCGAAATTACTCTGAAGCACAAATTCAAGAGATGATGGACCGCAAGAATCGTTATTACAATGAGATGATTACATCGATGTCACCACAAGACCTGGTAACAGGTGGAAGAGACCTGTTGAGCGAGATTCGAAATGCAGGTATCAAAGTGGCTATCGCTTCTGGCAGCAAAAACTGCCGCTTAGTACTTGAACGCCTGGATATAATCAGTTATTTCGACGGGATAGCAGATGGCTATAGTGTAGTGAATAGCAAACCTGCGCCGGATCTTTTCGTCTATGCAGCAGGATTGGTGCAGGTCCCCACTCCTGATTGTCTGGGAGTAGAAGATGCTGATGCAGGCATTGAAGCCATCAAGACTGCTGGAATGCAGGCCCTGGGAATTGGACCGAAAGAGCGTTTCCACAGGGCAGACAAAGTCTTACCAACACTCGCTTCTCTGCATTTAGCAGATGTGTTAAACTAACGTAGGGACACCCTTGCAGGTGTCCTTTCAACATAGGTTAAGAAAGGGTAAACTGTGAATCCCTGGTATATTGAAGAAAAGGAGTTTGATCCCCAAAAACTCCATAGTCGCGAAACTGTCTACACGATCGGCAATGGCTATTTTGGGACACGAGGTACATTTGAAGAAGAGTATCCTAAAGCAAATCCTGGGACCTTGCTGTTTGGCGTTTTTGATAAAATCGCTATAGCTAAAGAGGAGTTAGCTAACGCTCCCGATTGGCTAACGATGAAGCTGTTTGTAAATGGAGAGCGTTTTCGTCTCGATCAAGGCAAAATTCTCGATTATCACCGTACTCTGGACATGCAACATGGCATCCTTCGGAGAGTGGTACGGTGGGAAAGCCCAGGTGGTATCCGTATTCGGATTACGAGCGAGCGCTTCGCCAGCCTGGCAGATGAGCATGTAGGAGTCATTCGTTACAGTCTGACAGTCGAAGAGCAACCTGAGACAGGAGGAAAGCTCGATGTATTTCTATGGTCTGCTCTCAATATGGCTGTGGGGAATTACGATCTGATACATTGGGAGACTGTAGAGCAGCGTCGAGATGGAGAACTCCTCTGGTTGCATACGCAAACACGGCATTCATCGGTTCAACTGGTACAGACAATGAGCTTTACATCCAGAGATTGCGATTTCCAAAAAGAGTTAATCCGTTCAGATACCTCACCAAGCATTCGCATATATAAGGATTTGGCCGTTGGGGAAACAATGACCGCAGAAAAAGTTGTTGTTATGTACACCTCACGCGATGTAGAGGATCCTCTACAGACCGCGATTGAACATCATCATAAAATATTGCAATCGAGTGCGACACAAGCAGAACCAGGTAAGGATTACGCAGTCCTGGTTGAGGGAGCCAGGTATGTCAACCCATGTATACAGGTTGAACCCTTTGAGACATTGTTTGCGGAACATAAGAAGGCATGGCAGGACTATTGGCAGGTCTCAGATGTTATCATTGAGGGCGACGATACAGCACAGCAAGCTATACGTTACAATATCTATCAATTACGCATCAGTGAGTCGTCGCATGACAGTCGTTATAGCATCGCTGCAAAGGGCCTGACCGGCTTTGGCTATCACGGCCACGTCTTCCATGATACAGAAATATTTATGCTTCCTTATTTCACCTATGTACACCCCGCTATTGCTCGCAACCTGCTGATGTATCGCTACCGGCTCCTTCCTGCAGCGCGAGCCAAAGCGAAAAGTAACGGCTACGATGGAGCGCAATATCCCTGGGAAAGTACGTTAAATGGGGAGGAAACCACGCCACCCGCGATTGTCCACCCGGAAACAGGTGAACTGATCCCGGTGCTCAACGGTCAGATAGAATTGCATATTACGGCAAGTATCTCACATGGAGTCTGGCAATATTGGCGCATCACGGGTGATGACGAGTTTATGCGTGAGCATGGGACTGAGATATTATTGAGTACAGCTGAGTACTGGGCTGGTCGCGCCGTATGGAATCCTGAGAGCAGTTATTATGAGATCAACAATGTGATTGGTCCTGACGAATGGCACGAACACGTCAATAATAATGCTTATACTAACTACATGGCGAAATGGAATATTCAGGCTGCGATTGATGCTCTACACTGGCTCCAGTCCACCGCTCCCGGTAAAGCAAAGCAACTGACACAACAGCTTGATTTGAATGAGAAGCGCCTGGCTCGTTGGCATGATGTGGCAACCTACATACGTATACCACAGGATAAGCGCACAGGTCTCTTTGAACAATTTGATGGCTTCTTCCAGCTTGAGCCATTCGATCAGGAGAAATATCAGGGACGCACTTCCTCTTACCAGGGCATCCTGGGTATTAGGGTTGTACAATACTATCAAATTGTCAAGCAGGCAGATGTTTTGATGTTACTGACGGCACTAGATCAGCAGTTCAACCTCAAAACAAAGAAAGTCAACTGGGATTATTACTACCCAATCACAGATCACGATTATGGCTCTTCGCTTACACCAGCATTCCACGTCATCCTGGCATGTGAGTTGGGTTTGGTTGAGACCGCCTATCACATGTTCATGAAAGGCGCATTGGTTGATCTTGAAGATCAGCGAGGAAACTCAGACGAGGGTATACATTGTGCCTGTACAGGAGCGGTGTGGCAGGCAGCGATATTAGGATTTGCAGGGCTACGCTTTACCGATGATGGATATACCACAACTCCATGCTGGCCAGAAGGCTGGACGCGCCTGGCCTTTACATGTTTCCACAAGGGCAAGCAAATTTTGATTGACTTGCGTCAATGAAAGGATTTCTTTTTGCAGATTACATTCCTGGGCCAGGCTGGCCTGTTTATTGAGACTCGGCATGGAAGTATTCTCTGCGATCCCTGGTTTAACCCGGCGTACTTCGCCTCGTGGTTCCCTTTCCCTGGCAATGAGGATGTGGATCTGGAGAAAATCTCACGTCCAACGTACCTTTATGTTTCGCACCTGCATCATGACCATTTCGATCCCCAGTTCCTGCGTGAACATGTCCGGAAAGATGCAATCGTGCTTCTACCAGATTATCCATTGAACCTGCTCGAGCGCAGACTTCGCGATCTTGGCTTCACGAAATTCATCCAGACTATAAATGGACAGGCAACCGAAGTAGATGGATTGCGTTTCATGATAATGACGATGGTTGCGCCCATCGATGGTCCGCTTGGCGATTCTGGATTGATGGTAGACGACAGCGAGACACGCATCTATGATCAGAATGATTCGCGTCCAATCGACCTGGATGTTTTAAATAGCTATGGGCCTTATGATGCTCACTTTCTACAGTTCTCAGGCGCTATCTGGTACCCGATGGTCTATCGCTTCCCAGAGAAGATGGTACAGGCGCTTGGACGCAAGAAACGCGAGAATGAAATGGCTCGCGCCCTGCGCTACACGCGAGAAATCGGGGCAAGCTTTGTGATACCATCTGCCGGACCACCATGTTTCCTGGACGACCACCTGTTTCATTTCAATGATTTCGATCGTGACCCGACAAATACATTTCCCGATCAGACTGTATTCCTGGAATATCTGCAGGAAAATGGATTGGACAATGGGCGATTGATGATCCCTGGCACCATTGCAACTCTTACGAAAGATGCATGTACTGTCGTACATCCATATCCTATGGAGCAGGTGCAATCTATATTCATGCAGAAACGTACGTATCTGGAGAGCTACAAGGCTCGCCAGCAGCCGATTATTGACGCGCAAAAGGCTTCCTGGCCACGAGGCCAGGTCGACATTCTGACTTCAATACACGATTGGTTCGAGCCTTTGTTAGAACAGGCTGACCTGACCAGTGTGGGTATCAATGGGCGCGTATTGATCGACTGTGATGTGCAACAGATCGTACTTGATTTCCATACCAGGCGTGTCTATGTATGGGATAACAATGTAGACCCCGATTTACCGAGGGGCGAGAATAGCGATGATTGGGATTATCGCTTTCACATTGACCCGGCGCTACTCGAATATTGCATTATTCATCACGAGGAGGACTGGATCAACCAGATTTTCCTCTCCTGCCGCTTCGAGGCAGAGCGCAAGGGAGCGTATAACGAGTATGTCTACAATTTCTTCAAGTGCCTCACGCCTGAACGCCTGCAATATGCCGAGGGCTACTATGCTGAAAAGACTGCTGTAAAGCAGCTTTGGGAAAGTAATGGCTATCGTATCCAGCGTCGCTGTCCTCATCTGAAGGCCGATTTAACTCGCTTTGCTCATATTGAGAATGGCATTCTGACCTGTACAATGCATGGCTGGCAATTTGAGCTAGCCACAGGTCGCTGCCTGACATCAGAGGGACATCCACTTTATGCGCAACCTATCACGGATGCAGCGGCCACCGATGGTTCTTTGGAAGAAACGGAGCAAGAGTCTTCTGAAGGGCCGGTCAAAGCAATCAGAACCAAATGCAGCCATTGCTGGTATAATCCGAAAGATTTGCCGGAAACTTCGAAATCAAAATCAGGGTTATGAGGCTAATGCCTCATAACCCTGTAGGGGCCGATGTATCGCGCCCATCGCCGATAAATCGGCCATTGGTGGGTGTTCCGCTATATAAAGTTAAATGTAATCCCTTATACAAGGGATACCCAAAAATCCTACGTAACTGGCAACAGCCTGCCGCTTTTCACATCATAAATGAAACCGCTTACTTCAATGTTCTTTAGTAACAGAGGCGAGTTTTTGATCGTCGCAACATCATCACGCACCGACTGCTCCAGGTCCTTGAATGGTAGGAAATCGATATGCTCAGCGTTGGCATTCAGTTCCTGCTTCAACTTCTTGCGCAAGTCTTCATTACTGAAGGTTAGCATGCCACAGTCGGTATGGTGTATGACAACCACTTCATTAGTGCCGAGTAATTGCTGCGAAATAGCTAATGAGCGAATTGCATCTTCGCTGGCTCGTCCACCAGCGTTACGGATAACATGGGCATCTCCCACTTCAAGGCCGAGGAAGCGTGCGGGATCAAGGCGAGCATCCATACAGGTCAATACAGCCACATGCCTTCCGGGAGGCATCGGCAAATTTCCTTCGCTGAATGACGACGCGTAAGCAGCATTTGCCTTTTGAAATTCCTGAGCAACTGACATCGAAATCTCCTTAAACTACTGATTTCACGAAACAGAAACTTGAGCCAAAACTTCGTCCACCTGATCGAGAAGGCGCTGGGTGTTAGCAAAACCATAGTTTACAGCATGTGCGTGGCCTGCTGCATCCATTATTACCGTACTAGGCAAAGTCAGTACTCTATAACGTTGCGCCAGGTCAGGTGAGTTGGGTGCATCAACTTCAGCTACTGAAACTTTGCTTCCTCTAGCATCCAATACACGTTGAAGAGCAGGTATCTGCATCTCATGGCATTGACGACAATCAGCGCTACTGAAAGCTAAGATACGCACGAGAGACAGGCTAGCATGAGCATCCGTATCACCTCCACCCGAGGTTAGCGGAACAGCAGCAAGCGCACGACGACGTTGCGTCTCGACAAAACGGCGTCCTGACCAGACTACTAGCAAGAGCAGGATACTTACCAAAACAAGCACGCCTATTCGCAACATGAACACTGTCATATCCTTTACACTCCCCTCCAGTGGAAACTGCCTTCGTAACGCACCTTTGGAAGTACACCCATGCGTCCGAGATGATAGTACACAAAGCACCCTGCACAGAAACCAACAGTCAGATTAATGCCAGCCAGTACAAAAACAATCAGGTCGAGTGCCCAACCAACGGCTGTAGCGCTCGTCAGATAGAGTAGCAGGCTTGATGCAATCAGAAATGCGGCTCCGACACCCTGTGCAAAACGATGAGGCGCAGGATCATCCTCAACAATCCTTGGTCGCATCAAATGCAAAGGCAGGACGACATAACGATACACTAATCGGAAAGGACTTATTGACGGCGCAAGAGCGGAAAGCAGCAAGATAAGGGCAGTGATTACAACAATGATAGGCTGGTTCAAAAGAAAGGCCAGGGCACTTAGCAAGACAGTACCAGCTTGCGAAAACTTGGCCAGGTGCGTGTCTACACGCGGTACACTAGATGGAACAGCAGAACTTGTCTCCATGAAGTAAGTCTCCTCATGCATCAACAAAATGCAAACAATAGACAGGCAATACACGTTACAATTCAAAGTATATATAGTTGATTTAGTAAATCAACTAACTTCTTAAGTGTAGCTTATGAAAAGGAAGTATGTCAAGGGTGCATAAAAGCCCTGCTCTTGTAAGCACGGCATTTAGAACATCTACTGTAGAGCTTGTTACCATACTTTCCTTTCTCCGTTTTTACAAATGAGAGGAATATAAACCTCTCACAAAAAGGCTCTAGACGTATGTTTTGTTCGTAATGCGACACGTAGTGCGTTTTTGTAGCGTGGCATCTGTAGATTGGCCTTGTAAAGATGATATTATTTGCAGGGAGTCAAGAAACTTGACTCCCTTTTTCTAACTTCTTCGTGCGTCCGCAACCTCTGTTATCTCACCCTAAATTTCCATTAGTGTAAAATGACCTTGGCTATGCGTATTATATTATGCAGATGAACAACTGAATCAGGGAACCTGTAGGTGCCGATGTATCGTGCACACCGCCGATGTATCGGCCTCCCCTGGTTTTCACGATATCCCGATGTATTCGTGAAACTTCGTTATAGATATTCAGTAATTTTTATAAAGTCTCACTAATATTCACGGAGCATCTAGATGAAGCCCTCTACTACACACTCCCAAATACCCTTTTCATTACATCAAAAGCAATCTATTCTACTATTCCTGATTTCGCTCGCCATAGCTCTAGTAAGTGGCATATTGCTCTTTAATCCCGCTGTGATAGGTAATGCAAGCTCTGCTATTATTGACGTTGGTCTTGACCCATTACGTGCTCAACTGATTGCTGCACTACTACTAACCCTGGCAACAGCCTTTGTCGGAGCAGTATTCGGGCGTAGAAAACTTGGAGCAATCCTGGGAGCCTGGATTGCTTTCTCATTTGGCTACCTCAATGGCTTTATTCAACTGGAGATGCAGCCCACGTATGATCCCGGAAGGCTTCTGGAACCATTAGATATGGGAGCGCTTATTCACACTTCAATCACCATGACAGCACTCGCCCTACTATGTGCATTTAGCGGAGCAGCGATAGGTGTAGCGCTCAGTGAAGTGTTACTTGATCCACTCTATCGGCTAGTGGCGTCTCTATGGTTTCGTTATACGCACAAAGAAGAAGAGACACAGCAGTTATATGCTACAACATCTCAAGCAACGGCTTTCACATCCATCGGTGCCTGGCTAGTCGCTATAGCGATGATTGGGTTGATCGTGCTTGCCAGTAGTGCTACTGAATTGTTCATTTATTCCCCTGATACTGGACTGCATACAGTACCCCATATCGTCAAACCTGCCAACACCCCAACTGGCACTTCCACTGTAGTAGAAACGATCCCTTCATTCGGCACTATTGTAACAGATAGCCTGGTCAGTCCCACACTTGGAGGCCAGAGACGCACAATTGTTGTATACCTACCACCAACCTATAACACGCACATTGCACAGAATAAACGCTACCCTGTGCTTTACCTGCTGCATGGTTCGCCCGGACAAGCTCATGACTGGTTTACCGCGGGCAAAGCGAATCAGTCCGCCGACACCCTGATCGCATTGGGCAAGATTCCTGAACTAATCATGGTGTTGCCAGATGGGAATGGACGACCAGGGGCCACTAGCGAGTGGGCTAACAGTTATGATCAACGCCAACTGATTGAATCATACGTGGTCAACGACGTAGTAAAATATATTGATTCGAAGTACCGAACAATACCTGATGCAGCCAATAGAGCCATCGGTGGACTATCAATGGGGGGGTTTGGGGCAATGAATATCGCAGTACATCATCCAGATATCTTTGGCTCTGTCATTTCGCTCGGAGGATATTATTATGCAGAAGGCGGTATTTGGGGTAATAATGCCGCTTATATGCAACAGAATAGTCCTGCTGACGTACTTCCCGCGAAAAAACAAGCCTGGAAACTGCTGTTCTTCTTAGGAGCTGGCACGCAAGATCAGCCATACTATACAGACACTCAACAATTCGCCCAAGAACTCAGCGGACTACATATTCCTTATCATCTTGATATACAGCAAGGCTATCACTCCTGGACAATCTGGCAGACACAGATGTACAACGCCTTGCTCTGGCTTCGATGGAGTCAGTGAATGCTCCTGGCAACTGCAAAAACTCTATCCGGAGCATTCGGCAAGCATTATTCAGGCTTCGTAGTAAGCAGATTTTTTAATAACTCTGATCGATCGATCTAGGCGTGAGAACCTCTAATGTGCCCGTCGTAACCTTCTCTTTGATTGTCTCATAGCCCTTGATCCACCCTTTGAAAGTGACGCGAATAATTCTCAGTAGCGTAGCATCTTGTTGATGAGCTTTGTAGAGAGCCCAGCCAACTTTAGGGAGAGTCAGTGTATGAGAGAAGACCAGGTAACGGCTCTCCCATGTGGGCTGAAACTTCTTTTTGAAGTTAAACAACGATTGACTATCTTTCAGATTGCCAAAACGGTGAGTCAATACGTCAATGCTGTTGTCCAAAAGCGAGGCATCTTCGTTATTTGCATTGCTCAATGGAGCCAAACCCAGGCTGACCATCTCCGCCCCACAATTCTTCAAGAATTCAATCGAGCGAGAAAGCAAAAGTTCCATCGTACCAGGTGCGCATCGCTCGGCTCTGCGCATAAGGTCAAGCCCCCATCCCTTACGCCCATAGATGGGTATGAACGTAACAAATGCATGTACAAGGTTATAGTTATCGATCGCCAACGCAGTTATTTGTTCCGGGTCTCCAATGGAATTGAATTGACCCATACTAAAACCCATCTCGGATCCACCTTTTTGTGCCACCCATCTCTGTGAAATTCTCTCCATCTGCACGAATTGTTCGACATTTTGTACTTGTCCGCGATAGAAAACTACCTGTAGTCCTTCCTTTTCAGCACGTTTGGCGCTAGAACGCACATTTGCCATCGCCCCCCCTTTAAGGGTAAAGGTCTGAGTGTTGATAACTGCATCCTCACCGATCTTTAGCAAGTGCATGCCACATGTATGATAGAGGTCTACGAGATTATTGCGTACCTGCCAGAACACCATAGTCCAATCCTGCTGAGAACAGAATGCTTTGAATTCCTGGAGCGCTCCAGCAAGTTCACTCTCTGGCCCAATTGGATCACCAGCAACCACTGCTACGGTTCCTACTAAGACATAAGCAATAACAACCTTCCTCGATGCCGAAAAGAAGTACGATTTCTCTTCATTCATAGCGAAGTATGAGATGGAGTTTTTGCCATAGATGCGTGTATTTGAAGCAACCACATGCCGTTCCTCTTCATTTGGGAGAATCATTTTGGTCACTGGTCGCAAAATCGAGATCATTCCATAAAGCACGGCACTAACACAGAGCATGGGCAGCGCACGTTCAAAGAAAAATGCTTGCGTAGCATGTGGTACATGTAAGTGTGTGTTAGTCAGCAAGCGCAGGATGAATTCACCTATGCCAAAACGTTCAACTAGTGGCGCAAATTTCTCAAAGTGCACAACAAAACCTGTAAGAGTGTAAAACACAACGATGCCCAGTCCCAATACGAGGACAATGTAACCACGTCTTACCGATGGTGGATCGCTACGCGCCTGGAAGTAGCGAAACAATACTGAGAGTACGATTGTGAGAGTCAATGCTGTTAGTACCGCGAGTACTGATCCTCCACGCAAAATGTGCAGAAAGAATGAGAGGATTAGAAGCCCAAGTGTAATGTTCCAGGCCTGATATTTTCCACGTATTAATCCATATGAAAGCATTACAAGGAAAAAACCAACAACGACAGTGAGTTTCTGTGCACCATGGTAAGCAACAATAGGCCATACTCCTAAGGGGATATCCCAATTGAGTTTGGGAATAACAGCAGAAAGCATATCAGCTAGACCCACCAGTCCAGTCGCAAGCCCAATTGCTAGACGCACAAGCATGCGTGTATCATCAGAAAATGGCAGTGAGAGCTTAGGCATGATCTTCATAGCTTTAAATCCTTTAACGAGATGTTTTTAATAGTTTTTAAATAGATTAGAAGTATTATGAAGCGCTACCGAACCATTGCTACAGTGACAAATGTCCCATCGTTCATAAGGTAAACGCTCAGACCTACAAATTTTACAAACGGATTATAAATGCTGGAATGATTCTTGCGCTTCAGGTGTTTTATACATTGGACAGCAAACACGCTCTATGCTATACTACTGTTCGACACAATGTGAATATGCCTGGTTCGGCATAGGCCATTGGTACGCAATCCAGAAAGACAATCAAACAGACAGAATATAGGCGAAAGGGGTCTAGAATCAATGGCAAAGAAGGGTGAACTCTCAAAAACGGCGCGTGCCTCCCTGGCAAACCGCGAAGACATTAACCACATGACTAGCCGCATCTGCGCAAAGTGTGGCGAAGCAATCATGCTTAAAGAACTCCAACCCGTGAAGGTGGTTGGTAAAGGGATGGTCTACTACCACAAGTCTCATTACAGGATGCAGTAACTCAGCGCGTTCCGAATAATCAAAACAAAAACGAGCCATCAATCATATTGCATCGATGGCTCGTTTTTGTTTCTTGGAGAGATCCACTTACTCCTGATCTTGAATCAAAAATTGTAATTTTCTCTTAAAAACCTTCTCAAAAAGATCAGCCTTCTCATAAGCATGTTCCAATTCATCATCGAGATCGGCTAGTGGGCGTACCCATAAAGAGACCGTCCATGTATGATCATCACACAGTGCTTCAGTAGGAGCCAATCGTTGCACGCGCCCATCATGGCTCCAGTCAAGAGCATCAGCAATACGTACCAGGGCAGCCAGCGCCGAAACACGTTTGCGAGCGGAACGACTCAAAGTCGCAAATTCCTCGTGTGATAAACTGGGCAGCGCGCGCCGGTGGTAGCGGGCAATACAGGCAATCTCATGACGCTCTTCTTCGGTAAAATCCGGCAACGCAGTTTCTTTAATAAGTCGATAAGAGTGCTTGTGGTGACGGCGTGCCTCGATCATCATACCCGTATTGTGTAGAAACGCAGCGCGCTCAAGCAAACGCAATGCGCCTTCATCAAGTTCGTGCAAAGGCTGTGTTGCTTCAAACAGTTGCACTGATAGCCGTTCTACCTGGCGGGCATGAGGCCAGTCTTCTACCAATAACCCTCCGCTTAAACGAAGTTCTTCAGGAGTAGGCTGGGGTTGCTGCCACCAATCCATTTCTTCGACTGGAAATGATTTCATCTGCTTGCCTACCTTTGCTCTTGATGCTTCCTGGACATTTATGTCTCCAATATTTCTAGAACCTGGCGCTTGAAATCTCGCGCCTGAAGTGCGAACCAATGCTGGCGAAATGCATCGTATTGTTTATTGCGCAACTGTTCTTGATTCTGCAAAAAATGCTCCAGCCCATAACGTTCTTCAACAGAAGGAGCTACCGTTGGATCCAAAAGATCTGCAATCAATTCAGGCGAAACTAGAGATTTCTCATGTGCATGCTGTTTGTTTCCATTCAAATGCATAGGCTCAGGTATTGTTGCGGTATCATGGCTGCCCAGGCAAAGCCGCAACAATGCGATCATCACATCAGTATCGTGAAAATTACCAAGTTCATCTTGAAGCTGCACCAACTCTTCGTGGATGGGCTTACACGCTACAGGTAACGCGTCTCCAAAGACTTCAAACGTATAGCGGAGTCGCTTGGCTGCAATACGCATGTTGTGCAACTCTGCTATATTGTAAGGGTTGTCGACAAAGTTTTCCCAACTATACAAGTCCTCAAGCCGTACTTTGGCGATCATCCGTGCATTTTTACCTGTCGGATCCTGAGGATTAAGTCCTGTAATCGGCCTAGCTTTTGCCATGCGACGCCACTCCTTCCTGAATAGTCAACTCAATCTGTTTTCTAAGAGCGTCTTCATCCAGGCCCTGGAGAAATGATTCCAATTCTAACTGCTTCTGCTCGCGAAACGTTTGTAGACGCTTAATGATCCACTCTACACCGAATTTATCCTCGCTCTTCACCTGCTCGAGTTGTGCATGTAAATTGATTAACATGACGTCTGTATCGCGCGCTGCGCCTAATACATCAGCAATCTGTGTCACCTGGCGATAGATTTTCTTAAAGCTTTTGGGGTCGCAAATTGATTGATAGGCATCGAGCGTCGCCCTCAGACGGCGTATAGCAACGCGCATTTTATGGACTGCCTCTACATCCTCATGTTTCAGTACCTCTTCAGGCCACTCAAGCATCGTCTGCGTGCGTTCCTGTAGCAATCGTCGCCCTGATTGAGCAAATGGCTCCCCTTCTGGAGTATAAGCAACAAACGCATCTGGCCTACCATCAGACTGCTGCATATGATTGAGAGCCTCAGCGCTCTGACTCACAATCTCCAACCACCGCTCCCTATAGCGTTCATAGGCAAGCAAGACTCCCTCTCGAATGCCATGCGAGCTTACATGAATTTGGTTAATGCGCAGTCGTGTCATCATCGACTGAATAATTAACGCTCCTGCTAATAAAATACGCGCTCGCGCAAGTGGTTGCTCGAAACGTTGAGCAATCTCTTCTGCTGGTAGTGAAATCAGCAGGCCTTGACAACGCATCAAGTCTTGCTGTGAAAGTTGAGTATGGTGCAAATCCAAATTAAAAGCATTATGCGCAAGAAATATGAGCGAATTTGCGCTACCCCCTGTAACAATGAGTACAGGCGGGTGATGTTTCAATGGCAAGCCCCGAAAGTACGTCTGCAAAAAGGTTTCTGCAACTGTTACTTCATCATAAGTAGGAGGGTCCGAAGAAAGATAGCGGTCATGAAGCCAACCAGATCCAACTGGTAGAGAAGTTCTCCAGGTGATTTGCATATTTCTTGCAGTCACCAATTCCAGGCTTCCTCCGCCAAGATCCATCACCCCTATTTGCGTTGGAGGATGAGGCTGTTTATAAACCTCGTACGTTGAGCCAAAAAAAGTGAGCGCAGCCTCGGCCGTTCCACTGATCAGATGCACAGTAAGTTTAGTCTTGCTCAAGATCTGTTCCAGAAAAGCGGCGCTGTTACTAGCCTGACGAATTGCTTCAGTAGCCACAACAAGTACAGGTCTTGCCTCATGTTTCCTCGCCAGCGCTTTGTAGCGTTTGAGTGTAGCGATAGCTGCTTTAGTTTTCTCTTGCGAGATTTCACCTGTAGCAGTGACACTCTCGCCAATACGCACCAGTTCCTGCTGGTCTTCAACAATATCCAGGTCATATGGTGTACAGCGAGCAACGACGAGATGGATAGTATTGCTGCCAATATCGATTGCAGCACGCATGGGTGGTGAGGATTGTATTTGCATAGTAACTATCCGGCTCCTCTTTCATATATCACAAAAACAGGTCCAATATCGTGCTCTTACACCTGCCACTATCTTTACTCTTATTTCAGTGCTTCGAGCATAAGAAGACCCGGACTCAAGGATATTCAGGAAGTCACTGTAATTATAACACGCATCCCCACAATAGTGTATAACGACGCGAGAAAGATATTGACACACCTCAAAAGATAAAGTATCATAGGCCTCGAGCCGAAGTGGTGAAATCGGTAGACACGCAACGTTCAGGGCGTTGTGCTCGAAAGGGCATGGGGGTTCGAGTCCCCCCTTCGGCACCCCTCGTCTTTCTCCGTCCACAGAGGTTGCGACTTTACCCATAACCTTGCCATTGCGGCAAGCTTATCGTTCTATTTTGGCCCGGCAACTTTATCGTTCCACTTTTTCATCCGGGTTTTGGCCTCTTACTCTTCCCATCCGAGTTCTTTCAGCGTGGTATGCCACATGGCCAGCGCTTCGGGAACGCGAATAGACCCAGGCCTGGCGAGTAAATTTCTTACTCGTACCTGGCTGGGGTATACTCCCTGAGCGTGAATTTCCAGCGTCACCTGGCGAACTTCACGAAGAAGCAGGCGTTTTTTCTCTTCTCGCTGCTCTGCTCGGTACTTTTCAAATCTGGCCGAGATGGCTCTACAGAGCTCTGGGAGATACTTGTGCAGGAAAGATTGATCATATCCAAGTTTTTTCGCGACGCGGCTCATCGGTGGTGGTGGATAGACATCACTCTGTATCTCTACATCCAGCATGCGCTTTAGTCTTTCAATGCTGAACACTCTATAGTGCTTCTTTGCTTTCTGCCCAGAAATCGCATCAGCGATTTGGTTTATGCTATAGGGCTCGGCTACTGAGCAGTTCTCTGTGAAAAGGTGAAGCGGCGATATGCCGCAAATGGAACAGAATTTCAAAAGGGAGGAAAGCTGAGGCTTCTGTATGGCATTTTTCCAATCTCTAACCGTCCTCCTTGACACCTGCAATTGACGCGCAGCTGCCGATACATTATTGTCTGTCGCCTCCTCCAGGTATGCCCCCACTGCCTCAGCAAAGCGATTACACTGTAGTGACAATGGTAACTGTACCGCCGAGGCAATAAGTTCTGCTACGTTCGCTGCTATCCATTGTTGCCAATCTGCATCACCCAAACGGTGGTGAAGTGCGGCACTTGCTGATTGTTCGGAATATGGACACCCAAGCCAACGTCCACAGTGAGAGCAATACCCAGCTCGAGACCTCGCCGCCAACAGAGGTATGCGTCGTTTGCAGTCCTCATAAGGGCATTGTTCATGTAAAAGCGTATGATGTCGGGGGCATATCGAAACTGCCTCTAGAGACCAAATCAGAGGAGTATAAACGGTCGCTTTGCCTCTCTCCCATTCTTCATAACAGAAAGGACACCATGCTTGCGAACGACGGATCAAGCCCTTTGGTGACAGGACTTTAGCCCAGGGGAGCATGGTTAAGAGATGGAGATCAGGATATAACGTGAGCTTTCCTGCGATCCGCACCCACTCAGCCGTCAGCACATTTGCACCATTTAATGTAGCGGTATCCTTCCAAAAAGCTGTGATACTATCATGGCTTTTCTGTCCTGATAAGTACGGTTTCTCTAAAGACGGCAAAAATTTTCGAACGATCAGGGTTCTTGTGGTAAGACAATGCTGTTCAGCTAAACGAGCGATATAACTGGCCAGGCTTTCTATAAAGGATGTTTCAAGGCCAGCGGGTCTCAAGGAGTACAGTTCGCTCCTCGTCGGAAGAAGAACAGTATGGTCCAGTTCCCATTCTTCAAATTGTCCTGTAAAGCATACCTTTGTTTCCAATAGAGTTTCCTGCCTCTAATAGCCGAGGCTTTCTAATGCTTTTCTCCACGGGACACATGCCTCTAAATAATAGATGGGAGGATGTACGCAACTTCGGTCAATACGCTTGAGCATTTGATTAAAGCTTGGATATTGTTGGTCAGCATTGATGGTAAACACGATGTGCTGGACCTCTTCCTGAATCTTTTGTCTTCTCAATGCATTGTGCTTTTTTCGGTAAAGGTGTCCTCGGGCAATAATCTTCTGACAAAGCGACGGGAAAAATTTTGTAAGCGTCCGAACAGGGTAGCCAAGATCCTTAGCTACTGCGGACAGAGATCGCACTTCGTTCTCAGTTACTAGTTCTTTTTCTAATGCTGCCTGTAAAGCTTCAAGATCAAACGACTGGATAAATCGCTGCTCCAAGATGCTGCTCACTTCGGGAAAATGACAATGAAGTTTATGTATTGAACAACCTAATTGTTTAGCTATCTCCTGTTGAGTAATGGTAGGTGCTGCATCTTTCAAGAGTATTTCTACTTTCTGAGGTAAATTCTCGCTCCTACGCTTTTTCGTGGTAATAGCTCGTGATAGATCGGGAAAATGCTTATACAGAAATGATGGAGAACGATAGCCCAGAAACTGGGCCACTTCGTTCATAGACGGAAACGGCTCTTCCTCGCTGGCCAGGACCGCTTCCAGTGCCTGGCGTAATTCATCTAAATTCATAATTTCCTCCCGATTGAATTTGTACTTATGATATCTTTCGGCAATTGAACGTGAGAATTCAGGAAAACGTTTATACAGAGTTCTCTCTGAGCGATAGCCCAGGCGTTGAGCCACCTCCGGAACAGAAAGAGGTGGTTCTTCCTCGCTGGCCAGGACCGCTTCCAGTGCCTGGCGTAATTCATCAGAACCAATCCTCTCTTTGTTGTGAAATGTGTGTTTCCTGGATTTTACAGCGATTGCATGTGATAAGTCGGGAAAACGTTTAAACAGCGTACTTTCAGAACGATAGCCCAGGCGTCGAGCTACTTCCTGGATGGAAGGAAACGGCTCTTCCTCGCTGGCCAGGACCGCTTCAAGAGCTTGTTGTAATTCAATCGAACTCGTCCTCTCTTTATAGAGAGAGTTGTATTTCCGATGTTTTGCAACAATCTTATGAGTAAGTTCATGAAAGTGGTAATAGAGAGTGCTCTCACTTCGGTAGCCCAGACGAAGAGCTACCTCTTGTATAGAGGGAGGTGGCTCTTCATTACTTGCTAGAATGGCTTCCAGGGATTGGCGCAATGCTTCCGCATCCAGAGGTTCTCTCCTGCCAGGATTATGCCTTTGATATTTTGCAGTAATGGCATGGGAGAGATCCGGAAATCGGCTGTATATTGTACTCACACTACTATAACCCAAACGATGGGCTACCTCTTGTATAGAGGGAGGTGGCTCTTCGTTACTGGCAAGAATGCTTTCCAGCTTCTGCTGCAATTCAATTGAGCTCATTCTCTTTTTGGGACTTGGATCATATTTTTGATAGTTCTTGACTATGGCATTGGCAAGATCAGGAAATCTTTTATGAAGTTCGTTGGCTCCACGATAGCCTAAACGCTGAGCTACTTCATGGATGGAGGGAGGTGGCTCTTCGTTGCTGGCAAGAATGCTTTCCAGCGCCCGCCGCAACTCAACTGAGCTCATGCTTCTTCTTCTGAATGGATTATGATCTTGGTGCTTTTCAGTAATTGTCCGGCAGAGTTCCGGGAATCGTCTGCGAAGTGGACTGGTATTGCGATAGTCTAAACGCTGAGCTACTTCATGGAGGGAAGGAGGTGGCTCTTCACTACTGGCAAGGATACTTTCCAGCGCTTGTTGTAATTCCTCAGAACTCATAGATTCTCTTTGACTGTGACTGTGTTTTCGGTCCCTTGCAGCAATTGCCTGAGCAGGTTCAGGGAGTCTACGACGAAGCGGACCAGCATGGCGATATCCCAGGCGCTGAGCTACTTCATGGAGGGAAGGAGGTGGCTCTTCGCTACTGGCAAGTTCTGTCTCTAGTGCATGGTGCAGTTCATCGAAACTCAGTGGCTCTCTTTGCCTGGGATTACGCTTTCGATATTTTACAGCAATTTCGCGGGCTAGTTCAGGACATCGAGCATAAAGAGGGGTTACGCCCTTATATCCCAGCCGTTGAGCGACCTCCTGGATAGAAGGTGGTGGCTCTTCATTGCTGGAAAGAATGCGTTCCAGTGCATGGCGCAATTCATCTGAATTCATTTTTTCTGTGGGATGAGATTTCCGGTATTTTTGATGTTTCGCTGCAAGAGCATGCGCGAGTTCAGGGCACCGCTGATAAAGTGAACTTTTGCTACAATATCCCAGGCGCTGGGCTACCTCTTTAATAGATGGAAATGGTTTCTCATCGCTGGCAAGCACTGTTTCCAATGCCCTTCGCAATTCCTCTGGGTCGCGCGGTGTCCTGGTATGCACTGGATTCAACTCACGATTGAACTTTTTATGCTCCTCAGAAATTGTAATAAGCTCACCATCAGATTCTCTCAAAAATAATTGCTCAAGAGATATGTCTAGAAGATGACACATCTGTAATAATGTATTCATCCGAGGGATTTCCAATCCCTTTTGCCAAAGGGCAACTGTCTGGACAGATTTTCTCTCGAGCAGGCGTGTTAAAAAAACAACCTTTTTGATCGGCATACGATTGATGAGAGAGTCTACTGCCAGGGCGAGATCTTCTTTTTGCAACGTAGAGGATAAACGAGAAGCTACTTCTAAAAGTTTCCCGATAGCAGTTGCATTCCACATTTCCCGTTCAAATTCATCATGAATTACGGTCTCGGTAGAGATTTTACCCATGTCTGCTGTGTTACCAAGCCAACAATTACAATACGGACAATAACCTGATCTGATGTGAGGATGGAGTACAGGAATGGTTTTATTGCATTGCAGTGAGGGGCATTTCTCATCGAGAAGACGCTTGTGATGCAGGCACACCCGAAGAGCTTTCAATGACCATAATAAAGGAGTATAGATTACGCATTTATTTGCGCGCCATTCCTCAAAACAGAGGGGACACCAGGCCTGCATTTTACGGAAAAGTCCATATTTCGAAATCACGTTTGCCCAGGGTAACATAGTAAGAAGGTGGAGGTCTTTACGTAGGGTTAACTTCTCCAATGCATAGACGCCTCGGGTAGCCATGCTGCCCATTCCGTTCAGCGCCTTCGCATTGATCAATACTGCTTCATATGAATAAAGGGCTGGCTCTTCTGGCTCGCGTGTCTGAGTCAGAAGTGGCAAAACTTCTTTTATGATGAGTGTCTTTGGAAGTACGCAGTGCGCTTTAGCGAGCCTGACTATGTAGCTCGTCAAATTTTCAACATGAAACGTGTCGATACCGATCGGTTTTAGGTGATAGAGACGGCTACGTTCAGGTAGCGACAGCATGCCAGTGTCCCAAGTTTCGTCCATCATGAAGCGAGCTCATCCTCTTTCGTTTCTTCTACGTTCCTCTTCTGGCCATTTTCAACTGGATCGCGTTTTTCCGTGCGCTGCCCGACTCTCCCTTTCTTTTGTTTCGGTTGGGATTGCTGAGAAGCCTTCTCTTGAGTCGGCGCTTCCTGGTCAGATGGTCGCTCAGTTCCACGGGTTTTTTGCTTCTTGGCAACCGCCGTCTTCCAACCCAGCATCTTATGTAGTTCATCGCGATCCTTTTTACTTTCAGCCAGGAATCGCTCGCCTTGATCAATTTCTAGATGCATATTCATAAGATCGTGGACTGGCTTCTCATGCTTTTTCAAGCATTTCATCGTCAGTGTCTTCGCATTATTTTCCAGTGCCTCTCCAAGAGCGCTTATGTGACAAATCAAAAGGATTGTCCTCCCCGGTCAATCTCCGAGATTTCTGATAGTTACTTAGAGCAATTCTCATCCTTCTTTCCCTCTATCTCATGACAGACTTCAACCAGGAGTTGGCGTACCTTTGGATCACGGAGA
>WNGE01000626.1_pt1 | contig 79349 bp, 89 predicted proteins | sample 5400651 | NCBI WGS metagenome assembly WNGE01 (sample SAMN13153370, study PRJNA577476) | soil metagenome | isolation source: 60 cm soil or saprolite under grassland replicate 2 | place: USA:California | collected 2016-06-15 | reverse complement strand
AACACGATCGCCGAGCCCTTCGACTGGAACTTCACCCGCGACGACCTCGCCGCGCTGATCGAGCGTCTCGCCGCGCACAAACCTCAACTCCAGCTCGCCGCGTGATGCCGAGTGAACTTACGGCCGGGAGCACTTAGGCACCGACGAGGCGCGCAGCGCGGTTGGCGAGTTCGCCGAGATCATTCTGCGTCAACTTCCCGTCGATCCGTGGGACGGCGCGGTTATCCATGACAAGTACTGGGATCTGTTCAAGAACACACTTCCGGCACGCGAGCGTGTTCTGGAAGCGATGCGCCAAGACGCCGTCCTGGTGGAGAAAATCTCGGCAGCAGACCGTCTGCGATCGCCGCGGGGTGGGGGTTGAGGCGCCGCTCAGCTATCGCGGCTCGCCGCGGGTTATGCGGTAGATCCCGGTGAGCAGCGCGTCCGCCACTGCATGCTGCTGCTGCCGCAGACAGCGATCGTCCCGCTCCAGCAAGAACTGATCAACGGCTTCGGCGACCTCCTGCAGCAACGCTCCGTACGCCTTCATCTGCTGGATCGACGCGTCCACGATTGCGTCGAAGGTTCCTTCGATCAGGTCGGCGACGAAGACCGGGAAATCGATCGCCTGGACGAGCGAGTCGGCCACGTCCGGGAGCCGCGGCTTAAGCGCGAGGAAGCCCTTGATCGTTGCCGCAGCACGGCGCACGTCCAGGTGTGCCGTGAGGTCGAGCGTCCTCAGCGCCGGCTGGTCCTCGACGATCCTGTCAACAGCGTGGATCGCGATTGCCGGGTAGTCGGCTGTCCACCTCAGATCTGCGGGTTCGGCGCTCATCGTGGCAACTCCTCGTGACGGCTTGGCCCTCTGACGGTAATCGCGGCGACGCGCGTTGTCGTTCGGACGCGCGACGGACGAAGTGTCAGTGCCGCGACAGAACCTAAGGGCTCCTAACGGAATGACCACGCGCTGCCGGGGTGCGATGGGCGAGTGCGATGCAAGGACGCAGGGAGCGCCCATAGCCGAAGCTATGGGCGCGACGGAGGACGCGGCAGCGCGCCGCCCAGCGCGGCCCGGCGGCCCGTGCTTCGTTTCGTTAGGGGCTCTAAGGCTGATATTGCTGATCCAGCGAGCGGACGGTGTCCGTGGCGACGCGGATCCAGAAACCTGCCTTCGGCTCGAACAGGCGGCGATGCTTCGGATTCCTGCCGGCGAGGAGATCCGCGAGCTCGGCGACGGAGATCGGCGTCCCGCGGATTCCTCCCTGATACGTGAGGACGGTGACGCGCGCGTCGGCCGGAACGCGATACGTCAGCAGGCGATGCCCCTCGTCGCGAATGTAGTAGTCGTTCGGAACCGCGTCGCCCGGCGAGATGGCCTTGTCCTCGACCGCAGCGCGGTTTGCCGTCAGTCCTCCGAGCCACAGCGCAGGATCGACCCGGAGCTCGAAGCCGCTCGCCTCATGCTTCAGCGACTTCACGTGGCCGTAAAGGACGAGCTCGCGCGGCGGCACGCTCGCCCCGCCTGTCACGGTCACCGTCTTCGTGACGATCCGCGTGCTCCCGCAACCTGCCGCGACGATGCCGATGAGAACGCCGGCCGCAACGAGCCCTCGCTTCACGGCACGGACTCCGGCTCTTCAATGCGCGCGTCCTCGACCATCCGGCCCATTTTGCGGCAGCGGGCGGCGCGCCCGGTCCCACGTCCCGCGATTGATCCGGTAGATCCCGGTCAGCACTTCCCGGGCCACCCACTGCTGTCGCCGGGGCAGGTACCGGTCGTCCGCTTCCTGCGTGAACCGGTCGACGGTCTGGGCCACGTCCTCGAGCAGCTCCGCGTAGGCCTCCATCTGCTTGATCGATGCGTTCACGATTGCGTCGAAGGCGCCTCGGACGAGCGCCACGACGAACGAGCGCAAGTCGATCTCTTCCAGCGTCGGACTCTGCCGCCGAGGCTGCGACCGCGCGGCCGAAGTCGACCGTCGCGTCAGGTACCCCATGACCTTCAGCGCGGATCCCCGCAGCTCGAGATGGGCGGCAACGTCCATGTCCTTCAGAGCCGGCGCGTCCTTGACCAGCCGGCCGAGGGCATCGGTCGCGATCTCCGGGTAGGTGCCCTTGTCGATCGTCACGCTGCCAAGGGGCCTATTTCGTCGCCTTCGCGTCCGCGGTCTGCTTGTCGGGAACGTGCGCGACGCGCTGCACGATCCCGAGGAAGAACGGCTCCGAGAAGCCCGCTGCGAACGCGAGCAGCCCTCGCCCCGACCACGTTCCTGAGCTCGCGGAGCCGAGCTGGATCGCCTGGCTGTCCAGGATCAAGAACACGATCAGTCCTGCACACGCACCGATCATCGGCTGGAGGCGCATCGCCGGCCAGAAGCCGCGCAGCTCGTCCAGCTGGACGAGCTGGTCGCGGACCTTGAAGACGCCGCTCAGCGTGCTGCCGAGCGCACCGGCGCAGGTCGTCAGCAGAATCGTCTCCAGGAAGCTCCCCTTGGTCGCGAAGTTGACGGCGACTCCAAGGCCGACCAGGGCGATCAGCAGCCCCGGCGCGAGCTTCGTGAGGATTTCGGCCTTGAGCGCGGCGCGGGCGCGGCGGTCGCGGCCGGCCTCCTCGCGCATCAGGTAGAGAGACGTGAGCCGGTCGACGGCACGTGCATGCTCGGCCTGAGTCGGCCGCCGAGTGCGATAGGCGTCGAGCAGCTCGACGAGCTCGGCGGCGTCGAAGTGCTTGCTCCAGCCGTGCCACTGTCCGGCCGAACCGGCCCGGCTGTGCTCGTACTCGAGCCGGGAGCCGACGAAGGCCTCGTCCCCGAGACGAAGGTTGAGCCGCTTGAGCGCGCCGGCCAGCTCCCAGGCGCCGTCGATCGTGAGCCGTGCAGGATCTTGCTGTGTGAGCGACGTGAGCTCCTCGACGGACCTCGTCCGGGACGTCCCGCCGGACTTCGGGATCGCGAGCAGACGGCGCGTCTCGCTCAGGTGGGTCTGGATCACGCCGAGCACCTTCCGGAGCTCGGGATCGGCATGCCGGGTGGGCATCCACCGGCCGGACGCGATCAGCTCTTCGGTGCTCAGCGTCGGTGCGACCGGCATTTCGAAGCTCCGGTCGGCGCGGCGGAAGAACGACAAGGATCGCAGCCTCGAACTCGACTGCGGAAGTGTTAGGCGTACGGCGTCGGCACTCATCTGCGGCCTCCCTACTGACGACTTGGCTCCCTGAACCTAGAGCCGGCCGTCTGCTGTGTCGTTCGCGCACGCGACACCTGAAGTGTCAGCGTGGTGACAGAGCAGCCTCAGACCAGGAGGGCCCGACGCACCGCCGTCTGCCACTCGGCACGTAGACGGTCGAGCTCCGCGCGATCGCCAGCCGGCTCGTAGATGGCGCCACGGCGGATCCTGGAGCGGATCGCCTCGTCGTCCGGCCAGAGGCCGATCGCGCGCCCGGCCAGCGTGGCGGCGCCGAGGGCAGTCGTTTCGTGCTCGGCGGCGACCTCGACCGGGCAGCCGAGCAGGTCGGCCTGGAACTGCATCAGGAACGCGTTCGCACTGGCGCCGCCGTCGGCTCGTAGCACCTCTATGCGACTCGGGAAGAGCTGGAGGACGTCGGCCACCTGGAACGCAATCGCCTCGAGGGCGGCACGGACGAGATGGGCGCGCGTCGTCCCGCGCGTGATCCCGGTGACGAGGCCGCGCGCGTCCGGCTGCCAGTGCGGCGAGCCGAGGCCCGTCAGCGCTGGGACGAAATAGACACCGCCCGTCGACTCGACTTGACGTGCCAGCGCGTCGCTCTCGGCCGCATCGGCGAGGATGCCGAGCCCGTCGCGGAGCCACTGCAGCGCGGCGCCGCTGGCGAGGATCGCCCCCTCGAGTGCGTAGCCGCTCGGGGCCGCGGCGGTCGCGAGCAGGCCTTCCGGCGCGGCCTCGCGCTCGGCGCCGGCATGGACGAGGACGAAGCTGCCGGTTCCGTACGTCGCCTTCGCCTCGCCGCGGTCGAAGCACCCCTGTCCGACCAGTGCGGCCTGCTGGTCGCCGGCGATCCCCGCGATCGGCACCGTCGCGCCGAGCAGCTCCCCCTCGCCGACGACCTCTGCCGAGCCGACGAGCCGAGGGAGCACAGCCGGATCGATCCCGAACAGCTCGAGCAGCTCGTCGTCCCACTCCAGCGAGTCGAGGTCGAGCAGCATCGTCCGCGAGGCGTTCGTCGGGTCGGTGACGTGGACGCGACCGCCGCTCAGCCGCCAGACGAGCCACGAGTCGACCGTCCCGAAGGCGAGCGCGCTCGCGGGCAGCTCCGTTCGCGCGAGCAGCCACTCGAGCTTCGTCGCCGAGAAGTACGGGTCGGGGACGAGGCCCGTCCGCTGACGAATCAGCGCCGCGGGCAGCTCGCGACAGCGCTCGGCGGTCCGGCGGTCCTGCCAGACGATCGCCGGCGCGACCGGCTGCCCGCTCGCCCGCTCCCAGAGCAGTGTCGTCTCGCGCTGGTTCGTGATCCCGATCGCGAGAAGCTCGTCGGGCCGAATCCTCGCGTCGCGCACCGCCTCCTCGGCAGCGGCGAGGACGCTCTGCCAGATCTCCTCGGGATCGTGCTCGACCCAGCCGGGGTTGGGGAAGTGCTGCGGCAGCTCGCGGTAACCGCGGCCGCGGATCCGCAGCTCCTCGTCGACGACGAGGCAGGTCGTCCCAGTCGTGCCCTGGTCGATCGCGACGATCACGACTGCACCAGCGCGCCGATGATCCCACCGCCGACGACGAGCACGTCGAATCGCTCTGTCCGCAAGCGCTCGAGGCTGGTCGCACGCGATTCGCTCACCGGCCGCGGACCCTAGACGCAGGACCTAGCTTCGCTGCGCCGAATTCCGCGCCATGAACATCGGCCTTCGTGGCTTGCTCCTGATCGTCGCTGTCGTCCTGTTCGTGATCGCCATCTTCTCCGACGTGCATCAGGGCGACCTGATCGCGGTTGGCCTTGCCTGCACGGCTGGCGCCTTCCTCGTCGCGGAACTCGGGATCACGGCCGGGATCGGCACTCGGCGCTAAGGCGCGTCGCCAGCAAGTTTCCGGCACACCACGGGTCTACTTTTCGTGGAGCCGCGCGCGCGACTGCGGCGGCCGTAAGGCTCCGTGCGCGGCGGCTCCGCTCTTCACCTGAGAGCGAGGCGCTTGCCCGGCGCCTCGCTGGTCCCGTTGCGCGGGCCCCCGTTAGCCGGTGAAAGCGCCGACGAACAGGGCAACGTACGAGCCGCGCGGGATGCTGGAACCCGCGGCCGGCTGCTGCTCGATCACGACGCCGTCCTGGCTCTGATCCGTCGTCGGCCGGAACAGCACGACGACGCGAAAGCCGGCCTGGCGGGTCGTCGTCGACGCGGAGGCCTGATCCTGGCCGACGACGTTCGGGACGGTCGCTGCGGCCGCGGGATTGGGGCCATTGGAGACGTTGATGCGGACGCGTGAGCCCCGGGCCAGCCTCGTTCCACCCACGGGAATCTCCGCGACGATGATTCCGGCGCGCTGCGTTGCACTGACGTAGCGGACGGTCGGACGCAACCCGGCGGCGTTCAGGCGGCGCAGCCCCGCGACGACCGCAAGTCCTCTGACGTTGGGCGCGCGCACACGCGCAGCGGTCGTGGTCGCCGTGGTCGTCGTGGTCGTCGTCGTGGTGGTGGCCGTAGTGGTCGTCGTCGTCGCGGGGGTCCCCGGACCGCTGGAGACGTTGATCGTCACCTTCGAGCCCTTGTCGACTTCCTTGCCTCCCGGAGGCTTCTGTGCGAACACCGTCCCCTTCGGCCGCGTCGACGAGGCGTTCTGGATCTGCGGCACCAGGTCGACGGCCGTCAGCTTCTGGACGGCGACGTTCTGCTTCAACCCGACGACCGAAGGAACGATCACCGGCTTCACACCGCTGGAGATCGTGATCGTGACCGTCTGGCCTTCGTCGAGCTGCGTCCCCGCGCCCGGGCGCTGCTTGAAGACGATCCCCTGCGGCCGGTCGCTGAAGCCCTGCGCCGTCAGCACTTTCAGATCGGCGTCGTGGATCCGCGTCTCCGCCTCCTGCTGCCGGAGACCGATCACGTTGGGGACGGTCGTCTTGTCGTTGCCGCGCGTGAGGAGCCACCACGCGATCAGCCCGCCGACGACGAGCAGGAGGAGCAGGAGCAACCACGGCCACCACTCCCGCGTCGGCGGCGGCGGGACCGGCTCGGCGACCTCCTCTTCGGCAGCTGCTGTCCGCGCCGGGGCGAGCCGCCGCACCATCTCTTCGAGCCGGCGCCGGCGCGCGCGACCCCCGCGCCCGCGATCGAGCCACGCGAGCCACTCGGCCTGACGCTGCGCGGGCAGTGCCGCGAACCGGTCGCCCGCCGCAGGAACCTCATCGAACGCCGCGGCGACGTCCGGCGGCAGCTGCCTACCCGTTGCCACGGCTGCTTCCTTGCCGCGGGGAATACAGGAGAAACGCGCTTGCGGAACTCAGCCGTCCACGAGCAGGCCCTGAACCGGGCCGAGCAGGCGGCGCGTCCGCCGCGACAGGTGTGGAAGTTCCAGCAGCCGATGTGTCGGCTCGAGCCCTTCGCGGCGCCTCGCCAGCTGCTCGTACGCGATCGGCTTCCAGAGGTCGTCGATCACCCGCGTGGGATCGCCGTCCACCTCGCCGACCGGACGCTCGAGGTGCTCGCTCCACAGGCGAAGCCGCGTCGCACGCGCGAGCTCCGGGTCGCAGGTGACCACGTTCACCTCCGTGTCGTTGAAGAGCGAGTGCTCGTTCAGGTTCGCCGAGCCGATCGTCAGCCAGCGGTCGTCGACGATTCCCACCTTCGCGTGGACGTAGACGTCGTGCGGGCCTTCCTCGCCGACGGCCTGCAGGGCGCACGCGAGCACGCGGCCCGCGCCGCCGTCGCACTCGATCAGGTCGGCCAGCTGGCCACGCGTATCGTCCCCGCCGTTGTTCGGGTTGCTCGGCAGCACGAGGACGACGCGGAAGTCGTCGGACGGCGGCCGCGCGAGCTTCCGCTGGAGGATCTCGGCGATCTCGCTCGACCAGAAGAACTGGTTCTCGAGGTAGACGACCCGCTGGGCCGACCGGAGCGCTCGTGTGTACGCCTCGACGATGCGGAAGTCGCCGTCCGGAAGCGCGTCGTAGACGTTCTCCGGAACCGTGCGGACGAGCTGCACCTCGGTCGAGCCGGCGCGGCCCGGCCGCTTCGGCGCCGGCAGGATCTCTCCCGCGATCTCCTGCCAGCGGAGGCGAAAGTGCTCGGCGACGTCCGCCACGATCGGCCCGCGCAGGACGACCGCCGCATCGTGCCAGCCGAGCCGGCCGCGGGCCGGGTGCGCGCGGAAGTCGAAGCGGTCGCCCTCGAACGTGGTCAGGTCGATCCCGCCGACGAAGGCGACGCGGTCGTCGATCAGGACGAGCTTCTCGTGGTGACAGTGCATCGGCCGCTCCTTGGCGTCGGTCGCGACGCGAATGCGCGTGCCGAACTCGAGCGCGTGGCGGACGCCGTCGACGTCCTTCCGATCGGGGCGGAACAGCGGCAGCGGCGACCCCGCCCAGACGAGCACGCGGACGTCGATCCGCTCGGCCAGCTCGGCGAGCAGCGGCTTCAGCTCGGTACGCGTGCCGCCTTCCTCGAGCCGGAAGTGCGGCGACACGTACCAACCGGCGAGGTGGACGTGCGAGCGGGCGCGGCGCAGCTCGGCCGCAATGCGCGGCAGGGCCTCTTCGCCGTCGATCAGCACCTCGACGACGTTCCCTGCACGTGGCGGCGGGTTGCCGGCCGCCCAGAGCCCGTCGTCCGGCGGGTCGAGGGCGTCTCCCCAGCCGATGCGGCGCAGGCGCCGTCCGTGATGCGCGCGGACGACGCGCTCGACGGCGTTGCCGACCGCCCGGTCGAAGAGAAGGTGCAGATCGTCCATCGGCATCATTGGTGCCCATGGTCGCCGAGCTCGCAACCGCCGCCGCGCTGATCTGTCTCGATCCCGGGCACAACACCGTGCCCGCCGTCGGCCGCCAGACGGAGCCGATCGGGCCGGGATCGTCCGTCCGCAAGATCAAGGACGGCGGCGGCGCCCCCGGCGAGGCCCCGGTGGCGCTCGCGATCGCGCTGAAGTCGAAGACGTTGCTGCGCGCGGCCGGCTACCGCGTCGCGATCACGCGCGGCGCGCGCCCGTATGCGGGGGGCAACATCGCGCGGGCGCGCTTCTGCAACGTCCGGCACGCGGCACTGATGCTCCGGATCCACGCCGACGGCTCGGGCAACACGTCGCTGCACGGGGTGCAGACGCTCGTTCCCGCGCTGCACCGCGGCTGGACAGACGACATCTACGCCAGGAGCCTGCGCGCGGCGCACGTCGTCCAGGCCGCCGTCGTCCACTCGACCGGCGCGGCCGACCTCGGCCTCACGCAGCGCGCGGACCTGACCGGCTTCAACTGGGCCGACGTCCCCGCGATCCTGGTCGAGACCGGATTCATGACGAATCCGCCGGAACGGCAGCGGCTCCAGTCGGCCGCCTACCAGCTCCGAGTCGCCCGCGGCCTCGTCGCAGGGACGGAGGCCTTCGTCAAGCCGTGACGATCCGGGAAGCGCGCCCCGACGACGTCGAAGCGGCGGCACGAGCGTACGAAGAGTCCTGGAACGCTACGCTGGCGCCGCTGCTCGGCAAGACGTTAGGCGAGCTCGTCCCGTTCGACGCCCGCGTGGAGAGCTTCCGCACCGGTCTCGAGCGGACGTCTCCCGACGCGAAGGTCTGGGTTGCGGACCGCGACGGCGAGATTGTCGGTGTCGCGGTCTACGCGCGCATCGACGACGAGGCGGGCGAGCTGAAGGGCCTCTACGTCGTCCCGGAGGCGTGGGGAACGGGGGCGGCGCAGGAACTGACGGCGGCCGCGCTCGATGCAATGCGGGCGGCCGGCCAGCGCGTCGCCGTGCTTTGGGTCGTCGAGGAGAACGGCCGCGCACGCCGGTTCTACGAACGCGAGGGCTGGACGGCCGAGGACGTCAGACGCGAGAGCCCGCTCGGCCCGGCCGAGCTGCGCTACCGGCTCGAGCTCTAGGAGCGGTCGCCGCGCATCTGCTCCGCGGTCGCGCGACCGGCCTCGTGTACCTCTCGGCGCCGTGCGTCGGCGTCCGGCATCGCCGGCTCCGCCTGGTCGACCGTCGTCTCCGAAGCCTCGAACTCGTCCCGTTCCTCGACGACCTCCCGCGCCTCGGCGAGCCGCTGCTGCAGCTCCTCCGCGCGCCGGTCGGGGGCCTCCCCTTCGACCGGCCGCCGTCTCCGGAGGAAGCGAAACACCGCAAATCCCCCGAACAGCCAGGCCACCGGGCGCCTCATCGCGGCGATGCTACACTCGCCGTCACTTCCTGCCTCGTCATCGCGTCGTCCGTTCCCGAGCGGCGCCAGCCGGCGAGGCCGACTCAGACCAAAGGAAGGGAGGTCTCGGGAACCATGGTGGCGTACGAGATTTTGCTGATGCTCGATCCCGACCTGGCGGAACAGCGCCAGGAGGAGATCGTCGCGCGCACGCGGGAGCTGATCGAGCGCGGCGGCGGCACGTGGGTGCGGCAGGACCTGTGGGGACGGCGACGCCTCGCCTACGAGATCAAGCACAAGGGCGAAGGGATCTACCACTTGCTTCAGTTCGACGCAGAGCCGGAGACTCTGGACGAGCTCTCGCGCATCCTCCGGATCAGCGACGGCGTCCTGCGGCACCTGGCGACGCGTCGGATCGAGGGGTCGCAGACCTCGGCGCCGCCCGAGCTGTCCGAGTCCGTCCCCGAGCCCACCTATGCTGAAACGAACACACGTTCGGAAGAGGAGGAATAGATGGCCGGCGATATCAATCGCGTGACGATCGTAGGTCGCTTGACGCGCGATCCCGAGCTCCGACATCTGTCGTCGGGGAATCCCGTTCTTCAGCTCGGAGTGGCTGTCAACGGGCGGCAGAAGGACGAGACGGGCAACTGGATCGACAAGCCGAACTTCTTCGACGTCAAGGTTTTCGGCAATCAGGCCGAGATGCTGGCCCAGCATCTCTCGAAGGGACGCCGGATCGGGGTCGATGGCCGCCTCGATTGGTCGTCATGGGAGGCCCAGGACGGGTCGAAGCGGTCAAAGGTCGAAATCGTCGCGCAGTCGGTGCAATTCCTCGACAGTCGCGGCGAAGGCGCTGAAGGCGAGCGCCAGTTCGTCCCTGCAGCCGCCACGGCGAGCACGGGCAACGAGGACTTCGGCGCCGGCGCCGACGACGACATCCCGTTCTGATGGCCGACCGCAGAGACAGGCAGCAGCAGTCCCGCAAGCGCCCCGGCCAGGGCGGGCCGATCCGCAAGCGCGGCTGCTTCTTCTGCAAGGAGAAGGTCGACGAGATCGACTACAAGAACGCCAACCAGCTGCGGCGCTACATCTCCGAGAAGGGGAAGATCCGTTCCCGCCGGATCACGGGCGCGTGCCGGCGCCACCAGCGCCAGGTGGCCGTCGCGGTCAAGCGCGCGCGCGAGATGGCACTGCTCCCGTACGTCTCCGACAGCCGATAGATGCACATGGATTGCACCGTCTGTTTGTCGTCGTCTAAGTCATCCCAGGACGCGTAGCGTGGAAGTCATCCTCCTCAGCGACATCGAGAAGGTCGGTCTCCGCGGCGAGGTCGTCAACGTCGCGCGCGGGTACGCACGCAACTTCCTGCTCCCGCGCAAGCTCGCGCAGGAGGCGACCCCGGCCCGCGTCGCGGAGCTGCAGAAGGTCGAGACTCACCGCGCCCGTCACGAGGCGAAGACGTTCGAGGATGCCCAGGCCGTCGCCGAGCGGCTCGGGCAGGTCGAGCTCCGCTTCGACGTCAAGGCGGGCCCGACCGGATCGCTCTTCGGCTCGGTGACGCCGACGGACATCGCCGACGCGCTCTGGGAAAAGCACAAGGTCCGGGTCGACCGCCGCAAGATCGACAGCGACACGATCAAGCGGATCGGCCGCTACCAGATCCCGATCGAGCTCTTCCAGGACGTCACGGCCGAGTTGCGAACGCTCGTCGTCCCCGAAGGCGGAGAGCTTCCGCCCGAGGAGGAGCTCGAGGCGATGGAAGCGGCGGAGCGCGCCGAGGCCGAGGCAGAGGCAGAGGCCGAAGGGGAGGCGACCGAGGAGCTCGACCTCGACGCCCTCGACGCGGCCACCGCCGCCCAGGACGCCGAGGTCTCAGCCGCCGGGGAGCTCGAGCCGACCGCGGAGGACGAGGCCAGCGAGATCGCGGACGACGAGTTCGACCGCGCGGTCGACGCCGACCCGCGCGAGCACGAAGAACAGCCACCCGCCCAGGAGGCCTAGCTACACGAGGCGCAGGCGCCGGTCAGCACGACCTCGTGCTCGTCGACGGAGTAGCCGAGCCCGCCCGCGGCACGATCGATCGCTCGCTCCAGGCCGGGATCGCTAAACGCCTCGACCTTGCCGCAGTCGCGGCAGACGACGTGATGGTGGTGGTCGCCGTCCGGTCGGAGCGGCTCGTAGCGGGCGATCCCGTCGCCGGCGTCGATCCGCTTCACGAGCCGGAGGTCGGCGAGCGTGTCGAGGGCGCGATAGACGCTTGCGATCCCCACCGGCCGTCGCGCCGCGCGCAGACGATCGAAGATCTCCTGCGCGCTGAGGCAGCAGTTCTGGCGGTCGAGCAGGCGGACGACGGCCTCGCGGGCGCCGCCGCTGCGATACCCGGCACCGTCGAGAACGCCGCGCACGTGCTTTGCCCACTCCACGCCTGCAGTGTATCGTCCGCGAGGTGATTTCGAGAATCGTTCTTATTCTCGTTACGGTGGCCGCCTTCACGTCTGGCTGCGGGGCTGCCAGCTCCAGCGGCGGCGGCCGACAGACCGTCGTGGCCGCCTTCTATCCGCTTGCCTACGCGGCCGAGCTCGTCGGCGACGGAACGGTCCGCGTCGAGAACCTCACCCCGAGCGGCGCGGAGCCGCACGATCTCGAGCTGACGCCGCGCTCGGTGGCGAAGATCCAGCAGGCCGACGTCGTCCTCTACCTGGGCCACGGCTTCCAGCCTGCAGTCTCGGATGCCGTCCGGGGCGCGCAGGGTCGCCTGGTGGACGTCCTGGCAGGTCTCCCCCTCCACTCCGGCCACGGTCAGGAGGAAGGCCTGACCGCGGACCCGCACGTTTGGCTCGACCCTCTCCTCTACGCACGGATCGTGCGGCGAGTCGGCACCGTGCTGCATCGGGTCGCTCGCACGGCGGCTCCGATCGCCCAGCTCCGAGCGCTCGACCGCCAGTACCGGAACGGCCTCGCGCACTGTGCCCGCCGGGAGATCGTGACGAGCCACGCCGCGTTCGGCTATCTCGCGCAGCGCTATGGCCTGCGGCAGGTGCCGATCACCGGCCTGACGCCTGAATCCGAGCCGACGGCCAAGCAGCTGACCCACGTGGTGCGACTCGTCCGCCGGACGCACGCTACGACGATCTTCTTCGAGACGCTCGTGTCACCGCGGCTCGCGGAGACGGTCGCCCGCGAGGTCGGCGCCCGGACGGCAGTGCTCGATCCGATCGAGGGGCTGACGGCGTCGGAGCAGTCGCGCGGCGACACCTACCTGACGCTGATGCGGCGGAACCTCACGGCGCTGCGGAAGGCGCTCTCGTGCCGCTGACGGTGGGGCTCGACAACGTGTCGTTCGCGTACGGGCGCGGCGCCCCCGTCCTCCGTGACGTCTACCTCGAGGTCGACCAGGGCGAGTTCGTGGCGATCGCGGGCCCGAACGGCGGTGGCAAGACGACCCTCCTTCGCCTGGTGCTCGGGCTCGAGCAGCCCACCGCCGGGCGGGTGCGCCTGTTCGCACGACGGGTCGGCTACCTCCCGCAACGGGCTCAGGCGAGCGTGGACGCGCCGATCACGATCCGCGAGCTCGTGAACGCCGGCCGGGCGCCGCGCACACGGCTCGTCGGGCCGCTCGGCCGGAGCGACCGCGCCGCCGTCCGCGAGGCGATCGAGCGCGTCGGGCTCGGTGCGCAGGCAGACCGGCGGCTCGCCGCGTTGTCGGGCGGCCAGCAGCAGCGGGCGTTCATCGCCAAGGCGCTCGCGGCGGAGCCCGATCTCCTCGTTCTCGACGAGCCGACGGCGGGCGTCGACGCGGAGGCCCAGGAGGCGGTCGCGGCCCTCCTCGATCACCTGCGGCGCGATCTCTCCGTGACGATCCTCTACGTGTCCCACGAGTTCGGCGCGGTGGAGCGATTCGTCGAGCGGATCGTGCTCGTCCGAGGGGAGATCGTCTTCGACGGCGCCCCCGCCGCGCTGCCGGGGGTCTGGCACGACCCGTCGCACGTCCATGCTTGACCTGGAGTTCATGCGACTGGCGTTCGGGGCCGGGATCGTGGTCGGTCTCCTCGCCCCGGCGGTCGGCTTCTTCCTCGTCCAGCGCAGGCTCAGCCTGATCGGCGACGGCATCGGCCACGTCGCATTCGCCGGCGTCGCGCTCGGCTACCTGCTCGACCTGCCGCTCGTGTTGACGGCGCTCGTCGTCTCGGTCGTGGGCGCACTGGCGATCGAGACGCTACGCGTGCATCGCCGCACGGCCGGTGACCAGGCGCTGGCGCTCGTCTTCTACACGGGAATCGCGGGCGGCGTCGTCCTCGTGTCGGCGGCCGGCGCGCTCAACGTCAACCTCTTCCAGTTCCTGTTCGGCTCGATCCTGACCGTAACCAGTCACGATCTGGTCGTGATCGCCGCTCTCGGCGCGGCGGCGCTCGTGGCGATCGGTCTGCTCTACCGGGCGCTCGTCGCCGTCGTCGTCGACGAGGAGGCCGCCCGCGTGGCCGGCTTGCCCGTCGCGTCGCTGAACGTCCTGACCGCAGTGCTCGCGGCCGTCACGATCGCCGTCTCGATGCGCGTCGTCGGGATCCTCCTGATCGCCGCGTTGATGGTGCTCCCGGTGATCGCAGCAGGGCGACTGGCCTGGAGCATGAGCTCCACGGTGGCGCTGTCGATGGCGATCGGGCTGGGCTCGGTGCTCGCAGGGATCACGATCGCCTACTACGCGGACCTCCCGCCGGGCGGGACGACGGTCCTGGTCGCCGCGGCGGTCGCACTCGTCGCGATGCCGCTCGGCGCGCTCGCGCGGTGACGCGCGCGCTACGACGGGCGGGCGGCGAGCTTCACGCGCACCGTGTGGCTCTTTCCTCCACGCGAGTAGGTGATCGAGACCGTGTCGCCCGGGCGCTTGGCATCGATCGCCGCCTGCAGCCGCGCCGCGGAGGACACCGCCTCGCCGTCGATCGCCGTGACGACGTCGCCGCCGGTCGGGTACTCCTGACCGTCGATCGTGCGGGTGCCGGTCGACGCGTGCAGTCCGGCGCGGGCGGCAGGCGTGCCGCTGCGGACCTGGGCCAGCTCCACACCCGCGGGGACGCCAAGCGCCGAGGCGACCGAAGACGGGATCGTCTCGACGCTGACACCGAGGTAGGCATGGCTGACGTTCCCGCTCGAGATCAGCTGTGACGCGATCGAGCGCACCGTGTTGGACGGGATCGCGAAGCCGACTCCGTCGCTGCCGCCGGAGTCGCTCTCGATCTGCGCGTTGACGCCGATCACACGGCCCTGCATGTTCAGAAGCGGCCCGCCGGAGTTGCCGTGGTTGATCGCCGCGTCCGTCTGGATCGAGTCGTTGATCGTGAAGTTGTTGGGCGCGGTCATCGAGCGATGGAGAGCGCTGACGATGCCGCTGGTCACGGTCTCCTCGAGCCCGAAGGGACTGCCGATCGCGACGACACCGTCGCCGACCGCGACCTTGCCGGAGTCGCCGAGCGGGAGGGGATGGAGCAGCGAGCTTGGCGCGTCCACCTTGATCACCGCGAGGTCGGTCGAGGCGTCGCTGCCGACAAGGGTCGCCTTGTAGGTCGCGCCGTTCCAGAACTTGACCGAGATCGAGTTGGCGCCGTCGACGACGTGCTCATTCGTGACGATGTGGCCGCTGTCGTCGTAGACGAAGCCGGATCCCTGGGCCTGCTGGCTCTGCGAGCCGCCGAACGGCGTCGTCTGGCCGGTCGAAGACACCGTGATCTCGACGACGCCCTTGTTCGTCCGGTTGTAGATCTGGCTGACCGAGAGCGACGAGTTGGTCGCAGCCGCATCGGATCCGGCCACGGTCACTTGCCGGACGACGGTCTTCGAGTTCCCGGAGGAGAAGGCGGCGTAGGTGGCGGCGCCGCCGCCGGCGCCGACGAGCGCGGCGCCGACGAGCGCGGCCGTAGCCGTGAGCATGCGTGGTCGCTGAAACATCTCTGCGGAGTCCTTTCGGTTGCGTGCCAGCTCATGGCATCAGGACCGACTAAGACCAGTCTGAGAGCCGCCTAAGACCTTCGTAAGAGCCGCGCGAAAGCTCCGCTTCCGCGCGGTCTTGTGGATCCGCCGCTTCGCGGCAAAACGCGCACGGGCAAAGCCCGTGCGCTTCTATTCTGATCGGCGAGCTGAACCTGCTTTGCAGCCGGTGGCGCTCGCGTCCCGGCCGCATCAGGCCGGCCTGCGGTTAGACCGGCTTCGCCTGCTCTAACCTCCGGCCTCTCGCGCTGCTGATTGGCCTCGGCACTGCACAACCGCGAGCTCGTTGTGGACAGCCTTGGGGATGACGATCCACAGTCGGCTGCGCGCCTGTGGAATTGACGCCAAACTTTCCGCTCGGAGCGGACGAACCTTCCACAGCCTCCTAGCGAAGCGCCGTCCGACCCGAATGCCACGATTGAAGCGTTGTCCCTGCTAATAGGCGGTTTTTTGCATGCCCAAAAGAGACACGTCGAGATCTGGTGCCCCCTTGACGCCTCGTACGCCAGTCGATTCCCACAGCCGTGGAGTGGTTAGCTCCGCGCCGATGGGTCCCGTCGCCCAACTCGCCAAGGCCGCCCCGGTCGCGCCGCCCCAGAACCTCGAGGCCGAGGAATCCGTCCTCGGGGCAATGATGCTCTCCCCGGGTGCGATCGGGGCGGTCAGCGAGATCATGGACGCTTCGGACTTCTATCGGGAAAGCCACGCCAAGATCTACCGCGCTGCGCTCGGGCTGTACGCCAAGGGCGAGCCGGTGGACGCGATCACGCTCGTCGACGAGCTCGAGGAGCGGGGGGAGCTCGAGGAGGCGGGTGGCCGCGTCCGCCTCCACGAGCTTGCTGCCCTCGTCCCCGCCACCGCGAACGCCGCGCACTACGCGCGGATCGTCCGCGAGATGGCGACCCTGCGGGGCCTGATCGCCGCGGGCCAGGAGATCGCGCAGCTCGGCTGGGAGCGTCCTGGTGAGACGCCGACGCTCGTCGACCGGGCGGAGCAGGTCGTCTTCGAGCTCTCCCAGAGCCGTGTCTCGACGGAGTTCTCGCACATCGAGGACCTGCTCAAGGAGAGCTTCGAGCGGATCACTGCGCTGTACGAGGCGGGCGCCGACGTCACCGGCATCCCGTCCGGCTTCCGCGACCTCGACCGGCTCACCTCCGGCTTCCAGGACGGGAACCTGATCATCGTCGCCGCACGGCCCTCGATGGGGAAGTCGGCGCTCGGTCTCTGTGTCGCGGCGAACCTCGCGCTGCGGCACGAGACTCCGGTGGCGCTGTTCACGCTCGAGATGTCGAAGTCGGAAGTGACGCAGCGCCTCCTCTGCAGCGAGGCGAAGGTGGAGTCGCAGCGACTGCGCACGGGGAAGCTCGGCCAGGACGACTGGCCGCGCCTCGTCGCCGCCGGCGACAAGCTGATGAAGGCTCCGATCTACGTCGACGACACCGGCTCGATCACGATGATGGAGATCCGGTCGAAGGCGCGGCGCCTGAAGTCGAAGGAACCGAACCTCGGCCTGATCATCGTCGACTACCTGCAGCTGATGACCTCCGGCACGACGGCGGAGAACCGCGTGCAGGAGGTTTCGCAGATCTCGCGGAACCTGAAGGTGCTCGCTCGCGACCTGGACGTGCCGATCCTGGCGATGTCGCAGCTCTCACGCGCTGTCGAGCAGCGCCACGACAAGCGGCCCATCCTCTCGGACCTGCGCGAGTCGGGATGTCTGACCGGCGAATCGCGCGTCTACCTACCCGATCTCGGCGTGTACAGGCCCATCCGGGACCTCGTCGGGACTTCCGGGTTCCGCGTGCTCGCCGTGAATACCGAGACGTGGCGGCTCGAGCCGCGCGTGGTGACGAACGCCTTCGCGACCGGACGTAAGCCGGTCTATCGGCTGCGGACCCGACTCGGCCGGACGATTCGCGCTACTGGCAATCACAAGTTCCTGTCGTTTGGCGGGTGGCGCAGGCTCGACGACCTCGGTCCAGGCGCGCGGATCGCGCTCCCACGGCGGACCGAAGGAAATGGGAGCCGGACGATGAGCGATGCCGAGCTCGCACTGCTGGGCCATCTGATCGGTGACGGCTGCACGCTGCCGACGCACGCAATCCAGTACACGACGAAGGATCGGGACCTGGCCGAAGTCGTGGCTTCGCTTGCGACAGAGGTCTTCGGCGAGGCGGTGCGACCAAGGATTCGTTCTGAGCGAACCTGGCTCCAGGTCTATCTGCCAGCGTCGCGCCGGCTGACGCACCGAGTGCGTAATCCGATCGCCGAGTGGTTGGACAGTCTCGGCATCTTCGGTCTGCGGTCGTGGGAGAAGCGCGTCCCCGACGCCGTCTTTGCGCAACCGCCCGAGGCGATCGCGATTTTCCTCCGCCACTTGTGGGCGACCGACGGGTGTCTCCGCGCGGACCCGAAAGCGAAAGTCGCCGTAATTCGGTACGACTCGAGCAGCCAGGAGCTCGTGCGTGATGTCCAATCGCTGCTCTTGCGGCTTGGGATCAACGGCCGGATTCGGTTCGTGCCGATGGGGGCGAAAGGGCGCCCGATCTACCGCCTCGACGTCTGGGCGCGACCTGACGCGGAGCGTTTTCTGAGCCTCGTCAGCGCTATCGGGACCAGGAAGCGACAGCAACGTATCGAACTCCTGACGCTACTCGACCGGCGACCGCGGAATCCGAACCGGGACACGATGCCCCGCGCGGTTCGGCGAAGTCATGTCGTAGCTGCCATGAAACGTTCCGGTCTGACTACCATGAAACGTTCTGGTCTGACAACTCGCGAAATGCAGCGGAGGATCGCGACGCGCTACTGCGGCACAGCGCTGTACGAAAGTGACCTCAGCCGCGAGCGCGCGTTGCGTGTCGCCGATGCGGTCGACTCAGATCCGCTCGGACTGCTGGCGCTCAGTGACGTCTACTGGGACGAAATCGTCTCGATCGAGCCTGATGGAGAGGCCGATGTCTACGACTTGACCGTGGACGATCTTCGCAATTTCATCGCCGACGACATCATCGTCCACAACTCGATAGAGCAAGATAGCGATCTCGTCATCTTCATCTACCGCGACGAGTACTACAACGACGAGTCCCCTGACCAAGGGCTCGCCGAGATCATCCTCTCCAAGCACCGCAACGGGCCGACCGGCGTCGAGAAGCTGTCCTTCCTCAAGCGCTACGCGAAATTCGCGGACCTGGCCGCCTGATGACCAGCTGGGTGATCCTCGACGAGCAGCGCGTGTGGATCTCCCCTCGCGCGATCGCGTTCACGGTCGTCTGCGACCAGTGTGCGCGACTCGGGGAGACCTTCCCGAGCGTCGAGGGGCGACTCGAGCTCGACGCGCTCCGCGGGACGGTCGAATGCCGGAACGGGCACCGGCTCCGGATCGAGCGCGAGGGCCGTTAGCCGGCCAGCGCGAGGATCGCCACGAACACCGCGTAGAGCGCGATGATCGCGCTGCCTTCGCGCCGCGTCAGACCACCGCCGAATCCGAGCGCGACCGCAAGGGCCGTCATCCCCACCATCGCCCAGGCGGCGAACGTCTCGATCCCCGAGGGGTCGCCGAGGCCGAGCACCAGCGCCGGCACGCAGAGCCCGACGAGAATGTTGGCGTTGTTCGAGTTGAGGGACTCGCTGACGCAGGCAGCGCCGCGGCCGTGCAGCGCAAGGCGAACCGCAGCGAGCAGGTTGGGGATCCCGGTCAGGCCGGCGAGGACGACGGTCCCGATCAGGACGTCCGAAATGTCCCAACGATCTCCCAGCGACTGCGCGGCCGCGACCATCGCGTAAGCGCCGCCGACCACGGCGGCGAGGGCCGGCACGACGGTGAGCACGTCGGTCCCCGTTGCCGGCGGGGCAAACTCGTCGCGGCGCGCGTCCTGTTGCTCCTCGGCCACGGCCGCCCGCAGAAAGCCGGGCAGCCGCTCGCGCCTGCGCGCGTGCAGCGCCGACAAGGCGACGTAGGGAACGATGATCAGTAGCCCCAACGCGAAGGCCGCCGCCGCGGGAATCACGTTGATCGCCAGCAGCGCTCCGAGCAGCGCCACCGCGATCGCGACTCCCCCGTTGAGGACGAGCCCATGGGCGTGGATGAGAACCGGCCCCGCGATCACGGCCGAGAGTCCGAGCAGCGCGGCGATGTTGAAGACGTTGGAACCGACCACGACGCCGACGCCGGTGTCCTCGTGGCCGGTGACGAGTGCGGCCACGGCCGACGAGATCTCGGGAGCGTCGGCGCCGAGGGCAGTGACGATCCCGAGCAGCGCCTCGGAGAAACCGAGGCGCTCGCCCATCCGGTCGAGCTCCCGCGCCAGCACAATCGAGGAGAGGACGGTGAGTGCGAGGCCCCCGAAGAAGACCAGGACGGCGACCGGCGCGGACACAGATCGAAGACCCTAGCCGCCCCTTCTCCTAGACTCCATCGACGTGCCAGCGACCGTGATCGTCGGCGCGCCAAGGCGCCGACTCGTCGGCGCCGCATAGGAGGACGTGCGAGCTTTGCTCATGCGTCCGTTTATCCACTGCGCGCCGGTGAATCGCCGACCCCGTCGCTAGTCTTCGCAGACGTGCCCGCGACCGTGATCGTCGGCGCGCAGTGGGGAGACGAAGGGAAAGGGAAGATCGTCGACCTGCTCGCCCAGGAGTCGGACATCGTCTGCCGTTACCAGGGCGGGCCGAACGCCGGGCACACGATCATCGCCGACGGCGAGACGTTCAAGATCCGCCAGATCCCTAGCGGCGTGATCGCCGGCAGGACGTGCGTGATCGGCGCCGGTTGCGTCGTCGATCCGGAGGTCTTCCTTGCCGAGGTCGACGAGCTGGAAGCGCGCGGCTGCTCGACTCGCGACGTCCATCTCTCCGGCGAAGCGCACGTGATCATGCCGTGGCACGTGGCGATCGACCGCGCGACCGAGCGCCGTCTGGGCGACCTCCAGATCGGGACGACCCGGCGGGGGATCGGCCCCTGTTACGCGGACAAGGCGATGCGGCTCGGCATCCGCGTCCAGGACCTGCTCGATCCGAAGATCCTGCGCCAGAAGATCGAGATCGCGCTCGCCGAGAAGAATCTCTGGCTGGAGCGCGTCTACGGCGAGCAGCCGCTCGAGCTCGAGGAGCTCGCCGGGCGGCTCGAGGATCGCGCCCAGCGGATCCGCCCGTACGTCGCGGATACGTCCTTGCTCGTCGACCGAGCGCTGAGTGAGGAGAAGTCCGTGCTGTTCGAGGGCGGCCAGGCGACCCTGCTCGACCTCGACCACGGCACGTATCCGTTCGTGACCTCGTCGAGCACGCTGGCCGCGAATGCCGCCGCCGGAGTCGGGATCGGCCCGAACCGGATCGACCGGGTGATCGGCGTCGCCAAGGCGTACGTCACACGCGTGGGCGCCGGCCCCTTCCCGACGGAGATCGACGGCCCAGACCAGACCCGGCTGCGCGAGCTGGGCGGCGAGTTCGGCACGGTCACCGGCCGCGAGCGCCGCTGCGGCTGGCTCGACCTCGTGGCGCTCCGCTACGCCGTCCGCCTGAACGGGATGACGTCGCTCGCGCTGACGAAGCTCGACGTGCTCTCGGACTTCGCCGAGGTGCCGGTGTGCGTTCGCTACCGGCTGCGCGACGGGAGCGAGACGGACGAGTTCCCGGCGCACCAGACCGATTTCCACCATGCCCAGCCTGTCTACGAGACGCTGCCGGGGTGGGAGGAGCCGCTCGACGGCGAGCTTCCCGGGGCCGCGCGCGCATACGTGGAGTTCGTCGAGCGCGAGCTCGACCTCGAGATCTCGCTGGTCGGCATCGGAGCCGAGCGCGAGCGCGTGCTTGCCCGCTGAGCGCGGACGGCTACAGGCATAGCTCGTAGAGGAGGCGCTCCTGGCCCTGGCGCGGCGCGTGGCCGGGGACGCGGACAAAGCCGTATGCCTCGTAGAGATGGCGCGCCGCCTCCATCCGTTCGGTTGTGTCGAGCCTGATTGCCCGGATCCCGTGCTCGCGCGACCACGACAGCGCCGTCTCGAGGAGCCGCCGGCCGAGCCCCTGGCCGCGCAGCTCTTGGCGGAGATACATGCGCTTGAGCTCGACCTCGACCGCGCCGAGCCTGCGGAGTGCGACCGAGCCGACGATCCTGTCGGCGCGGACGGCCACCCAGACGGCCTCGTACACAGCAGCCGCGTCGGCGAGATCGGGGTCGAGCTCCGGATCGGCGGTGAACCCGAACTCAGCCAGCGTGTCGGAGACGAGCTCGCGGAAGCCCTGGGCGTGCCTCGGGCGGAACGGGACGATGCGCGTCGCGAGCCGCTCGAGCTCGGCCGGCGTGTTGACGTTCGCGAGCGCGTCGGGATCGAGCTCGACGACCCGGGTGTCCAGTTCGGCGAATGCGTCACGGAGCTTGAGGTCACCGGCCTCCAGACGACGTTCGAGCACCGGCAGCACACGGCGCCGAAGCGCGCAGGGGAGCGGCCCGGTCTGCGGAACGGCGGCATCGGCGCAGGCGTCGGCGAGCGAGCGCAGGTGGCCGGCAGTCACGAGCGGCGTGTCGACCGGCAGAACGACGGCGAGGTCGTTGCCGGCCGCGCGCAGTCCCGCGACGAGGCCGGCGATCGGGGCGCGCACGTCCGTGCCGTCGTCGAGCAGTCGGAAGGGGAGATCTAGCCCGTCGGCCGCTTTCCCCGTGGCAATCCGCTCTTCGGCCACGGCTCCAAGCGTCCGCCAGGCACGTTCGGCGAGCGTCTGCCCGTCAAGGGCGGCGTGAGGTTTCGGTAAGCCGAACCGGCGGCCGGCGCCGCCGACGAGCAGGATTCCCGTCAGCTCTGGAGCCGCCACGGCTCGGAGTACACGTTGACACGTCCATCGCGGACGAACCCGCAGAGCGTGATGCCGCGGTCCTGCGCGAGCTCGACTGCGAGGCTCGACGGCGCTCCGACGGCAACGAGGATCGGACAGCCGGCGACGGCGGCCTTCTGCACTAGCTCGAAGGAGAGCCGCCCGCTGACGCAGAGGACGCAGTCGGCCAGCGGCAGCCGCCCTGCCGAGTAGGCCCAGCCGATCGCCTTGTCCATCGCGTTGTGACGGCCGACATCCTCGCGCAGGCAGAGCAGTTCGCCGTCGGCGGCAAACAGGCCGGTCGCGTGGAGACCGCCGGTCGCCTCGAAGGCCGCTTGGCCCGCCCGGAGCGTGTCCGGAAGGGAGGCGAGGAGCGCCGTGGAAACTCGTAGCTCGCTCGCGACGCGTGGCGCTTCGACTGCCACCGCCTCGAGCGTCCCCTTGCCGCAAACCCCGCAGGAAGAGACGTGTAGGAGAGGCGCTCGAGCGAGCCGCGCTCGAATCCGTCGGCGTCTACCTCGACCGTGTTCGAGGCGAGGTCGTCCGGAAGTCGGGCTGTCCGGGCAGGTATGCCCTCAGAGAGGCAGAAGCCGAGTGCAAGCTCCTCGTCGTAGCCGGGAGTCCGCATCGTCACCGCAATCGGGCGACCGTCGATCCGGATCTCGAGCGCTCCTCGACGGCGAGCCGATCCACGACCGTGTCACCGTCCGGCCAGCGCACGGTCTGGGCCGACGCAGCGGCATACGGCGGCACCTCGAGTGCGGGCTTCTCCCGCGCCATTGGCCGCCTTAGCCTAGCCCGCCAGGCACCCCCGCCCTTTCATCGGGTGGAGGTCACACCCTCCACCCTCGACAGGCGACACTAGCGAGGAAATCCGCACGCGTGGGTGCCGATTCAGTGCCAAAAGTGGGACCGGCGCCGCCGTCGAGCTCTACGGAGCGCTGCGCTCGGCGATCAGGTAGTCGAAGATCGCGCGATAGCCGTTGACCGCGGCGGCGACATCGCCGGGCGAGACGTCGTCCGTTCCGTTCTCGACCAGGCGGGTGATCTCCCGCGCCGCCTGAAACTCGGCCACGACCTCGCGATCGTCACCCTCTCGTGCCACGGGATCCGCGATCGAGTAGCCGCGCTCGATCAGCATCCGCTCGATCAGGTCGTCGACGTCGGTCAGCGTTTCCGCCGGGGCGTCGGCGAGCTGCTCCTCGAGCGACTGCCACTCGCTTTCCCATTCGTGCCGGTTGAGTCCTGGCTCGATCATCGCCTCCCTGCATCGCCGCCTTGGGCGCCTTTCAAACCCGCCGATCGCCCTGGTTAGACTCGCGCGGTGAAGGTGCTGCTGGTTGGCTCGGGCGGACGCGAGCACACGCTCGCCTGGAAGCTCAGCCAGGCACCGGCGCTCGAGGAGCTGCACGCGGCGCCGGGGAATCCTGGGATCGCGGTGCTCGGACGGTGCCATCCGGTGCACGCCGAAGACGGCGAGGGGCTCCTCGGACTCGCGGGCTCGATCGACGCGGATCTCGTCATCGTCGGGCCGGAAGCCCCCCTCGTCGCGGGCGTCGCCGACGACCTTCGTCACGCGGGAGTTGCCGTCCTCGGACCGAGTGCGGCCGCCGCCAGGATCGAGGGATCGAAGCGATTCGCGAAGGACGTGATGTCCGCAGCCGGCGTTCCCACTCCTGAGCCGCTCCCGGTCGCCCGGCCGCCGTGCGTGATCAAGGCGGACGGCCTCGCCGCAGGGAAGGGCGTGTTCGTCTGCCGGACGACCGAAGAAGTCGATGCGGGTCTGCGCGCCGCGGCCAGCTTCGGCGACGCGCTCGTGATCGAGGAACTGCTCGAGGGCGAGGAGATCTCCGTGTTCGCGCTTTGCGACGGCGACCGCGCGCTCGCCCTGCCGGCGGCGCAGGATTTCAAGCGAATCGGCGACGGCGACACGGGTGCAAACACGGGCGGCATGGGCTCGTACTCGCCCGTTCCGGGATACGGCGCGCCTGAGATCGAGGAGATCCTCGACGCGGTCCACCGTCCTGTCCTCGAGGAGCTCGCCCGGCGCGGTGCGCCGTTCCTCGGCGTCCTCTTCGCAGGGCTGATGCTGACGGACGACGGCCCGCGGGTGCTCGAGTTCAACTGCCGCTTCGGCGACCCCGAGACGCAGTCGTTGCTGCCGCGCCTCGACGGAGACCTGCTGCTGCCGCTTTGGGCGGCGGCGAACGGCGACCTCGGCGACGCGGATCTCCCCACGATCGAGGGCGCGGCCGTGACGGTCGTGCTCGCCGCCGGCGACTATCCGCGCGCGGGCGACACCGGTTCCCCGATCGACGGGATCGAGGAGGCCGAAGGGACAGGCGCGCTCGTCTTCCACGCGGGGACCGCCCTGCGCGGCGACCAAATTGTGACGAACGGCGGGCGCGTGCTGAACGTGACGGCACTCGGCGGCACCGTCGGCGAGGCCCGCGAGCGGGCATACGCGGCCGTTGACCGGATCTCCTTCCCGGGTATGCGGTTCCGGTCGGACATCGCGGCCGTGGCCCATGTCTGAGCCGGTGGTCGGGATCGTCGTCGGATCCGAGTCCGACCGCGAGCAGATGCAGGCGGCGCTCGACGAGCTCGACGCACGGGGGATACCGCACGAGTTCGAGGTGCGCTCGGCGCACCGCCAGCCCGATGCGGTCGCCGAGTGGGCGACGACGGCGCGGGAGCGTGGCCTGCGCGTCCTGATCGCCGGCGCCGGCCTCGCGGCGGCGCTTCCAGGCGTGGTCGCCGCCCACACCGACCTGCCGGTGATCGGTGTTCCCCTCCGCTCCTCGAAGAGCGTCCTCGACGGGCTCGACGCCCTGCTCTCGATCGTGCAGATGCCTCCGGGGGTTCCCGTCGCCTGTGTCGGCGTCGACAGCGCGAAGAACGCGGCCGTGCTCGCCGCGCGGATCCTGGGAGCAACCGCCTGACCTCTCTCTACACTTGAGCCAGTGATCGCCCGGTACTCCCGTCCGGCCATGGCCAGGATCTGGTCGGACGAGGGCAAGCTCGGGCGTTGGCTCGACGTCGAGCTCGCGGCATTGGAGGCGTGGGCCGAGGTCGGCGCGATTCCTGCGGACGACGCGGCCCAGATCCGGGGCCGTGCGGTCGTCCCGACGCCGGAGCGCGTTGCCGAGATCGAGCGCGTCACCGATCACGACACTGCGGCCTTCGTCGACGCGGTCAGCGAGCAGCTCGGGCCTGAGGGACGCTGGCTCCATTACGGGCTGACGTCCTCGGACGTCGTCGACACCGCGCTCTCGCTCCAGATCCAGGACGCCGGCCGGCTGATCCTCGACGGCATCGAGCGGACGCTCGCCGCCGTCGTCGCCCGCGCCGAGGAGCACCGCAACACGATCTGCATCGGCCGCTCGCACGGCATCCATGCCGAGCCGATCACCTTCGGCTGGAAGCTCGCGGGCTGGGCGTTCGAGCTTGAGCGGGCGCGAGACCGAGTCGGTCGGGCGCTCGAGGCGAACCGCGTCGGCCAGCTGTCAGGCACCGTCGGCACGTACGCGCAGGTCGAGCCGGAGGTCGAGCGGATCGCCTGCGAGCGGCTCGGGCTCGAGCCGGACCCGCTCTCCACTCAGGTGATCGCACGCGACCGTCACGCCGAGTTGCTCGGCGCGCTGGCACTCTGCGCGACCTCGCTCGAACGCTTCGCGACCGAGATCCGCCACCTGGCACGCACCGAGGTCCGGGAGGTCGAGGAACCGTTCGGCAAGGGGATGAAGGGTTCGTCGGCGATGCCGCACAAGCGGAACCCGAAGGTGGCCGAGCGGATCTGCGGGCTCGCCCGCGTCGTGCGCGCGGCCGCGCTCGTCGGGCTGGAGAACGTGCCGCTGTGGCACGAGCGCGACATCTCGCAGTCGTCGGCCGAGCGGGTCGTCGTCCCTGATGCGTTCCTGGCGCTCGACTACATGCTCGACCGCTCCGCCTGGGTCGTGAAAGGGCTCGTCGTCCACACGGAGCGGATGCGCCGCAACCTCGACGCGAGCCACGGGCTCGTCTTCAGTCACCGCCTGCTGCTCGCGCTCGTCGAGTCGGGTCTCCAGCGAGACGAGGCGTACCGGCTCGTCCAGGCGCATTCGATGACGGCCTGGGAAGACGAGCGCGACTTCCGCGAGCTCGTGGCGGCCGATCCCGCGATCGGCGACCGGATCGATCTGGACGCCGTCTTCGACCTCGACGCGACCGTCCGTCACGTGGACACCGTTTTCGACCGCCTGCGCGCCCTCGTCCGGAAGGAGGAACCCGTTCATGCCTGAAGCCGCCGAGCACGTCGGCAGCGGGAAGGTTCGCGAGCTCTTCGCGCTCGACGACGAACGCCTGCTGCTCGTCGCCAGCGACCGGATCTCGACTTTCGACGTCATCCTGCCCACCGAGATCCCGGACAAAGGGCGCGTGCTCACCGGCCTTTCGGCATTCTGGTTCGCCCGGACGCACGAGCTCGTCCCGAACCACCTGCTCGCGCTCCGCGAGGACGGCCGCTCGACGGAGTGCCGCCGGCTCGAGATGCTGCCGATCGAGTGCGTCGTGCGCGGCTATCTCTCGGGGTCCGGCTGGAAGGACTATCGAACGACCGGCACGGTCTGCGGCCATGACCTGCCGAGCGGCCTCGCCGAGTCGGCCAAGCTGCCGGAGCCGGTCTTCACGCCCTCGACGAAGGCGATCACCGGACATGACGAGAACATCGACCGCAACCGGGCGCTCGAGCTGATGGAGCCGGAGCTGTACGACGCGGCCGAGCAGGCTTCACTCGCCGTCTATCGGTTCGCCTCCGACTACGCGAGCGCGCGCGGGATCATCATCGCCGACACGAAGTTCGAGTTCGGGCTCGATCCAGCGGGGCAGCTCGTCCTCGGTGACGAGGCGCTGACACCCGACTCCTCCCGTTTCTGGCCCGCGGACGTGTACGCGGCCGGCGGCCCACAACCATCGTTCGACAAGCAGTTCGCGCGCGACTACTGCGAAACGGTCGGCTGGGACAAGACGTACCCCGGTCCCGAGCTCCCGGACGAGATCGTCGCAGGCACGCGCGCTCGTTACGTCGAGGCGTTCGAGCGGCTGACGGGGATCGCATTCGACGATTACGTCGCCGACCCCGAGGCGGTCCTGCGATGAGGGCAACGGTGCTCGTCCGCCCGAAGGAGGGGATCCTCGACCCGCAGGGGCAGGCGGTCGAGAGCTCGCTGCGCCAGCTCGGATTCGCCGTCGGCGAGGCGCGGATCGGGCGCGTCGTCGATCTCGAGGTCGAATCGTCTGACCCGGATTCCGCCCGCGCCGAGGTCGAGCGCATGTGCGAACAGCTGCTCGCGAACCCGCTGATCGAGAGCTACGAGATCGAGCTCGGCGGCGACCGGTGAGCTCGCCACAGCCGCGGATCGGAGTCGTCCAGTTCCCCGGGTCGAACGACGACCGCGATGCCCTCTGGGCGCTGGCCGCACTCGACGCTGAGGCGATCCTGGTCTGGCACGGCGAGACGGAGCTCCCGGACCTCGACGCGGTCGTGCTCCCCGGCGGCTTCTCGTACGGCGACTACCTTCGCTGCGGCGCGATCGCGCGGTTCTCCCCCGCTATGGCGGCGGTCGCGGAGTTCGCAGCAGCGGGCGGGCTCGTGCTCGGCATCTGCAACGGCTTCCAGATCCTTTGCGAGGCCGGACTGCTTCCCGGCGTGCTGCGGCCGAACGAGTCGCTCTCGTTCATCTGCCGGGACGTCCCCGTGCGCGTCGAGCGAGCGGACACTCCCTTCACGACTCGCTGCGAGCCTGACCAACAGCTCATGATCCCCGTCAAGCACGGCGAGGGCTGCTGGTACGCGGACGAGGACCTGTATGCCGAGCTCGAGGCCCGCGACCAGATCGTCCTCCGGTATGCGGAATCCGTGAACGGCTCTCTTCATGACCTGGCGGGCGTCGCCAACGATCAGGGCAACGTGATGGGTCTGATGCCGCATCCCGAGCACGCCGTCGACCCACTGCTGGGTTCGGCCGACGGAGCCCTGATCTTGGCGTCTCTCGTGGACGCCGCCCGCGAGCGAGCGCTGGCCGCCGTCTAAGCAACACCTCCGATCGCGAGCGCCTCGGCCAACCCCGGGTGCTCCGCGAGTGCCGCCCGCAGCCGCTCGAGATCCCGCACCCGCAGCGTCACAGGCCCGCGCCGGACCGCGCCGCCTGTGCTGTAGGCGAACCGAACGAGCCGCTCGCCCTTGTCGGTTACCAGCAGCTCGACGACCGAGGCAAAGCGCTTGTCGCCGGCGCGCTGGGGGAGGGTGAGCTCCTCGATCTTCTCGGCGCTGCCCCAGGGCGTCGCCGTCCTGCCGTTCGAGCTTGTCGCCATGTCAGGCAACGTAGCGCGAAAGCTGTAACACGTGTGTGCCACGACTGCGCCGAGATCGTCACGGGCGTGACACGAACGGGCTCAACGGAGCCAGGATCGGGATCGCCCGCGCCGGCATGTCCGGCTTCAGCGACGAGACGAACGCGATCTTCGAGGCGGCCGTGCAGGCAATCAAGGACGCGGGCGCGACCGTCTTCGACCCGGTGGACATCGCCACGATCGACGAGATCAACAGCGGCACCGAGGAAATCGTCGTGCTCGTCTACGAGTTCAAGGACGACCTCAACGCGTATCTCGCGACCCGCAGCGGCGTCCCCGTCGGTTCGATGGCGGATGTGATCGCCTTCAACGTCGCGCACGCGGACACGGAGCTGAAGTTCTTCGGCCAGGAGTGGTTCGAGCTGGCACAGGCGCGGATCAATCCCTTCACCGGCAACGTGATCACGGCGGCGGAGTATCAGGCGGCGCTGAGCCACGAGCGGCTGATCGGCGGGCCGCAGGGGATCGACGCGGCGCTCGCGTCGCACAACCTCGACGCGTTGGTCTCGCCGACGGGCTCGCCCGCGTGGACGACGGACGTCGTCAACGGCGACCACTTCCTCGGCGCCAGCGCCTCGCCGGCCGCGATCGCCGGCTAATCCCTCGATCACCGTCCCGGCGGGGGACAGCTTCAGCCAGGGCGGCAAGCCGAAGCTGCCGCCCGCGCGGAACCCGGTCGGCGGCCTGCACTGACGAGAGGAGGGGGCGCCGGCGGTGGCCGGCGCCCCCTCACGCATCGGTAGACCGCGTAGGCTCGGTCGTCCGTGGAGTCTTTGAGGCACGTCCTCTGGATCGGAGGACCGCCGAGCTCGGGCAAGACGACGGTCGCAACGCGGATCGCGCGACGCCACGGCCTGCGTTGGTACAACGCCGACGCGCAGACGTGGGCACACCGCGACCAGGCGCTCCGCGACGAGAATCCGGCCGCGCAGCGGTGGGAGGCGATGACCCCGGACGAGCGCTGGGTGGAGTCGACGCCGGAGGAGATGTTCGAGCTGTCGCTCCACCGAGAGCGCGGCCCGATGGTCGTCGCCGACCTTCGGCGGCTGCCCGCGACACCGCTGGTCGTCGCCGAAGGATCGACGATCTCGCCCGATGTCGTCTCGTCAGGGATCGCCGACCGTTCGCGCGCGGTGTGGCTCATCCCGACGCCCGAGCTCCAGCGCAGGCGACTCGAGGAGCGCGACCTCCCCAGAGGGCCGCATGAGCTGTATCTCCTGCTCGCAGCGACGATCGAGCGCGAGGCGAGGGAGCACGACGTACCGATCCTGACCGTCGACGAAGCAGCGACGGTCGAGGAGACGGTGGCCGCCGTCGAGAAGCACTTCGCGGAGACGTTGGCGGCGGGCCCAGTCGCCGAGACGGCCACCGAGCGTCGCGCGCTCCTCCGCGACGCGAACGCCGCGGTCGCGGCGCAGGTCCGCGCGTACTACGCGCGCCCGTGGGCAGAGGGAAAGGCCGACTCGGTCATTCGTGCCTTCCTGTGCGAGTGCGGTGACCCCGGCTGCGACGCGAGCGTCGAGCTCGCCGTCGGAGCGTTTTCCGCCGAGCCGGTGCTGGCACCCGGCCACGGCTGAGGGCGGCTACCCGCCGCGCTCGATCAGCTCGATCCGGTACTGATCCGGGTCGCGGACGAAGCAAAGCCGGTTGCCGCCCTCGCGGACGGTGTACGGGGGGCGCTCGGGCTCGATCCCGTGCCCGGACTTGAGCCGCTCCAGCGTCCCGTCGAGATCGTCGACGGTCACGGCGATGTGGCCGTAGCCGGTGCCAAGCTCGTAGGAGTCGACCCCGAAGTTGTAGGTCAGCTCCAGCCGGTTCCCGTCCCCGGGAAGGCCCATGAAGACGTTGATCGCCTCCTCGCGGATCGGAAAGCGGCCGCGCTCCTCGAAGCCGAGGGCCTCGTAGAAGGCGACCGAGCGGTCGATATCCGTGATCCGGTAGCAGGTGTGCATGAGCTCCACGGAGGCGGAGCGTACAGCGATTGCGATGGCCACGGCGTCGGTCGTCGCCCCGGCCGTGCGACGCTAGGCCTATGACTTCCGTCACGATCGACGGACCGACCGGTTGCCTCGTGATCGACGGTCAGAAGGTGTTCCCGCTCGGTCTGTCCGACCCGCCGCCGGTCGACGCGGCGACGCCCGAAGGCCACGGCGCCTGGGCGGAGTTCGCGGCCGCGGGCGTGAACTTCATCCGCAGCGGCCGGAGCGACTGGAACCTGCAGCAGATCGACCAGCAGCTCGCGCAGGAGCAGGCGCGGATGGACGCGGCGGGCGCCCACCACCTGCACACGTGGGCCCGGCTCGCGGACACCGCAGGCAACCTCCCGGCGACGCCGAACTCGGTCAACGAGCAGCTCCTCGTCAGGATTGTCAACGGGCTGAAGGACCACCCTGCGCTCGGGGCGTGGAAGGGGGTGGACGAGCCGGCGAATCCGAACCGGCCGAGCCCGGTTCCCGCCGCCGGGCTCGTGCGGGCGTACAACCGCCTGAAGCAGCTGGACGGGAACCACCCGGTCGTGATCACGCAGGCGCCGCTCGGACCCGTCGCCGACCTGACGCGCTACCGGCCCGCGTTCGACCTCACCGGCGCGGACATCTATCCCGTCTCGTATCCGCCCGGCGCGCACTCCGACCTTGCCAACAAGGACATCAGCGTCGTCGGCGACGTGACGAAGAAGATGGCGCAGGCGGCGGGATCGAAGCCGGTGTGGATGACGCTGCAGATCGCATGGAGCGGCATCCTTCCTCGGCAGCAGCACCCCGACCTCGTTCCGCGCTTCCCGACGCTCCTCCAGGAGCGGTTCATGGCCTACCAGGCGATTATCGACGGCGCGCGAGGGTTGATCTTCTTCGGCGGCAACCTCACGGCCGTGATGCGCCCGCGCGACGCCCAGGCGGGGTGGAACTGGACGTTCTGGCAGCTCGCGCTTCGGCCCCTTCTGATCGAGCTCGGATCACCCTCGGTTCGCCCGGCGCTGGTCGCCCCCACCGTCGCCGGCGTGACGGCCTCCGCGGCGGACGTCGAGCTCACGGCCCGCGACGACGGCAGGTTCCTCTACGTGATCGCGGTCAGGCGCAGCGGAACCGCCACCAACCGCGTCACGTTCACGGGGCTCCCGCGCCGGCGGAACGGGACGCCGATCGCCGGCGGGGAGGTGGTGTTCGAGTATGCGCAGGCGCCCCTACCGCCGCCGACCGACCCGACGAAGCAGGTGTTCCGCCGGATCACTGTCGCAAACGACAGCTTCAGCGACTGGTTCGGGCCGCACGACACGCATGTCTACCGCTTCAACCTCGCCTAACTGCGCCACTCGAGGCCGCCCTCGAAGGTCACGAGCAGCCGGCCCACGCCTCCGTCCGCCGGGGTCAGGATCATGCGCCCGGCCACGGTCGCAGGGGCCGCCCGCCAGGCGTAGAGCGCGGTCACGTCGCCGCTGTCCTCCTCTACGCACAGCGTGACGATCTGGTCGTCCGGCGGCTGCTCGGCGTAGGCCGCCGCAATCGCCTCGCGGCCCCGGAACGGGCCTGCCGGCGCCCCCTCGAAGAGGAGCTCGGCGTCGTCCGTGAAGAGCTCGAGCATCTGCGTCCAGTCCCCGGTGCGAACGCCCTCGTTGAAGCGGACGAGGTGGTCGTGGAGGAGCCGCACGCCGACGGGGAGCTCGACGTCCTTCGAAATGAGGCCGTAGAGGACACCGTCGACCCAGTCGCCGTGCCGCCAGTACGCCTTCCGCTTGACGCCTTCGCGCACGTAGCCGGATCGCTCGGCGTGCTGCTGCGCCCGCTCGTTGAATCCGTAGATCTCGAGCTGGAGCCGGTGATAACCCAGGTCGTGGAAGAGGTGGTGTTGGAGCAACCGCGCGGCTTCGTCGGAGATGCGCCGGCCCCGGAAGCGCGGGTGGACGGCGAGCCGCTCGAGATGGGCGATTGCCGAGCGGCGGTTCGAGATCTCGAAGCCGCACGTCCCGGCGCGCTCGTCGTCGACCACGATCACGAAGCGGCCGAAGTCGTGGGGCTCCGCGAGCGATCGTTCGACCTCCGCCGCGACCGACTCGCGATCGTCCGCCGAGACAGCGCCGAGGAACGGCTGCACGTCCTCGTGGAGGACGAGCTCGAGCAGGAAGTCGACGTCGTCCGGATCGGCGCGGCGGATGGCGACAGGACTCACGTGGCCGGAGGCTAGCCGCCGGCCTCGCTCACCTGTGCGCGCGTCCGCGCGGGCCGCAGCACGCCCGTCCCCAGGGCCACTCCGCCGAGGACGAGCGCGAGACCGACGACAGCCGCGACCGTCACCGGCTCCCCAAGCAGGATCGCGCCGTAACCGAGCGCCAACGCGGGGACGAGATACGTGATCAGGATCGAGCGCGACGCGCCGGTGCCGGCCAGGAGTGCGTAGTAGAGGACATAGGCGACGCCGGTGCCGAGAATGCCGAGCGCAAGCAGGGAGCCGGTGACCTTCCAGCCGGGGATGCCGTCCGGCGGCTGGGCGATCGCGAAGGGGACGAGCATCAGCGTCGCCGACCCGAGCGCGCCGACCGCCGTCACGAGCGGCGGGACGTCCACGAGCGCCCGCGCGCTGTAGAGCGCGGCGACGGCGTAACAGAAGGCGGTGAAGGTGATCGCAGCGGCCGAGAGGACGTCCCCGCTTGGCTGCACGCCGACCAGCAGGGCGACGCCGCCGAACCCGACCAAGAGGCCGACGAGCCGAGAGCCGCTGACCAGCTCGCCGCGGCTGAACCGAAGGGCGAGCAGCGCCGTGAACAGCGGCGCCGATGCCTGGATCACGGCGGCCAGCCCTGAGTCGACCCGCTTCTCGGCCCATGCGAGTACCGTGATCGGCAGGGCCGAGTTGAACAGACCGACGAGGATGAGCGGGAGGGCGGCCGCGCGAAGCTGACGGCGAAGCTCGCGACCGCCCACGGTCATGAGCGCGACCGGGAGCAACGTCAGCGTCCCGAGGGCGAGGCGGAAGCAGATCAGCGTCGCCGGCGCCAGTTCGCGCACGCCCACCTTGATGAACATGAACGATGCGCCCCAGAGCGCCGCCAGCGCGAGCGGCATCAGCGAGTGGCGGCGGCTCACGTTCGTTGAAACGATCGGAAGGCCGTGCGGATTCTCGCGGTCGACTGGTCGGGAGATGCCTCGCGCTCAAGAGCACGGAAGGCGATCTGGATCGGCGAATCGACGGGTGGCGACTTCGGCCTCATGAGTGACCGCGACCGCGATGAGACCGTCGATTTCCTAATCGCCGAAGCCTTACGCGATCCAGACCTCGTGGTTGGCCTCGACTTCGCGTTCGGACTTCCGGAGTGGTTCGCCCTTTCGCGCGAGGCTGAAACGGCTCGCGAAGTGTGGCGTCTCGTCGCGGGAGAAGGAGAGTCATGGTTGAAGAGTCCCAAGCCGCCCTTCTGGCGTTTGAAGAAGCCGCCGTTCGACAACGCCGAATTCCGTCGCACGGAGCGAGATCACGCGGCGCCCGGAATCCAGCCGAAATCTGTCTTCCAGCTCGGCGGGGCCGGTCACGTGGGGACGGCATCACTTCGCGGACTGCCGTACCTCCTACGGCTTCAAGACAGCTTTGCGATTTGGCCGTTCGACACACCACGCCTTCCGCTGATCGTCGAGATCTACCCGCGGATCTTCACTGCCGGCGGCTGGGCGAGCGGCCTTCCGGAAGGGCTGAATGAGCACGCGCGCGACGCGGCCGCAAGCGCGCTCGCGATGTCCCGCTGGGACGGGGATTGGCGAGATCTGCGTCGCGACGAGCGGTACCTTCTGGAAGGCCAAATCTGGTCTCCGGCGCCATCATTTGTCCGATGAGACGCTTGCTCGCCGCCGGCCTCGTCGCGGGCGCGCTGTCCCCATTCGCAGGCGCCGCGGGCGGCCCGACCTTGTCGCCGGTCGTCGTCACGCGCGACTCGCTCGCGCTTCGGTGCTCGCCCCGCGACGTCGCGGAGGTGCCGCTGCGGTTCGAGGCTGCGCTCGAGGCCGGCGACCGGAAGGGGCTCGACCGCCTGTTCGCGCGCGACGGCGGCGCTCCGCCGAGCTTCCAGTGGTTCTCGATCGACAGCACCACGATCCGCAGTCGGAGCCGCCTCGTCCCATACCTGCTGCAGCTGCACGCCCGCGGCGAGAGGATTCGCTTCGTCGGGATCGATGTCGGGAACAGCTGGGTCCCGCATTCCGTCGGATTCGGTGTCGCGCTTCTGCGGTTGGGCGGCGCGTCCGAGCAGCTGCACGGGAAGGCGGAGATCGACTGCCTGACCCGGCGCATCTACGTCTGGAGCGTGGGCGCCGGCGCCGCCACGTCGCCGTGCCCGGGGACCCCGCAGGCGAACGCGCTCAGGACCGTCGTCGCGTGCTCGCGCACAGGGCGCCGGCCGCTGGCACAGGAGGTGAGCCCCGACTTCGCATTAGGCAGCACGCCGCTCGCGCTTCCAGGCCGCTGCCAGGCCGCGACAGTCGAGAGACGCGTCGTCGGCGCTCTGCGCGCGTTCGACCTCGCCGGCCCGAACGCCTTCGCCCGCAACTTCGGCCGTGACGCGTTTATGCATCCATACACGGACACGCGGCCGCCCCGCTATTTGCGCGGGAGGTCGCAGATCACGGCGTTCGCGGCTCGCCGCACCGCTCGCGGCGACGGCTGGACCGCCGCGGGGCTGTTCCCACCGAGTGGCGGCGCCGGCGCGGGCACCGCGATCTACGGACTTACGTTGCGTGTGAGCGCGTCCCGCGGCGGCGGCGAGAACGGCGTCAAGCTCGTGATCGACTGCCGGGCTGATCGCACGCTGGGTCGGGCCGGCGCTCGCCGAGCCGCGGTAGCCATCCACCCGCGCGGCTAGACTCGGACACTTGACGCAGGTCGCGCCGGAACAGCCGCTGCACCGCGCGTTGGGGCTGACCGACGGGGAGCTCGACCGCATCCGCGAACTGCTCGCCCGCGTCCCCAACGAGTTCGAGCTCGCGGTTTTCTCCCTCCTCTGGTCGGAGCACTGCGGCTACAAACACTCGGCCCTCCTGCTGAAGCGGCTTCCCTCTATGGGAGAACGGGTGCTGCAGGGTCCGGGTGAGAACGCAGGCGTGATCGAACTCGGCGAGGGGCAGGCGATCGCGTTCAAGGTCGAGTCCCACAACCACCCGTCGGCGGTCGAGCCATTCCAGGGGGCCGCGACCGGGGTCGGCGGGATCCTCAGGGACATCGTCGCGATGGGCGCGCGGCCGATCGCGATCCTCGACGGGCTCCGGTTCGGAGCGCCGGATCACCATTTCCGCCGGGCGGTCGCGGGGATCGGCCACTATGCGAACTCCGTCGGCGTCGCCACCGTCGGCGGCGAGGCCGTGTTCGACGAGGCGTACGCAGACAACTGCCTCGTCAACGCGATGTGCGTCGGCCTCCTCCCCACGCGGCAGCTGCAGACGGCGCGAGCGACCGCGATCGGAGCGCACGTCGTCCTCTATGGCGCAACGACCGGGCGCGATGGGATCGGCGGCGCCTCGGTCCTCGCCAGCGCCGAGCTGGGCGAGGACGACCCGGACAAACGTCCCTCCGTCCAGGTCGGCGACCCCTTCACCGGCAAGAAGCTGATCGAGGCGTCGCTCGAGCTCGTGGAAGGCGGCCTCGTCGAGTCGCTCCAAGACTGCGGCGCGGCCGGGCTCGCTTCGTCGCTCGCGGAGATGGCGCGCGACGGCGCCGGCATCGACGTCCACCTCGACCGCGTGCCGCTCCGCGAGGCGGAGATGGAGCCGTGGGAGATCATGATCTCCGAGTCCCAGGAGCGGATGGTGGCCGTCGTCCGGCCGCAGATGCTCGCGGCCGTCGAGCGCGTCTGCGCCAAGTGGGAGCTGCCGTGCACCGTGATCGGGGAGGTCACGGACAGCGCGCTGGTGCGCGCTGTCTATCTAGGAGACGTGGTGGGAGAGATCCCAGCGGCATTCCTGACGGACGAATGCCCCCGTTACGAGCTCGACTCGATGCGCCGCCCACCCGGGGTCCTAGCTAGTCCGCAGGCGCAGCCTGCGGACCACTCCTGGATCTACGAGCAGTACGACCACCTCGTCGGCTCGCGCACGATCCGGCGTCCCGGGTTCGACGCTGCCGTGCTGCGGCTGCGGCCGTCGCGGCGCGGGATCGCCGTGTCGCTGCAAGGCCCGCCGCCGGGCGAGCGCGACCCGTTCCGCGCCGGCGTCCTCGCCGTGCTCGGCGCGGCGCGAAACGTCGCCTGCGCGGGCGGCGAGCCGCTCGCGCTGACCGACTGCCTCAACTTCGGCAATCCGGAGAAGCCCGAGATCGCGTGGGAGCTCGAGCAGGCGATCGAAGGGATCGCGCAGGCCGCAGAGGCGCTGAGGATTCCGGTCGTCTCCGGGAACGTCTCCCTCTACAACGACACGGACGGCCGCTCGATCCCGCCGACGCCGGTGGTCGGCTGCGTCGGTCTGGTTCCCGACGTTCGACTCGTTCCCGGCGCCTGGCGGAAAGGTGACGCCGTCCTGGTCGCAACCGCGCCCGGCGAGCTCGAGCTTGCCGCCGAGGCGGCGCTGGTCCGCTACGTCTGGAAGGCGGCGCCGGTACTGACGCTGGCGCACGACGTCTCGAACGGCGGGCTCGAGGCCGCGGTGGCGGAGGCGGCCGGCCACAGCAGGATCGAGGCGAAGGTCGAGCTTCCAGAACCGGCGCTCGGCGGGCAGGTGCTGCTCGCTTGCGCGCCGCAGGACGTCGAGCGGCTCGGCACGAAGGGCATCCAAAGAATCGGAGTCGTTTAGGTGGCCCTCCCCGCCCACATGACCGGCGTGTGGCCCGCGATCACACTGCGCGCTGCCGCGTCCTCGGTCGCGCCCATAGCCGTTGCTATGGACGCTCCCTACGTCCTTGCATCGCTTGGTGCTCGCGACCCACACATCCGGTATGTGAACGGGAAGAGCCACCGCTGATGTGCGGCCTCTTCGGCATCCACGCGGCCGAGCGGGACGTCGCCCGCGTCACCTACTTCGGCCTCTTCGCCCTCCAGCACCGCGGCCAGGAGTCGGCGGGGATCGCCGTCTCCGACCACGGTCGCTTGACCGCGCTGCGCGACATGGGCCTCGTCACCCAGGTCTTCGACGAGCAGAAGCTGCGCGGCCTCCACGGCGAGATCGCGATCGGCCACACGCGCTACTCGACCACCGGCTCCTCGCAGTGGTGGAACGCCCAGCCGCTCGTGCAGCACGGCTCCGCCCGGACGATCGCGCTCGGCCACAACGGCAACCTGACCAACGCCGCCGACCTCCGGGAGGAGCTCGCCGCCGCCGGCCACGGCCTCACCACGACTGCGGACACCGAAGTGATCGCCGCGCTGGTCGCCAACGACCCGGCTCCGCTCGAGGATGCCATCGTCGCCGCGATGGCGAAACTCGAAGGAGCCTTCTCGGTCGTCGCGCTCTCGGAGGGAAAGCTCCTCGCCTTCCGCGACGCGCACGGGTTCCGTCCGCTGTGCGTCGGGCAGCTCGGGGACGATTGGGTGGTCGCGTCGGAGACGTGCGCACTCGACCTCGTCGGCGCCGAGTTCGAACGTGAGGTCCACCCTGGGGAGCTGGTGATCGTCGACGAGGACGGCCTCCGCACCGTCCAAGCCGTCCCCAAAGCGAACGGCGGCGCGCTCTGCATCTTCGAGTTCTTCTACCTCGCCCGGCCCGACTCGCGGCTCGTCGGCGTCGAGGTGCACGGGGCGCGTGTGCGGATGGGAGAGCGGCTCGCGGAGGAAGCGCCGGTCGAGGCCGACCTCGTCCTCCCGATCCCGGACTCCGGGACGCCCGCCGCGATCGGCTTCTCGCGCGCGCTCGGGATTCCCTTCAGCGAGGGCCTGATCAAGAATCGCTATGTGGGCCGGACGTTCATCCAGCCCGACCCGGGACTGCGCGAGCAGGGGATCAAGCTCAAGTTCAACCCGCTGGCCGAGGTGAAGGGGAAGCGGGTCGTCGCCGTCGACGACTCGATCGTGCGGGGCAACACCACGCGCCAGATCGTGCAGATGCTGTTCGAGGCGGGTGCGGTCGAGGTGCACCTGCGCATCTCGAGCCCGCCCGTGATCGACCAGTGCTTCTACGGGATGGACTTCGCCGATCCGGACGAGCTGATCGCGTCCGGGAAGACGGTCGCGAAGATCCGCGAGCACCTCGGCGCGAACTCGCTGGCCTACATCTCGCTCGAAGGGCTGCAGGCATCGACCCGCCGGCCCGAGTCGCAGTTCTGCCGCGCCTGCCTCACGCGGGACTACCCGACGGCAATCCCGCGCGAGGCACGCAAGCTGCAGTTCGAGCCGGCTTAGCGCTCCAGGACGCGGGAGGCTTTCGCGATCCCGCGCGAGATCAGATAGGCGAACGTGATCGCGGTGAACGAGGTCACGAACGCGGGCGAGTCGACCGCGTCGGCCGCGAGCGCGATGATCGCGACCACGATCGTCGCGAGGATGTAGACCACGAGCTCGGCGTTGCCGGGCGTGGGCATGATCGCCTCGAGGTTGAAGTTGACGTTCGGCCGGCCGGGCCCGCCGTAGCCGCCCGAGGGCTGCTGCGGGGTGGTCGGCTGCTCCGGAGGCGTCGTGGACATTCCGCTCCTTTCGTCAGGCCGCAACGAGGCCTGGGACATGGACGATCTCGAGCTTGAGCCCGTCCGGGTCGTAGAAGAACACGGCGTAGTAGCCGGGCAGGTACGAGTACTCCTGGGGCTCGCTCTCGAGCTCCACCGCCTGAGTGCGCACCCAGTCCGCGCGCTCGTCGACCTCGTTGCGCGAGTCAGCCTCGAAGGCGATGTGGTGGAGTCCGACCCTGTACCGGTCGAAGGCCACGTCGTCGATCTGCGACTCGCGCAGCCCGATCGCCGTCCCGGGGCCGGACAGGTACCAGATCGTCTCGCCGCGCTCGCCCTCGACCTCGGTGACGCTGTGGTACCCGAGCGGCCCGAGCAGCTGTGTGTAGAACGGCAGGCTGCGCTCGATCGACGAGACGACGAGGTCGACGTGATGAACGCCAGTTGTGCGCACCGATCTGGCTTCGGGACTTCAGCGCGCGGCGGCCTGGTCCTCCTCTATGCGGCGTAAGAGCTGGGCGAGCGGCACCTCCTCGAGCGAGCCGAGGACGAGATCCGCGTGAGTGACGTCGAGTGCCGCCGTGATCGGGTTGGGCACGGCGATGCAGTAGAGACCGGCCGCCTTCGCCGCCGTGATCCCGTTGGGAGAGTCTTCGAACGCGATCGCTTCGTCCGCGGTCACGTCCAGGCGCTCGAGCGCCTCGAGGTAGAGCGTCGGCCGCGGCTTCGCGCGGGCCGCGTCGCCGTCGGCCGCGACGATGCAGCTCCAGCCTTCGAGGAGATCGAGTCGCTCGAGGTGGCGCCGGATCCACTTCTGGCCGCTGCTGGAGACAATCGCCCGAGCGAGGCCGAGCCGTTTCGCCTCTTCGAGATAGTCGGCGACGCCGTCTCGCAGCTCCTCCAGGTCCGAGGCGGCGAATTCGACCTCGCGGCGGCGCGCGTTCACGCTCCCGCGGTCGAGCGACCGCCCGAGCAGGCCTTCCAGGTCGCCGAAGGGGTCGAAGCCGTCCAGCGTCCCGATCGCGGCCGACCAGCGCTCGATTGTGAGCTCGTGCCCGTACTGCCGGTAGACGTCGGCCCAGGCTTCGTACGACGGGCTCTCGGTGTCGACGAGCAGCCCGTCGAAGTCGAAGAGGAGAGCCCGGATCATCGGCCCCCCGCGAGCTCGCGCCCACGGCCGTAGCGGACGGCACGCCGGACGGCACGCGGATCGAGACCGCGCTCCAGCAGCTCCTGGCGCAACTCACCTTCGGCGGCAAGCCGCAGGAACAGCCACGCCAGCGCTCCGATCGTGACGAGGGAACCCTCGATCATCATCACCGCCCCCGCGAGGCCCTGGTCGTGCAGCGGCGAGATCCCCCACTGCCGCGGCGCGTCCTCGTAGACGCGGTAGAAGGGGCTGCCGGCCCAGAGAAAGACGTTTCCGAGGATCGTCTCGACGATGCGCACGGCAGCGATGTACCCGAACTTCCACCCCGTCCCAAACCACTCCGGAGCGGGCAGGGTCTCGAGCACCGGCAGCCACATGATCGTCCCGCCGGCGAAGAAGCAGGCGTGCTCGAAGGCGTGGACGGCCTCGTGCCGGACAGCCGCCTCGTACAGCACCGGCAGGTGCCAGACGTAGAGGTTGACCGCCCACAGCGGCAGCGCGACGAGCGGATGGGCGAGCACGCGCAGCCGATGCGCGTACGCGAGCACGGGACGGAGGATCGGGCCGGTGAGGCCGATCAGCAGCGCGAGCGGGGCGAGATCGCCGAGCAGGACGTGCTGGAGCATGTGGAACGAGAACAGCCGCTCTTCCCCCAGCCAGGCGATCGGTGACGCAAGTGCCACGACGAGCAGGAGGACGCCGACGCCGAACGACGCCACGCGCCAACCGGGCACGGCGGTCCCGCGCCGCCGCAGCGTCCGCACCCTCCGCGCGTAGAGCAGCGCCACCAGAACGACGGGGACGAGCTGCACCGGCTCCAGCGTCCACTTGTCGAGCATCGCCTCTAGTCTGCCGCCCGTGGTGCTCTTCCACTATCACCTGGTGACGGCGCGGGTGCGGGAGGTGGAGGCCCGCTATCTCGGCAAGCTCAGCTTCGGCCTCGTCGCGCGGCACGGCCGGGTCGGCGAGGAGCTCACCTCGTTCGAGGCCGGGCACGGATGGGACGAGCTCGACGAGATCGGCTTCAAGCTCCGTCTGTCCGAGCTCGAGCGCGGCGCAGTGAACGTGGTCGTCCAGCCGGGGCAATGGGATCTTCCCCGCGTCGACCACCTCGGCTTCGCGCTGGACGAGGACGATTTCATCGCGACGCTCGCCCGCGCGGAAGTGCGCGACCTGCGGATCCAGGAGCACGGCGGCCGGCGCACCTTCGTTTCGACGAACGCCGGCTACCGACTCGAGCTCCATCCGCCGCGCGACTGGCTCGAGGAGCTGCTCGAGCACGAGAAGGAGCTCAGGCTCGCGGAGCTCCACCTGCGTACAGACGACCCGGAGCTGAAGGCCGCCGCGCTCGGGGAGTTGCTCGCCGTGCCGTATACGGACTCCACGGTGGAGATCGGCGATGCGCTCGTGCGCTTCGTTCCCGAGGGCCCGCAGGGCCGGCCTCAGCTGGACGCGGAGCTGTTCGTGTAGGGCGCGTCCGGGCGCGACCTGTCCTAATTTGACAATTGAAAACTCAGTGCGGCTTCGCCACCATGGCGCACATGCACAAGCACCTCATCCCCATCCTGGCGGCCATGACCGTCGCGCTTGCGATTTCGGTCGCCGCCGCGGTCCCGAGCTCAGCAAGTGCAGCTTGGTGCTGGCCGACCTGCTCGACCTCTGGCCTTCTCGGTCCTGGGACGTCCACCTACAACGGCTGCTGGAACTCGAGCGGCGAAGTCTGCAGCGGCTGGAACACCTGGAGCGCGAACGGCATCAATAAGGGCTGCTACCCCATCTGCGACTACTACGGCTACACGCAGGCTCGTGTTCTCTACGGGTTCGAGAACACCGAGCGCATCCGCGGCTTCTACACCGACAGGGCGGTGACGACGTACGCCTACCCGTACCAACTCTGGATGGGTGGCTACCTCAGAGCGCAGGTCAGTTGGGCGCAGTACACCGACGGACGAACCTCATACACATCGTGGATCCACGTGGGCGCCGTATGACGAACCGGAGGAAACGCATGACGCGAAGGACGACCATTGTCGGTGCAGCGGCAGGCGCTGCCGCCGTTGCGACCGCGATCCTGCTTCTGCTCGGTTCGAGCGCAACCGGATCGACCCCCGGGGGTGAGCTCGCCAAGATGTCGAACCACGGCGAGCCAGTGGATCCCGGTCCGGGCCAGCGGCACGAGCTCCAGAACGTCGGTGCAAGCGGAGCATCGCTGCTCGCCGCCCGAAACGCACGCTCCTTCTACCGCCTCTCGCGCGACGATGGGAGCGTTTGCTACGCCGTAAACAGCTCGACCGACGAGGACCGGATTGGCAATACGGTCTGCCCGTTGACACCGACATCGTTCCCAACGCCAACGGCGCCGGTCCTCGATCTTTCCGTGTTCGAATCCACATCGCACGTGCCAGGAGACTTCCACGTCGTCGCGGCTCAGGGGTTCGCCGCGGACGGCGTCGTGGCGGTTGCGCTCCTCGACCAAAGGGGACACACGATCGCCCGTCGACGCGCAGCGGGCAATGTCTATGCAATCGACGTGCCGCCCGGGCGTGTCGCAATGACGGTCGCAGCGTACGACGCCGATGGCGCCGAGGTCTTCCGGGTGCCGTAACGAGCAAGAGGTCGTCGGAGCAGAGCTTTAGACTCTGCTCCTTGAGCAAGACATACGACGACGCCGGGGTCTCGCTCGCTACGGCCGAAGGCGTCGTGGAACGCATTCGTGCGGCTGTCGAATCCACCGGGGCGGTCGGATTCGGCGCCTTCGCCGGCCTCTACCCGCTCGACGAGCGGAGGCTGCTCGCGGCGTCGACGGACAGTGTCGGCTCGAAGCTGATGCTCTCGCGCCGTGCGGGACGGCTGCGCTGGGCCGGGATGGACCTCGCCGCGCACTGCATCGACGACGTGCTCTGCAGCGGTGCGCAGCCGCTCTTCCTGCTCGACTACGTCGCAGCGAACCGGATCGACCTCGACCAGGTCGCGGAGCTCGTCGAGGGCGCGGCCGAGGTCTGCCGGGTCGCCGGCTGCGCGCTGATCGGCGGCGAGACGGCCGAGCTTCCGGGGGTCTACAAGGAGGACGAGCTCGACTTCGCGGGCACCTGCGTCGGCATCGTCGACCGCGCCGACGTGATCGACGGCTCCCGCTGCGCCGCCGGCGACATCGTGATCGGCTTCCCCTCCAGTGGCATCCACACGAACGGGTTCTCGTTGGTTCGCGAGCTCCTCGGCGACGATGACTTCGACGCCGATCTCCTGCTTGCGCCGCACCGCCTCTACGTCGACGAGGTCCGAGCGCTGCGCAAGCGTGCAGACGTGAAGGCGCTCGCCCACGTGACCGGCGGCGGCATCCTCGGGAACCTCTCGCGCACCCTGCCCGACGGGCTCGAGCCACGGATCGACTGGGACGCGTGGGAACGGCCGCGCGTCTTCGACTGGCTCGCGGGGCGGGGCATCGACGAAGAAGAGCTCCGCCGCGTCTTCAATCTCGGCATCGGCATGTGCGCCGTCGTGCCGGAGGCACCCCCCGACGCGCTCGTGATCGGGCGGCTCGCGTGATCGGCGTCCTCGTCTCCGGCGAGGGGTCGAACCTGCAGGCGTTGATCGACGCAGGCCTGCCGGTCGCATGCGTGGCTTCGAACAAACCGGAGGCGCGCGCGCTACAGCGGGCCGCCGACGCAGGGATCCCGATGCGGGTCTTCGCACTCGACGACTATCTCGACCGCGCGCACCGGGACCGCGAGATGGCCGACTGGCTGATACTCCGCGGCGTCGACCTCGTCGTCCTGGCGGGTTACATGCACCTGCTCACATCCGAGTTCCTCGATCGCTTCCCCGACCGGATCGTGAACGTGCACCCCTCGCTCCTGCCGAATTTTCCCGGAGCACGCGCAATCGATGACGCGCTCGCGGCGAACGTGCCGATGACCGGCGTAACTGTCCACTACGTCGACGAAGGCCTGGACACGGGCGCCGTGATCCGTCAGGAATCGGTGCCCGTGGAACCGCGCGAGACGCTGCTCGACCGGATCCACGCCGTCGAGCACCGGATCCTTCCCGAGGTGGTGAGGGAGCTGTGCGCCGCCGCGCGCTGATCAGCTGCTACGACAAGACGGGCCTCGAGGAGTTCGCCCGGGGACTGTCCGAGGCGGGCTTCGACCTCGTCGCGAGCGGCGGCACGGCGGACTTCCTCGAGACGGAGGTCGGCCTCGACGTCGAGCGTGTCGAGGAGCTCACCGGCGTGGCGGAGATGCTCGGCGGGCGCGTGAAGACGTTGCATCCGCGCATCCACGCGGCGATCCTCGCCCGGCGCGACCGCGACGACGACCTCGCGACCCTCGACGAGCACGAGATCCGGCCGTTCGACCTCGTCTGCGTCAACCTCTACCCCTTCACCCACGTCGCGGCCCAGCGCGGCGTCCGTGAGGAGGATGCCGTCGAGATGATCGACGTCGGCGGTCCCTCGATGTTGCGCGGCGCCGCCAAGAACTTCGCCCACTGCGCTCCAGTCTGTCGACCGGAGCGCTACCTGCCCGTCCTCGAGGAAATTCGCTCGACCGGTGAGATCTCGCTCGCGACCCGTAGAGCGCTCGCGGCGGAGGCCTTCGCGACGACCGCCGCGTACGAGGCGGCGATCGCGCGTTGGTTCCTCGACGTCGAAGCGTTTCCGGAGGCGTTCGTCGCCGCCTACACCAAGGTGACGGATCTTCGCTACGGCGAGAACCCGCACCAGCGCGGCGCGTACTACGCCGAGGAGGGGGCCCGCGTCCACCTGCTCTCACGCATCGAGCAGCTGCACGGGAAGGAGCTCTCGCTGATCAACCTGCTCGACCTCTCGGCGGCACGGCTCCTGCTCCGCGAGTTCGCGCTGCCGACCTGCGTGATCGTCAAGCACGCGAATCCGTGCGGCGTGGCCGTCGCCGGGACGATCGAGTCGGCGTACGAGCGTGCACTCGCGTGCGATCCCGTCTCGGCGTTCGGGATGGCGTGCGCCGTCAACCGGCCGGTCTCGCCCGCTCTCGGCGAGGCGCTCTCAGAGCGCTTCCTCGACGTCCTGTTCGCGCCCGACTACGACGGGAAGGCGCTCGAAGCGCTCCAGCGGAAGGAGGCGACCCGGATCCTGCGCGACCGCGAGCGCCGCGGCCTCCCCCGCGCCGAACGCGACTACAAGCGCGTGATCGGAGGGCTAATCGTCCAGGATCGCGACCTGGACATCGACGACCGGGAGGGGATGCAGGTCGCCTGCGGCGAGCCCGACGAGCGCACGTGGGGAAACCTCGTCTTCGCCTGGCGTGTGTGCAAGCACGTCGGCTCGAACGCAATCGTAATCGCCAAGGATCTGGCCACGATCGGGATCGGAGCCGGCCAGACGAGCCGGGTGGACTCGGTGAAGCTGGCGCTCGAGAAGGCCCGCGAGCACGGCCACGACGTCAGCGGAGCCGTGCTCGCGTCAGACGCGTTCTTCCCGTTTCCGGACGGGCCCCGAGCCGCGGTCGACGCCGGCGTGAAGGCGATCATCCAGCCGGGCGGCGCGAAGCGGGACGACGAGGTGACGGCAGCCGTACGCGAGGCCGGCGCCGTCATGGTCTTGACGGGCCGGCGCCACTTCCGGCACTAGGCCCCTTCGGGCGGCTGGAACCGGTAGAAGAAGCGTCCCTCCTGTGCGCGCGCGAAGTTGATGTTGAAGGACTTCGCCGTCGGGCCGTTCGTCTTTGACTTGACGTACTCCGCGTTCGATGCGAAGCCCGTCGGCGGCTCGACTCCGACGCGATTCGTGGCATCGATCACCGTTTTCCCCTCGATCCCCTCCAGACCCTCGAGCGCATCGGCAACGGCGCCGCCCGGCACGGCGAGGAGCACGGCTTCCACTTCCGAAACGTCGCCGCCCTCGTGACCGATCCGCGTCACCTCGTGTCCAGCCTTCTCCCAGAGATCGGCAAGCCCGCCGCCGACGTTCCCCCTTCCACTGCGATCTTCATGTTCTCCTCCTCCCGTCGTCTGGAGTAGACCTCAAACGTGCGAGTGACCGCTGTAGGGTCGTGAAGCGTGGACGAGCACGACCTTCGCGTTCGCAACTGGACATACCACCGCTTCGTCGAGACGGGCCGCGCCCCACGCGTCGAGGACGTCGCCGAGGCCGTAGACATCTCGCAAGAGGACGCGGCCGCCGCGTGGCACCGCCTGCACGACGGACACGCGCTCGTGCTCGAGCAGAATCAGGCGATTCTCGACCGCTTGGGTCTCACGGGGACGTTCTGGCGCCTCCGCTGACCGACGAGCGGCGGGCGAGTCTGAGCGTCGTCATCCCGCACTGGCCGCTCGACGAAGAGGTCGAGGCGTCGCTGCGCCGGTGCTTGGCCTCGCTTCCACACGACTGCGAGAAGCTCGTCGTCGTCAACGACGGCACCGGCTTCGGTCGGAACGTCAATCGCGGACTTCGCTTGGCTTCGGGCGACTACGTCGCGGTCGCGGGAAACGACACATGGGTCGTCGAAGGCGATGTCTACGACCTCTGCCTCCCACAGACGGTGACGAGCCCTCTAGTGATCGGGGACACGCCAGGGATCGCCCCAGCGCTCGAGCCTGAAGGTTTTCACGGTTGCTTTTGGGTTGCGCCTCGAAGCGTCCTCGACCGAGTCGGGCTGCTCGATGAGCGCTTCGAGCACGCGTTCTACGAAGACGACGACTTCGTCGCGCGCCTACACGCTTCCGACATCGCCACCAGGCAGATCCGCTCTGTGCGTGTGCGCCATGTCGGTGGGTTGACGATGCTCAAGCTGGGCACTCGAGCTCGCGACTGGTTGGCGCAGAACGAAGTGGTCTTTCGCGAAAAATGGGGCTGGACGCCGTCGCCGACGCTCGTCTTCCGTCGACCGGCCCAGAAGGACACCTGGCATTACTGCCGGAACTGCAGCGCCTGGCCTGCAGAAGAGTACGTCGATCAGGCGGAGATCCCGTCGGACAATCAGTGCGAGGAGTGCCGTTCGCTCTGGGACGCCGGTGAATGCCGGCAGGGTGGCGCAGATTAAGCTTCGCCCGCGATGGCCCGCGAGTACCCCTCCATCCTCGAGCTGGTCGGCAATACGCCGATCGTGCGGCTCGACTCGGTCGGGCGCGGCGTCCGGCCCCAGCTCCTGGCGAAGCTCGAGTACCTGAATCCGGGCGGCTCCCTCAAGGACCGGATCGGGCTCGCGATGATCGAGAAGGCCGAGGCCGAGGGAAAGCTCAGGCCGGGCGGGACGATCGTCGAGCCGACCTCCGGCAACACGGGCGTCGGGCTCGCGATCGCGGCCGCGAAGAAGGGCTACCGCTGCATCTTCGTGATGCCGGACAAGATGAGCCAGGAGAAGATCTCGATGCTGCGGGCCTACGGCGCGGAAGTCGTGATCTGCCCGACCGCCGTCGAGCCGGACTCCCCCGAGTCCTACTACTCCGTCTCCGATCGGCTCGCCGAGGAGATCCCCGGCGGCTTCAAGCCGGACCAGTACTCGAACATGTCCAACCCGGAGGCGCACTACCGCGTCACGGCGCCCGAGATCTGGGAGCAGACCGGCGGCGAGATCGACGCGATCGTCATCTCCGTCGGGACGGGCGGGACGATCTCCGGCGTCGGTCGCTGGTTCAAGGAACAGAAGCCGGAGGTGCTGATCGTCGGCGCCGACCCCGAAGGCTCCGTCTACACGGCGCAGGCAGAGCGCGACGTCCACCCGTATCTGGTCGAGGGAATCGGCAAGGACGCGTGGCCGAAGACGATGGATCCCGAGGCCGTGGACGAGTGGGTGCGCGTCTCCGACCGCGACTCGTTCCTGACCGCGCGGCGGCTCGCCCGGGAGGAGGGACTGCTCGTCGGCGGCTCCGGCGGAACGACCGTGTGGGCGGCGGTCGTGATCGCGGATCGATTCGGCCCGGAGGCGACGATCCTCACCATGATTCCCGACTCGGGCCGCTCCTACATGTCGAAGTTCTACGACGACAACTGGATGCTCGAGCACGGCTTCGTCGAGCGGCACGTGCCGCCGCCGACCGTCTTGGAGCTGCTCCGGTCGAAGCGGCTCGAGGAGACGGAGGTGCCGGCGCTGGTCACGATCGCGGCGCACCAGAAGGTCGGCGAGGCGATCGACGTGATGCAGCGATACTCGATCTCGCAGCTGCCGGTCGTGCGCGACAGCGATCTGAGCTCGCTGGCGGACGTGATCGGCTCCCTCCAGGACCGCGATCTCCTCGACCGGGTCTTCAAGAACCCGGACGCGCTCCACGAGGACGTCGCCTCCGCGATGCAGCCGCCGCTGGCGGCCGTCGAGGCCGATCAGACGCTCGACGAGGTGTTCTCCACCCTGACCGGCCGGACGAACGCGGTTGTCGTCGCCGAGGACGGGAAGCCGGTCGGCGTGCTGACGCGCTCCGACCTACTCGAGTTCCTCGCGCACCACCGCGGCAACTCCGGCCGTTAGCTCCTTACCCCGCGTCAGTGGAAGAACAGCGGGCCGACGGCCCCGAGCGCCATCACCGCGACGATCGTCAGCACCCACGGTCCCAGCAGGATCGCGAGCGCTCCGGCCGCGAGACCCATTCCCTCTGCACCACGCTGGGCTCGGCCGAGCGCCCGGAAGCCGACGACGACGCCGCCGACGCAGGTGGCCATCCCGAGGAGGCCGAACACCTCCATCGAGCCGAAGTCGCCGCCGGTGAGATAGGCGCCGCCCAGGCTCACGGGCCAGGTGATCACGGCGAGGAAGAACGCCAGCCCCGCGCCCGGGTTCGCGGGGCGCTTTGCCTTCGGCGAGGCGACGGGCTCCGGCTCCACGACCTTGCCGAGCGAGCGTGAGATCGACTCGAGCTGCTCGAGGCGGCGCTCGATCGGCGGGTGCGTGGGGAAGAGCCTGAACGGATCGAGGCCGCCGTCACCGCCCTCCCAGTCGGTCGGGAGGATCAGGAACGGCTCGACGCCGGCGGTGCGCCGGAGGTCGCCGCGGGGGATCAGCGGTGACGGCCCGTTGAGCTTCTGCAGTGCGCTCATCAAGGCTTCCGGCCGGCCGGTGACCAGCGCTGCACCGCGATCGGCGACGAGCTCTCGGTAGCGCGAGATCGTCATCACGTGCAGCGTGGCGAGCGCGTCGAAGAACCACGCGACGAACAGGAACGGGCAGAGGTAGAGGAACACCGGCAGAGCGAGCAGGCTCCGCCTCGGGATCGAGACGCCCCACGTGATCAGGCGGTGGAGCATCCGCGCAGGCACGCTGATGAGGCTCAGCACGAACGCGTCGTAGTGCGCGACATGGGCGAGCTCGTGCGCGAGCACGGCTTCGACCTCGGCGGCGTCGAGCCGGTCGAGCAGGCCACGGGTAACGACGATCGTGCTGTGCCACGGGCTCCAGCCGAGCGTGAAGGAGGTCGGCACCGGTGTCTCCTTGATCGCGAGTCGCGGCACGGGGAGCCCGGTGAGACCGCAGAGCCGCTCGAGCGTCTCGACGAGCTCGGGCGCCTCGGCGCGTTCGACGCGCCGGACGTCGTCCGCCCGGAGGGTCGACGCCTCGAGCGCGCGGGCGGCGAGCACGGCAACGCCGGCGACCAGGAGAGCCATCGCCGGCACCCGCAGGACGAGTAGACCCCAGAACAGCCCGGCGAGCCAGAAGAAGAACGGGGCGTAGACAACGGCGAGACCGAGCAGGCTCAGGGCCATCCGGAACGAGAGCCCGGCGTCGGTGGGGTAGCGGCGGCTGGACATGGCGGCTTGCGCGGTTCCTCACATTCCTCATCGCCCGCGATGCTGCCGCAGCCGTCCCTCGGAGGAGTGAAACGTGCGGCTAGCATGGCCTCGTGGTGACCGAGCCGCTCCAGGTGCTGCTCGCGCGCGCGTTCCCGGATGCGACCGCGCTGCGCGTCGAGGACCGCACCGGCGGAGGTGACCACTTCCAGGTGATCGTCGAGAGCCCGCGCTTCAACGGGCTACCGCTGCTGGATCAGCACCGCCTCGTCAACGAGGCGCTCGCCGAGCCGCTGCGGGACGGCACTATCCACGAGCTACGAATCAAGACGAGAGGAACCGAGTGAGCGAGCTTCGCGAGCAGATCCAGAACGTGATCGAGAACGAGCCCGTCGCGCTGTTCATGAAGGGAACGCCTCAGTTCGTCATGTGCGGCAACTCCGACCGGGCGCTGCGGGCGCTCCGCGAGACGGGTGCACCCGTCACCGCCGTGGACATCCTTCCCGACCCGGCGATCCGGCAGGAGCTCTCTGCACTGTCGGGCTGGCCCACGATCCCGCAGGTTTTCGTCAACGGCGAGCTGATCGGCGGCGCCGATATCGTCGAGGAGCTCGCCACGAGCGGCGAGCTCGCGCGGAAGCTCGAGAACGCCCTCGGACCCGGCTTCCGGGAGGCGGGCTCCGACCGGACGGTCTCGGTCGGCGCAGCGCCGCAACACTTGTAACCGCGCCGAGAGGGAGTACGCTTCGACCGTGGACTCGCCCAGTCCACAGTCAGGCTCTGCGGCGCCTGCCGAGACGTTGCGAAAGCTCCAAGCGGTCACCGACGCTGCGCTTGCGCACCTCTCACTCGACGAGCTGCTCGACGAGCTGCTGAGTCGTGTCCGCGATGCCCTCGAGGCAGACACGTGCGCCGTCCTCCTGCTCGACGAGACGGGTACTGAGCTCGTCGCCCGGGCCGCGAAAGGACTCGAGGAGGAGGTCGAGCAGAGCGTGCGGATCCCCGTCGGGGAGGGCTTCGCCGGCCGCGTCGCGGCGGAGCGGGCGCCGGTCATGATCGCCGACGTGAACCACACAGAGGTGCTGAACCCGATCCTGCGCGAGAAAGGCGTCAAGTCCCTGCTCGGGGTCCCGCTGGTCGCCCACGAAAGGGTGCTCGGGATCATCCACGTCGGCACTCTCAGCCCGCGGACGTTCTCCGCGGAGGACGTCGAGCTGCTCGAGGTGGTAGCGCAACGAGTCGCCCTCGGCGTCGACCGTGCGACCCTCTACGACGAGCTCACTCGGATCACACAGGTTCAGCGGGACTTCATCGCATTGGCGGCGCACGAGCTTCGGTCTCCGGCAACGACGATCTTCGGCCTCGTGGTCACCCTTCGCGCCCGGGCCGGTGAGCTCTCGGCGGCGACCGTGGACGAGCTCCGGGAGACGCTCTACCAGCAGTCCGAACGCATGCGCCGGCTCGTCGACCAGCTGCTCGACCTCTCGCGACTCGAGGCCGCGACCGTCGAGATCGCCCCCAAGCGGATCAGGCTGCGGCTCAAGATCGAGGAGATCGTCCACGCGGTCGCCGTCGATCGGCCGGCCGAGATCGAGGTCGAGGTCTCGCCGGAGCTCGAGGCCGACGTCGACCCGGTCGCGATCGAACGCGTGGTCGGGAATCTGGTCCTGAACGCTCTCCACCACGGTTCGCCGCCCGTCAAGATCAGCGCGGAGCGGCGCGACAGGCACGTTCGCATCGCTGTCGAGGATCACGGCAGAGGCGTCGGCGACGAGTTCGCTCCGTTTCTCTTCGACCGCTTCCGCCGGGGCGCGGAACCCCGCAGCCACGAGGGTGGAACCGGGCTAGGGCTCGCAATCGCGCGTTCGTATGCGCGCGCTCACGGCGGCGACCTCTTCTACTCGGCCGCGCGGCCTACGGGATCGCGCTTCGAGCTGGTGCTTCCCGTGCCCAACGGCTGACGAACGCCGACCCACCGGAACCCGATCGGCTGGATCGCCCGCGCGTCGATCAGCGCCTGCTCGAGCGGCTCCGTCGCCGGGCCGTCGAGCCAGCGGTAGAGGTACGGCCGATCCTCGTACAACCGCTGCTCGAAGCGCGCGGCGAGCTCGCGCCGCAGGACGTCCGATGGATGCAGATCGTCCCACGTCTCCCGCCATTCGGCGAGATCGCGCGGACCAGGCGGCTCGCGGCCCGCGGCGGCCAGCGCCCGGTATTGGCGTTCGTACCAGTCGCGCGCCGAGTCGTCGATCCGCTCCCACGCGAACTCGTCGAGCAGGAACAGCGGAGCCAGCCGCGCCACCTTGTCCAGCGCCTCGGCGAGCGGATACACGTGGTGGAAGACGCGTTCGGCGACGACGGCGTCGAACTGGGCCGGCTCCTCGAGCTGCTCTAAAGTGATCTGGCGGAACCGCTCGCCTTCCGGGGCCCGCTCGTCGATCGCAAGCACGTCGTAGCCCGCCTCGACGAGCGCCGGCGTGACACCACCTGTGCGCCCGCAGCCGACCTCGAGCACGCGCGCCGGCGGCGGAGGGAGGTGCTCGAGCAGGAAGTCGGCGAATGTGGTCACAGCAGTTCGGCGTCGGGACAAGCCTCCAGCACCTGCCGCCAGATCGTCTGCGGATCGTCGGTCCCGAAGATCGACCGCTCGACCTTCGCATTAGGCCAGAGCGACGCTGCGATGATCGAAGGAGCCGCGGCCATGGAGACGATCAGCCTCGCACAGCTCCGACGGTACGTCGTCGCCCACCAGGGCTACTCGTCGCTGTACGCCCGCAAGCTCGGGATGGAGCGGGTGGCACGTTGAAGCAGGTCTCGCAGGCCGAAGCGCGCCGGATCGCGGTGCGGACGCAGCTGCTCGATGGTTCCGCGCGCGGGATCCTCGACGTCGTCCGCCGCGCGGGCGCTCTCCAGATCGACCCGGTCTCCACGGTCGCGCCGCCGCAGCACCTCGTCCTCTGGAGCAGGCTCGGCGTCTTCGACCGCACGGAGCTCGACCGGCTGCTGTGGGACGAGCGCAAGCTCTTCGAGTGGGGCGCGTTCATCTGGCCGATCGAGGACTTTCCTCTGATCCGCGCGCGCATGCGACGGCGGCGCGGCAAGTACACGTGGGAGCGCCGGGGCGCCGAGTTCCTGAAGACGAACGCCGCCTTCCGGCGGTACGTGCTCCGCGAGCTCGAGCAGCGCGGCCCTCTGCTCTCGCGCGAGATCGAGGATCACACCAGCATGCGGCGGGAGCAGCACGTCTGGTGGGGCAGCCGCAAGATGGGTCTGATGCTCGAGCTGCTGAGCGGCCGCGGCGAGGTCGCGATCGTCGGCCGCCGCAACGGGCAGCGGCTCTGGGACCTCGCCGAGCGCTGGTACCCGGAGAGGGACGAGAAGCTCTCGTGGCCCGAGGCGGAGCGGCTGCTGGAGGAGCGGCGGTTCCGCGTGGCCGGCGTCCGCTACGACGAGGGGCGCTGGCTCGCCCATCCCGACGCCGTCGACGGGCCGGTCCCGAATCGGGTCACGTTCCTCTCGCCGTTCGACCGGCTGATCAAGGACCGCGAGCGCGCGGAGGCGCTGTGGGGATTCCGCTACCGCCTCGAGATGTACGTCCCGCAGGCGAATCGCGAGTACGGCTACTACGTCCTCCCGATCCTGCGAGGCGACCGGCTGGTCGGACGGATCGAGCCGGTGTTCGACCGGAAGACCGGCGTCCTCCGCGTCAACGGCGTCTGGTGGGAGCCGGGTGTGAAGCCGGTGTCTCTCGATCGCACGCTCCGCGACCTCGCGCGCTTCCTGGGCGCTGAAACGGTTGTCGACTAGCCGGCGGCCTTGCCGTGACTCTCACGCCACTCGCGCTCGGCGCGACCGGCGGCGAGCTCACGGAGGTTACGGATCGTCTCGTCGACGTGACGATCCCAAGCGCGCCGCTCCTCCTCAGTCTCCCAGGTCCTCTTCCTCTTCTTCCCCATCCTCGAGCGCCGTCACCTCTTCACGGTAGGTGAGCGGCTCGTCCACGACAAACAGCGTGGCTGTCGAGTGCCCGAGCCGCAAGCCGCTACTCGAGACACGGCCCACTATCGTGGATCGCGAATGAAGATCGTCGAAGCCGTCTTCACGGCCGCCGACCCGGACGGCCTGCGCGCCTGGTACGACAACGAGGTCGGCGCGGGGCCGTCGTTCGTCCGCGGCGCGGCGTCGCCGCATCACTTCGCGTTCCACACCGCGTCGCTGGAGCTGTGGCAGCAACGGCTCGACGTGACGGAGGAGCATGACTTCTCCGGCTGGGACGGTGCCCGCGCCGTCTACTTCCGCGACCCCGAGCAGAACGTCGTCGAGTTGCTGGCTCGGCCGGAGCCGCGGCCGGAGCGGGCGCTCGCCGAGGTCGGGCTGCCGGTCGAAGACGTGCAGGCGGCGGTGGAAGCACTCGCGGACCTCGGGATCGAGCCCTATCGCGACACGGACGAGAGCTTCGCGCCGCTCGGGGACGCGGACGGGCTCCTCATAGTCGTGCAAGCGGGGCGCGGCTGGTTCCCCTACGACGTCCCCGCGGGCGCTGCGCCGATCGAAGTGACGGTCGGGGGCGTGAAGCCCGGCGAGATCGCCGTCCCCGGAAGCGGCCACCGCGTGGTTAGCATCTGAAGATCGACTTCGAGACGCGCGCGATCCACGAGGGGCAGCAGCCGGATCCCACCACCGGCGCCCTCACGGTGCCGATCTATCAGACCTCCACGTACGTGCAGGAGGAGGTTGGGCAGAACAAGGGCTACGACTACTCGCGGGTCTCGAACCCGACGCGGACGGCGCTCCAGCTCTGCCTCGCCTCGCTCGAGTCGGCGGAGCACGGGATCGCGTTCTCGTCCGGGCTCGGCGCGACGACGACGATCATGCACCTCGTCAATCCCGGCGACCGCGTCGTCCTGATCGCCGATGTCTACGGCGGCGTCTACCGGATGACCTCCCAGGTCTACGAGCCGAAGGGCTACGTGTTCGACTACCTCCCGGCGGAGGAGTTCCCGAACCTCGGTGAGCACCTCGACGAGCGAACCCGCTTGGTCTGGATCGAGACGCCGTCGAATCCGATGCTGAATGTGGTCGACATCCGCGCCGCGGCGGAGGCGACCCACGCGGCCGGGGCGATCCTCGTCGTCGACAACACCTTCGCGACCCCATATCTGCAGCGGCCGCTCGAGCTCGGCGCCGACATCGTCGTCCACTCGACGACGAAGTACCTCGGCGGGCACTCCGACGTGATCGGCGGTTTTGCGGCCACGAACGACCCGACGATCGCCGAGCGGCTCTTCTTCCTGCAGAAGTCGCTGGGCGCGGTGCCGGGGCCGTTCGACTGCTGGCTCATCCTCCGTGGGATCAGGACGCTCGCCCTGCGCATGCGCCAACACTGCGTGAACGCGCATGCGATTGCCGGTTGGCTGTCGCGCCACAAGCGCGTCGAGAAGGTGCTCTACCCCGGGCTGCCGACGCATCCCGGACACACGATCGCGGCCCGGCAGATGCGCGACTTCGGCGGGATGATCTCGTTCCTGGCCGAGTCCGAGGAGGAGGCCGTCGCCCTCGTCGCGCGGACGAAGCTCTTCAAGCTGGCCGAATCCCTCGGCGGAGTCGAGAGCCTGATCGAGCACCCGGCGCGGATGACGCACGCATCCACCGCGGACGCCCCGTTCGCGTCGCCGAGGAACCTCGTGCGCCTCTCGGTCGGGATCGAGTCCGCGGAGGACCTGATCGCCGATCTCGAGGCCGCGCTGGTGCGCGCGGCCACCGGCGCCGGCGCCTGACGCTAAGGAACCGGCCTCGCGCTGCCGGTGTAGATGCTCCAAACTGCGAACGGCGGAAGGAGCCTCTCATGGCAACCCGACTCGCCCTAGTCCTCGCCGTCCTCGCGACGGCCGCGCTGCTCCCGGCGACAGCGCTGGGCAAAGAAATCAAGAACGTGACCATCACCGGGCCCGGACTGGGGAACCAGATCACGTTCCACGGAGGCGGCCGGCTCGACGCTGGAACGCCGATCGGCGACCTGGCGATGCAGTCGGGCTTCTTTCCCGAGCTGTTCGACACGTCGCCCGATCCGACACTGACCGAGCGCCCCAAGGGAACGCTCGGGCCCAAGTTCCAGGCGACGTATGAATTCCCGAACCCGGAGACGGGCGAGGTGGCGACGATCCTGCAGGACCTCTACCCCTACGCCAAGCCGTATCCCGTCACGTACATTCCGGCAGGCCGGGAGGTTTGGAAGGGCGAACAAGCGCATGGGGGCTGGTACCTCGCGCCGGCCGACCTGAAGACCGTGCTCGTCAAGGCGGGTCTGCCGCGAACGGCCGAGGTCTCGCACAAGAGCTCGGGCTCCTCGATGGGAGTCTGGGCCGGCGGCGCCGCCGGAGCGGCCGCTCTGCTCCTGGCGGTGGGCTACGTCGTCTACCGGCGGAGGTCCGCAGCCGCCGAGTAGCCGCCGGCTGACCCGCCGCTACGATCCGGGCGTGGGCCCCGCGCCGATCGATCTGCACCACCTCGGCGCCGAACGAGTAGTCGGGTCCTACCTGCTCGACACGGAGGACGGTCCGGCAGTCTTCGACTGCGGCCCGTCCTCCCGCCTCGAGTCGCTGAAGGCTGGGCTGCGGGGGCATGGCTTGGAGTTGAGAGACGTCCGGCACCTGCTCCTCTCGCACATCCACCTCGATCACGCCGGCGCCGCAGGCGTGCTCGTCCGCGAGCACCCAGGCCTGCAGGTGCACGTGTCGGAGATCGGGGCGCCGCACCTCGTCGATCCGGAAAGGCTCGAGCGGAGCGCGCGGCGGCTGTACGGAGACTCGTTCGACAGCCTGTGGGGCGAGCTGGCGCCAGTGCCGGAGGAGAACGTCCGCGTGGTCGGGGATCGAGTCCTCGGCCTGGAGTGCTTTCCCTCGCCGGGACACGCGTCCCACCATGTCTGCTACCTCGACCGCGACGGGACGCTCTACGCCGGCGATGCTGCCGGCGTCCGCATCCAGCCGCACCGGGCAGTCCTCCCGCCGACCCCGCCCCCCGAGCTCGATCCCGAGGCCTGGGGGCGGACTCTCGACGAGATCGAGCGGCGCCGGCCGGACCGGCTGGCGCTGGTCCATTACGGCGTCGCCGAGGACGTCGGCCGCCACCTGGCCGAGCTGCGGCAGCGGCTGCGCGACTGGATCGACCGCGTCGAGGCCGGCGTCGGCGAGAAGGAGTTCGCCGAGGCCGCACGTGAGGACCTGCGTGCGGACGGTGAGAGCGACGCGGACGTGTACGAGCGCGCCATGCCCTTCTGGCAGTCGTACGCCGGGCTGAAGCGGTACTGGGACAAGCAGCGGGAAGCCGCCTGAGCCGAGCCTGCCTCTTGTCCCATGGAGACGTGTCCCAAAATCATGGGTCAGACCCACGTGTCACAAAGGTGTGACGCTTCATCAACAGGCAGAGCCATGTCCCAAAAGCATGGGTCAGACCCAGGCGTCACAGTGACTTTTCGTGCACAGGCAACGCGCAGTTCGGCGGCGGATGATGCATAGGCTGCGCGCGTGCCGCGCTTACCCGTCCCGCCCGACGTCGACGCGTTCCTCTCCCGGCCGAACCCGGCGATCGTGGCGACGCTCAGGCCCGACGGCTCGCCGCACACCGTTCCGACCTGGTACGACTGGGAGGACGGGCGCGTGCTCCTGAACATGGACGAGAGCCGGCTTCGCCTCCGCTTCCTCCGTCGCGACCCGCGCGCAGCGCTGACCGTGATCAGCGGCGACGACTGGTATCGCCACATCAGCCTGATCGGCCGCGTCGTCTCGATCGAGGACGACCTCGACCTCGCCGACATCGACCGGCTCGCGCGTCGCTACACGGGCAACGAGTTCCGGCGGCGAGGGAGCAAGCGGGTCAGCGCTTGGCTCGAGCCCGACCGCTGGCACGGCTGGTCTGGCGGCGGGGCCTGGGCGTAGCCGGCGTCTTCGCTCGCTCGATCGCCGCCTCGTAGGCCTGGATGTAGTCGCCCATCATCCGCTGTGGGGAGAACTCCTGCTCCACGTAGCGGCGAAGCTCGAACGGATCGAGGTCGTCCGCCGCCTCGAGCGCGGCCGCCATCTCGCGGTAGTGGTCGACGATGATCCCGCTCCGCCCGTGCTCGATCACCTCGGGGACGGCGCCCCAGCGCGTCGCGATCACGGGCGTCCCGCACGCCATCGACTCGATCATCACCAGCCCGAACGGCTCCTCCCACTCGATCGGGAAGAGCGTCGCGCGCGCGTTCTGGAGCAGCTCCACCTTCTCGCCGTGCGTCACCTCGCCGAGATACTCGATGCCGTCGACGAGGTGCGGCTCGACGAGCTCGTGGAAATACTCCCGCTCCTTGGGCTCCTGCAGCTTCCCCGCGATCTTCAGCGGCAGGCCTGTCTCCATGGCGACTGCGACGGCGCGGTGTGCGCCCTTGTCCGGGCTCAGCCGGCCGAGGAAGAGCAGGTAGTCGCCGCGATGCGGCTTGACCGGATAGATGGAGAAGTCGAGCGCGTTGTGGACGTTTGCGATCCAGTTCAGCTCCGGCCTCGGCTTGCGCTGGTTCATGGAGATCGAGATCAGCCCCACGTTCGGCGCCACCCGGCCGATCTGCGCGTAGATCTCGCCCGGCTCGCCGTCGAGCGGCCCGTGGACGGTGTGCGCGACCGGAGTCCGGACCGTCGCGCCAAGCGTCGCGCCGAGCATCCCCGTGTGGTCGTTGATCACGTCGAACTCGTCCGCACGCTCGAAACAGGCGAGCGCGTGGCGCAGCTCCCAGTACGTCCGCCCGATCTGCCGGCTCGGGGCCTCGGGGAAGACAGAGGCGAGCTTCGCCCTCGTGTGGGAATCGCCGGACGCGAAGAGCGTCACGTCGTGGTCCGCGTCGGCGAGGGCGTCGGCGAGCAGGGAGACGACCCACTCGATCCCGCCGTAGCCCGTCGGCGGGACGGCGAACCAGACCGGGGCGAGGATCGCGATCTTCATGCGCTCATGCCTCCTCCACCTTCACGCGGCCCTCTTCGAGCCGGATGTCCCAGATCCGTTCGAACGCGCGCACGCCGGAGAGGCGGATCGTCCCCGCCCAGGACGGCAGCTCGATCGGCGCCACGGTCTCGACGGCGTGCCGCCGCCGGTCCGGCTGCAGTCCGAGCAGGATCTGCAGGAGGAGGACCGGCGTCCCGGCAGCCCACGCCTGCGGCCTCGCCGCGGTCGGGTAGGCGATCGGGAAGGGCGTCTCGGAGCGGCGCATCCCGGCGAAGACCTCTGGGAGCTGGTAGTCGAAGTGCGCGGCCGCGCTGAGCATCCGCTGGATGATCCGCTGCGCCTCCGGCCAGCGCGCATACCGCGCGAGGCCCCAAGCAACCAGCGAGTTGTCGTGCGGCCAGACCGTGCCGTTGTGGTACGCGAGCGGGTTGTAGCCGGCGTCGGCCGTGGACATCGTCCGCACCCCCCAGCCCGACCAGAGGTCGTCCCCCATCAGCTGGTCGACGATCGCGTCGACGCGCTGGGGAGGGACGATCCCGCTCCAGAGCAGGTGGCCGATGTTCGAGCAAAGTGCGTCGACCTTCTGTTTCTGCCCGTCCAGCGCAAGCGCGTAGTAGCCGCCGCGGTCGTCGACCCAGAAGGCCGCGTCGAACCGCTCACGCAGGTCGTCGGCCTCCTGTTCGAGCTTGTCGGCGAGCGCGCGGTCGCGCCACACCTCGCGCGCAATCTCCGCGATGCGCCGCTTCGCGTCGTAGACGTATCCCTGGACCTCGCACGGCGCGATCGGCGGGTCCGCGATGCTGCCGTCGCGGAACCGCTGGGAGTCGCCGGAGTCCTTCCACGACTGGTTGTCCAGCCCGTGCTCGTTCCGCTTCTGGTACTCGACGAAGCCGTCGCCGTCACGGTCGCCGTACTCGTCGATCCACCTGAGCGCGGCCTGCGCCGGATCCTTGAGGTTGCGGACGAGCGCGATGTCGTCCGTCCACCGCCAGACCTCCGAAAGCAGGACGAGATAGAGCGGCGTCGCGTCGACCGTCCCGTAGTAGCGCTCGAACCAGGTGCGGGCGGCCTTGCCGTGCCTGACCTCGTGGACGATCTTCCCCGGCTCGGCGTCGAGGTCGGGGTTGTCCTCGCGCGCCTGCAGGTCGGCGAGCACCTCCAGCGCGGTGCGGGCGAGCTCGGGCCCGAACAGCAGCGTCTGGAGACACGTGATGAGCGTGTCCCGGCCGAAGACGGTCATAAACCAGGGGACCCCGGCGCCCGGCAGCTTGCCGATCCCGGTGTTGTCCGAGCGCATCCGCAGCGAGGCGAGGTCGGAGACGGATTGCACGAATCCGCGGGAGAGGTCGTCCCAGGACGCGCGCAGCTGCGGGACGCGCAGCTGCCAGGCCGCGAGCGAGTCGCGGACGCGGCCGACCTCTTCGCCGAAACGCCGTTCGGCGAAGCGCGGCGCCACCTGCTCGCCGTCGGGGAGCGGGAAGACGTCGACGTGCAGTTGCCAGCGCTCCCGCGGTTGGAGAGAGAGGCGGTAGCGCATCTGCGAATCCGTGGCCTCTCCCGGCTCCGAGAAGATCACCTGCGTCTTGATCGCGAAGTCGGGGTCGTCGTCCGAGATCAGGAACTGGTTCCGCTCGGGGTCGAACTCCCCGTGGCGGCGTTCGGGCAGCGGGTCGGCGCGGAGCGGGTCGCCGAGTGCGAAGTCGTAGTTCTTGACGGCGAAGATATCCGCGAAGTCGGCCCCGATCTCGATCGCGAGGTCGAACTCGGCCGCCTCCATGCTCTCGTTGACGACGAGGATCGTGTCCTGCATCCCGTCGCCGACGAACCGCTCCCTCCGGATCGAGAGCACGTCCTGGCCCAACCCCTCGCCGGGCCGGTTCCGCATGAAGAACGCGGCCGAGAAGTACTCGATCTTGTCGGAGGTCAGGAGCAGCGGCCGCTCGCCGTTGATCGTCAGCTTGAAGTTCGAGAGGAAGCGCGTGTCGTCGGCGAACAGCCCTTCGACGTTGCCGTGGAGGTCGCCGAGCTCGTCGCAGATGCAGAACGTCGCGCCCTCCAGGATTCGCAGCTGCTCAGGCATTCCGCACGATCCTGCCTCCACTCGACTGCGCGAGCGCCTTGACCACGATCTCGTCGACGTTCACGTGCGGGGGACGGGTGACGGCGAAGACGACGCACTCGGCGATGTCCTCGGCCACCAAGGGCTCGACTCCCTCGTAGACGGCGCGCGCCTGCTGCTCGTCCCCCCGGAAGCGCACGCGCGAGAAGTTCGTCTCGACGAGCCCCGGATCGACCGTGGTGATCCGGATCGGGCGGCCGAGCAGGTCCTCGCGCAGCGCGTACGTGAAGCCGCGGACGGCGAACTTCGACGTCACATAGGACGCCCCGTTGGGATACGCCTGCCGGCCGGCGATAGAGCCGAGGTTGACGATGTGGCCGCCGTCCCGCAGGTGAGGCAGGCAGAGGCGGGTCATCCGAATGACCCCGTTCACGTTCGTCTCGAGGACCGTGCGCTCGTCCTCCTCGGTGCTCTGGTCGAACGGCTCCCGCCCGAGCGCGAGTCCGGCGGCGTTGACGAGGATGTCGACGCCGTCGCCCGCGGCCTCCGTGACGAAGCGCTCGCAGCTGGCGGTGTCCGTGACGTCGAGCTCGAGTGCGACAACGGGTTCCTCGATCAGATTGGGACGCCTCGCTCCGCCGACGACGTGAGCGCCCTCGCGCGCCAGGGCCTGGGCCGTCGCCGCGCCGATCCCGCTCGACGCTCCTGTGACGACCGCCGTCTTCCCCTCGAGACCTGCCACGCGAGGACTCTATCGCCGCCGCTGAGAGAGCAAGGGCAGCACTCTGCTGCTCAGGCGTCCCGCCGGAGCGTGCTCGACCTGCAGCGTCGTGTGTTCCAGAGCAAAGCGCTCCAGGAGGACGTGCTCCAGCCGCGCGCGCGCTGCATGGCAGTCAGCGTCATGGCCGACGAGGACGTGCGCCGAGAGCGCGGGAAAGCCGCTCGTCACGGTCCAGACGTGGAGGTCGTGGACGTCCACGACGTCCTCCTCAGCGAGCAGCGCACGCGTCACCTCGGCGGGGTCGATCTCGCCGGAGGTCTCCATGAAGATCACCGTCGACTCGCGCACGAGCCGCCAGCTCGACCAGAGCATGAGCCCGGCGACGAGCAGGCTCGCGATCGGGTCGAACCGGTCCCAGCCGGTGGCGAGGATGAGCCCGCCGGCAAGCGCAGCGGCCGCGAACGCGACCATGTCCGTGGCGACGTGGAGGAACGCGCCGCGGACGTTCAGGCTCTCGCGGCTCGCGCGCGCGAGGACGAGGCTCGCAGCCAGGCTGACTACAACACCGCCGAGCGCGACGACGAGGACGAGGCCGCCGCGCACGTCGTCCGGCGAGGCGAGCCTGTGCGCGGCCGACCAGACGACCCAGAGCGCGACGAGGCCGAGTGTGAGCCCGTTCGCCTGTGCGGCGAGGATCTCCAGCCGCGAGTAGCCGAACGTCCACCGACCCGCTGCAGGCCGTGTCGCCATTCGCGCCGCGACGAGCGCGAAGACAAGTGCGGCGGCATCCGTGAGCATGTGGCCGGCATCGGCGAGCAGCGCGAGCGAGCTCGCCGCGAGCCCGGCGACGATCTCGCCCGCCATCAAGGCGACGATCAGCGCCAGCGCGAGCGACAGCGCGCGCCGATCGGTGGTCAGCCGGTGCTCGTGTCCGTGGTCCGTACCGACCAGGTTAGTGCGGCGAGCGCCGCCGGCTCAGCCACTCGGGAAAGACACTGCTGAGACAGCCGCAGTTCGGACAGCGAGGCATGTCCCACCGCCCCCGCTGCACGTAGACCCTGTGGCAGTGCACACACAGGAACCGATCCATCTTCTTGGTTGTTTACGGTGGTGCTCTGTTTTCAAACCTGGAAAAAGCCGTGTTCAGTCCCAGCCGTGCTCGAGCCGGCTCCGGAGTTGGTCGACGGCGGCGGCCCAGACGCGGAGCACGTCCTCGTCCGGCAGCTGATACGGGCCGCCGAAGGAGCCGTCGCCGAGCGCCTCCCGCCACGCGGCCGGGCTGCTGATCGGCGCGGGCGGCTCGATCGGCGGCTTCCTCTCGTCAGGGAGCTCCACTCCAGGGAGACGCGTCCACGGAAAGTTCTCGGACCACGACGCGTGGTCGTACTCGGCATCGATCGCGGCCGCCACCTCGTCCGGGCGGCCGGACCAGATTTCGCGCCAGAGCACGCGAGTGTCCTCGCGCCGAATGACCCACTCGCCGACTCCGACCTGGGCGGGTGTGTTGCCCCCGTGGCCATTGGCGATCAGGAAGCGCCGGAAACCCTGTCCATGCGGGGAGTCGAGCAGGTCGTGAAGGACGGCCACGAACGTGGTCAGCCGCAGCGTCGGACTTCCGGGAAACGCGCCGAAGCCCGGCGTGATCCCGTACGGCAAGACCGGCAGGACGGGCACGCCGACCGGCTCCGCGGCCTCGACCGAGACGCGCTCCGCGAGGATGTTGTCGGTTTCCAGCGAGAGATAGGCGTGCTGCTCGGTCGATCCGATCGGGAGCACGATCCGGTCGTCGGCCTGCAGATACTCCTCCAGCTGAAGCCAGTTCAGGTCGCGAATCCGCATGGGTAAGGCGCCTACTAGCCGCGCAGCGTCTTGGAGATGTCGGCGGCTGCGCCGATCTTGGCGCTGAAGAGCGGGTCGTACTGGGCGAGGAATGAGAGAGCGAGCCAGGCGCCGCTCGCGACGAGGACGTAGTCACCGATCTTCCCCTCGAAGCCCGGCACGTCGAAAACACGCAGCAGGATCGCGGCGACGAGCGGTGCTGCCCCGCGCAGGCTGGTCGCCATTAGAACGCGGACTCGGGAGCCCCGAGAGGCTTGATAGGCGGGGCGTCGCTCGACCCGGTTCCAGTCGCCGTCGGCGACCGCTCGCAGCGTCTCGCGCAGACGCTCGGCCGCCTTCTCGTCGCGGGCTCGCTCGGTGAGGATCCAGCGCTTGTGACCGCGGAGGGCGGACGCCCACTCCGCCGTGCGCTCGCGCAGCCACGTCGCCGTTGCTTCGTCGCCGGGATTCAGCAGCCGCGGCAGATAGCGCTCGGCGGTCACAGCGGCCGTCTCCAGGCTGTGAACCGCCTCGCGCCTCGGGTCGAACGAGATCCCCTCGTGCTCCCGTCCGTCCAGGAAGAACAGGTTGGTCATCGCCTCCAGCAGCGACTGAACCAGGACGCTGTCGGCGTAACGGGCGATCGCGATCCGCCGTAGCGAGTACACGAGCGTCACGTAAACGACGATCAGAGCGAGGAATCCCGCGGTCATCGTTGCCCCTGCGAGCGCCGCCGCCGATGCCGCATAGGTCGTCACGCCACCGAGCCCGAACGGCGCGCCCCAGCGGTCGAGGCTGATCAGGATCGTGATCCAGATGCCACCGGTCGCGGCTGCAAGGAGGAACTTCCCGCGCTGGCCCAGGACGCGGTGGGCGCGCTCAGTGAGCGGCGCCAGCGTGATCGCGCCGGCGAGCGCCGCAAGCGGCAGCCAAACCGCCAGCGTCTGCATCCACTCGGAGCCGCCCGACGGCCGATCGAGCCACGCTTGTGGAGCGGTGAGTCCGACCGCGATCCCGGCCAGGGCTGCTAGGACGAGCCAGGACGCGACGTACTCGTCCAGGAGCCTGATCGGCAACGCAGTCGGTGCGAGAGTAGTCGCGTGCCGTTTGAGGACCGGCGCCGCGCTCTCGGGCAGGTCGGCGAGGGACCGATTGACCTCCCACTCCCGAAAGTAAGCCGTGCGCACCTCGCGCCACACCTTCCACGGGGGTCTTGCGGCCCGTGCAAGCCAGCGCCTCAGCCGCTGGCGACGAGAGGGCTCCTCGGAGGCGCCGAGTATCTGGCTTTCGAGCGCTGCGTTCCCCACGATTCTCCTCGTACCTCAGCCAGCAACGTATGTCGAGCGCCGGACAGTGTCTAGTGGGCGGTGCCGGGTTCGAGCCAGCGGGGGTCGCGCGTGTTCAATCGAAAACGCACGACTCGCGCGGGCTCTCAGTCGAGCGGGTGTTGTTCCGCTCGCGGCGTCGCCACCACGGGTACGTCCGGTGAAATGTCGGCCTTTCCGGGGGATGGGGCTATCCGATCGCTTGGCCGATGGGGGTAGTGTGATAGCGCCAGAGTCGATCGAGCTTCTCCCGACCTAGGGTGTCGAAGGCGATCACGATCGCGGCGCTCGTCGTCGTTGCGGCTCTTGCGGGTTGCGGGTTCGGTAGCAGCTCTGCGCGGGCCGAGTCAGCCGTGCGTGACGCGTTCGGACAAACAAGCGACCTCGGGACGCTCGAATCAGTTTCGTGCGAAGAGAGCAAAACCCCGGAGCCTCCCACGGAAGTCGAGATTGCGTTGTACGACTGCCAGGTGACGACAAGCGAGAACGGCGAAGTCACGTGGTGCCTCGTAGACAGCCCCGCAGGGATGGCGCCGCTTCCCGTCTCGTGCGCGTCTGGGCTATCGGACCTCCATTAGCCGCCGACGCACCGCGTGAGCAGGTCAAAGCGGGCGCTGCGCGGCCCGATGGCTCAGCGCCCGTTTCGCCAAAACCCTCTGTTTAGATCAGGGGGTGGGTCGCTTAGATCCGACTGCTCGACGGCGACGACCGGCACGACGAACAACGCCGCAACCAGCATTGGCAGGTCGAAGCGCCTCGCCACGCGCTCGCTGCGCTTGTCCATCGGCCGCTACTTCGACGTCGCGAAACGGCCGCCTTTGTGGCCGAGACCGGACCCGCCCGGTTTGGCGCGAGGTACTGCTCTCAAGCCTCGAGTCGTGCCCGTGCGCCCCGATCGCCCGCTGCGAGCCGAGCTCGTCGCAGCCAGGGCTCTGCCCGAAGCCGCTCGAAGATCCTCCGCGCCTCGGCGAGGAGCGGTTCTGCCTCCTCGCTGCGCCCCGTTTCGAGGAGATGCTCGGCCAGCTCGAGCTGCGTCACACCCACCCAGTAGGGCATCTCGAGCTCGCGGAAGCGCTGTGTCGCGATGTCGAAGCCCTCGCCCGCCGGCTCGTCTCGGCGTGCGGCGAGCTTGGCACCCAGCCGAGCTGTCTGCGCACTGAGAAGTGGTCTGCGCTGGATGAGCGGTAGCTGCTCGGCGTTGACGACCAGCGCCTCGACCCGCTCGAGGTCGTCGAGCTCGAACGCGGCTTCCGCCGCCTGGACGAGGGCTTCTCCCACGTAGTGGAACTGGCGGAGCGCGCGCCATTTTTCGAGCGACCCCTCAGCCGCGGCCAGCGCCTCTGTCGTTCGCCCCTCGGCGCGGCGCAGCGACGCCTCGGCGAGCAGGAAGGCCGCCTGGCTCTGCCGATCGCTCGTGGTGGCCCGGTGGGCGTCACTCATGAGGGTGCGTCCTTCTTCGAGCTCGCCGCGCTCGCAAAGGATCCGCCCGAGGGGGACAAGCATCAAGCTGTACGGGAAATCCAGCTGCTGAGGCGTGTCGAGTAGCTCGCGACATCGAGCTTCGGCTTCGTCCCATTCGCCGAGCTGCACGAGTACGTCGGCGAGCTGGCCGAGGACGACCGCCTCCCAGCTGCGGTCGCCGCGCACACGGGCCAGGGCGAGGGCCTCGTCGAGGATCGATCGGGCCTCGCGGAATCGGCTGTGCTCGATGGCGAGGCCTGAGAGGTTGAACTGCGCACGCAACGCAGCCGCAGGGAGGTCGTTGGCCGTTGCGACCCGGTTCGCCTCGCGGAGCAGGGCCTCGGCCTCGTGCGGCCGATCCCATCCCACCATCGCCTTCGTCGTGAGGGCCTCGGCGAGCACCTCGGGTAGGCGCAACGCCTCCGCCATGTCGAGCGCGACCTCGACCGCCTCCACCGCGCGCTCGCGTTCGCCGGCGAAGTACGCGAGCCGCGCGAGCTGCGCGGCCACGAGCGCAACGTCGGCGTCGGGATCGCCGCCGGCGAGAGCCTCGTAGGAGGAGTGCATCAGGGCGAAAGCCTCGTCGACGCGATCCGCGACGCGCAGCGCCTCCGCCCGCCGCGCCGAGACGCGGGCGGCAGCATGGCGTTCCCCTCGTGCCTCGAGCAGGTCGATCGCCTGCTGCAAGGCTTCGTTCGCTTGCTCGAGGTTGCCGTCCTGCGTGGCTGCTCGGCCGGAGCGTTCGAGCAGCTCGGCTCGCTCGAGCGGCTCCTCGACGAGCGCCGCGGCCTGGGCGAAATAGTGCGCGGCCTCACCGGCGGACGCGAGCGACGCCGCCCGCTCCGCGGCTCGCGTGAGCGCTGCCCGCGCCTTCGCTTTCAGCGCGGGCGCGTCCGGGTCGCCGGGCCCGGCGCGATACGCGTCGAGGTAGTGAGCGGCGATCACGGCCGCGATCTCCTCGTCGCGGTCCCGGTCACCGCCGAGGTGTGCCGCCACAGCGAGGTGGCGGGCTTTCCGCTCCCTGATCGAGAGCGTCTCGTACGCGACCCGCCGCAGCAGGTCCTGGCCGAAGGAGAGCTGGTTCCGTTCCGGCGAGAACGGGTCGACCTGGATCGTCACGATCTCCTTGCGGAGCAACGAGTCCAGCTGCCGCTCGAGCTCCTCCTCAGGGAGCTCGGAAAGGGCGGCGAGCCCGGGACGAGTGAACGTCTTGCCGAGCACCGCAGCATCGCTGAGCAGGCGTCGTTCGGCCGGCTCGAGCGCGTCGAGGCGCGCGGCGGCCAGCGACTGCAGCGTTTCCGGGATCGCAAGCGACTCGATCGGGCCGGTCGGCTGGTACAGGTCGCCCGAGAGCTTCAAGAGACCGCGGTCGAGCAGCATCCGCACGGTCTCGACGGCGTAGAGCGGAACGCCCTCGGCACGCTCGACGATCCGCGCGCGCAGCTCCTCGGGAAGTCCTGGCGCGAGCCCGTGCAGAAGCTCCTCGATGTCGTCCGACTCCAGCGAGTCGAGGAAGAGCGACGTGAAGTCGCGCCGCCCCGCGCCCCACGCGGACCGCCGTTCCGCCAACTCAGGGCGAGCGAGCGTCAGCACGAAGATCGGGGAGGCGCGAGACCAGTCGAGCAGGTACTCGACGAAGTCGAGCAGCCCGTCATCGGCCCACTGCAGGTCCTCGAAGAGGAGCACGACCGGCTCGCGAGCCGCCATCCGCTCGAAGAAGATCCGCCAGGCGGAGAAGAGATCCTCCTTGTCGGGCGCGCTCCGCTCGGCCAGCCCGAGCAGGTGGGCGAGGCGGGGCTCGAGGAAGCTGCGCTCGTCGGGGTCCTGAACGATCCCGGCGAGCGTCTCGCGCAGCTTCGCGTGCGCGGCCTCGGAGTGATCGTCTTCGGTGATACGCGCACGCATCCGCACCATCTCGGCGAGCGCCCAGTACGCGACCCCGTCGCCGTAGGCAAGGCAGCGGCCCCGGTGCCACCGCACGTCGTCCGCCAGCCCGTCGATGTACTTCTCGAACTCCCACGCGAGTCGCGACTTGCCGACGCCGGCGGTGCCCACGATCGAGACGAGCCGCGACCGGCCCTCCTCGGCGCACGCGTGGAAGAGATCCTTGACCAGCCGGAACTCCGGCTCCCGGCCAACGAACGGCGCCTCGAGACCGGCTGCGCGCCCCTCGCCGCGGCGCGCGGCGATCACGCGCAGCGCACGGTGGAGCCGCACAGGCTCCGCCTTGCCTTTCAGCTGGTGGAAGCCGGCGTCTTCGTAGGCAATCGCCGCTTCCGTCGCGCGGCGGGTCGAATCCCCCACGAGCACCGCCCCTGGATCGGCCGCCGACTGGATCCGGGATGCAGCATTGACGAGATCGCCGGCGACCATGCCCTCGCCCTGCGCGCCCACGGTCACCGCCGCCTCGCCGGTGAGGACGCCCGCGCGCAGGCGCAGCTCGGCGACGCCCAGCTCGTCGGCGATTCCGGCTACGGCCGCGACGAGGTCGAGCGCGGTGCGCACCGCGCGCTCGGCGTCGTCTTCGTTCGCCGTCGGCGTCCCCCAGACCGCCATCACCGCGTCGCCGATGAACTTCTCCACCGTGCCGCCGTAGCGCTGCACGAGGCGACGGCACGTCTCGAAATAGCGTGACAGGAGCTCGCGTACCTCCTCTGCGTCGCGGGACTCCGACAGCGCCGTGAAGCCGACGAGATCCGCGAACAGCACCGACACGAGCCGGCGTTCTGCGACGGGATCCGGGCGAGGCGGAGGTGGGGAAGCCTGGGCGCCGAGCCTCGTGCCGCACGCATCGCAGTACGCCTGCCCCTGCTCCGCCGCAGCCCCGCATTCGGGACAGCGGTTCTCGAGCGAGGCACCGCAGCCGCGGCAGAAGCTCGCGCCCGGACGGTTCTCGGATCCACAGGACGAACAGGTCAATGACGGCCCCTCTATCTACTGGAGCGTACTGCGATGCTCCGAGACATGGAAGCCGGTGGCGCGCATGAATAATGCGTGCGGACACGCTCCAACCGCGCGCGATGCGAGTTATCCAGGTATCCCAGGCTGGCGGTCCGCTTGAGCTTCGCGAGCGGGATATCCGGGAACCCGCTGCGGATGAAGTCCGCGTCCGGGTGCAGGCGTGTGGTGTTTGTCACAGCGACTCCTATGCGAAGGAAGGGCACTTCCCCGGTGTCAGCTATCCGGTCGTGCCTGGGCACGAGGTGGCAGGGGTCGTGGACGCGATCGGCGACGGAGTGCACGGGTGGAACGTCGGCGAACGGGTCGGCGTCGGCTGGTTCGGCGGCAACTGCGGCTACTGCGAACCCTGCCGACGCGGCGACTTGATCGATTGCCAGAACAAGCCGATACCGGGCGTGACCGCCGACGGCGGCTACGCGGACTACCTGGTTTGCCGGGCGGGGGCGCTGGCGCGGGTTCCGGACGATCTTCCTCCCGAGGAGGCCGCGCCGTTGATGTGCGCGGGCGTGACGACGTTCAACGCGTTGCGGCGCAGCGGCGCGCGCGCCGGAGGGCTTGTTGCGGTCCTGGGCATCGGCGGCCTCGGACATCTGGGCGTTCAGTTTGCGGTGAGGCTCGGCTTCGAGACGGTGGCGATCGCGCGCGGCAAGGAGAAGGAAGAGCTGGCCCGCCGGCTCGGCGCCCACCACTACGTCGACAGCGAGGCCGAGGACGTCGCAGAAGCGCTTTCGCGGCTCGGCAGCGCGGCGGCGATCCTGGCGACGGTCACGAGCGCGAGCGCGATGTCCGCCGCGTTCGGCGGTCTTGGTGTCCGCGGGAAGATGATCGTCCTGGGGGCGGCCGGCGAGCCGCTGGCGGTGACGCCGGGGATGCTGATCGGAGGCAATCGCTCGATCCACGGTCACGCATCGGGCACCTCGATGGACTCACAGGACACGCTCGCCTTCAGCGCCCTCACAGCGGTGCGACCGATGACCGAGACAGTGCCGCTCGAGCACGCGGCCGAGGCCTACGAGCGCATGATGGGCAATAAGGCTCGCTTCCGCATGGTGCTCCTCACTGGGTCGTGACGGGCGCGGCGCGGCTCGACGTTTCAGCTCCGGAGCGTCGCGGACCACCTGATTTCGCCCGAGGCGCACCTGTAATGCGTGCCCTTGTAGTTGAGCTCGTCCTTCTCGACGATCGTGCCGCCGACCGTTGTGGGGTTGTCGAAGAAACCCGTAATGCTCGCGTACCAGTTCGTCCATTCGGCGTCGCCCTGCTTGTTCGAGCCGCTCCACGTTCCCTCGGCGGAGATGCGGCCGTCGGGGCTGACGGAAAACACGCTGTTCCCGAAGTCGATGGCGCCGAAGATGCGGAGGCTGCCTGGATCGCACGTCTCGGGTAGGTCGTTCACCCTGAACCCCGTGATCGTGCGATTCGCCGTGAGCGTGAAGAACACGAAGTTCCCGTTCTGGGTCGCACCTTGATACGACCCAGGCGTGACCGGAACCGCGGTGTCGTCATTCGCAATCGTCGCGGTCGCGGTGCCTCTGACAATGGACGCGTTGACAGGATTCGAAAGAGTCACCGTGAACGTCTCGTTCGCCTCGATGCTCGTGTCGCCGACAATGCTGATCGGGATCGTCTTCTCCCTCTCGCCCGGTCGGAACGTGAGAGTGCCGCCCGCCGCCGTGTAATCGCTGCTTGCGGTTGCGGTGCCGTCCGCCGTCGCATAGTCGACCTTCACAGTGGACGTGCCCGCGGCAGAGAGCGTTACAGGCACCGACAGCGTCGTCGCCCCAGAGTTCCCTTCCGCTCCGGAGGTGTCACCGATCGAGATCGCCACCTTCCTGACGCGCCGCAGCCGGCCGTTCACACACGTGTAGCCGCGCGCTCGGTACCTCGCGTTGTGCGCCGCGACGCACTTACCGCCGACGTGGATGCAGACCACGCGACCGTTGATCCGGTCGGAGACGCCGTTCGTGCAGCCCTTCGTGGCGGCGGGCTCGGTTCGGTAGGCGGACGAGGCTCCCGCCACCACGCACGCAGCGATCGCGACGACCGCGACGGTCACCAGCAGCTTCTTCATTCCTTACGCCCCTGTCTGTCGAACAAGCCAGCGCCACCACGATGGCACGCGGCGTCCGCTTCTACAAGAGGCGCCGTGTCATCGCGGCGCCGAGCTCGACCACGATCATCTTCAGCTACGGCCGGTCGCCCACGCACGACGGCCGAAAAAGGCCCGTTTCCAGGGACTTCCCAGTGGGCGGTGCCGGGTTCGAACCAGCGACCTCCTGCTTGTAAGTCGCATCCGCCCGTTCTGCCCGTTTGCCGGGACTTCTGCGAAAAGGCCCTCTGAGCAGGGATTTCTTGGCCGACTTCGAGGGAGCCTCGAGTGGCCAGATGCGGACTTCTGCGCACCTGCTGTGGGGACAGTGTGGGATGGAATCGTTGCTCGTTTTGCAAACCGGCAACGCTGCACGCACCTTGGGTGCATATGCGTCTCGGCTCGTTGACGCCTGGAGGCGTGCCGGCGTGCTGAGCGTCGCCAAGCTCACGGTCGGCCAGGAGGCCTACTACGAGCAGCAGGTCGCGCGTGGTTTGGACGACTACTACGCAGGTCGGGGTGAGTCGCCTGGCATCTGGGCTGGCAGCGGCACCGAGGGCCTCGGTCTCGTCGGCGTCGTCGAAGACGGCGATCTCGGGACGCTGCTTCGGGGCGTGAACCCGGCGAGCAAGGCGGTGCTGCGGGCGCCGGTGCGGGAGCGCACGATCACCGTGCGCACGCTCGACGTGGAGCGCGGCGAGTGGCGGGAGGAGCAGAAACGGCTCGCCCCGGTCTCCGGTTACGACCTCGTCTTCTCGTGTCCGAAGAGCGTCAGCCTGCTCCATGCGCTCACCGAGGACGAGCGGGTTCGCCGCGAGGTGAGCGAGGCGCACGAGAGCGCGTGGCAGGCCGCGCTCGCCTACCTCGAGCGGGAGGCGTGCGTCGTCCGGCGCGGCAAGGGCGGCGCCGTCCGCGAGCACGGCGAAGGATTCGTGGCGGCGGCGTTCCGGCATCGGACGAGCCGGGCGCAGGACCCGCACCTGCACACGCACGTGATCGTCGCCAACCTGACCCGCACCGCCGACGACGAGTGGCGCGCGCTCGACGGCGAGGCGATCCTGAAGACGTATCGACTGGCCGCCGGCTACCTGTTCGAGGCGCAGCTGCGGCACGAGCTGACCCGGCGGCTCGGCCTCGCCTGGACGGTGCCGGTGAAGGGTATGGCGGAGCTCGAGGGGGTGCCGGAGCAGGCGATCCGCGCCTTCTCTACCCGGCGGCAGTCGCTGGTCGAGCACATGGAGGCGCTCGGCACGGAAGGCTTCGCCGCCGCCCGCGTCGCCGCACTGGCAACCCGTGAGGCGAAGGAGCAAGTCGACCTTGCGCGGCTGCGCGAGCAGTGGCGGGCGCGGGCGGCCGAGCACGGCCTCGGCCGGCGCGAAGTTCGTAGGCTCGTCGACCTCGACCGTGAGCGGACGCGGGAGATCGCGGCTGAGCAGTTCGCAGCGAATCTGTTCGGCCGAGAGGGCCTCACCGCCAGGCAGACCACGTTCACGACCCCGGAGCTCGTCTGCGCGATCGCCGGCTCGCTCCGAGACGGGGCCGCTCTCAAGCAGGTGCTTGATGCCGCCGAGGAGCTCGTCCGGTTCCAGGGCGTCGAGCTGCTCGAGCCGAGCCGAGCACCCGGACGGCCAGCTCGGTTCACGACGTGCGACCTGCTGCAGGTCGAACGGGCAGCGCTCGAGCTTGCGCTCGCTGGCCGCGACGTCGACGCGCCGCGCGCGAACAAGAAGATCCTCGCGCGGACGCTGATGGACGCGGGGCCGGCGCTCACGGATGAGCAACGGATGCTCGTGCACGAGGGCGCGTCGCGTCCCGACCGGGTCGTCTGCGCGGTCGGCGCCGCTGGCGCCGGCAAGACGACCGCCCTCCGAATCCTCGCCGACGCATATCGCGAGAGCGCGGTACCGGTGCTGGGCGCGGCGCCGAGCGGCCGCGCCGCGGACGAGCTGGCCAGCTCAACCGGCGTGCCAAGCAGCACGCTGCACCGGCTCCTGCTCGACGCCCAGCGCGAAGGCGGCTTGCCTCGCGGCTGCGTCCTCGTTGTCGACGAGGCCGGGATGGCCGAAACGCGCGTGCTCGCGCCGCTGCTCGAGCTCGTCGACGGCGCGGAGGGGAAGGCGATCCTCGTCGGCGATCCTCGCCAGCTGCCGGCCGTCGGCGCCGGCGGCCTCTACCCCGCCCTCTGCGAGCGCCTTGGCGTGATCGAGCTCAGCGAGAACCGGCGACAGCGCGATCTCTCCGAGCGCCAAGCGCTCGCCCGGCTGCGCGCCGGCGACCCCGAGCCCTACCTCGCCCACGCCGCAAGCCGCGGCCGCCTCCAAGTCGCCGACGACGCGACCATCGCCAAGCAACGCCTGCTCGAGGACTGGTGGCAGGTCGCCCAGCACGACCTGCACGGCACCGGGATGCTCGCCTATCGGCGAGCGGACGTGCGCGACCTCAACGAGGCAGCACGGACGCTGCTTATGCGCGCCGGCCGCCTCGGCCCCGAGGCAGTCGAGCTCGGCGAGCGTGAATTCCGCGTCGGCGACCGCGTCCTATGCCGCCACAACGACCCTCGCCTCGGCGTCCGCAACGGCACGCGCGCGACGGTCGTCGACCTCGACGACAGGGCGGTCACGCTTCGCACCGGCAAAGGCGCGACTCGCCTCGTACCGCTCGCGTACGCCGCCGACCACCTGGAGCACGGCTACGCCACGACGGGCCACGCCGCCCAAGGGGCCACCGTCGAGCGCGCCTTCGTCCTACTCCACGACCACGGCGCCCTCCAGGAGTGGGGCTACGTCGCCTGCAGCCGCGCGCGAACAGAGACACGCCTCTACCTCGCCGGAACCGAGCGGGAGCCCGACGCCCACGCACGCCAGCCCAACAAGCTCGACGCGCCGGAACGTACCGCCCACGCACTCGCGCGCTCCTCCGCCGAGCCGCTTGCGCTCGCACAAGGGGCAGCCAAGGCTCGCCTGCTAGCCCAACGACAGCGCCAGCTCGAACGGCAGCGCAGCCGCGCGCAGGAACGACTCGCCGACGCCCGCGAAAGGCTTGAACGGCTCGGGTGGCGCGGGCGCCGCCACCGCGCCGAGCTGCGAGCGGAGATCACCCTCTACCAGACTGCCCTCCGACTCGCCGACGAGAAGCTCAACGAACTGACGCTGCAGACGCCCCGGACGCTCCAACAAGCCGCGCCACCTCGGAACGGTCACGAGCTGGTCCGGATCCGATCGCGGCAACCGCGCTTGGAGCGGGAGCCTCCGCGTCTCGAGCTCGAAAGGTGAACGAGCGAACGCGCTCGCCGACGATCAGCGGCGAGCTAACTCGCCCAGCGGCGCGATCAGCGCCTTCGCCTCATTGGGCTCCACGCCGTCGAGCCGAGACGCGAGCAGGCTTGTCAGGATCCCAACCTTCGCCGCGAGCTTCTCAACCGGCTCCTCCATCACGCCCCGATAGAACTGAAGCTCGTGCTGACTTGCATTCGTGATCGAGAACGCGGCGATCAGACCCACTGCCTCGAATAGGCGCCTGCGCCCCTTCCTCCAGTGTGGGATCAGCCCGCGGTCAGCCCAATAGCGAACCTGCCGCTCGGACATCCGAGCGAGCTCCGCGACCTCGCCGCTCGTGAGCGGGTACCGATGGCCGACGGCCTGGCCCGGGTCGAAAACGATCTCCTGCTGGCGCGCCTCCAACCGCGGCCAGAGCGCGCGCACACGTGGGTCGCGCAAGACGTGAGCCTGGTCGAGCCGATCCTTCAGCTCGGGCGATACCTGGGCAGCGCGCATCCGCCGACGACCTCCGACCGCCCGCTTCACCGTGCTCGTCTTCCTGTCCGTCGCCATTGGCGTCATCCTAGCAGACGAACTTACAAGCGGTTGTCAGTCTGATGAATCGATGATATCCCAACGGCCGCCGCTGAACGCGACAGCGGCGACGTAGATCCCTTCGATGTGCACCAGCTCCAGTCTTCCGGTCGGCAGGAGCCACTGGTACGGATCGTCGGTCCGCTCGAACCGCAGCCCGCCGCTCGAGCGTCGAACGGCAATCGCATGGTTCACCTCGGGCGGCGTTGCGTCGCCGCGGAAGCAGTTGACGATCACCTCGTCAATCGTTTCCTCGCCCACCGGAGCGATGTGAGTCGCGTAGATCCCAAACCCGCGCGCAGCCTTCGGTCCGGAAACGAAGCACTGCTCCTCGATGATCGCGTCGGCGCGGATCGCGTCCGTGTAGTGGAAGAGGAACTCCGTACCGGCGCCGGCTTGCAGCTCCTCGAGCGTCACGGCGCGACCGTACCGTGGCATTCAGACGGGTTCGAGTCCGGCTCGGTGGGCAGAACAGACATCGCGCAAACCAGACTCGCCTCGTCGCTGAAGCGCTCGACGTAAGGTAGATCTCCGCACGCGTGGGCCTCGGCCAACGGCCCGCGCGTCGTGATCCGACATGAACGAGCCGGCGATGGATCGAGCCGGCCTCGAAATCGGCGGGTCGACAGCCCGGCTGTCCTGCTGCGATAACTCGGGCGTGCGAGACCTCGTGGAGCTGGCGATCTCGGCGGTTGCGAGGCACCCTGCGGTGACGAGGGTCGAGCTCGCCGGCTCGCGGTCTCGCGGCACCCATGAGGAACTCTCCGACTGGGACTTCGCCGTCGACACGTCGGACTTCGCCTCCGTTGCGCGTCACCTGCCGACGCTCGTAGAGCCGCTCGAGCCGCTCGCGGCGCAATGGGAGCCGCTGGGCCATTTCCCCGTCTACATGCTGCTCCTGCGGGGCCCGACGAAGGTCGAGTACCTATTCCTCGACCACTCCCAGGAGACCAAGCCGGCGGTGAAGCCGAGCCCCGAGACTCTGCCGGCCATTGACGCCCACTTCTGGGACTGGATCTGGTGGCTTGCCACCAAAGCTAGCGTCGGCCGCAACGACCTGGTCAAGCAGCACTTGCCCAAGCTCTACCGCCATCTGCTGGAGCCGACGGGCGCAGACACCGTGCCGGACAGCATCGAAGCGGCAATCCGCGACTTCCTCGTCCGCCGCAGCCAACTCGAACGGCAGTACGGCCTCGAAGTGTCGCGAGCGCTCGAAGATGAGGTGCGCCGGGGCATTCGGCGCCTCGGCTACGACGTGTAGCTCCACAAGGAGCCGGTCGGTCTGCTCGACCCGGCGCCCACATTCGGCCGCGTTCTGACGGTGCTGCGCCAGCTCGTCGGTCGTCTCCTAACGTTCCCAAGTCAGCCCACGGTCGCGCTCGACAACCCGCTGCATCGTCTCGATCCTGAGCCCGTCCTGTTCCCGGCCCAGGGCTGACAGCATCCGCACGAGGTCGCCCGGGGACGCAACAGGGACTCGGAGGCCTCTGCCGATCGGCTCACGCCTGACTGCACGGCGAAGATCGTCGTACCCACGAGTCCCGTCCGGGACGGGCACGACGTTGATCTCGCCGTGGTCGCTCTCGAGAGCAAGTAGCGGCGTCGTAGTCACGTCCGCGAGCGAGAGCGCCCGGCCGTCCCGTGAGCGGGCATCGAGACTGCGGAGCGCCACCTCGAGCCGCCGCAGGTTTTCGGGGCGCGTCGACGGCGTCAGGTCGACGCCGCGCGTCAGCTCGTCCGAGCCCTCGATCACGCGGGCGAGGCCGCCGATGAGGATGTAGGTGACGCGCTCTCGCTCCAGCGCTTCAAGAATCGCGTAGGGGTCGAAACGGGTCGGGTTCCTTGCGCGCGCCATCAGCGCTCGAGTTGCTTCAGGAATCGCGCCAGCCGCTCCTGCGGAGTCTGGCGCTGAATCTGGTCTAGCAGTGCCTCCCTCTCCGGGTCGGGCGTGTACGGCACGAGCGACAGTGACAGGTCGAAGCCGCACGCATGCAGCAGACGTCTGAGCGTCGAGAGACCGGGCTCGACCGAGTCGCCTTCCCAGCGCACGATCTGCTGCCGCGGAAGGTGGACGCGCTCCGCGAGTTCCGCCTGCGAGAGTCCAGCCGTGAGACGCGCCTGACGGATCAGCTGTCCGCTGGTCACGGTCTGAGTCTATCCGATTACTCGTCTAGACTCCTAGTCCAGCATCGTTTATGTTTCATAGCTACCCTAACCGATGAGCGCGCTGCCGACCCTGATCACCGTCGACGAGCTCGCAGCCGTGCTGCGCTGTCAGCCGGAGAAGGTGTACCGCCTGGCAGCAAGAGGCGTACTCCCTTCCTACAAGGTCGAAGGACGCCGGCTCTTCGACCCCGTCGACGTGTCGGCCTTCCTCTCGACCTGCCGCGAGGGTCCTATGCTCTCCGCGAACGCGAGGAGGTAGGGATGGCATCGATCCGCAGTTACCGAACGTCGAAGGGGGAGCGGCGTTACGAAGTGCGCTTCCGCGACGCGCAGGGGCGGGAGCGCTCGAAAGCGTTCTCCGCCCGAAAGGACGCGCAGAGCTTCAGACTCGACGTCGAGCGAAAGCGCCAGGCTGGAATCCTCTACCAGGCTCCGCCGGCGCGCTTCGGGGCCGTCGCCAAGGCGTGGCTCGAGCGGTACGAGCGGGGCGCGGCCGGCAACGTGCGACCGAGGCCGCGCTCGATCACGCTCGCGCACGAGAACCTCGCCGTGCTCGCGCCGCTGAACCAGCTCGCGCTCGAGCGGATCCGCCGGCCACTCGTCGAGGATCTGATCGTCGCGATTGCAGAGAGAGGGCCCCGGCGAGCGGAGATGGCGCTCGCGCTCCTCAAGCGCATTCTCCGCGCTGCCGAGGAGCGCGGCCAGATCGTCGACCCGGCCATCTACAGGATCCGGATCGCGAGGCACGAGGAGCGCGAGCCACGCTTCCTCACCTGGGAGGAGGCGGAAGAGCTCCGCGCATGGCTCCCCGAGTACATCTGCCGGATCGTGCCGGTGGCGATCCTGACCCTGCTTCGCCGCGGCGAGATCCTCGGCCTGCGTGACCGGGACGTCGACTTCGAGAGCGGGTCGGTCGCCGTCTTCACCCAGCAACAAGAGGGCCGGCGGGTGCGGACCAAGACCCGCGCCAGCCGGCGGACCGTCGACGTCGGGCCCCTCGCCCTCCGGCTCCTCCGCGAGCAGCAGCTCGCGCGGGCGCCGAACGAGGACGGTCTGCTCTTTCCGAGCGAGAGCGGAGCCCCCTTCGACCCGAGCAACTTCATGAGCAGGCTCTTCAAGCCGGCCGCAGCGGCCGCAGGCTTCCCCGAGCTCACCTTCCACGACCTCCGGCACACGGGCGCCTCGCTCATGATCGCCGCCGGCTGCCACGTCAAGGTGATCGCCGAGCAGATGGGCCACTCGGACGGCGGCGCGCTCATCCTTCGGCGCTACGGCCACCTCTACAAGGGCGCCCGCAGGCAAGCCGCGCTCGCGCTCGAGGCACACGTCCTCCGTGAGACCTCAGCCTCGGCTGGATCGATCGTTGGCCGATGATGGCGGCGTTCTCGCGTCGACCCTCGATCCGGACGGGCGCCCGGTCGAGCTCACGGAGGGGCGCTGGCGCCACATCATTGCCGGGCATCCGGAGCTCGCGCCCCATCTCGCCGGTGTCACTCAAGCCGTTCGGGCACCCCATTGACGGATGCCCGGCCGGCACCATGGCGAGGAGTGGTTCTACCTGGAAGGCGCCGGACCGAGTCGCTGGCTCAAGGTGGTCGTACACTACGAGGGCAAAAGTGGGCGGATCGTCACCGCCTTCGGCCGGAGATCCATGCCATGACCCTCACCGTCGGATCGATCACGTTCGACCGCGTCTCCTACGACCGGGAGGCGGACGTCCTCTACCTCAGCGTCGGCGACCCCGCGCAGGCGGTCGACTTCGATGAGTCCGCCGAGGGTAACGCTCTCCGTTACGACGCCGACGGCAGGCTGGTCGGAATCACGATCGTCAATGCCCGCGACCTCCTCGAGCGCGACGGGGCGATCGTCGTCACCCCGCCCCAGCTTCGCGTGGACGGCGACGAGCTCGCGGCCGTTCTCGCGGCCGCTTAGTGCTCCCGGTCGTTAATACGCGCGCGATTGGTTGAAGGGACCGCCGGCTCGGCGTCGAAGAGGGCGCCATGGCGAAGAGTCCGTTCGAGATCGAGTTGAGCGAGGAGGAGGCGCGGGGGCTTCGCTCGCGG
>WNGE01000857.1_pt1 | contig 79645 bp, 66 predicted proteins | sample 5400651 | NCBI WGS metagenome assembly WNGE01 (sample SAMN13153370, study PRJNA577476) | soil metagenome | isolation source: 60 cm soil or saprolite under grassland replicate 2 | place: USA:California | collected 2016-06-15 | reverse complement strand
GAATTGTTGCTCGAGGTCGTCGTAGCCGATCTGGTCAAATTCGACAAATTCTTCGACGCCTGGAATGCCGGTCAGACGAACCTGGCAGAGCACTCCATAACTGGCGGCAATCAGCTCATTGTGCCAGCGCCCTGTGATCAGAAGCGAATCACCATGCACCGTCATAGTGCCGTTGCCTTTCCATTCCCCGACTAACTTTTTTAAGTGAGTTCGTGGTGAAATCATAGTACTCATCATCTCCTTTGCTTGAAATGTCTGTCCCGCCCATGTCCGGGCGAGACGGGGTATTTACACGGGTCGCCACGAGGATTACGCGGATTCGCGCATGGCAGCCAGGTTCCGCTCCGCGATTTCCATGGTCTTCTGATACTCTCCCTTGGGGCTGAACTCGATGACTTCGCTGTCCTCTTCAAAAAGAGGGAGATGTCCCGGTGCCAGGTAGTAGGCATCGCCCGCGTTGAGAACCTCGTCGCGGTCGGCGTACCTGATCCGAAGGCGACCCATGAGGACGTAGCCCCAATGGGGACACTGGCAGCGATCATCGGGCAAGCCTTTGAACAGGGGGGCGGTATCAAGCCCAGCGGGGAAGCGCTCAAGTGCCACGTTCATCTCGCCCCACTCCACCTGCTGGCTGCGCACTCCGTCCTCTTCAAATGCAACCGGTAAATCTTGCTGTGATCCACGCATAAACAATTTCCTTTCCTTTGTACTGAGAATGTTTCTTTTCTTGCCTTTGCGGTCAGTCCCGCCGGCGCTATAGAGAGTATAGAGCCAACCATATACTGCTGACATCGGGGGAACCTCCCAACTTTGGGAGGATGCAAAGACGGAGAAAAGGTCTCCTGTGATAGGAGGAAACCCCTACCAGGAGAAAGCAAGAGTGATCAGGAGGCCATCGTACTATGCCAGGCCGTGCCGGATCGCGAAAGCGGTAGCGGCGGCTCGATTGTCGGTGACGGTCTTGTTGAAAATGCTGGTCAGGTGGTTGATCACGGTCTTTTCACTCAGGACGAGTTCTTCGGCAATCTGGCGGTTGCTTTTGCCAGCGGCAACGAGACGCAGCACTTCGACCTCCCGCGAACTTAGCCCGGCAGGAAGTGAGCGGCGGGGCGATGATCGCTCCGGCAACTGCTCCAGTTGTGCTTGTATAGCAGTCATCTGCCCATGTAGTCCCATCTGCTGAAACAGGACCAGCGCCTGCTCAAACAGGTCGCGTGCCCGAGGCATGCTCCCTCGTCCTCCCTGAGCAAGAGCCAGTCGGGCCTGTGCCACCTGCGTGAAAGCCAGTTCGGAGAGCAGGTCCTCGCGGCGTGCCATCTCCTCCGCCCTGGAAAGGCAAGCCCGCGCATCGGACCAGGCCGCCTGGAAGGTGAAGAGTTCACCAAGGATGCGGTCAACCAGCGCATCGAGGAATAGACCCTGGAAAGGCAACAGTCGGGTGCAATAGCATGCGACCCGCTCCGAGTCTTCGAGCAGCAGAGCCATCTGCGCCAGGTAGAGCACGACATTGCCGCTGAGCAGGGTTGCTGGCTCCTGTGAGGTGAGCAATGTCTCCGTTTCTTGCAGGCAGGCCAGCACCTCCTGACGTTTGCCCAGCATCGCCTGGACCCACCCTAGAAGAGGCAGGTACCAGATCAAGACACCCGGACCCATCTGGCGAAAGAGAGCTACCGCCTGCGCGAAAGCTTCCTCGGCTGTCTCATAGTCATGGTACTGCACAGCCAGAATGCCGCGGACCTGCAGGAGAAAGGCCCGGGGTTCGGGACTGGTCAGGGAGGCAATAGCCGTCTCTGCCTGAGCGAACCATTGCTCGGCTTGCGCGAAGTTTCCCAGGCAAGCCGCGCATGCGGTCTGCCAGAGGTAGAGATGGCGCAGTTGGTAGGGCTCCTGGCAGCGGTGGGCCAGTTCTGTGCGGCGCAGGAGGCTCTGCGCCATATGGTGCATGCGGCCACTCCAGAAGTAGGCCATAGTCAGGCAGGCACAGCACTCTGTTGCTTCCACCGCATCATCGGCTGCAAGGGCCAATGTGAGGGCGTGTTCGAGCAGCGCGATGCCTTTAGGAAGCTCATTGCCGCGCACCAGCAGGTTTCCCACGGCCCGGCTCGCCATCGCTTCGAGGCGGCCTTCCCCAAGCTGGCTGGCCAGTCCAAGCGCCTGCTGCCCGTAGGCCATGCCCTCCATGTGCAGGCCAAGGCTCACTGCCTGGAGCGTGGCCAGCTCCACCAGGACCTGGACCTGCTCAGCACAAGCATGCTCGTGCAAGAGGGTGAGTGCTTGCTCAAGGGCAGATTGCGCCGCAGCATGCTCCTCCAATCGCGCCAAGGCGCGGCCTTGGCCACAGGCAGCACGTGTGGCGGCGACCACATCAGGATGGTGGGTCCACCAGGTCTGGGCGGCCTCGAATGCCTGCACCGCCTCGCGTTCCACCCCTGCGGAGAGTGCCGCTTCACCCAGAGCCAGCGACAGCGCTCCGTGGCGCTGATCCTGCTGGTCCAGGAGAGCCAGGGCCATGTGGTAATGGGACATGGCCTCGCCGGGAGCGGCGGCGCGCATTGCCTGTGCCGCCGCGAGCTGAGAGTAGGTGACCCCGCGTACACGATCCCCACTGTGAGCGAAGTGGAAAGCGAGTTGGGCGAGCTGTTGTGCCTCCCCCTGCTCAAGACGCGCTTCCAGGACACGTCCAATGAAGCCATGGATGCGTCTTCGGCGGGCGGGCGTAACCTCACTGTAGAGGTATTCGCGTATGGTATCATGGCTAAATGTGTACCTGTCCGGCAAGTCAGAGCGCAGGACTCCTGCCTGCATGGCAGTGAGGAGTCGCTCCTCGACCAGTTCCTCGTCCTGACCTATGACCTCTCCCAGCAAGGTGCTGGCAAAGGTGCGACCAAGGATGGCGGCGGAGCGTAAGGTCTCAAGTAACTCTGGAGGCAGACGGGCGAAGCGCTGGCGCATGAGGCTGCTGATACTGGCGGGCAGGCTTGCGGGTGGGGAGGGACTGACGCTCGCGCGGCTCGGAGTCATGGTCAGCGCCCCGGTTTCCAGCCACGCCCGGAGCAACTCTTCCAGGAAAAATGGGTTGCCTTCGCTCTCTTTCCAGAGCCGCTGACTGAGGAGGTAATCGAGAGGAACACCCAGCAGGCGCGTGATCAGCTTGGCTACGTCCGCCTCATGCAGTGGCTGAAGCGTAAGTGTCATCAACTGCCGATTCCTGGTGAGGTTCAGGATGCTGCGCTCCAGCGCCGGGCGGCTCGCCAGTTCATCAGAGCGGTAAGCACCCAGGATACAGATGCGGGAGACCGCTTGATGCTGAGCCACATGGCAGAGCAGGTCGAGCGTGGCCGTATCGGCCCAGTGCAGGTCATCCAGGAGCAGGAGCAGCGGGCGGGAAACAGCGATGGTGGACAGAAAGAGGCCCACCGCCTCATAGAGGCGCAGGCGCGCCTGCTCTGGCGGGAGCGGGTAACTGGATGTCAGTTCGCCCAGGTGCCTCGGCAACTCTGGCAAAATCGTTGCCAGAATGGGCGCGATGGGATCTGCTTGGGCGCGGAGTTGCTCAAGTGAAGCCGTGCGGATGTAGCCGCCGAGGGCCTCCAGAAAGGGCAGATAGGGTGGCATGCCCTCGGCTTCGGAGGCACCTCCACGCAAGACAAGCCCGCCAACCTGTTCAGCACGCCCTGCCACTTCATTGAGGAGGCTCGTCTTGCCAATCCCTGGTTCGCCTGCCACCAGTGTGACATGGAGGCGTCCGGCAGTGGTCTTCTCAAACTGGCTCCAGAGGGCAGTAAGTTCTCGTTGCCTCCCTACCAGCACCCGTTCAGGATTCGGTGTTTCCTCTGTCATGACTCGTCCTTCTAATCATTATCTCTTCGCCAACCGAGCAACGGACTCCTTTTTCTGGACGAGTATCCACTCAGTTCCCTGCTCCATCCAGCGTGTCACATTGCGTACCACTCGCACAGTCCTGGGGGTGTGGTGCAATCACCACAGACTGCCCCTTCACCTTTGCTTTCCGTAAAGGATACCCAATTCTCGTAGCAAAAACAAGTTAATGAATCACTGGTGAGCTAGCTCCTCGTATGCTATACTCAATGTAGCTTCTTATGAATGCACAGTCACCAAATGCGTCATCCATTCTAACCATTGTACGACTTAACAAAAGCCTCCGTAAAGCGTCAACTATCTGACTCTCCCCTACATAGTTATCTATTGTAGACCAGAAAGGAGCATTAATTGATGGTTAGCCCACAGGTCGCTCCCACCAAAGCACAGTGGCGACCTCCGGTCGGCACTATCTACGTCTACGATCCCTCTCCGTTGAACTGGCTATTTATCACCTGGAACACAATGGAGGAACCAATCCGTGTGGACCAGGATGGGCGCGTCGTCAACGCCCTCGCGACTGGCGCACGTTGGCCGGATGACCATACCCTCGAACTTGACTTGCTCAAAGGGGTGCGCTTTCAGGACGGGGAACCTTTCACCGCGCACAATGTCAAGCAGAATTTCGACGAGATGCAGCGTTGGACCGCTCCACATCCACCTGGGTCCTGGCTTAACTTCCCCCCAGAATCGACCTGCGAAGTGGTCAATGACCATACTGTCCGCTTCAACTTTCCCGCTCCTGAAGGCCTGGCGCTCGGCAAGATGCGCGGCTTCCACATCGCCAGTTCGGCTTTCTGGCGTGAACAAGGCTTTGGATACGCGAAGTTAGGCAGCGGCGAAGGCCATTGGTGAGCGATTGATGCACCGGGCCCGTGGGGCACCGGACCATTCACCCTTACCGAAGGGTACTCCACCATTAACCAGCGTGTCGTAATCATGAGAGCGAACCCCTTTGCCAGCGCTGGAATCATCGAGAGTGAAGATCGATCTCCCCGTCTTGTCCTTGAAGCAAACCGTAGCCACTGGAATATTGAACGTGGACCACGGCTGGAGCGAGCGATTTTCCGCAACGATCTCACCCCTGCCCAGGCATTAGATCTCTGTATCTCCACCAACGGAGAGATGGACATCGTTACCGAAGTTTCACCTGCGGATGCAGCTCGCGTGATTGCTTCTGAATTTGCGAAGCTCGTAGTATGTGATGCCAATCGTGTGCTGTTGGGCATTATCAACCGCTATCCCTCCGATGTGCCTCTCCAGGACAGGCGGGTGCGCAAGGCGTTGAACCTCGCAGTTGATCGCCAGAAAATCATCACCATGGGTCTTGCAGGCTACGCCAATCCGCTCTGTGCGCTCACCGCTTCGTGGTGTGGTGGTTTCTCTGCTGGCATGGAGCCGTATCCACATGATCCTGAGCAAGCCAGGAGGCTTTTGCACGAGGTTGGCTGGCCAGCAGGACGGAATTTGCGAATCGCTGCGCCTGAACCGTTTGGGGGTATCGCCCAACTGGTGGCTGTAGATATGCAGTCAGCATTAGACATCGGGATTGATGTCATAGTTGTTCCACAAGAGAAGCTACTGGCTGGCACACGTATGCTTGTGGAGAAGAAGCTAATACCGCCCTGGGATATACTCATCTTCGGTTGGTTCGACCTCAGTTCCGAGGCTCCACCAGCAGCTATCCACCGGGAGTTCTTAGGCTCTGATGGAGCTTTCAGAGCTGGACCTGAGTTGCCCGAGTTCAACAAGCTTTACGAAGAGATGTCAGCCCAAATCGATGGTCTGAAGCTCGTCAAAGTGGCCGAACAGATCGACAGCTACGTCTACGACGAGGCGCTGGCCTTATTCTTGTGCGCACCGCAGGCACTCTATGCGGTGAATAAGCACGTAAACTTTGGCCCGTATCGAACGACATTCGAGCTGGCTGAAACTGAGGTTGATGAAGAGCATTGGTCCCGCCGAGGCATAAGGGAAGGGTCACAAGCTGCTCAAGCAACCCAAACTTCCGGCAAAGAGGGATCAACCAGTTTCGCTAGTGGATCGTCGGGTAACGCTTGCTAGTTACTCGATAGTAATCGGGCCTCGTTATAGGTCCGTTGGGACCTTAATTTTAAAATCGATAAGTAAGTGCACATGACACTATGCTTCCAGTGTAGAGCCCTGTGCACTCTATTTTGTTAATGAGAACCACCCTGGCTTCACAGTGAATCAGCTTAGCTCACATTTAACGAGGGTGTCAGGCCACTCACTAACATTACTGATGAAGAATAGGACGACTCCTGTTCTACACGTTCAAGGGAAACACAACCATTCCACTCTAGATGAGCACAACAAGCAGTGGCCTGACACCCTGATGAGACAGGTGAGTGAGACCAGCGGTCTCACTGGCTTAGACAATACGCTGCGCTGCTTACAATGAAAAATCCACCAATCCATACTTCTGGCGCAGGACCTTCTTGTCGAGCTTGCCAACACTAGTCTTCTCCAGTTTGTCTACAAAGCGAATATCCGGCACGGCCCATTTGGAGATGGCTCCCTGCTCTACCCATGCTTGAACATGGACCTGGAGTCGCTGTTCCGTGACCGTGCTCACACTCTCCTCCTTCAACACGACCAGGGCCAGCGGGCGCTCCCTCCATTTCTCGTCTGGTATGGCAATCACCGCCACCTCGCTTACTCCCGGGTGCTGAGAAATGATGTCTTCGATCGCCAGGGAAGAAATCCACTCCCCTCCGCTCTTGATGACGTCTTTTACACGATCAGTGATGCGAAGATACCCTTCGGGATCGATATTCCCGATATCTCCGGTGTGCAGATAGCCGCCACGCCAGAGATTCTCGGAATTCTCCGGGTCTTTCAGGTAGCCCTGGGTGAGCCATGGGGCGCGGACAACGACTTCGCCGGTCGCCTTCCCATCATGGGGCACATCATGCATCTGCTCATCAACGAGACGCAGATCAACAAGCAGGTCCGGTAGGCCCGCCTTAGTGAGGTATTCAAGTTGCGTGTCTGCGTCCAGTTCGGCCATGCCGGGTTTCATTTGGGCGGCTGTCAAGCCTGGACACGTCTCTGACAGACCGTAGCCGCCCCAAATATCGATTCCCCTGTCCAGAGCCATCTTCGCCAGGCCCTTTGGCAGGGCTGAACCGCCGACGATTACCTTCCACCCGGACAAATCAACCGTGTTGACCGCCGGATTCGTCAGGAGCATATGCAGAATGGTTGGTACACAGTGGGAGAAGGTGACTTTTTCTCGCTTGATCAGGGCCAGCAACATCTCCGGAAGGTAGCGACCCGGGTAGACTTGCTTGATGCCCAGGGCCGTGGTCATATACGGGATGCCCCAGGCATGGACGTGAAACATCGGGGTAAGAGGCATATAGACATCACCACGATGGAGGCGCTGATGGGCGACAGAACTCGCCAGCGTCCCAAGCACGGCCAGAGTGTGCAACATCAGTTGTCGATGACTATAATAGACTCCTTTCGGATTACCGGTCGTGCCGGTCGTATAGAAAGTCGTTGCGCGGGTGTTCTCGTCAAAATCGGGAAAATCGAGGTACTCCGAACTCTTGGCCACCAGGTCTTCGTACTCGGCCGCAAACACAAGGGGAGACAACGATTGTTCAACAGCGCCGCTTTCATCGCTTAACCAGACAAAGGTTTTCACCGTTTCCAGGCGATCCCTGATGGAGTCGAGGATCGGCAACAAATCGGTGTGACACAGGATGAAATCAGCCCCAGCATGATTGAGGGTGTAGAGAATCTGTTCCAGGGGGAGGCGGATATTCACGGTCTGTAAAACAGCTCCCATCATCGGGATGGCAAAGAAGCACTCCAGATAGCGATGGCTGTCCCAATCCATTACCGCTACCGTATCACCTGGCCTCAACCCTAATTCGGCAAGACCACTTGCCAACTGACCGATACGCTGGCGCAGCGTGCGGTAGGTATAACGACTCGTATCCCGATACACGATCTCCTGTTCGGGGGCGGTTGCCAGAGGGGTGTGAAGCAAGTGCTTGATGAGCAACGGGTAGTCGTAAGCGGAGGGAGTGCGTTCGATCAGCGATGCTGTCATAGGAGTTCTCCTTTCTTCTCGATACTGGTTGGTAATCGGTGCTACTTTGGTCCCTGGAAGACTGGTACCTGATGTAGCAGGGTTCAATCTCCCTAATAGATAGATGTGCGGGTGGGGTTTTGGCCCGAAAACCCGAAAATGTAAGAGATAATAGCGGTAATGGGAAACCAATGGAGACGCGCGGAAAGTAAGAGTACCAAAAGGAGTATACCCGAAAAACCCAGCTAACACAACAAACGGGCAGTTTTTTTGTGCGCTGAAAATAATATACAAGAGATTACTTACTGAATCCCTACTACAATCACGCTAACATTGCCCTCCCCACCAGCAAGGTTCGCTTCGTCGACCAGGATACGTGCTATTTTTTGCGGGTCTCCACCCTGTGCAAGTATTTCTTTAATATGTTCGTCAGGCAGCATATGCCACAAGCCATTTGTGCATAGCAGAAGCAGGTCGTTCAATTTCGCCTGGGTGTGGAAGTAATCGATTGGGATGCGAGTATCCTGTCCAAGGTAACTATGAGTATGTATGGGACTGGTTTCTACAAGCTCAATTTGATGAGCTTGAGGTGAGTTTGAAGCTGTTGTTTGTTCAGTAGAAATGCATTGTAAGATATTATCTTGACTGCTGTAGTGATAAACACGGCTATCACCGACGCTTGATACATAGAGATGACGTTTGTGCACAAGTGCAATGGTCAAGGTGCTGGCCATATGTGTTTCATAGTCAGCATTGCAGTGGTAAATAACCTGGTTTGCGCGTCGTATACTCTCTCCCATCCATTGTTCAAATACCTTATCTGGCGGTAGAGTAGACTGATGTATAATCCCAGGATTGTTAGCTCGCGTAACTGTAGGGTTCTTACCTGGAGTCGAATATGAACTTGAAGGTAAAGGGGTAGCCAGGAATGGCAGCAGGACATCAGCAACTGTCTCAATAGCCAGACGACTCGCTTCATGTCCAGCCACGGATTTACCCTGCGGTCCACGCTTCCCGTCGGCCACAGCTAGCAAGCCAAATGGACGCGGTGGTGGCGCAAGATTGGCGCATAATCCTTGAACAATGAGGAGCATATCTTCATTGTCTTCAGCAACAAAGCGACGCCCGGTATCACTGACATAGCCAACCTGGCAGACTTCGGTTACAAGTGGTGAGGTGTCATCAAGTTTATGACCGCAACGGCGGCAGAAGCGCGAACTGCTGCGATTTTCCTGACCACAATCGCTGCAAGGATTCTCAGGAATGATTGTTCGCACGATAACATTCGCATTGTTGTTTGTGGTAAACATTGTTGGTGTTACATAAAGAGGCGCTGATTTTAGCGTGTTGTTGAGTGCATCGGCAAAAGCTTTAGCGGAACGATAGCGTTTTGCCGGGTCGGTCTCAATTGCTCGTAATATTATGGCATCCGCTGCTTGTGGTAATAGCGGATTTAGTTCGCTGGGAGGGGGAAGCTGTGCGCCGCGATTGCGTACAATTGCCTGAAAAGGCAGGAGACCAGTGAACATTTGATAGGCTATGACACCCATTGAATAAATATCGCTGGCAGGTTCGGCGTTGCCCTGCCCTTGTTCAGGGGCGGTGTAGTGTTCGGTACCTAAGGCCCATCCTTCCTGGGTCAACGGGCGTTCTTTTTGCATAGCACGGGCGATACCAAAATCCGAAACGACTAAACGCCCATCGTCCTGGTGAATGAGCAGATTTGAGGGCTTAACATCACGATGCCGATGTTTTGTGGATGGGCGTGTATCATATCGATAGCGTCGGCCAACTCGTTTAAATAACGTTGTGCCAAAGGCAGGGGCAGCGGCTGCTCAGATTTTAGCATCCCTTTCAGCGTCCCACCAGTAATGAGCGGCATCACAAGATAGAGAAGGGTGCCGTCCTGACCAAAGTTTAACACCGGCACAATGTTCTTGTGGTGAAGTTGATGAGCATAACGAGCCTCACGACGAAAGCGTTCTATTGCTATGGCGATATCTGAGTTACTGGTCGCTGCTGAGATAATTTTGAGTGCTACTTGTTGCATTTCGAATGTGTCGCTTGCGCGGTATACTGCACCCATGCCGCCTATTCCAAGCAATGTTTCAATGCGGTAGCGTCCTGCCACAATTGCATCAGGCAGCAAACACTGGCAGTGTGGGTTCGTACACCTGTATGTTCCAGGTGGGTAGTCGGTACGGCAGCGTGGATTCTGGCAGCGTGGCATAAATTTCCTACAATATAAAAAATAATGCTGATTTATACAATAACCAGGTCAACGTAGGGGCCGATGTATCGCGCCCACCGCCGATTTATCGGCCTTCCGCGGCCTTCACGATATCCCTCTCAATGAGTTAAAGTTCATTATCGGCTCTCAATGCAGTACTCATGTCCGAATTCTTTAACAGGTAATGTGCATTATCGGCGAAGGCATTGCATTAGGTGCCTGCTACAATTCTAGAGCGATTGTAGTGATTGTGTCAATATTGAGTTAATCGTCGATTACGGCGTCAGCTTCGATTTCAACCAGCCAATCGGGGTCAATGAAACGTGTTACCTGCATGACTGTATTAGCAGGTCGAATGGTGCCGAAGAACTCACCATGTACCAGTCCCACACGTTCCCAATCTTCAATACGAGTGAGCAGGATGCGTGTGCGAATCACATCTGAAAGGCTCGCGCCTGCCTGTTCGAGTGCATTGCGTATGATCTCTACACAGCGGCGTGCTTGAGCTTCCGGGTCACCTTTCCCAACAGTCTTGCCATCTGGTCCTATTGGTGCGGTGCCAGCCACGGCAATAATACGACCTGAGCGAACGGCTCTTGAGATACCAAGGCGTGGTTCGTAGGGGGAACCGGATGAGATATGTTGTCTGCTCATATAGCACTCCTGGTACGAGGTGTGTGCATCGGGTACATCCTTTTTGCCGGTATCTTAACCCTGAAAAATTGGTTTCTTATTCATCGTGATTTGGCAATAGCAATCAGGTCGGCCAACATCCCCTGGCCCGCCTGAAAGCGTCCCGCTCCTGGTCCAATCACCATCACCTTCTGAGGCGTATCGGTTTGGATGGCAATGGCATTGAGCAACCCATCAATATGAGCCAGCGGATCGCTGAGCGGAAGGGCTAGTGGCTCAACACGCGCTTCTAAGAGCGTAGGGACGAACTTGCTATCTGCTGTTTCTCTTGAGACTTCCTTTCCATCCTTTGACAGGAGGCGCAAGGAGGCAACGTGTTTGATCCGTTGACCCTCGTCAAGCGCCAGCTGCATCTGCTCTCTGCTGAGCGTGGTGATGCCACGTCGCACGACTTGCTCTGGGGTGAGCGCACGACCAAATACGACCGCCGCCAGGATGAGTGTTTTTGCGACCGTATCATCGCCTTCTACATCATCGGTTGGGTCGGCTTCGGCATAGCCCTGCGCCTGTGCTTCGGCGAGTCCTTCTGCATAATCATGGCCCATCGCCATGGCATTGAGGATGTAGTTCACCGTGCCGTTGAGGATGCCACGGATGGCACGGATTCTGGTTCCTGCCATCCCCTCGCGAATTGTACTGAGAACGGGCGTGCCGGACATCACCGTTGACTCCATCCGCAACTGGACTCCATGTGCTCGTGCTAGAGAGAGGAGTTCCAGTCCCTCCAGGGCGATAGGACCTTTACTCGAAGTTACGACGTGCATGCCCTGCGAAAGCGCCGCACGAATATAGCTTAACCCTGGTTCTCCATTGCGGAGCGTCGCCCCGGTTGCCTCGGCAAGCACATCTCCACCCGTTGCCTGCAATCCCTCCAAAACGTTCGTCCAATGGGTGACCTTGGTATGAGCGGTGAGAGGGTGTCGTGTTGCGACAAGATTGAGTAAGGTGGGGATATCTAGCCCATCATTACGATAAATCAAGCCGTGATGAGCCGTGGCGACACTGATCAGGGTCACGGCCAGACCAAACTCTTGCTGCAACCATGCTTGTTGCCTATGCAGCACCTCCGCCAGCCACTGGCCGACGGTGCCAAAGCCGAGAAGAGCAAGACGAAGCTGTTTCATGTCTTTCCTTTCACGAGTTCTATGATGCATCTTGCTGCTGTTGTTCCCACCAGATCATACACCTCCTCATGAAGGTGTGACAATCCTATCACTAGTGGAGACGAGGCGAACGCCGAATACGGGCGTCGCAAGCGTCCCCACCGCTACTCGACTATGCATTCTGGTCTTGGTAAACAGGGTTTAGATTCGATTGCCCTAAATTGCTCATGTTTGCTCATAGCGAGAATGATGCTCTTCGATATGTACGGTGTGTTCAGGAATTTCCTGCAGAGCTTCTTGAAAGAATGGTGGGTAGAGTGCGAATGCTTCAAGCTGCGCGATAGGAAGCCAATCGAACCGAAGGTGATTACCTACCTCGTCCACGCGCTCAATCGTTTCCAGGCTTTGATTGAGATACGAGTCGACAGGAGCCGTAATCAGAAAATACAGTCCAAGCTCATGCCAGATATTGTTGGGATCAGTAAAAAAATTCTCGACGACGTAGAGTAATCGTTCGATCTTCATAGCAACGCCCAATTCCTCTTGCATTTCACGGAGAAGTGATACTGAAGCAGACTCACCCAATTCGGCGCGTCCGCCAGGCAGAAACCAGGAGTCCTCTTCAGAAGCGGCTTGACAAAGTACGTGTTCGTTTCGGATGAGGATACCACCAACACGATAAGTGAAACGTATCTCACCAGGTTTGAAGGTAATCATGGTGCGAGGTGTGTGCATCAGGTACATCCTTTTTGCTTGAAACAAAAGGCTTAAAAACAAAGGGATGAATGAAGTAACTTTGACTTGGAAAAAACAGACAATGTGTCCAAGGCAATTGTATCTCAACCTCTGAGAGGCTTGCAAAGTTCGTTGCTTCTGCGGCGATTTCCATCTCACTCATTGAACAAGTCGTTGCGCTGCTGACATACTGTTGTCACTCACATGGGGTAGACTGTTGGTATGAAAGAAAACAAGTGCTGCTGATGGGATAGCTCCTCAGCTTTGAAAGGAAGGACCATTCATGGCAAAACTTCTCGGACCCGATTTTATCAGCTTGCAGGTGCGAAACTTCTCTGCCTCGCGCACGTTCTACACAGAGTTGTTAGGTTTGATTATTGATGAGCGCTTCAACACTCCCGATTTTGTTCTCTTCGATACCAACACGATCCCCTTTGCGCTCAGTGAAGCAAAAGTGGAACTGGATAAAGCGCCACAGCCGGGATGGGGTTTGACACTCTGGATCGACTGCGATCAGGTCAATGAGTTGCATGCCAAATTGCAAGCTTCTGGCGTCACCATCATCACGCCACCCTACGATGGTCCGTTTGGACGTACCTTCGTCTTTGCTGACCCCGATGGGTACCGGATCACGGCCAACGAGAATCCCTGGGATCGGTTCCCTTTAGGCGGTAGGCCCCAGAGTTAGATAAGTACACCCTAAGTGTCCAAGAGCAGAGATTCTGGTGCTGCCTGGCGTTTGGTCGGCAGGTACAACATGGATCTCCATCTTTCCAGGTGATTCGTAGGGGCGCAATGAATTGCGCCCGCCTGGGGAGACGCTTCCTGTTCGTGGGCGTAATCAGCGTATACCGGTTAAGACAGCAGGCCAAGTTGTCGCATCATAGTAGGCTCGTAACAGGCTTTTCTTCCCATCTTTTATCTGATAGAACTCTCAGAACTGTAACTCGACACGTCTGCCTGTTGGCGCAATTTCGCCACCCGGGGTAAGCAATGGGCCCGTATGAGTAAACCTCCCAACATGATCCACAAACTCTACTTGTTGAATGTGGTAGGATAAAATGTGAAGTGGTGCCATAGCTACGAGACATTGGGTCTCAAGACAAAAGTTTCGTCCTATCATATTGAAGCAATCGAATCTAAATACTCCATTCCACAACAAGGAGTTATGAACATGGGATTGACAGTCGAGCACATTGACAAGTCATTTGGTCAACTGCACGTTATCAAAGATCTTTCAATGGAGGTGAAAGAAGGCTCGATCTTTGGCTTCCTGGGAGCAAATGGCGCGGGAAAAACCACAACAATGCGCATGATTCTTGATATCATTCGTCCTGATAGCGGTAGCATCACCTGGAATGGCAAGGATATGCGCGAAATTCCACGCCATAACCTTGGCTACCTGCCAGAAGAACGAGGGTTATATCCAAAGGTAGAGGTCCAGGAACAGTTGCTTTTTCTAGCGCGCTTGAACGGTTTATCCAAAACTGCTGCACTTGAACAACTGGACGAGTGGCTGGAACGCTTTGAAATTCCACAGTATCGCAAAATGAAGGTAGAAGAACTTTCCAAGGGAAACCAGCAGAAAATACAGTTTCTGGCCACCATCTTGCATGATCCAATCATCCTGATTATGGATGAACCATTCAGCGGACTGGACCCTGTCAACGCGAATCTTTTGAAAGATGCATTTTTAGAGTTGCATCATCGCGGCAAGACGATCATCTTTTCGACACACCAGTTGGAACAGGTCGAGGAACTCTGCGAAGATGTTGTGATCATTGATAAAGGTCAGACGATTGTTCGGGGGAGCGTACGCGAAGTTAAGCGCCAGCAGGGTCGCAATGTGGCTCGCTTAAAGCTGGATAATGATCCTGAAGCGCTCTGGCTTGATGCACTGGAGGGAGTCCAGGTAACCAAACGCAGGCAGGATTATATAGAGATGCAAATACAGTCTAACCTTAACCCCAATCTGATTGTGGAGGAAGCGCTGCGCCATGGCGCTATCATCAGCCGTTTCGAACTGACCGAGCCGTCGCTGACCGATATCTTCATCGAGCATGTTGGGAAGACCCAGCTTCAAGATGCCCCATCAGCGATAGCAACGCAGGCAGGAGGAATGAAGTAATGGCAAAGAATACTGTAGCAACCTCTGAAAAGCAAACAACTGAACAAGAGACAAATGCTGTAGCTGTAAGTTTGGCCCGTTCAGGAAATCAAAATAATCTGCGAAATATAGGACTGATTATTGAACGCGAGTTTAAGAATCGGGTAACCCAGCGCAGTTTCAAGATCAGTACAGCCATCATTCTGATTCTGATTATCATTGGCTCGTTTGTGCCAACCATCGTCGCCTATATTAGCTCTGTCTCGAATTCACAAACGAAAGTAGTGGTTGTGAATAATGCCGGAACCATTGCCGGTATGAACAATGTTGCTCTGCAACAGTACATCAATGCTACACTCAATGGAGCAACTCCGGGGCAGAGCACTTCAGCAAAACCTGCTTACTCGATTAACATGGTGACTACTAATGCTATCAGTAACTTACAAAAACAGGTGAAGGATGGCTCTACAGGGGTTCTGCTGGTGCTTGATCGACCTCCAGGTCAGGATGTTCAGTTCACATATTACACAAATGCCAATCCAGTTGGTGATACAAATGTTACAAAGGTACAGGGAGTTGCAAGTCAATTGAGTATCCTTGATAGGGCTTCTCGACTGGGTTTGACTCCCGATCAAACGAGCAAATTATTTGCTCAGCCACCGTTCTCGGTAATCAACGTGGGGCAATCCCAAAATAATCGCTCTACCAGTGATATCGTCGCTGGGTACATCCTGGCTTATGCCGGTATTATTCTCATCTTCATGTCGGTCTATCTCTATGGGGTAACGGTGGCAAATGGAGTTGCCGAAGAGAAAGGCAGCCGCATCATGGAGATTCTGGTAAACGCAGCCACACCTTTCCAATTGATGACTGGGAAAATTATCGGCATTGGCGCTGCAGGGCTTGCTCAGATGGCAGCTTTCGTGATTGTAGGCATTAGCGCGCTCTTGATACAAAATCCTATCAAAGCTGCTTTATCAAGTAACAATAGTAGTGCGCTGAATCTGAATATTACGGGTAGTTCAATTACGCTTCTGCTCCTCCTTCTTGTATACTTTATCCTGGGTTTCTTATTGTATGCGACACTCTTCGCAGCCATGGGAGCTTTGGTGAAACGGCAAGACGAGGTCCAGAACGCAATTCAGCCCCTCACGTGGCTGTTTATGATTGGCTACTTCGTGAGCTTCTTTGGCATCTATAACCCAGACGCGACATGGGTGAAAGTGGTTTCGTACATTCCTTTCTGGACGCCTACTACGATGCTCATGCGTATTGGAGTTGGCAGCGCGACCTGGTGGGAGATTGTATTAACAATCGTGATTATGATTGTTTCCATCTTTGTGTGCGCGATCTTTGCAGCGCGTATCTATCGCTATGGTGTTCTCATGTATGGTCAGAAGCCCTCGATGCGTCAACTGTTCAAAATAGCACGCATGAATTGATTGGTACAAGAGTAATTTAAAGCGCAAGAAACCGATAGCACTGGTCCTCCTTTGTACTCTATACTGTAGTTAGAAAGAAAAGGAGGACATTGAAAATGAGAAACACGCTAGAAGAACTCAAGCAAGAGCTTTTAGATGAAGAGCAGTGCTGGCAGGCAGTCCTGGCAAGAAATGTGCAGGCTGATGGAACGTTTGTTGTTGCTGTGCGTACCACAGGCATTTATTGTCGTCCGTCGTGTCCGGCACGTCACCCCTATCGTGAACACGTTAGTTTCTTCCGGCTGCCAGAGGAGGCTTCAGCCGCAGGCTTTCGTCCTTGCCGGAGGTGCCATCCCGACCAGGTTCAACTACCTGAGCCACAAGCTGAGCTAATTGAGCGGGTTTGTCATTACATTCAAACTCATCTGGATGCTCCATTGCATCTTGCCGATCTCAGCCAGCAGTTTCATATGAGTCCGTACCATCTCCAACGTACCTTTAAACGAATCAAAGGCGTTACCCCACGCCAATTTGTAGAGTCTTGTCGGTTGGGAGATTTCAAAGCGCGGCTGCATGAAGGTGAGACAGTGACAGATGCACTTTATAACGCCGGGTACCAATCAAGCAGCAGTGTGTATGAGCGAGCACCAGTCCAGCTTGGTATGACACCAACAGCCTACCGCAAGGGTGGAAAAGGTATGCGGATTGGGTATTCCATCGTTGAAAGCCAGTTGGGATATGTGCTGGTTGCAGCAACAGAACGTGGAGTTGCTGCCGTTCGTTTTGGAGACTCAGAACAGACCGTCGAGGCCGATTTCGTTCGAGAGTATCCAAAGGCGGAATTGACACGTGACGACGAACAACTCAGTCCGTGGGTGAACCTTTTGCTACTTTCTTTGCAAGGACGACCTTCCACACAACAGGTATCGCTGGATGTGCATGCTACAACCTTTCAATGGAAAGTCTGGCAAGCTCTGAGAGCGATTCCTATAGGTCAAATCCGTTCCTATCAGGAGATAGCCCAGGCTATTGGGCAGCCCACCGCGGCGCGAGCTGTTGCTCAAGCCTGCGCTACCAATCCGGTCGCTGTGTTTATCCCATGCCACCGCGTAGTAAGGAACAATGGCCAGCTTGGTGGTTATCACTGGGGAGTCGAACGCAAGCAGCAGTTACTAGCAAATGAGCATGCTATCCTCGCTGCTTCTTCCTCTTATGCTGGGACGAACCAAAAGCACTTGCGAGATGAACCAACAACGTCAATGAGGAAAGTGGAAGCATGAACGCAAAGCAGATAGGAGCGTTACTGCTGCTGTCGGCTTTGTGGGGTGGATCATTTTTATTCATTCGCATTGCTGCACCAGTGCTTGGTCCCGTGCTATTGATCGAGTTGCGCGTGCTGATAGCAGGAGTGGCCTTGTTATTGTATATGCTAATGACCAGAAGTTCCTTAGATCTGCGGGCGAGATGGAAGTACTACCTGGTCATTGGCATCATCAACTCAGCTATTCCTTTCACACTAATTGCTACAGCAGAGCTGTATCTGACCGCCGGGCTGGCCGCCACTTTGAACGCCACCAGCCCGCTATTCGGAGCGGTGGTCGCTGCAATTTGGATTAAGGAAGTGCTCACAAAGAAAAAAGTGATTGGACTCGCTCTGGGACTGCTAGGCGTCTCTATATTGGTCGGCTGGAGCCCGTTCCCCATTTCGGTGACACTGGCCGTTTCAGTTGCTGCCTCCCTTGCCGCAGCCGCTTGCTATGGAATCGCTGGCGTCTACACGAAGGTGTATATGCGAGGAGCCAGTTCGAAGGCTGTAGCAACATGTAGTCAGCTAGGTGCTGCACTTTTTCTACTGCCCATGACGTTCGTTGTGCCATCAAAGCACTCTCCCACACCCATAGTCGCGCTCTCGGTTATCGCACTGGCTCTATTATGTACAGCAGTCGCCTACTTGCTGTACTTCTGGCTCATTGAGCATGCCGGACCTACTAGAGCTTTGACCGTCACTTTTCTAGCACCTGTCTTTGGCGTTCTCTGGGGTACAGTGTTGCTCAGTGAACCACTCAGCCTCAGTACTTTCATTGGCTTTGGGATCATCCTTGTGGGAACAGGCTTTGTTACAGATGTTCGCTTACGGAAGAGACCTGATGTTCCACCAGTAAAGCAAACACAGAACAACGAAACAAAGACGGCTCTGATACCATGAAAGATGACTATAGATTGGAATCTCATCGCTGGTTTTATCACTGTCTTGTGAATAGTTGTTTTCCTGGAATGAGGCGTGGTACACTATGCTGGTATTGGGTGTACTGTTCGCCAAAGGTCTCTTTCAACAGACGTTCTTCTGAAGAAGCCTTAACGATCACAGCGATTAGCCCAACAATGAAGTACAGTACCCAAATGCCAAAGCCGTTTATAAGCAAGGAACCGATTAACATGCACATGAGCCCTGTATAGATTGGATGGCGTGTGATGCGATAGGGGCCTTCAGTATGCAGTTGATGGCCCTCTTTAATCTCTGCTACTGCGGCCCACATGGTGCCAAGTACCCAACGTGCCCAGAGAGTGAAGGCAGTAGCGCCGATGAGCAAGACAGCACCAACGAACTGTAGCCAGGGCATTGTGAGGGTCATAAATGCCAGAGTATTGTGTCGTAGAAACATCGTTGCAAGCCACACGAGAGCGATACTCAAAATCCAAAGGGGTAAAAATGTAGTCCGCCTTTGCACTACAGGAGCTTTCCAAAGATTATAAAACCACCCAGCGGCCCAGAATAGGCCGAGACCTCCCCAGCAAATGACAAGAATAATCCAGTAGATTCCATGCGGCATGTTCTTCTCTCCTCGTAACTTTAATCTATCACCTCTAATTAAATGCGATTGAACTATGCAAGGGTTTTAAAACGGAATTATGCTTAAAGCATAGAATTTTTATTGAAAGATATGCCAAAAGCAGATATCCTAGTTTATGACAGTACATCGACTTATTTCAATGAAAGGGACTAATGTTATGCGTATTCTGGTTATTGGTGGAACTAGATTTATGGGACCGCTGGTGATGCGTTCATTGAGTAAATCGGGGCACGAGGTTACGGTGTTTCATCGGGGGCAGACTCGGACTGATTTACCTCGGGGTGTAAAGGAGTTTCTGGGTGATCGGAGTTCCCTAACCGAGAGTGCTGTTGAGCTACAGCGATTAGCCCCCGAAGTTGTGCTGGATATGATTCCGTTTACCGAACAAGACGCGCTGGAGATCATGAGTAGCTTTACTGAAACTGCACATCGCCTGGTCGCGATCAGTAGTCAGGATGTATATCGTGCTTTTGGAAGGGTTAATGGTAAAGAAACTGGTCCCGTAGAAAGTATACCAATTACAGAGGAGTCTGCTCTTCGGCAAAATCTCTATCCTTATCGTGGTGAGACACCGCGGAATCAAGATGATCCTAAAAGATGGCAGGACGATTACGATAAGATTCTCGTCGAGCGTGTTGTGATGAATAATGAGAACTTGCCGGGTACGATTCTGCGCTTGCCGATGGTATATGGACCGGGGGATTACCAGCATCGACTCTTCAGTTATTTGAAGCGCATGGATGATAAGCGCCTGGCTATCTTGTTAGATGAAGCTGAGGCTCAGTGGCGATGGACTCATGGGTATGTAGAGAATGTAGCAGATGCAATTGCATTGGCTGTGACCGATGGGCGCTCCGCTGGAGAAATTTATAACGTAGGAGAACCATTTACGTTTACCATGGCTGAATGGATAGCCCTGATTGGGAAGATTACTGGCTGGCAAGGTAGGGTTGTTACAGTGCCTCATGGTCGCCTGCCGGAGCCATTAAGGTGGGATATCAACGCGGAGCAGGATCTAGTTGTTGATTCTTCACGTATACGCAGGGAGTTGGGATATAAAGAGCGAGTTGATGTAGAAGAGGCGCTAAGAAAGACTGTTGTTTGGGAACGGATACATCCACCGAAGGAAATTGATCCAAAGGATTATGATTATGTGGCGGAGGATACGTTTCTGAATGCAAGGAATGAGTAAGAGCAGAATAATACAAGCATGTTGTAATAGCGCGTAAACGAGTGATGCTGCAAAAAAACCACTAGAGAACGTCTAGAGCTCAGGGATACTTCTGCTTCCCTTTACCAGTGCCTTCCTTATAGTAGAGTATAGGCTGGGTTTTCGTACTCTACCAATCTGTGGCAGATTCAATTTCATCCTCAGCTTTATTTGCCGTCCAATTTTTGATGAACATCTGATAGCCTCGGACTTCGCACCAGTACGATCAGAGATAATATCACTTCTGCAAGCTTTAAAATACTTGACATTCCAGGCGGTACAGCTTACATTGATAGTAAGCTCAAGATCGTGAATGAGTGTGACAAACTTATTTCCGCGTTTGTGCATCCTCTGATTTTGAGAGCAGATTTTATTTTTAGGTTACTTATGGAAGCCAAGAGAGGAGTCCACCGTGCCTGACAACGTTCACACTAAATTCCTTCTGAACGAAGACGAAATGCCACGTTCCTGGTACAACATCGCCGCAGATCTGCCGAGGCCGCCTGAACCAGTATTACATCCTGGTACTAAGCAGCCTGTCACCCCTGACGATCTGTCCCCATTGTTCCCGATGGCTTTGATTATGCAGGAAGTAAGCACAGAACGCTATATCGAGATTCCTGAGCCAATCCGGCAGGTATATATGCAGTGGCGGCCCAGCCCACTCTACCGCGCACGCAGATTGGAGAAAGCATTAGATACACCTGCGCGTATTTATTACAAATATGAGGGTGTCAGTCCAGTAGGAAGCCACAAGCCAAATACTGCGGTGGCCCAGGCATTCTATAACAAGGAAGAAGGCGTCAAGAAACTCTCGACCGAGACGGGCGCAGGGCAGTGGGGATCAGCTTTAGCGATGGCAGGCGCATTTTTCAACATGGAAATCGAAATTTTCATGGTGAAAATCAGCTACCAGCAGAAGCCCTACCGCCGCAATCTGATGGAAACCTATGGCGCGACCGTGCATGCCAGCCCGACTGATCTGACGGACGCAGGCCGTAGCATCCTGGCGCAGGACCCCGAGAATATGGGCAGCCTGGGTATCGCAATCAGTGAGGCGGTAGAAGTTGCTGCCAAGAGCGGCGGTACGACCAAGTACTCGCTGGGAAGTGTACTTAACCATGTACTGATGCACCAGACGATCATCGGCGAAGAGGCGCTGCTCCAACTGGAACGTGCAAACGACTACCCGGATGTAGTCGTTGGATGCGTAGGCGGCGGCAGTAACTATGCAGGACTTTCTTTCCCCTTCATCGGCGAGGCTCTCAAAAAAGGCTTGAAGACGCGCTTCCTGGCTGCTGAGCCGATGGCCTGCCCCAGCCTGACCAAGGGTATTTATGCGTACGATTTCGGTGATACTATTGGTATGACGCCGCTGGTGAAGATGCATACACTGGGCCATGATTTCATACCACCGGGTATCCATGCAGGTGGGTTGCGCTATCACGGCATGGCACCTTTGATGTCACTACTCCATAAGGAAGGTATCGTAGAGGCCGAGGCTTATTACCAGCTCAGTGTCTTCGAGGCGGCAGTGCAATTCGCTCGCACCGAAGGGATTGTTCCTGCACCAGAAGCTGCGCACGCAGTACGTGCAGTGATTAACGAGGCGTTGAAAGCGAAAGAGGCCGGGGAAGAGCGGGTAATTCTGACCAATCTGTGTGGGCACGGTCACTTCGATATGGCTGCGTATGATGCTTACTTTGCTGGGAAGCTGCAAGATTATGAGTACCCGTCAGAGGCGGTAGCGGAGGCACAGAAGAGGATGCCGGTGGTGGTGTAGCTCTGCATTCAGAGGGCGACCGCAAGGGTAGGCCCCTACTATATACGAGTTGAGTTTGACATTCACTGGTGTCTAGGAGGGCATTCCTTTGCGGTTGTCTCTTTTTGTTAGGTGATAGTCAAATTTGCAAACATGGTTAGATCAACCTTACTCTATTTGCCAAAGCAAATGCACCTTATATGGAGTAGCAATATGGATCTCACTCGTACAGCAGCAGTAATTACAGCAATTGTCACTATATTTGTTGCCTTAGCAGGCTATCTTATTACATATTGGAACAATATCCTTCTCTCTCGACGTACGGATCGACTCAATAGAATAAATAAGCAATTGAACGAGTTTTATGGTCCTCTATATTCGCTTGTCTACAGCAGTAGTAAATCTTGGGTTACCTTTCGAACAAAATATCGTTCTCAGAAAAGATCTTACTTTAGTGATAATCCGCCACCAACAGAAGAAGAGCTTCAAGCTTGGCGGCTTTGGATGACGACAGCTAAAATTGAGAATTCTCACTATGCACAGAAAAATGGAAAACTGAAAAGGTCAAGCCACGAAACCAAGTACAAAAAATTGAAATATTCTCCTAAGTTTTTATTGCCAACTAGCTGCAGATCATTGTAGAAGTTTATTGAACTGATCTGTATGCAATACTGTTTGCCCCAAAACACCAAAAGGCGTATAATCTGTCACGGTGTGGTAAAGACGAGAGCCTTTACCACTTGCTTGATAAACGCGACAGAAGGATTGAAAATATACAATGCTCATTACGCTTCCGTTGATACTTTTTATTGTGATGGCAGAACTTTCGGTAGGGGCTTTTGCGGTGCTCTTTCTGCTCGATTGGCGCAACATGGTCAAACGTAATTTCCTGGTCACCTATGCAATCATTTACGTGCTCTTTGTCGGCCTGACGGTTTTATTTCAGTTGAATTTTTCAAATCAGGAACTTCTTATCACCTTTACGCTGCTCGATAAGGCCTGGACGGGCTATCTGACCCCGTTTCTGCTACTGTTTCTGTTGCTGATGGTTCCTTATACCATCTTGCTTTTGATGGATAAAAAAGCCGGTGTGGATGGGAAATTTAAACAAGAAGAAGAGGAAATCGGCAGAACACGTTGGTCGAATATACGTATTGTACGACTCATTTTTGGGAGCCTGGACGTTCTTGCAGGAGTGGTGACGTTATTCGTGTTGGGGATGATTTTTCGGCCATTAGCTGCGTCGGGTCCAGCGGAAGCTTTTGCAGTTGGTAGTTTCTTTGCATCAGCGCTGGCTCTGGGTGGAGTGATGACCGCGATGTGGCTTGGACACTGGTATCTTGTGACGCCTGCTCTCTCTGAAAAGCCGCTCCGCTTTGCTACTACACTCGTCATGATTGGTGTACTGGCACAATTAGTTTTTACCTTTACTGGTGGACTTAGCACGGCGGCCCAATCACAGTCCAACAAAGCAGTGACACCTGCCGTTACGGCTACAACGACTACTGCAATATCGGCGGCTACACCTGTACCTAATTCGCAAGTTAAACCCTCGGATACGACTGTTGTGGCGCCTCTAAGTATAGATGCGATTGGTTGGCTGCGACTTCTGGTGGCTTTTGTCTTGCCTCTGACACTCCTTGGTTTCATATTGAAGTTGATTCATGAACGTTCGTTTCAGTCGGCTACAGGGATGCTATACCTTGTGGTAGTGTTGACTTTGGCTGGTGAGGCGTTATCGAGAGGGCTGTTTTTGGCTGGTTTGTCATGAGAGAGTAAAACAGCCAGCTCTCGCTTATTATCTTATGCTAGAGCTGGCTGTTCTTTTATTAGATTTGCTCCCCGGCAAGGCGGGCTCGTTCGCGTTCTTTGAGTTCGCGACGCAAGATTTTGCCTGAAGGAACCTTTGGAATCGCGTCTATGAATTCTATCTGGTGTATCTTTTTATAGCCTGCTAGTTTGCCGTTGGCAAACTCGAGAATTTCTTCGGGAGTGGCGCTATGACCTGTGCGAATAACGACAAAGCCCTTTGGCAGTTCTCCGGCCTCGTCGTCGGGGATGCCGATAACAGCAGCGTCCATGACAGCGGGATGCTCCAACAGCAAGGACTCTAGCTCTGCGGGAGCGATACCGAAGCCTTTATATTTGATCATTTCTTTCTTGCGGTCAACGATGTAGGTGTGGCCGTCAGCGTCGACATGGCCGATATCGCCGGTGTAGAGCCAGCCGTTGCGCAGGGCACGAGCCGTTTCTTCGGGGGCTTTCCAGTAGCCTTGCATGATCTGCGGACCACGAATAATGAGTTCGCCGTCTTCCCCAGTAGGTAGCTCGCGCTCTCCGGTCTCAAGATCAACGATCTTCTGTTCGGTGTTGTGGACAGGCATGCCAACGCTATCGAGGCGTACAAAAGCGGGATCACCCGGTTGGGCGTGTGTAAGGGGGGATGCTTCGGTCAAGCCATATCCCTGGATAATCTGGATACCTGTTTTGTCTTGTAGCCTGCGAGCAGGATCGAGCGGCAATGGTGCTGCGCCTGTAAAAAAATATTTAACGGTTTTCAACTTGCTGAGATCGACCGGCGCATTCGCCAGGGCAAGTACTATTGGCGGCACGAGAAAGTAGTACGTCACATTATGCTTCTCACATAATTCCAGAGATTGTAGCAGATCAAAACGTTCCATCATGACCTGGGTGGCTCCAGCAGCGAGGAAACTACCAGTGAGCATCACCCCGTAGATATGGTAAAACGGTAAGAAGATCAGAGCCACGTCGGTCATGTTGACGCCACGCGCGGCTGTCAATTGCAGATTGTTGGAAGTCAGGTTACAGTGAGTGAGCAATGTACCTTTAGGGAAGCCTGTAGTACCAGATGAGTAGGGCAGGGCTAGCAGGTCATCTCCGGTGATCTCGGCATGAAGTTGGTGTTTTGGCGAGGATTCGCGCATCAATCTGGCAAATGGTATGGCTTCTGGCATACCTTCGGGAACCCTATCCCCAGTTACAATGATGTATTTGAGATTTGGCAGCGCTTTTTGGCTCATTACAAGCTGAAGCAGTGGCAAAAGTTCACGCTGGATCAGAATGGCTTTGGCTTCAGAGTTTTCAAGCTGATAGCCGATCTCGCGCTCTTTGTACGCGGGATTCATAGGGCTGACTACTACTCCGATGGAGGCCGCAGCAATGAAGGTGATGGTGTATTCTGGTCGGTTGAGTGTGAACAGGCAAAGACGATCGCCCTTTGTAAATCCCAGGTCGTGCAGGCCGTTTGCGATGCTATTGACCATTGAAACGACTTCGCGGTAGGTCAGGATGAGATCGTGATAGATAATCGCCGCGCGGTCGGGATTGCGGTACGCGGCGATGCGCAAGAGATGGTCATAAGGTACGTCAGGAAAGTCAACGGGTGGACGAAATAATTCAGGCGCTACCATTTTTCCAGACATATTTGGAATCCTTTCTTGCTCAACGGTGAGCGTTTCAGAAGAGTATGCCGAATTTGAGGCCAGCATGGATTTGCTATCCAGGATACCACGCTTCTTATGGATTTTAGCATACCTCAGATGGGAATTAAGGTCAAGTATCTGGAGTTAGCCCTGTATCATCGTTACACCCAAGTTGGTGCTACAATGGAATGAGAAATTGGAATAATCTGGAAAGGGCTTTTGTCTAAATATGACTAATACTGACTGGGCTGCTAGTGCACTGTGGCCGACATTTCAATCCCCGAATCATCTTGACGTGTTCGATATACGCGGTACGTCGCAAGATACGCAACTCAGTATTACGACAATGACGGGAGTCATCAACCGTCAACAGGCGCAGGTCTATCTTCTCAGTAGTGCTGACGCTGCTTTCTGGTTCCAAGAAGTTTTTGCTCAGATACCTCACGATGTTTCGCTTGCAACGGGTAATGCTGCTCTCGACGCAATGCTCAACAGGTATGGTAGTTCCATCCAGGGTATGATCATTTATGATCCTAACTCCATTGACAGTATCAATATTGCTACCATGCTGGCAGGCCAACGTGACGGCATAGTTGTTTCCCCAACACAAGCAGGTGCTCTTCAAGGACCTCCACATCAATTGCCTGTAATAGCAGACTTACGTATCTATCAATGGAAAAATCGTATACAAGCCTATGCCTGGGCTGAGCGTAACCTGCTTAAAAACGCCGCAACGAATCTTATTGCCGGATTGGATCCTAAGATTTCAGGCGCGTTAAGGTCGTTTCTGGTTGCTACTCGCACATTTATTTACTGGCTTGATGCGAGTAAATGTATTCCTGATATCTTCAATGGATGGATATCAGAATGCGGGCTGATGAAACGCATTTTCAGCGCTTTTCCAGCGGGGACGATACATCTTGGCTGGTTTGTTGACGAGCCTCAGGGTGTGAAATTGACTTCGAAGGCAGCCATGCCTGTGCTGGCCTCAGATTTCTTCGAAAATCTGGAGGTATGGACGAGTGTACAAAATGTGCAGAGTACAGATCAAACGAGAAATGTAGGGACGGGGCTTGCCCCGTCCTCTGCAACAGATTTGAATATTGTGGAAGATCAAGGCGAGGCAGAGGTCCCAGATCAAGCGAGAACTGTAGGGGCGGGGCTTACCCCCGCCCTTAGTGCTGGGGTACCGAAGGCGTACGTATCCTTTACGATCAGTGATGGCGATAATTTGCAATATGATCAACATCGTATGGCAGGACTATGGAGAGACCCTGTTCGCGGCTCGATGCCCATTGGTTGGACAATCTCACCTTCGCTGGTACAGACTGCTCCATCGCTGGCAGCATATTATATGGGTACAGCCTCTTCGAATGACGAACTGATAGTTGGTCCGAGTGGCGCGGGGTATATGTTCCCTTCAGATTGGCCTCAAGTACAATTACCCGCTTTTCTGAAACTTACAGGTGAGTTGATGCAAGCAATGAAGCTGAACGTCATCCAGGTGTTGGATTCTGAGTCAAGTCAGGCTTTTGTTAATCCAGGGTTGCAAACAGCGTATGTGGATGTATTAACTCCTTTTGGGCTAAAAGGGATACTGAGCGGCTCTGGACAGGCACAGTCGAGTTGGAAAAATGTATCAGGTGTGCCAGTATTACAGAATCTGGGACTTGCAGGCAGTGTTAGTAAGACGGTCAACCTGGTCAGAAATGCTTCTGCTCAATATTTGAATGTGTACGTTATGGCATGGACGATGACGCCTTCGGATCTTAAACAGGTAGTACAGCAACTTGGTAATGACTATGCGTTTGTGACGCCAGGGAGATTGCTAGCGATGATTACATAACGCTTTTCATTCCCCAGGAAATAACTTACAATAGAGCAAAGGGCTGCGTTATTTGCTTGAAAAAGCAAGGAGGGGCTTATCATGAACATCGCACAGGGATTGGCACATACAAAAAAGACTTCTGCAACCCGTCAGGCAGTTGTTTGTGGAGAGACACGCTATACCTGGGAAGAGTTTGACCTTCGCACCGATGCGCTAGCTCGCGGACTTGCATCGCTGGGTGTAGTTCGTGGCGATCGGGTGGCTGTGCTCATGCTCAACTGCCATCGCTACCTCGAACTGTACTATGCCTGCGCACGTATGGGAGCAGTGATTGTTCCTCTAAACATCCGCCTTGCACGACCAGAGATTATCTTCATTCTCAATGATAGCGAGTCGAAGGTGCTCGTCGTGGACAAAACGTTTGCTCCCTACGCCACTGGTCGGGATACGTTTCCTACTGTCGAGAGTATTGTCTATTGTGGTAATGAGACGCCCGAAGGCATGATCAATTATGATGATGTAGTAAGCAAAGGCTCACATATGCAAGAGAGCGTTGACCAGGAGATGGAAGACGATGATCTCGCCGGGCTATTTTATACGGGAGGCACGACAGGGCGTGCCAAAGGTGTAATGCTCTCGCATAAAAATGTGATGTCCAATGCATTTAACGCCCTTATTGCTATAGGTTTCACAAGTCAGGATCGGTGGCTTCACGCCGCACCTATGTTTCATCTTGCTGATCTTTGCGCGACCTTTGGGCTAAGTATGATTGGTGCGTGCCATGTCTTCATTCCCTTGTTTAATCCTGAGCAGGTGCTACAGGTTATTGAAAATGAAAAAGTAACTATCACAGTGCATGTGCCTACAATGGTAAACGCCCTGCTCAATTATCCCGACGTTGATAAGTACAATCTCTCCAGTCTGCGCCGTCTCATTTATGGAGCTTCGCCTATGCCCGTAGAATTGCTCAAGCAAGGTTTGCAAAAGTGGGGACGGATTTTCATGCAGGGCTATGGTATGACAGAAACGGCACCCTTGCTGACAATGCTAGATCCGGCAGATCACATTCTGGATGGCACACCCGAGCATGTTCGTCGACTATCTTCGTGCGGGAAAGAACTACTAGGAGTCGAGGTACGTGTCGTCAATGCAGAAGTCGAAGATGTGCATCCAGGTGAGATAGGAGAAATAATTGCGCGTGGGCCAAATGTCATGTTAGGTTACTGGCACATGCCGGAAGCGACTTCTGTAGCGATTGTCGAAGGCTGGATGCATACAGGCGACCTGGCAACTATCGATGAAGAGAATTACATCTACATCGTTGATCGTGCCAAAGATATGATTATCTCTGGGGGTGAAAATATTTACTCCGTTGAGGTCGAAAATGCTCTCTACACACATCCTGCGGTGCTGGAGGTTGCTGTGATCGGTATTCCTGATGAGACATGGGGTGAGGCCGTACACGCTGTAGTAGTCTGTAAACCCGGCATGCAAGTGACCAGCAATGAGTTAATTGAGCATGCGCGTGCGTTGATTGCTGGTTATAAAGTTCCTCGTAGTATCGAGTTTTCACAAGATGCTCTACCCAAAAGTGGCGCGGGCAAGATTCTCAAGCGAGATCTGCGCGACAAGTATTGGGAAGGCAAAAGTAGAAATGTGAATTAGTGAGTTGCCCGCAGAGTAATGGGGTTACTCAGAGTCCTCTTCTAGATGTGCTAAAGTGTTGGGTGGCCTGACATCCTGTAGTTCACTGTTCATTGGTTCAATGTATTTTTATTCCTCACGTTCAGTTCTCTTTGATTCCTGGTCAGTCCTGTTTGGCTTTCTCGAAGGTGGTGTCTCTGGCACAGTCCAGATCAACCAGATCCAATCTAAAGCCTCAACGGACTGACCACGCTCCTCCTCTACCGTGTAACGACAATCTTTCCAATGGCCTGTCAGTGCGATCCTGACGAAAAGATACGATGTACCATATAACTGACGATGGTTACAGATCGCTTTCCTTCAACACCTGAACGCAAGTCCTCCTTTCCATAGGACATATTGTCCCAGATGAGAGAGAACAGATTAGGAGATATAATCTCAGGCAAATTGGGACTGAGGTCCCATCACAAACCACCCTTCCTTCGGGTACACTATGAGCAGATCTGCAGGCCAGAGAAAGCGTTTAGTCCAGCAGGCGCAGAGGAGTGGTGCTGCGGCTATCACCTGCTCGAAGTGTCCAGCACCAGTAGTAGGTGCTGCTCCCGCATCGCCGAGTGCCTCAGTTCCAGTGGTGCCCGGCTGCTGCTTTGCAGGCCGAGCGCCTGCACGATGGTGGGCACTTCCATGGAGCTTTGCGTGCGTCTCTAGGTATTCAAGCAACCAGGCTCACTTTTTTTTGAAACGGCGGGGCAGTAATGTAAATTTTGGAATTAAATGGGCGGATTCTGAAGAATTTTGACGATTATGTGGGTGAGTTCGCAGGAAGCCAGGAATGGCCAGCAGAGCGGAAAGAGCTACCTTATGGCAATGCGCAAAAAAACGTTCCTACACCCTTTTGCTCGTTTTGCCGCCTACTTAATTATCAAGATTCTGCCTCTGGAATGAAATGATTTACATAATGCGATTTCACGCCAGGCAGATCTGGCAGAAGGGAAAAACGCATGTCAGCCATTATTCAGACCCATCAACTCACTAAAAGCTACGGCAGGAGCAGGGGCATTCTCGAGGTGACCTTCGACATTCAGGAAGGCGAGGTCTTCGGCTTTCTCGGCCCCAACGGCGCAGGCAAGACTACCACCATGCGCACGCTGATGGGCCTGCTGCACGCGAATAGCGGGAGCGCCACCATCGGCGGGCTGGATTGCTGGACACAGTCCACCGAGGTCAAGCAGCTGGTCGGCTACCTGCCGGGCGAGTTCACCTTCGATCCCGGCCTGCGCGGGGCGCAGATCATCGAGTACCTGGGCCACCTGCGCGGCGGCGTCGACCAGGCCTACGTCCGCAGCCTGGTCGAGCGCCTGGGCCTTGATCCCAGCAAACGCTTCCGTGAATATTCGCATGGCAACAAACAGAAGCTAGGGTTGGTGCAGGCCTTCATGCACAGGCCGCGCCTGCTCATCCTGGACGAACCAACCAGCGGTCTCGATCCGCTCAACCAGCAGGAGTTCTATCAAATGGTGGCCGAGATCAAGGCCTCGGGACGCACGGTCTTCCTCTCCTCGCACATCCTGCCCGAGGTGGAGCAGACCTGCGACCGCGTCGCCATCATCCGCGAAGGGCGGCTGGTCACCATCGATCAGGTCTCAGCGCTCAAAACGATCCGCCAGCGAGACGTGGAGATCAGCTTCGCAGGACCGGCCTCGGTGGACTGGTTCAAGCAAGCCGCCGACGTAACCAAAGTGGCACAAGGAGCGGATGAGTGCATCCTGCAACTCGTCGTCCAGGGCGACCTTGCGGAGATCATCCAGATCGCGGGCCAGCACGGCGCCACGAATATTGTGACCCACGAACCAACGCTGGAAGAAGTCTTCCTGCGCTTCTACGAGCCACTGCAGGAGTCTGCGGCGCTCGCCGGATAGGAGGTGCCTGATGTTTCGCAGCATCTTGAGCAAGTCGCTCCGAGATTACCGGGTCCCGATGCTGGCCTGGGGCCTTGGACTGCTGGTCTTCATGGCCGCCGAAGTAGCCATGGCCACACCGGCGGTGGTGACGGCTTATATCAGCTTAGTGAAAATCCTCAGCTTTTGGGGCGATCCCTACGCGATGAATACTGTCGAGGGGTATATCACCTTTCGCTACCTGGAAACCGTCTGGCCGATCTTACTCAGCATCTGGCCCATCCTGGCCGGCGCCCGCCTGGTGCGGGGGGAAGAGGAACGCGGCACCATGGATGTGCTACTCGCCACGTCACAGTCACGCACGCGCCTGCTGCTCTCGAAGGTGGGTGCGCTCGCGATCGCGCTGCTCGTGATCGCGGTGTTGTTCGCGGTGGGGGTTGTGGCCGGCGAAGCTGCACTTGGCGGCGGGCACGTCGATTTTATCAGGGCGCTCCTTGCAGGGCTGAACCTGGTCTTGCTGGCCTTCTTCTTTGGTATGGTGGCGCTGTTGTTCTCTCAATTGACGATCGGCCGCCGTGCGGCAGCGGGCTTGGCGGGTGGCCTGCTGATCCTGTTCATGCTCCTGAACATGGTCGGGCGGGAACTGAACGGCGCCTGGGTACAGTATCTCTCGGCAGTCTATTATTACAACCTGAACCGCCCGCTGATTGCCAGTTTTCCTAACCAGCCACTGGCGGTACTGGTCCCGCTGGGTCTCGCCGTGCTGTGCCTGGTGGGAAGTGTGCTCCTGTTCGCCAGGCGCGATATCGGACGCTCGGCAATAGAGTCACAGCGCGAGGCGGCACGCAGCAGACAGCAGGCGCTGCGTAGCCTGGGCCGGGCCGAGCGTGAAGTCTCCACGCGCACCGTCGGCTTGCACACACTCTCCGCTGATGGTTGGGGGGCCTTCTGGTGGCTACTCGGCATTGTGGCCTTTTGTGCCCTTTGGCAGTTCTTGACTCCCGGCTTACAGAAGTTCGTTCACCAGGTAGTGCAGCAGACCCCCTGGCTGGCCAGGTACCTGTTTGACACCCCCACCAACACGAATACCGCGCTGCTAGGTACCCTCGTCTTTGCCTTCGTGCCTGCGATAGTCGTGATCCTTGCGCTGACGCTCGCCTTGAAGTGGCCCTCGGACCTGGAAAACGGGCGGCTGGAACTGATTTTCAGCACCCCGCAGTCTCGGTCACGGGTTCTGCTGGAACGCTTCGGCGCGAATGCCCTGATGGTCCTGCTCGCTTCTGTCGTGACCTGGCTCACCCTTACCATTGGGGCGCAGCTCGCCAATCTTTCCATCAATCAGGGCAGACTACTCGCCGCCAGCTTCAACATGCTCCCTCCGGTGCTCGTTGCGATAGGTCTCGTCTATGCGGTTTCCGGACGCCTGCGCTATGGCGCCGTACTGGGCATCGCGACTGCCTATCTCGTCCTGTCCTACCTGCAAGAATCGCTCGAAGGGAATATCCAGTTTCCTGGGTGGGTGATGTCACTCTCTGTTTTCCACCTATACGGCGACCCGATCTTTCTTGGCATGAATTGGACCAACTTCCTGGGCATGACGGCTGTCGCTGTTGTACTGTTGGTGATTGGTCTTGCCCAGTTCCGTTCTGTCGATATAGAGCTGGGCTAAGCAAGCTTCAGGATTAGCACGAGCAATGAAGAGGAGTGAAAGCCATGATGACCATCACCAACAAAAACATTCTCATTTCGGGAGCAAGTATTGCAGGACCGACCCTGGCGTATTGGCTCAAGCGCTATGGCTTCAACCCGACCGTGATCGAGCGCGCGCCGCAACTGCGCGAAGGCGGATACCCGGTTGACGTGCGCTTTGAGGCCGTGCCGATTGCCCAACGCATGGGGATGTGGCCGCGTCTGCAAGAAGAGAAGACGAACTTTGAGGAGATCGCGTTTGTGGACGAACGCAATCGCTGCATCGGGCGAGTCAACGGGCAAGCCTTGCGCCAGACCTTCGACCTGGAGGTGGTGGAGATCATGCGGGGCGATCTCGCCAGGACGCTCTACGAGCTCACGAAGGATGAGGTGGAATACTGCTTCGGGGACTCCATCCAGACGCTCAAGCAGGACGAGGCAGGCGTCGAGGTGACCTTTGAGCGGGGCCACTCCCGCCGCTTCGACCTGGTGGTGGGGGCTGACGGGCTGCATTCGATCGTGCGCACCCTGGTGTTTGGAGACGAAGCGCAATGTGAGCGCTATTGCGGCTATCATTTCGGGGTCTTCACCACCGACAACTATCTGGGACTCGACGAGGCCTGTGCGCAGATGTATAGTGTCCCTGGAAAACGGGTCGTGCTACGCAGTACACGAGGCAACCAGGTGCTGGCGGCGTTTTTCCTCTTCAAGCAACCCACCAGGCTACGCTACGATTACTATGATCTGGCGCGGCACAAGCAACTGCTCGCTGAGGTGTTTGCGAACGAAGGCTGGGAAGTGCCTAGGCTCCTGGAGAAAATGCACACGGCCCCCGACTTGTACTTTGATGCCGTGAGCCAGATCCGCATGGAGCGGTGGTCGGACGGACGGGTGGTGCTGCTAGGAGATGCCTGCTATTGTCCAGCACTGCTCTCTGGGCAAGGGACGACGCTGGCCATGATGGGGGCCTATATCCTGGCCGGAGAACTGAACGTGGCGCTGGGCGATCACCAGCTCGCGTTTGCCCAGTATGAACAGGTTTTCAGACCCATCGTCAGCCGTGTGCAAAAACAGGCGGGAGCCAGTGCCAGGTTCCTGGTGCCCGCAACGCCTGTGGGCCTGTGGGTGCAAACGCACCTGGTCCCACGGTTGCTCCCGCCTGTGCTGGTGGCTGCTCGGGGCGGGAGGCGAGTGCTCCCCAGGTTCTCCTCACGGCCGAGCAGGTTAAAGGACTATGGGAATGGTTTCCCGTGAGATTCGATACAGCCCTCCTCATGAGCTGGCTTCTGAAGCTGATGTAGAACGTAACGTTGTACATTTTGGAGCATCGAGCTACATAGGGCGATCTCGTGGGCATGATCGCCCCATTCGAGGTACAATACATGTGCGCAAGATGTGGAGCGCGAACTCGCGCGAGCAAGAAACAGGAGGAGCATTCGTGAAGCAGGTATCGCTGCGTGCCGTCGATAGGCCTTCGCCACCCATAACAGACACCCGCTTGTCTGGGACGCGACTCATCATTGCCAGATCGGTGTGGATCGTGTTGATGCTCCTCTCCTGCGGGTTGTACCTCGCGGCGGTGCTGGTGTACTATGTGCAGCTCCACGGGTTCCAGGAAGGGGTGTATGCCCACCTCATCTCCACGCCTGCCGTGGTCAATGGCTACAACGCCTTTGAGTCCTCCTCCGCGCTGCTCACCGGCCCCTATGCCACGCTCAACTTCACGCTCGTCACGCTCGTCTTGCCGCCGTTCTGGATCGCGGTCAGCCTGGTGATCTTCTGGCGCCGGTCCGACGACTGGATGGCGCTCTTGGTCTCGTTGTTCCTGGTGATGCTGATCACCATTTTCTCGCCCGCCCTCTCGGCGCTCTCCACTGTGGTTGGCTTCAGCTCTCCCCTGGGGATCTGCATCACGCTGCTCCAACTGCTGGCCATGAGTTCGTTCGGCTTCTTCATCGCGCTCTTCCCCGATGGCCGCTTTGTCCCCGGTTGGATGCGGTGGCTGACCCTGGCCTACCTGCTGGGGCTGGTGTTTCTGTGCCTGCCGTCGACCTCGCCCTACTCTCTGGTGCGCTGGCCACCTGTTCTGCTCGCTTCGTTCTTGCTGGGCGTGGCCTTCGCCTGGGGCTTCGCCCAAATCTACCGCTACCGGCGCGTCTCCACGACCATCCAGCGGCAGCAGACCAAGTGGATCGTGTTCGGCATGCTGGTGGCTACGCTCTGGGATGTCTCTAATGTGCTGCTCCCGCTCGTCCTTCCTGGCTCTGCTCACCCTGTTTTCATCGCACTCTCCGAAGTGACCTTCCCCCTCGCCTTTCTCGTTCTCCCCGGCACGATTGGCTTTGCGGTGCTGCGTTACCGGTTGTGGGACATCGATCTCATCCTCAATCGCACGCTCGTCTACGGACTGCTCACCCTGAGCGTGCTCGGCCTCTATCTCCTGGTCGTCGTCGGCCTGGGCACATTGTTCTCGGCGCTGGGGAATCTGTTTCTCTCCCTGCTCGCCACCGGCCTGGTCGCCGTGCTGTTTCAACCACTGCGCCTGTGGCTGCAACGGGCCGTCAATCGCCTGATGTTTGGGGAGCGCGACGAGCCCTACCGCGTGCTCTCGCGCCTGGGCAGCCACCTGGAAGCCACGCTGGCCACCGAGGCGCTCCTGCCCACCATTGTGCAGACGGTTGCCCAGGCGCTGAGACTCCCCTATGTCGCCATCACCTACAAGCAACAGGGAGAAGACATGCTTGCCGCCTCCACCGGCGAGGCCCGCGACCGGGAGGCACTTGTGCGCGTGCCGCTCGTGGTTCAGACCGAGCAAGTGGGCGACCTTGTGCTTGGAGCACGGGCACCTGGCGAGTCCTTGACGCCTGCCGATCTTCGACTCTTGCATGACCTGGCCCCACAGATTGCGATCGCCGTGCAGACCGTGCGGCTCACGGCTGAGCTGAGGCACTTGACCCGTGACCTCCAGCAGTCGCGGACCCGCTTGATCACCGCACGGGAAGAGGAGCGCCGCCGCCTGCGCCGCGACCTGCACGATGGCCTGGGGCCTCAATTGTCGAGTCAGCCTTTGCTCATGACGAGTGCGCTGATGCTGCTTCGACAGGACCCCGATGAAGCCGAGGCGATTCTCAACAGTGCGATCACCCAGTCACAAGAGGCGATCAGCGATATTCGCCGCCTGGTCTACGCGCTGCGCCCGCCCGCCCTCGATGATCTTGGCCTGATCGCGGCCATCGGGGAGCTCTTCACGCAGTATCGGGCAAGCGGCATCATCTTCTCCATTGAGATCCCAGAGCCACTTCCTCCACTACCAGCCGCGGTCGAGGTGGCCTGCTATCGCATCGTGCAAGAAGCGTTGACCAACGTTGTGCGTCATGCCCATGCCCATACCTGCGTCGTTCGCCTAGTGTGCCGAGAGCAGGTGACCATGGAAATCATTGACGATGGGCAGGGCTTGCCTCCCGCCTATCGTTACGGTGTGGGGCTCGCCTCCATGCGCGAACGTGCCGAGGAACTCGGAGGAAGGTGGCTGATCGAACCCGTACCGGCTGGGGGTACCTGTATTCGAGCACAGATCCCGTACCGGTGAGTGCGGGAGCGTTTGGCATCGAGGCGAAAGGAGAGAGACATATGGTTCGTGTGTTGATTGCCGATGATCATCCCGTCTTCCGCTTTGGGTTACGCACCCTGTTGAAAGCGGACCCGGCGATGGAGGTCGTGGGAGAAGCGGTGAATGGGGAGGAGGCGATCGCCCAGGCCGCTTTACTGCACCCGGATGTGATCCTCATGGATCTCAACATGCCAGGGATGAATGGCATTGAGGCGATCCAGCGCATCCAGGCCGATCATCCCCAGGTGCATATCCTGGCGCTGACGATGTTTGATGATGACGATTCGGTCTTTGCTGCCATGCGTGCCGGGGCATGTGGCTACCTCCTTAAGGGTGCTGAGGGCAGGGAGACGTTGCAGGCCATCCACGTGGTCAGCACCGGAGAGGCCATTTTTAGTCCGGCCATCGCCCAGCGCCTGATGCAGTACTTTGGGGCCTCGCGTTCCCCCAGTTCTTCCCAGCCCTTCCCTGATCTGACGGAGCGCGAACGAGAGGTGCTGGCCCTCATTGCCCACGGCTACACGAATCAAGCGATTGCGGAGCAGCTGGTCATCAGCCCCAAAACGGTGCGCAATCACATCTCCTCGATCTTCAGCAAGCTGCAAGTGACCAATCGTCTGGAGGCCATCCTGCGCGCAAAAGATGCGGGTATGAGCTAGCAAGCAAGGAAAGCCTGTTTCAGTGCATCTCCTTGTTGCTAGTTATATGGTACATCGTATCTTTTCGTCAGAATCACACCGATAGGCCGAAAGACAAAGCTCGAAGGCACACACGTATACTCGGCATAACTGCCGTTTCTCGTGCGACCCATCCCGTCCATAATGGCCGCCACGGTCTGACCTCGTACCAGGCTCCCACTCGGATCGTACTCCACCTGTCCCACGCATTCGATGCCACTGACGGGTGCAGCCTCAAACCAGGTGCCCGCACGCATCTGAGTTTCCGCACGATTGATGCCAAAGGCTTTAACTTTGATCAAGACTTCGCCTTCCTGTGGAGCGGGTGTCGGGATGTCTCTAAGTACAAGTTGTTCTGGACCACCGAACTGGTTGATGGCGATTGCTTGCATTGAAAGCTCCTTCTGTTGTGTGTTGTCGTTTTCTCTACTGGTTTTTTCTCACGCTGGGGTTATCTCTGCCCACCGATCAATCGGTACTTTCTCCATGTGCGAAACTTCCCCAGGTTTCGTTTGACGAAGCGAAACCTGTAAGCTGCGTGAGGCGCTCAAGGAAGTAATCGCGCCACTCTTGGGGCAACGCTTCCGCCGCCACAACGCGTCGCAACAGGTCCAGGTTGTACTTATCCTCTCGATAAAGGCGCGTAATATCAGCCACCTTCAGCTGGTCTTCGTCACGATGCAGCAGCCTGATCGGGTCTCCGGCAGCCACCTCGCCCTCCTTGAGTACCGCGAAGTAGAAACCCGTCAGCCCGCTCTGCAGAAAGCGCTTGAGGATGTCATCGCGTCCAAACTTGAGGCCAAGCTTGTAGCACGGCAGCCGGGGCTGTGTCACTACCAGGTCGGCTCCACCCACCTGAAAGCGATCGCCAATATGCACGCTTTCGTCCAGCAGGCCCTTGATTGTCAGGTTCTCGCCGAACATGCCCCACGGCAGTTCCATCTCAGGAAGTTGCTCTCGCCAGAACGCATAGTATTCGGCTGGATAGGCATAAACGGCCTTCTCAGGCCCGCCATGGACGGTCAGATCAGCCTGGCGATCGCCTTCCAGGTTGAGCCTCCTGATGCAGACGCGTCCTGCCACCGGCTCTTTGAAGATGCCGGTCACGACCGTTCGGCCTTTCCAGACGACTGCCCTCGGTAGCCCGACGTTGACCGACACCACTTGCAGCTCAGATGATGGGTACATACGCTTGCTCCTTCCTCATACCCCAGTCTTTGCTTCACCCCATGTTCCGAGGTGCAGTGCGACGCTGGGAGGCGAGGGGTGTCGGCAAAGACCCAGCGCCTCTCTTCCCAACGTGTCCTGTTTAATAATATACAAGCCTATTTTGATTTAGACTTGTATATAGAAGATATCATAGAAAAATATACTTGTCAATAGCCTGTTAGCATTGTATAATTTAAAGAAGGACATCTCTCATGTGCAAAGGAGGACGCTATGGCGATGGAAGCGAGCAGAGCTTCTGATCAGAGAACCACAGGACACAACAGGCAGGAAGCGACCAAACCTGCGATGGACTACCTGTTTTTGAGCGGAGTCTTAGCGCTGGATTTCGTCAATACGGAAGTGGTCGTGAGGGGGAAAAGATATGACTTGTTTGCTACTCCCGAGGACGTGGCAGACTGGTGGCAGCAAGCCCTCACGCACCATCCTGAAGAGGGGAAGGTCGAGGCAGAAACGCCAGCCATCGTCTGGAGCGCCCAACTGCTGGAGAGGATCAAATGGGTTCGGGCAGCGATCAGGACATTGTGTACGAATCTGGTAGAGCGGCAGCTCCTTGATGGGGAGGCGCTTACGACGCTCAACACCATCCTTGCTATGGGCTATCCCGCGCTGGCAGCTGCCTCAGGGCAGGAGATGATCGAGGTCTATCGTACCTGCCCGGACGACCAGGCGGCAGTTCTCCTACCTATTGCGCTCTCAGCACTTCATGTGTTCACCCAGGCAGAGAAACATCGACTGCACACATGTAAAAATGAGCGCTGTATCTTGTTCTTCTATGACACGACCAAAAGTGCCACGCGTCAGTGGTGCAGCCTCGCGTGTATGAATCGCGCACGCTCTTTACAACATTATCGACATGTCAAGGAAGAAAAGTGCCCGAAAACCCCGCCATATACTGTCCAAACTAACATCTAAGATCCTTGCAAAAAGAAGTTTCGCTGCTTTGCCGCTCGCTGATCAGCCGGGCACATTCATCCAGGCTGAGACACTGGCACCGGAGCAGGCAAAGCGCTTCATCCTCTGCGCCCTGGCAATCAGGGCATCCACCTCGGCAAGCTTATGCTTTGCCAGCGCTTGCCAGCGTGCCGAAGCCGGGAGACCCGCCTCAAAATCATAGAACAAGCGCTTGATCTCCGCTATGGTAATGCCAGCCTCCTGCGCCAGCTGGATAACAGCCAGTCTTTGTAACACGCTCGTGTCATATCGCCTGCGACCGCTGGCACGACGAGGCGTCGGCAGCACGCCGCTGCTTTCCTAGTAACGGATTGCCAAGGGCCGAATTCCTGTGCGGCGCGCCACCTGGCTGATCGTAAGTTCTTCCATTTTTTCGCGCTACCCCTCTTGACTTAAAGTAAGCTTTAACAATTACACTTGACTATAGCAAACGCAGGGAGTGTTTGCAAGAGTTGGTATGAATCGATCAACAAGAAAGGATCGTCAATTATGATTGAACAAGAACGCGCAGCCGGTGAGACGCCAATCGCATGCACGTTATCCGGGTCTGATCTCGCCAGGCGAGGAGAAGAAGTCAGCGACCTCTTCAAGGCAGTTGAGCAGGTGAGTGAGTTGGCCGACGGATACGCATTTCGTTTTCCTGGCAGCGATGGAGTGGCCACTAGGCTGCTGGAATTTACACTGATTGAGCGAAGCTGTTGCCCATTTTTCACCTTTGAACTGGGTTTCGAGCCAGATCAAGGTCCGATCTGGCTTCGACTCCGAGGCGGAGAAGGCGTCAAGGAATTTGTCGCGAGCGCCTGGAGTCAAGTATTGGCAGCCCACGCTTGAAGACGATGAGTATGCCACTCTTCTTCATCCGATAGTGGCATACTCTCTTGAAGGAGCTCTGATTGTTTCGTGATAGGCTTCGCGCGTACCAAAGTACTGGCACGCGCTCAGGATAAGGTTACACGAAGGAGTTTTCTCTCACGCCGAAGCCTCTCCGGCCTGGGTAGTTGCCACCGCTTCCACCGGCTTGGTGATTTCGAGGTCAATGGTTAAGGTGATCTCGTCACTGGCGGCCAGGCCACCTCCCACCAACACCATATTCCACTTCATGCCCCAATCTTTGCGGTTTACCTTGCCTCGCAGACTGAACCCGGCGCTGTAGGTGTTCCAGGGGGTTTGACTCACTCCACTGTATTCCGCATCCAACACCACGTCTCGTGTGATGTTGCGAATGGTCAGGTCACCAACGAGTTGCCCATGGTGTGCATCCTGCATGATCACGTGCTTGCTCTTAAAGGTGATGTATGGATGGCGCTCCACGTCGAAGAAATCTGCCGAGCGAAAGTGTTCATCCCGCTGGGCATTCCGGGTAGTCACACTGGCCGCTTCGATCCGGATGTCTGCCTGCGAGCGGGTGAGGTCCTCTTCATCGAATTCCACGGTGCCGCTAAACTGCTCAAATTCGCCCCGGACCGTCGCCACCATCAGATGCCGACCGGTAAAACCAATGTACGTATGTCCAGGATCGAGTTGCCAACTCATGCTCTGTCTCCTTTCGACTACTTGTCGTCACAAGGTCTTTGCTTGCTGTAAGAAAATGTGAGTTTCTTGCACATGTCATTGCTTTGCGTATCATTGTATACGCAACTACTTATGTAGTATAGCAGCATTTTGTTGTATTGTCAATGGTTGCAGAAACAACTTTTCTCTGCTACAATAAGAACTATGAGTGAGGAACATCTTTCAGATCAACATCTTGCGGCCTGGCGCACCTTTCTCAAAGCGCATGCCACCCTCATCGACCGCATTGACCACGATCTGGTCGCAGCAAAGCTGCCGCCACTTTCAACCTATGATGTGCTCATTGAACTGTATGAGGCACCTGAGCAGCGGTTACGCATGTATGAGCTGGCAGAGCGTGTGGTCTTGAGCCGAAGTGGGTTAACGCGCCTGGTTGATCGACTCGAAGCAGAAGGGTTGTTGATACGAGACCGCTCTGGGACGGATCGTCGGGGGGCCTATGCCGTGATCACCGAGCAGGGCATTGCAGCTCTGCGGCGAACGTGGCCGATTTATGCCAGAGGCATTACTGAGTACTTTGCTAAGTGGTTGACGCTCGAGGAAGCACAGCTCCTGGAAGCAGCGCTCGGGCGTAGCTTGCAGGCTGCTTCTAAGAAGGCTTAGCAGGTAGTATTGGGAATTAACAAGATGTTTAATTAGCGGTGATACAACCGACACAAACGCCACAAGTGCAACAACTGCGACAAGTGCGACAACCGATACAAACCTCATATAAAGTTCACGAACAAGGAGACATACTCGATGCCCGAAGCAACGCCAGAATTCAAACAGCAACTACGTATAGCTTTTGATTCAATAGAGGAAGGGCAGATTTTCACATTTCAGCGCACTTTTACAGAGGGGGATGTTGCGCTCTTTTGCGGGGTGACAGGGGATTAGCATCCTGCCAGCTTAACAGATGTGAAATGTCAATTGGTGCAGGAGCACTAGCATTGCTGGAAAGCATTCTCACCCGCTACAAGACAAGGCAATTACAATTCACTGCATAGAATACCACAAAAGGGTGCAGGGACTCTTCCTTGCGCTCTTTTATTATACTCATGAAGAAACGTATCATCGAAATTCAGCGTTATACACAGCCTAATTGTACGTTAGGGATAAGTAGATATGCACTTTCCATTTCTTATGAACTGTTCACATATTAACTGGTAGCAAGATATATTACACCTAACCAGGCGCACTATTTACGTGGTAGTGATTATGGAGAAATTCGATGCCAAGCTCTTCTGGAAATATTACACCCCTTCAAACCCCTACAAACCCGCCAAAACTGATCGTTTCCCACTTTGTGGCACGTCAAAAGCTCGAAGCCCATATTGAGAAAGGACGAGAGCTAGTACGGCGTTTAATCTCATCTGAAGAAGAAATGGATATCGCCCTTGCAGAAGGAGATAAATGGAGAGACTATGCAATTCGGTTACTGGCTACACTTTTCGATACTCCCTCTCTTTCTGACGAATACAGTGATAAAACGCGGCGAATTTCTTTTCCACTTTACGGTCGCCCCTCATATATCGAAGAACGAGACGATTTTAAGAAACGTGTGAACAATCGGGTTAAGGAATTAGAGTCTATCCTAGAAAGCCTTGACCTTATACAAGAGAGTCCGGTAGTTAATCAGCGCACCTCTACTAATACTGCCGACCGAGAGAAAACCCCACAGACCGAGGCACTTGAAAAAATAGAGCTGATAGCCAACCGTTTTCACATTGTTGCAAGGCAATTACGGCACAGACATAACGATCGACCAACACTCATTCTCGAGAATGAATATGATGTACAGGATTTGTTTCATGCCTTGCTTCGATTGTTTTTTGATGATATTCGAGATGAAGAATGGACTCCAAGTTATGCAGGAGGCGCTTCCCGCATTGATTTTTTACTGAAGGCGGAACAGGTTGTTATTGAACTTAAAATGACGAGATCGGGACTGAAAGCAAAAGAAGTCAGCGACCAACTTATCATTGATACAGACCGTTACCGTGCGCATCCAGATTGTAAAATGCTGGTTGCATTTGTCTACGACCCCCAAGAGTACCTTAATAACCCCAGAGGAATAGAACATGATTTAACTAAAACTACCAACAATGTTCCCGTCAAGGTTATTATCAATCCTCGCTAGATGTAATACCGTCAGCGATCTGAGTATACTTGCGTGACTTCATGGGGTGGACAAAACAAAAATGTAGTTGCAAGCAGGCGGTGAAGTGATATAATAAACCCAAGAATAATAATAACTATGAAAGCAATTCATCTTGGTCATGTCTTTGAGAAGTATAAGGGGATGTGGGTAACGCTCACGGAGACCTTAGACACGGTTATCAGTTCAGATACAAATCCCAAGATCGCATTAGAAAAAGCACTGAAGAAAGGTTACAAAAAGCCGACCCTGTTCAAAGTACCGACAGAGAATAACGCCTATATCGGTGCAGCAGGCTCTTATGTCACCCGCTAAACACACATTTTCTTACCGATTATGCAGTTTCAAAAAATAATCCGGATATAGGAATATCCCCCGGGGGCCGATGAATCGGCGATGTGCGCGATACATCGGCACCTACGGATGTCCAGACTATTTTGTTAAACTCGATTATCGACGATACCAAATTTATCCGTCCCTAAATTCCTGTGAGTATTCGCAGCAGGAATGCTTCAATCCCCTCTCTTCTTGCACTGGTTGACTCAGGAGCAGATTTTTGCATGTTTGATGGTGCTCTATCCTCCGCCCTTGATCTTGACTTGTCCCCGCTCCAACAGATTAAATTATCAGGCATCAATGGCAGTGCTGTCGGATATGTTGCCCATCTGGAAATAGGCGTTCATGACCATTTTATTCCTGTCCCCGTGATATTCTCATTTGATTTTTCACCAGTTGGGTTTGGCGGCATTATCGGGCAGGTTGGCTTTTTCGATGCATTCAAAATTCAGTTTGACCGATTTAGTAAAGTATTCCATCTGACATAGCACCAATCGTTTAAAATTCCTCTTGACCCGCTAGCAAGCAACCAGTAAAATGTAGGTATCTATACAAAAGCCGTAGAAAACTATGGAGAGGATTTTTGTTGTTCAGAAGAAGTAGTTTATGTTTCCAAAATAGGCTAACCATATGTCTCTTCTAGTCACTCATATGTGCCTGAAATGAGCATAGGTCTATGCTTACTTTTTAATACCATTCTGCTTACTTGCTATGAAACAGAAAGGTAAATCATTTGAAGCTGTCATAATCGGCCACCAGATCAGATATTTACGCAGGGTAAAAGATATGTCCCAAACTACACTAGCGCAAAAGGCTGGCGTATCCATTGGCTGGATTGGCAGAATTGAGAGGGGCTTGTACCTGCCAAACTTAAAACTGCTTTTCAAGATCGCCAAAGCCTTGCAGGTGAAAGTAAAAGACCTGTTTCCTGGGGAATTATAAACAGCCTCGATTACTTTACCCTATGACATGAATTGTGCAAAATCAAGATCAGACAATTTTGCAATCATGGAGTAACGTATCAGCGAAACTCAGCGTTATTCAGTTTGTGCCTGTACGTTAAATAGATGTGACCAGATTTTCAGGCTCAGAAGCTTGGAAATCATTTTTTATCGCATGGACAATAAAAATGTACGACGGAACCTTCATACTAAAGGTAGCTTCAGGTGACAGATGCTCTCATAAGAATACTAGACAAATTAATGGATTTAGCGAAAGAGCAGGTATGGGCAGCCTCGACATGTATAACTTCAGGTATCTTATTGTTTTTCTATCAACATCAACATATAGATGAGTTGGTAGATTTTAACATTGTATGGAGTTCGAATATAACGGAGAAAGAAAATTATAGGGCTTTAGAAGTCGTCAAATTTCGCTACACCATAAAACCATGGGCATCAAAATATTTACAGAAACATCCAGAGCTATTGAAAACATCATGAAGACATCTAGCTTTCGACCGAGAGAAAGAGGTAGTTGCAGACTGAGTGGTAATAGTTGAGAGTCCTGATATTCTTGCTGAGAGTAAACAGAAGGGGTTGGTAGTATGAAGACAAAAGTGAGTAAAAGTGTTAAATATGGATTTGTACTAACCGAACAAGAACTGCGGAGAATTTATGATATTGCTTATCATCAAATGGAACAAGCAGTTGGAAACAACAATGTTACAACCATGTTTAACCTGAAATATAAAAACGATTTTGAGGCAGAAAGAAAAGCTCTTGATGAGGTTATTGCAGAAAGCAATGGAGGTGTATGGGAACTTCAATCTTTGAGTATGGAAATGGATTATGTTGGTGAACACCTTAGCTGGCAGGAAGCAAAGATTTTAGATACTAAAGATACGAAAGACAAAAACGCTAAATTAAAGATCAAATTTACCCGTAGTGACAGTATACATCCAAATCTTACCAATAATCCTATTAAATATGAAATTGAGGGCGACAGAGATTGGGTTTACTTAACTAGCTCTCAGCTTGACGACAGATTTGCGAAAATGAAGCATTTTACAATCCGTTCATTCATTGTGAGTATTTTTCCACATATGATAGGATTTATACCAATTATGGTTGGCTTATTATTGTGTATAATAACTCCTATTTTGATATTATTCACTCCCCTTAATCCTTCATCTAATTATTATACGTCTCCATTTATTAAGGTAGCAGCGATACCTGCAGGCGTTTTAATAGCTTCTGTTGTTTTTCTGGTATTGTTATTGACTGGATTTTTTGCGATAATTTACTTTTTCCCACCCTACAACTTCTGTTGGGGAGATTATTTAACGACTTTTCAAAAAAAACAATCTACGGGAAAGTATATCTTAACGGTTGTAATATTTGGCCTTGTCCTGAGTGTTGCGGGAAGTATCATCGCTACTCTCATAACAAAATAAAATCTGCGTCGTTTTTCATCAATTGTACGATGTAAATAAAATGAATGCTATTTTGAAAAATATTTTCTACACAATTAATATATTAGACATTAAACTACGATATCACAAAGGTAATATTTTTATGTAAGTCGAGTAAGGATGAAATGATTACCTATTCCTTCCTATTCATCTTTTATAGTATAATGTCAACCAATATAACTCACTGCGCATTTTCTAGGAAAGAGTTAGTAGTCTGTTTTCTTCTGAAAGGTTTGGACATTAGCTAAGGAAGGCGGTATCCACATGCTGTATACCTTTGCACTTAAGGTTTGGAATATATCCAAGTGGATTTGTTTAGTGTTCCTTATTCCCACAGCCGTTGACTTGTTGAAAAGTGTTGTTGCAGCAAAAAAGCCTGAAGATATTTTTCCTAATAGCTTCCTTTTCGGATCCAACTATCGAACACTGACACTTAGCATACTAAGTGTGCTCGTTGCTATTGCACTTTTGGCTAGAATCATTGTATTAATAGGGAATCATTTACATGGAAGCAAACCGCTACAGAAGTACTTACGCCTTGTATTTGAGGCTAACCAAAGCCTCAACCCAAAAGGTTTCGCGCAGCAATCGCAAGCATTAATCTCCGTAAATGTCCCGCTCGATAACATTTTCATCAATTTGCATTCTGTTCCTGACCGACCAGTCTATGATGTACCAAGTGAACAGCAAAAATTGCTTGAAGAGCTTAGGCGACATTCTGACCTGACACCTGAAGAACTTGAAGAACGTATTCAAAAATTACGAGTTGTCTGGCATTCGCAACTAGGACAAGAGTTATCAGAGACTAGGCAGATGCAGAATGTTAGTATCAAACAAGTGCTACAGCAACTCAAGGCAAATAACCAAGTGGCGATCATCTTAGGAGCACCTGGCTCCGGAAAAACCACTGCTATACGCTGGCTTGCGTTCCAAATGGCCCAGGCTTCTTTCTCGCCAAAATATCGACTTCCTAAAGAATTATCTCCTAGACAAATTCCCGTCATGTTGAGGATTAGCGACTATGCAAAGCTTCTCAGCATTGATGACCTCTCTTTTGAACAGTTCTTCAAAGATCAGCTAGCCAAAGTTCATCCTGACTTACCCTCTAGAGGTTTAGAAGAGCTAGAGAAAGGCCACTGTCTGCTATTACTCGATGGCTTGGACGAAGTAGCTAGTGATAACCTTCGTAGACGAATCGCTGAGATTATTTCCACATTCATTTCCAAATATTCAGTAGAGAAACCCGAATCCAAATACTACAATCGTTTCATTGTCACCTCGCGTATTGTAGGCTATGAGCCAGGTAGCTTTGCCGAACATGCACATTACACACTCCTCGATCTCGAAGACGAGCAGATTGAACAATTTCTGACAAACTGGTGTCCTGCTGTTGAAATCTATCAAACCATGGCCGCGCAAGGGATGAAGAAACTTACATCGCAACAGGTGACCCAGGCTAACAAATCTGGCGCCGAACAACGAGATCGTTTATTAGATACTCTCAGAAACAGTCCAAGTATCAAGCGCCTAGCCGTTAATCCATTGATGCTCACAATCCTAGCATTGATTCAGCGTAGTGGAAGAACTTTGCCCCACCGTCGTATTGAACTTTATCAGATCGTCACGCGCACTCTGCTTGACAACTGGAATCAGGAGACAGGAAGAAAATTCTTTTCAGTAGATGAGATACCATTAGCAGACCAACTTCTCGTTGATTTGGCCTATCGTCTTCATAGTAGCGATCCAGTCCTTGTCGAGCAAGATGTACAAGAGATACTGCATCGAGCAATGACCGAATTTTATGGACATTCTCCTAAAGAGAGTGATATCGAACAGTTTATTGAAACACTACGTAGTAGCAGCGGATTATTCGTTGAAAGCGGGCAGGGTCTTTTCAGTTTCATGCATCGCACCTTTCAAGAGTATTTCGTGGCTTTATACCTGCTCCGTAAGCCACTAGTAGACCTCAAGCAGTTTGTTGTAGAGCACTATACTTTGCCAATTTGGCGTGAACCACTACTGCTCGCTATTTCCCAAAAAAGTGGTCAGAGTAGTCGCAACGAGCGACAAGAAGCTAGTGTGTTAATTCAGGCTATTGCAGATACGTCTGATACCTATGATCTCATTCTACATCGCAACCTCCTATTTGCTGCAAATAGTATAGTGGATTGTAGTGCATGGTTAATTGATAGAGCACTACAACATCATATTGCTAATTGCCTCTTCGATCTCTATGGTGATTCACTTGGTTCTGGACGCTATACACAACTCCAACAAGATATTGAGACGGTTGCTTTGCTCTGGCTGCGTGGGCAGCCTCAGAGAAGTAGTCAGCAAAGCACGTGGCCACCGTTACTAGAGGCATGGCGGACAGCTATGTGTGATGCGAATCAACCTTTACGTCAGAAAGGCGCGGTGCGTTTGCTAGCCACTATCGCTGCCGACCTTCACAGTTGCCCACCACCTGTATTGATTGCTCTGATTCCTCCGCTACTACAACTAGTTTGCCTGCAAGACTTGCCTTGTTCAGCAGAAATTAAGGAGCACTTCCCAAAACCAATTGCATATCCGTCTTCGCCAGAAGTTGAAGATAATGCCTTTATCGCTCTACGTCTTCTTGATGAGAAGGGTCCTGTAGGTTGGCTACATACTGCTTGGCTGAGATGGGATATTGAACAACCAGAATTATTGAAACGTCTGACACAACATGCGCTTGAACTTGGTCGCCTCATGACACCTGTTACTCTTCCCTCTCATAATGCAATCGGTCATTCGGTTTTTAGCAAAATCGAAGATCCAATTTGGAAGACCCTACTTAAAATTGCCGAGAAATGGAAACGGGATGGTCAACGTGATTCACATAAGCTACAAATGCAACTACTGCATACCATAAACATGGTACGTTATCCTCATAGCTACCTCCTTTGGCAGTTACTCAGGAGCGAAGAGACAGAATTGTCACTTGCATGGTATGAAGCTTGGGATAAATTTCTCCAAAAAGAGATGATGTTGGGACGTAGTGCCACCTTTCATTCATGTTTAAGTCTTAGACTCCTGCTAAGTGAAAAAAAAGTGGAGAAACGTCAGGAAATTGCCAACGAATTAATGGAAGCACTTTTAACGTCCAGTGGACGACAGCTACAGTCTTTAATTGCTATAACAAATATTCTATACTTTCCACGTATTGCAACATTTCAACCGAGTATCCTTATAAACATTCGGGATCCTCAGCTTCAACGGAGCTTACCTTACCCCCAATTTGTCACGTATGGATCACGTTTTTATCACACCTTTTCTGATCCACGATGGCCATTAGAAATTTATGATTTGTTCCGTTCAACGATAGCAAGACGAATATTAGAATTTTATGACATTATAGATTTAATGGAAATAAATGATTTACTTAAATTGCATTTTCTAAATCAACGAAATGGTAAAAGCTCACTAATCAAACATAGAATCAAATACTTTTTCTCATATTTTGAATTCAGTGATATTATGGATGGATATATTTATGATGATCTTTTCGTTGGCTTTGATAGATTAAAAATTGATTTTAGGTATATAAATAACATAGCAAATCTTTTAAACAAAGATAAAATTATATCCATTTTATGCGAAATAATATCACAAAGATTTAGTCAAAATATTTCTTATGTATTGCTAGCTTTAGCAACTATAATCAGTACTTATGATACCATTTCATCATCATTAATAGAGCAAATCACGGATTGCCTTCAATCGTTTGAAAAATTAGCACTGCCTATTGGCAAGAAGCACCATTTTGTTATTGAGTATATAATACAACAAACCAATTAGTCTTCTACCTCTTCTTTAGCACCTTCAATAGAAGAAAAGGAAGTGTCCGAGGCCGAGCGAGTAGCTTCCTTGCATAAACTTAAGAATAGTCAAAAGATTACAAAGCTGCAAATTGATGAATTAATAGTTGCGCTAGATGATAAAAGATATATTTCTTATGATGAGCGGGAAGAACTAGCGAAACAAAGTATTAAGTTCAAGAATTCATATATAAATAACATTACCGTGGAGTTACTTATGGAAGAAAGTAATTTTGAATTGGATTCTCTGAATTTTCTTGTGCAAATCCTAACAGATAATAATCCGATGGTATGCGAAATAGCGGCGCTGCTGTTGCAACGCAATAAAACATTTCCTCAAAGCTTACGAAATGAAGCGATTCAAAGGATTATGATGTTACTTAAGGAAAATGTGACAACCCATCGTTCATTGCATCAATTAGATAATTCGAGGTTCTGGCGTTTGGACGATGTGTTATTTGAAACACTCCAAGCACTGATTTCGCAGCAAGAGTACATCAAATAGCTGTAGGTTCGGTGAAAGGGGAGAATATTCGAGAAGGAATGGGAAAACTCCACGTGGGATAATATAATCATGTGCCCAGCATTCCTCAATACGCTACTTAACGTAATGTATGGTTGTACGATTATCTCTTTACCAAGAAACCTAGTCACGAAAGAAATCCCTCTTATCACCAGCAAATGACAGATATCAATTATCTTTGAAGCCCAACAATTTTTAGGCCTCGATCTAAATGATTAAATTTCTTTCGTGACTAAACTCGTGTCAAAGAAGAAGTATCATCTTTCAAATATATCTCAATTTCCTCTCGGAGATGTGGCTGGGAAACCTCCTACAGTCGTTTTTATCCCACATTCCGCAGTTTCAGCCAGATGGAATATAGATTTTTTCATAGAGCGGACCCAAGAGAGCTAAGATCAGTCGATGGACCGAGTCCAGACGCAGCACGATGGTGAGTGAGGTGGTGGCAGTCTGCACATGCAGCAACTCAATGCCCTCAAAACATTGAAAGACCCACCGCATGGTTGGGCGTGCGGTCGGCTTGCCGACTTGATCGGGAATGGTTTGCTCGGTCTGGGCCAACCGTGCCCGCAAGCGGTAGACGAGCAGGCAGAGAACCATGATGAAACTGAGGGCCATGATGCGCTCGGGTTTCTTGACAAAGACGGAGGAGGCCAGAAAGAGCGGATCTTTGAGAAAGCGAAAGCCGCGCTCAGCCCCGCCTTGCCCTTTGTAGGTGGCAATCAGTTGCTGGTCAGCAAGAACGGTTGGCTCCAGGACATTGGTGCCAACGATCCAGCATGCCCTCCGAAAGGCTTCCTGCGCGACCCGTTCCTGGTTAACGCTCACGGTTGCCACAATCTGCCACTGGTGGCTGATGGGAGGAGCGTCTTTGCGTGGCCGACCCTTGGCCGCATACTGTCGATGAGCGATCAGGTCAGTGTGGACATCGAGCCAAGCAGGCTTCTCTTTCAGTTCCCGCTGGGCAGCGGTGCGGGCATCAGCTTCGCAGGCAAAGCGCTGATTCGAGAGATGCCAGCATTTCTGTTCCCAGCTCGTTTGCGCTTTGCCCACCTGTCGCTGCATGGTCTGCTGAGCACGCTGGAGTGACTGCTGGGTGTACACGACAACCCAGCGTTCTCGGCCCTGGACCAGTTCCAGTTCCCGGCTGAACCAGTGGACAATGCCATCGGCCGACTGCTGCCAGCGCTCGCTGCCTTGCTGTACGAGCGTTTTGGCTTCCGTCAAGGTTTCCGACACTCGACTCACCCACTTCACGCCCGCCTGGTTCAACTGCTTCATATTGGCCTCACTGTACACGCCGTTATCAGCCACATAGATACTCGCCTCTCCACCCGCTTCTCGCAATTGCGTCTGGATAGCGGTGATGGCCGCAAGCAAGCTCACCTTGTCACTGCTGTTGCCATCCAGCGGCTGCATGTACAACGGAACATCGCCATCATGCGTGGTCGCCAGGGCTAACATCCACTGTTTGAGATCCTCGCGATGGTCGCGCGAATAGCCGTAGGTGATGGCGATGACTGTCGCGTCTTCTCCCTCTTGCGCTCCAGCATACTCGCCACTCACCGAAAACGAGGTCGTATCCACATGTATCTGCTCGACTTTGATGCCAAAGATCTGCCGGGCGCGTGTCGCGATCCCGGCAAACAGCTTTGTCAGATCGTGGGCATACAACCAGTCCAGTGTGCGCCCCAAGCAATCATCATTGAGCATCTCGGCAGTGATTCCTGACCCCAGTAAGTGTTCAATCGGTTTGTTCGCGAAGAACTGCGGCACCAGATACAGTTGCCGATTGCTGAACCCTAACCCATTGAGAATCATGGCGACTGTTGCTGTTCCCACACTCACCTGTTGGCGATTCCCAGGGTCTTGGGCATCTAGCCATGCCGCTAGGCCGATCTCTTGGCACACCCCCGCTACTAGCCCCAGGTGATCCAGCCGCTCGTTGATGTACCTTTCCTCTACTGTCATTTCGAGCCTCCCTTTATGGTTGGCTCTACGCTACCAAATTCTCTAAAACCTGTCAATCAAACTGCGGAATGTGGGTCCCATCATAGTAATTCTCTCCCTTCCTCACAGCTCCGTTTTCTCTTATCTCATCACCATTTTCCTTGTTTTTCACTAGACTACACCATTGTACAACTTAAAAAAGACCGGAATCACCCCGAATTTTGCGGATGATTCCGGTCTCATTCTTCTTGTTTGTTACGGGTTCACTAGCACCTTCACCAGCACAGCTCCATAATCAAATGAAGCGCCACCTATATGTAAGAGTTCCACGATCCCTTCCTGGGCACCAGCCTGGTAACTGGAGGTGTAAGGAAAAGTGACAGTAAAATTGGTTGGGGGTGAAGTGCCTCTGGGTGCCATAGCAAAGGCCTGACCAATCTTCGTATCGAGGTGATCCAAGACCCACACGACGCCAATTTGTGCTTCAAACTGTGGTCCAAACCCGGTGACCGTCACTGGATTGCTCATGTGCGTGGTCAGACCGCTCTGCGGTGACGAGATGAACAGCCAATCAGCTTCCACTGCTGTTACTTCCCAGATGCCATTGGCATTCCCTTCAAGGCGGCTGAGGGTGACCTTGGTGATGCGAGGAGGACCTCCGCCGCCCGGAGAGGGGAACGCGAGATTGACAAGCGCATCGAGATCATGAGGACTGCCGCCGCTTACCAGTGTCGTCGTGCCACCAGCCTGGAGGAACTTCTCGGCAAAGCGTTTGGCCGTCTTCACAGCATCGAGTTTCCAGGTATCCCGTCCGTGGTTCACCTTCTCCTGGTCAGCTTCGGCTTGCCAACGGGTCAGATCAGGGAACATGCCAGGGAAGCTGACCTGCACAAACGTGCCTGCGGTGTCAAAGCCGCGAAACTCGCGGAAGAGATCCAGCGTCAACTTTGCAGAGGGTTGGCCTTTGTTGAGACTGGAATGCAAATCGACCTCAGCAGTGATGATCGTATTGTAGGGGCTAATCTTTGCCTGGCCACGGTTGAGACCCTGCAACTTGAACAGTTGCGTCGGGTGAGTACTGGTAATGGTAGTGTAGACATAGCTGTCCAGAAGCCTGTCGCTGCCTGGGTTCCGCACTGTCACCAAGGCCTGGAGCGAAGGATTGTTGAGCAAATTGCCGCAACTCACCATCTCGACCCTCTGGTCGCCGTGTACCCCAACAATGGAGTTCCAGTGCTTGAGATCAGCCACCGTCTTTGGACACGGTTGCGGGCCGAAGTTTGCCCCTTGTGACATGAAGGTTAAGGCATTGGCTGCATTGTTCCCTGCCTGTGTTAGGCCAGAATTCCCACTGCCGCAAGCTGTGAGGGTGAGGATCAGTAACACGAGTACGAGTACGCTGACGAGGGGGCGATTGAAATGCCATGCGGATACGAAACGTTTTTTCATACGGGTCCTCCTCATTGCTTGAAGAGCTTTTGTCTGGCTGCCTTCCGAATGCGCTGCTACTGCTAGGTTCCTTCGCATGTAGCATAGCGCCTCCCTGCATGCACCATACAGTCACTCCTTCTTGTGAAACGACTGCGTTGTGTTTCCTCTAGAAACAACGTATCGAACAGACCTTATTCGGCATAACCTTTCGATCAAAATGTTCATTTGTCTTATGTTCAATAGATCGGAGACTGGACAGCCAAAGAGGCTCAGATCATGTTCAAAAATGGAAATTGTTGCCTGATTGAGGGAAGTTTGGAGGTCAGCAATACGTCCGATCCTCCTTCAAGAGGATTTTTCAACAGGCTGTAAGCTTTTTGAAACTCCAAAATACGTGTCTCAAAACTTTTTCAGCCTGTTGAAAAAAGCGAAATTATTGATACAACGAGGATGAGATCCCTGCACCCTTCCATGAAATTTGGCAGTTCGTAACGCTGTCTTCACCGTGATACGAGTGAGACAGGTATGAACCGATTCCAGACGCAGCACGATAGCGAGTGAGGTAGTGGAGGTCTGCGTATTGCAGCGTATATTTTTGGGTGGGAACGTGATATGATAGCAAGGAGAAGTGACATCTCACAGGAAGAGTAGTGCGTGCTTTACTAGCATTTCAGCGCCTGATGCGCAGCTTGAAGAGGGTAACCATGAGCACACCTCTCAACGATGCAGTTCTACCCAGCCCGGCAACGAGGAATTCCGATCGATCGGGAGCGCCAGGCACGCGCTTACGTGGACGCAGACTCATCCTTGCGCGAGTTTTATGGCTAGCGGCGGTCAGCCTGATTGTGGCGCTCTTTCTTGCCAAGCTCCCGGCATACTCTACCTTCCTTCAGACCATCTGCACAGGCGCTCCGTGTGGTTTGGGGCAACCCACCCTTGACTCCGCACTGGCCCTGCAGAAGCTTGGCCTCTCTGTTGGCGCCTATTCCGCCTTCATCCTCGCGCTCACGCTTGCCTTAGCGTTGCTCTGCTTCGCCGTCAGTGGCGTGATTTTCTGGCGCAGGTCCGATGACTGGATGGCGCTCCTGGTGGCGCTGGCGGTGGTGGCGACCGTCACCTTGAACGGAAATGACGTCTATGGCAGCCACTCGGGATGGGGAGTGCTGACCAACGTTTTGGCCGTTCTTGGAAGTGGCGTGTATGTGCTGGTCCTCGCACTCTTTCCTGATGGGCGGTTTGTGCCACGATGGACGCGCTGGCTTCTCCTGTGCTGGGCTCTATCAGGGATGGTTGTTCTCTTCTTCCCTGAAGCCTTTTTCGGGTGGCCGGTCTATAATCTGGTATGGCGTGCAGAGGTGGTCTTGCTCTTGATCGCACAAGTCTATCGCTCTCGCACTGCTTCCAGTCCACTCCAGCGCCAGCAGACCAAGTGGCTCCTCTACGGTGGAAGTGTGGCAGCGATCATCATAGTCGGGTTAATTGTGCCAACTCTTCTGTTTCCTTCGCTTGGGCAAGCGGGCTCGTTTTATCGGCTTGTCATTACACCTGCCTATCTCATAATCTCGTTCACCCTCCCGCTCTCCATTGGCCTTGCCATCCTGCGCTACCGGCTCTATGACATTGATCTTATCATTCGCCGGACGCTGGTCTATGGCACTCTGACGGTATTGCTGGTTCTGATCTACTTTGGCCTGGTCATTGGTCTACAGTCGCTCGTACATCTACTGACAGGAACCGTCTCTGAGCAGCCCCTCGTCATCGTGGCCTCCACACTGGCGATTGCCGCTCTGTTCCAGCCTTTGCGTCATCGTCTACAACGGATCATTGATCGTCGCTTCTATAGACGCAAGTACGACGCTGCCAAAACGTTGGAGGCATTCAGCGCAACGTTACGCAATGAGGTGGACTTGGGCCTGTTGCGTGAGCACTTGCTCAACGTGGTACAGGAGACGATGCAGCCAGCACATGTCTCTTTGTGGTTGCGTCCACCTGAACTCGACAGAACACATCAGGCTCCTTGGAGAGCCACTCCTCCTGGTTCCTCTGATGGAAGATGAAGAGGTGAAGGGGTTCTTGGCTCATTCGCATTTCCAGTCTTGAAGCATGAAAGGCTACTCCAATGATGGGAAGGAAAGAGCGCAGCTTTGCTCCGTTGATCCAGGTATCATTAGAAGACCTCGTTCCAGCTGATCATTTCTATCGGCACCTGGAGCGGAGTCTCGACCTCTCCTTCGTGCGCGAATTCGTGCAGCAGAGCTATGCGAACGGAGGTCGTCCCTCCATTGATCCCAGCGTCTTCTTCAAGCTGCAACTGGTGATGTGTTTTGAGGGAATACGCTCCGAACGGCAATTGATGCGTCATGCGGCAGACCGGCTCAGCATTCGCTGGTTCTTAGGGTATGACTTGGGGGAATCCTTGCTTCATCATTCAAGCCTGACGAAGATCCGCACCCGCTATGGCATCGAGGTGTTCCGTCGCTTCTTTGATGCGATCGTCGAACAATGCCAAGAAGCCGGACTGGTCTGGGGACGAGAGTTGTACTTTGATGGGACCAAGGTGGCAGCCAATGCCGGAAAGGAGTCAGTGAAACCACGCTTTGCAGTCGAGGCGCATCTCAGTAGTCTGTTTGATACGGTAATTGAAGAGCCAGTTGACGAGGCAGAACAGCAGAAAGCCCAAGAGGAACCAGCAGGCAGTGATCCGCTGATACAGCTTCCTGTTTCGCTCTCACCGGCAACATACGAGGAACTCGCCCAGCACAATGCAGGGCGTCATGACTGGATTGAGGAAATGGGAGTACAAGATCGCCGTGTGAAAGGTCGCAACTATCAACGGATCGCCGATTATCAGGTGAGCACGACCGACCCGGATGCGACGATTATGCGAAGTAAAAGAGGAGTAGACCTGGGCTACCATACGCATTATGTGGTGGATGGAGGCAGGGCTCGCATCATTGTCGCAGCATTGGTGACGCCATCAGAAGTCATGGACAATCAACCCATGCTCGACCTGCTCTGGCGTACCCGCATACGACGCGAAACTGTGGCCGCGACACGTCACAGGTGACAAGAAGTACGGCACCGAAGAGAACCTGGTTGCCATCGAAGACCAGGGCATTCGTGCCTACATTCCCGTTCCTGATATGGATCATCGGACCGCATTCTTGAGTGCTCAGGAGTTCACGTATGATGCCGAGCGTGATCTGTATGTGTGTCCAGCAGGCAAAGAACTCCACTACTTTGCAGCCCATTCCACCGAGCGGTCTCGCCGCTACCGAGCATACGCCAAGGATTGCAATCACTGCCCGCTCAAAGCGCAGTGTACCACCAGCAAAGAAGGACGGAGCCTCTGTCGCAGCGTCGATGAGGAGGTACTGGATCGAGTGAGAGGTTATCACGAGACAGAAGCTTACAAAAAGGCGTATCGCAAACGCACCGTCTGGGTCGAACCGTTATTCGCCGAGGGCAAAGACTGGCATGGCATGAGGCGCTTCCGCTTACGGCTCCTCTGGCGGGTCAACTGTGAGGCGCTGATGCGAGCAGCGGGCCAAAATCTCAAGCGCCTGCTCAAAAAACGCGGTTGGGGACGGCGTCCTTACCCAGCAGAAGCCGTCTTTGCCCTCTTTTTGGCTTGTTATGGGTCGTTGACTCGTCCTTCGTTGTGGTCTGTGTCTGTTTCCTCGTTTATTGGTTCAGCTTCTCCTCTGAGCAAGAGAAAATGCGCCATTCCTTACTGATGAGCTTTGAATAAGCTTTTTTCAACAGGCTGCATGTTTGTGCGACGCGGGCAGGTTGTGCTTCTCAGCAACTATGAGACCCCAGAGAACCCCCCTAGTGTTCTCAAACCAGCAGACAAACCAGAAACGATTGTGCTCCTTCCAAAACAAGAACCTTGTTCTTGAGCTGCCAGCGTGGTAGACTGATCCACGGAAGACCTTTCGCCGTAGTATTCAGGTGGGTAAGGAAAGCTTGCCCTACGTTTTGACAGCGAGAAAGGATTGAACCCATGTCAGCAGAAGACAACAAGGCCCTCGTGAGTCGGTACTTTCATGCGGCTTGGAACCAGGGGAACCCTGCCGTGATCGATGACCTGTTCGCGGCCAACTTCCACCACCACAATCCTGGCGTTCCCAATGGCGGGAGCCGTGAAGGCTTCAAACAATTTAATAGTGTGTTCCGCAGCGCCTTTCCTGATCTGCGGATCACCCAGGATGACGTGATCTCCGAAGGAGACAAAGTCGTGACCCGCTTCACCGCCAACGGGACGCACCAGGGTGAGCTTCAAGGCATTCCACCGACGGGCAAGTCGATGACTGTCACAGGGATTGAGATCATGCGTGTCAGTGGCGGCAAGGTCGTGGAAGGTTGGGTTGAGTTTGACCAACTGGGGATGCTGCAACAGCTTGGTGTGATCCCTTCGATGGGATAGCCAGCTAGTGATCTGTGTCAACCACTCACAGAGAAGCGAGGAACTCGGTTGCGTGAAGCTGCCGAGTTCTTTGTGGTTGCGATACGTGCGGTCTTCTTGAGAACACAAGGGGTAGAGCGAAGCTACAACCTTGCAGGGAAAACTCACTCTTTGCTGCTTCGATGTGTATATATCAATGACGTAGAACGAGCGTGAAAAGGGCGAGAAGTCGAGATAAAAAACCTTGTGCGACGCAGCAAAATAGCTCCAAAGCAAATCAATTCCCGAAGAAAACCCACTATAGGACGGAAAACAGCTTCTTATAGGACATTTCGGGAAAAGTCACAATTCCCCTAAAATCTCCAACGCGGCTCATAGTTTACTCTCACTCGTCTGCAACATATTCCAATAAATCTGAAATGCTGCAATTCAAAGCCTTGCAGATTTTATCAAGTGTTTCAAATTGCACGCCTTTTACTTTCTCATGGTACAGATCAGACAAGGAGTTTTTCGCTATCCCTGTCTGCCGTGAGAGTTCAGACATTTTCATTTTCCGCTCGCCTAAGAGCCTGCTTAGGTGTATCTGTATCATATTGTATCAAGCGTAAAAGTAGCAAAGAAGTAAAAATTATATTGATTTCACTAAATGTTATGATTATTGAATGAAAGATTTTACACTTTAATAGTATGAGAGTTATGGTGTTGGCTTCCCTCTCCTTAAACTCAGAGATTTTTGTCAAACTTGTGGGTAATTGGAAATGGTGATAGAGTATCCAATATTATAGAGCCTGTAGCCCTGACGAGGAGACATACTCAATGCCCGAAGCAACGCCAGAATTCAAACAGCAACTACGTATAGCTTTTGATTCGATAGAGGAGGGGCAGATTTTCACATTTCAACGCACCTTTACCGAGGGAGATGTTGCGCTCTTTTGCGGGGTGACCGGAGATTATAACCCCTACCATATCGACGAGACATTCATACAAAGCAGTTGGTTCGGGCGTCGGATTATTCCTGGTCTGCTTACAGGTAGCATGATTACGCATATTGGCGGCATGATTGGCTTCCTGGCGTCTGAGATGCATTTTAGTTATGTGGCTCCGGTTTTTATCGGTGATACGATCACCTGTACGGTGACCTTCACGGAGAAGGACGAGGAGAAGCGCCTGTTTCGTGCTGTTTCAAGTTCGGTGAACCAGGATGGTGTGGAGGTGCTCCAGGCAAGATTTAGTGGATTTCCAGCTAAGGTGAGGTTGGCCAGGTGATATTGGTAATTTTGTAGAAGGAGGTCCTTCATGTTGAACTCCTCACGCTCCTCCCAAGCTTTTCCTGCCTCATTTCTCTTTGGCGTTGCCACGGCAGATCACCAATGTGAAGCCTATGATCCACGTTTTGAGGATATCCGCGATGTTTGGGAGCGGAAACGCAACCTGACCGAACGTAAGAAAGCCACGGACTTTTGGAATCGCTATGCCGGGGATATTCAACTGGCGAAGGATCTTGGATGCGATTCGTTTCGTTTTTCGCTTGCATGGTCGCGGCTTGAACCGGCGCCTGGACAGTTCAGTGACGAAGCTTTTGCTCACTATCAGCAACTCATCGAGACGATACGAGCTGCAGGCATGGAGCCGATTATGACGCTGCATCATTTCACCTGGCCGGTACATGTGGAGGAACGAGGCGGACTGATCGGGAAGGAATTCCCAACTATTTACACTCAGTATGTGACCGAGGTGGTCAAGCGATTTGGCCAGCAGGTGCGCTACTGGATCACGTTCAACGAGCCAACTCAACTTATTTATGGTTACATCAAGCCCTGGTGGGAGCAATATTATTTGATGCCGCCTGGCCTACCGTCAAATGCGACATTAGATGATCAGTTGGATGCCATCGGCCAGTTGATGCGCAACCTCTTCCAGGCGCATACTACTGCTCGCCAGGTGATCAAGCAAAGCAATCCGGACGCGCTTGTAGGTGTCAATCCTATGATACTGGGCCTGCCAGTCTGGCTGCAGCGACTAATGGATTGGAATATCACCAGAATACACAGTCGCGAGGATTGGACGCGTAAGGGACGTAGCTATTCCAGGCGTGGACTGAGCGAACATGGCAAGGTTGATGTTGTCTTGGGCACCCTCACAATGACTCGTAGAAGGGCCGAACAGATCGATTTCTCCGAAGCCTATTTTGTCACCAGCCCGGCACTGCTGGTCAAAATCGGAAGCGAAGTTCAAACGATACAGGATCTCAGTGGTACCCACGTAGCGGTTGTCAAACATTCTACAGGGCCAGAAACACTTCGCAAACATCTTCCTGAGGCTCGCTCTCTGCTTGTAGAAAATTACACTGAAGCGCTGCAGGCCCTCGACAGTGGGCGAGCGTCGGCGATACTGACCGATGATACTATTCTTGAGGGAATGATGAAGCAGCACCCTGGGCGCTTCCACTTGCTCGATACGCTTCCTTTTCATGCATACTATGCTGCTGCTGTTGCGAAAGGCCATCCAAAACTGCTTGCAGCCGTAAACAGGGCTGTGAGAAACTTCAAAGACACAGAAGCCTGGGTATCAAGCGTCGCACAACACCTTCCAGATCAATCTGTTGCGGGCCCTCCTCAATTGGCGCTGTCCACTACGTTGGCTGATATCAGCGGGTGGAAGCCAAAGCACAGCATGAATGAGGGAAAAAGCCCTACTCAGAAAGCCGGGCGTGAGACGTTGTTAGATCAAATCAAGACACGCGGCTATCTGATTGTAGCTGTTAGAGAGGATGTGCCTGGTTTTGGCTATCGAGATCTACAGTCGGGCAATTTGCAAGGACTGGAGATCGACCTGGCACGGGCTATCGCGCAGGAGATTTTTGGCGATCCTAGCAAGGTGGTGTTTCGTGCAGCCAGGACACACGAACGCCTGCCACTGGTACGCTCGGTGCTGAAATTCGTCGATGCTCCTATCAAGCTCTATAGTATTATTTCGACTGCCCTGAACAGCAATTGGTGGCATCTAGGCATGGCTGGGAAACTGCCCGAGTTTCTCTGTCCTCGTGAGTGTGTTGACCAGCAGGACTTTGTTGGTGTTGACTATTACTGGGGAATCAGCACGCTGGGTCTGCATCGCATCCAGGAATTGTTATCGGCAATGCATGGATATTACGACCAGGCGCCTGTCTGGCCAGGAGAATTGTTCAAGACACTCAAGTATCACGCGAAGCTGTTCCCAGGAAAAGAGATCCTCATCATTGAGAATGGCTGTGTAGATGCAGCAGATGGGTATGATCGGTCAAGATATATCGAGAGCCACATCCGAGAAGTGCAACGCGCCTATCAGAAAGGCGTGAAGGTGACAGGATATGACTGCTGGAGCATTACTTCAAATCGCGAATGGGGTCTACCATTCAATCGTGGCAGCGATTTTGGGTTGTATCATATCGATTTGGATAATGATCCCAAGCTTAAACGTGTGCCGACGCCTGCTGTAGAAGTCTATAAGCGCATTATCGAGTAAGGTGGAGTGGATTATGGTATAATTTTTTTGAAGAGCTTCTCTGCTCCTTATGTTCTTACCTATTATTAAAGGAGATGCACGATGGACATCGATGTCAGGACTCAGCAAGGTATAGTGCGAGGTAGAATAGATGAAGGAGTAGCTACATTTAAAGGAATTCCTTACGCGGCGCCCCCATTCGGCTCAAATCGTTTTCAGCCACCTCGACCAGCCGAGCGATGGGATGGTGTGCGCGAAGCGTTCAAATATGGCCCTACAGTTCCCAAGCCTCCATATTTTCCACCTTTCGATGTACTTCTCCCGGAGCCAGCCATACCTGGTGAGGACTGCTTAAACCTCAATATCTGGACCCCAGATGTTGGGCCAACTGGGCTGCCAGTCATGGTCTGGATTCACGGCGGAGCTTTCTCTAACGGGTCAGGTGCAATCCCACAATATGACGGAAGTCGCTTTGCTCGCGATGGAGTGATTTGCGTCACTATCAACTATCGTCTAGGCGCCGATGGCTTCCTCTACCTGGATGACGGTGTTTCCAATCTTGGATTGCTCGACCAGATTGCAGCGCTCACATGGGTGCAGGAGAACATAGCCGCATTCGGTGGTGATCCGAATAACCTTACTGCTTTCGGTGAATCTGCTGGGGCCTTTAGCATCTCCACGCTACTATCGATGCCTCGCGCGAAGGGTCTGTTTAGTCGAATGATTGCGGAGAGTGGGGCAGGACATCATGTAAGTTCACCTGCGACGGGAAAGCGTGTTGGCCAGTATCTTGCTGAGAAGCTTGGTGTCGAACCAACCCGAGAGGCTATCGCGGTAGTACCCATTGACCGCCTGCTTCAGGCACAGGTGGGACTAAGCGGAGATGCATTTGCAAACCCCGATCCGGAGCGTTGGGGCGAGGTGGCGGCGAATCTGATGCCATTCGAACCGGTGATCGATGGAGAGATACTTCCCGTACGACCTATCGATAGTATTGTTGGTGGAGCAGGTGCGGGAGTTGATATCTTGATTGGAACCAACTCTGAAGAGCAGCGGTTGTTGATGGTCCCTGATGGAGTGATCAACTATATCAATGAGGATATTCTAGCTGGAACCGTCGCGGCATATGGACTTCCGGTTTCTGAGACAATTGCAACCTATCGCGCAATACGTCCAGATGCCAGCGCAGGCGAACTACTTGCCGCCATTGTCACGGACTGGTTTTACCGTATCCCCGCAATACGCCTGGCAGAGGCTCATACAAAAGGCGGTGGAGCTACCTATATGTATGAGTTTGCCTGGAGATCGCCAGGGTTCGAAGGGCAACTCGGTGCGTGCCACGCCCTGGAGATCCCGTTTGTCTTCGATACACTGGACAAAGAGGGGTATGAAGCGTTCATGGGGGATGGTGCTCCGCAGCAACTTGCTGACGCGATGCATGCTGCCTGGGTTGCCTTTGCTACCAGCGGAGATCCCGGCTGGCCGCAGTTTGATCTGAATCGAAGGGCAACGATGCGCTTTGATACGAAGCAAGAGTTGGTGGAGGATCCTCGATCTGCAGAGCGGCTATTGTGGGAGGGGTTGCGCTAGGTTTTGCTACTGGTAAGTTAGATTGTAGCGTTTATTCCAGGTCTAATACCCACTAGACCGAACGCAACCAGGTTGCTCTCCTTGCTGCCATCAAAGATGGTCACCATTGATTCCAACGTATTGCACCATCAGCGTATCAGGCGAGGAGAGACGAATCGGTCACTCAGTGTCATCCTGAGCGTTAGCGAAGGATCTCGTTGCCCATCACGTGAGATCCTTCGCTAACGCTCAGGATGACAAGGGGTGCTCTCCATTCCAACCTCATTCTGGCCAATCATCCAAGTGGAACTCCTGATCGAGTACGTTGGAGTCAAAGAGGTAAGCCCCAGCAAGTATCCTGAATAACTACGTCAAATAGAACACATAGCAGTCCACTAACTATTCGCTGGTAATTCACCCAACGTGACATTGACCGTCATTTGCTGGCTGCCACGGTAGATCGTCACGGCAACAGTGTCACCTGGGCTTTTGCTCAAGAGAATATCCCCCAGTGATTGGACACCGGTCACAGGTGTGTTATCGATCTGAACGATCTCATCCCCAGCCCTAAGACCAGCCGTAGCTGTCGGGCCATTTGGCGTCACACTCGCAATGAGTACTCCATGATCCACCGACAGATTGTACTGCGCTGTCACCGATGCATCAACGGTTACGATACCCACATCCAGTGATGCCCGTCCAGTATGGGTAACATGTCCCGTCGTAATGAGTTGTGGCACGATGAACTTCACACGATTGGAGAGGACGGCGAAACCCACCCCACTGGCAGGCGAATTAAACGTTGGATTGATAATGGTCACTGTGGGAACGCCGATCAGTTCGCCCTGTAAGTCAACGAGTGCCACTCACCCATACTGATTTATACAGCGAGAAGTGATCTTAACTGAATTGCTCGAATAATCTGAATGATCCCATACACCAGTGCGAAGACTCCAAGTAACCACACAATTGACAAAATGCTTGATGTTGGGTGGAGAAAGAAGATGACCCCAACTATAATGGAGAGAATCCCACTGACTATTGACAACCACTCGGTGCCATTTGCTCTTAGTATGGCAGAAATCACTCCAAAAAAGCCAGCAATGATGAGCCACACAGCAATAAGATAGAAAATCAATAGAGCCACATTTCCTGGATGGATGAAACTCAGCAACCCCACCACGATACCCACAATCCCTATCAGAAACACGACCAACCAGGCTGAAGAGGACCTCCGCTCCTGCAATGAAACGATGATGGCCATGATACCATCGAGCAAGACATAGGCGCCAAAGAGGTACACAAGAAAGAGGAGCGTAAATTCGACCGAAATGATGGCCATTATTCCGAAGAGCAGTGCGACGACTCCACGCAAAATGAGGAGCCACCAATAAGCTTGAGACATCTGCCTTGTTGCAGCATCCATAAAGAACCTCCTACTGGAAAGAACTAGTTGAAACAACATCTATAATGAGCGTCCAACATAATGCCATCCTATTATACTTTCATTGAGAAAGATCAAGCAATTGAGGTTTGAAATGAGTAACTCCTCTTTCACCTGGCCTTCGATGATACACTGCTTTGATAGAGACATCGCTTTCATCCTGCTAGAAAGCATTACTCATTGAATGCCGACTCTGCAATATCTATACTTTCGGGTAAATAGTAATCTATACTTTCTTCAAGAAGGTGCAGGAGGGAGGTCGCGCGTTATATGTCTTCAAATACCGATCATGTACGGACACCCACAGACTCCGCAGTCTCTACTTCGAACTGGACAAGACGACTGCTTATCGCTCTGACTATCGTAGCCTGGATAGCTATAATATGTTTCATACTCTTTGTGGTTTGGCTGGTAGGTGAGTCGTTTATCCTCGTGCTCATTGGTGGACTATGGCCTATATCATGTACCCATTCGTCCTGCTCTTCCAGCGCGTCATGCCGCGCCCACTTGCAGTTGTCCTTGTATATCTTATACTGCTCATAGCCCTTTCCGTCCTCGTCTATTCAGAAGCGCCTCAAGCAGCGCAGCCAGAGCTTGAGGCAGAAAAACTTACACAGACTTTATCCGAAAACTGATGGGAAAAGAATAGTTTTCCAGGGTTCTTATACATCTTCTAACTGAGTGTAGCTAGCTGAGTTGTCTGAAGATAGGCAACAAGTGCAGCATGATCGCGTTCAGCCTGATCCGCGTAGAGTTCAGCAAACGTAGCAATCGCCTGATCGAACACGTCTTTTTGGCCCAGGTAGCCGCTAATCATGGCGGGATCGCCTGAACGAGCGTGGGCACGCGCGAGCGCCCACCCGCAGAATTTAGCATACTCGTTGAAGCCACCTTCGCTCAGGGTTGAGATGTCCACCGATAACTTCATATCTCGTAGTTGGCGAATGTAATAGTCGATAGAGCGTAACCGTGTCCAGCCCAAAAAGATACCGCTGGAAGCCTGCATCAGACGTTGACCCATCACGACTCGCTGGCCATGATTGGCGTAAACACTCCGGCCGAGATAGCGTTCGTAGACCGAGGCTCGTGCCTCTTTGATTTGCAGAAACAGCGGGTCATTGCTGTCGCTTCCCAGTAGTAAGGCCACATAACACCTGGTGCCAACGCTTCCCACACCGACCACTTTGTGTGCTACATCCACGTAGCGATATTTGCTCAGCAACACGTGCCGATCCTCGCGCAAGGTGGTGCGATATTCTTCGACCAATGAACCCAGCAGATTGGTCAGTTCGTCGTCATCGAGACGTGAGATCAATGGAGGATCAGGCTTAATCAAGATCTGACCGTTCACTTCTTGCATGAGCTTGGGTGCGAGTTCCACGTGCGTACGTCGGGTGGCCCTTTTACTCTGTTTATTTATCCACCAACGAAACGATTCGCTCACCGCTTCGAGCGAACTTGCATAGTCAATTCGAGAGTACCACACGTCCAGGTGCCGCATGTCGCCATACTCCCACATGCGTTGGCGATACGTTGCCAAGCAACTCAAGACTGCCTGCCTGTTTACTTCGCGAGAGAAACCATTATTCCTTCCTGCAATGATGATGCTTGCGGCGAGGCGTTTGACGTCCCATTCCCATGGACCTGGAAGCGTCTCATCAAAGTCATTGAGATCGAAGACCTGGTTCCGCTCTGGTGTGGCAAAGATGCCGAAGTTGTTCAGGTGCGCATCACCACACATCTGTACGCGTATCCCCGAGACTGGTGTTGCTGCCAGGTCAGCCGCCATGAGGACCGCTGTTCCGCGCAGAAACGTAAAAGGCGAGGCCGCCATGCGTGCAAAACGCAGCGGCACGAGGTACTGCAACCTGGTCCGATTCTGTTCCTCTAACAGACGAATCGGATCGGGACGATCAGCCGCAGGTGACCACTCCGCATGGCTGGAACGGGGTACCTCTTTGCGTAGAGCCTTCCCGGCATCGCGCCGGTAGTCTACTGTGCCTCTCTGGTGATTATGCTGATCTATTGGTAATGGCTCGTTTGCGATACTCAAAATGTGCCTCCTCTAGCCTTGATGACGAAGTTGCGATACTACCTCTTCAATTATATGCATGAGAAGCAGATAAGACAAGTACATAACAATTACCATTGACAACAACTTATTCATCAGTTATACTTCACGTAAGCGTTTACGATAACGCTTACGTGAACGCTTACAAATATTTTTTGGGTCTTCTTCAAGAAGACCTATTGAGAAGGTTTTCTATGGCCGAGAAGCTGACGATCACGGATATCGCACGTCTGGCAAGTGTTTCCACGGCAACTGTCTCACGCGTGCTCAATCAGAAACAGGATGTGGACCCGAAAACTCGCGAACGCATTCTGCGCATTATGGAAGAGCAAGGCTTTGTTCCCAACATTGCTGCATCTGGCCTGGCCGGTAAGCGAAGTCGGCTCCTTGGCGCTCTGGTCCCTTCTCTCACCTGGCCACTTGTTCCTGAGCTGATGCGTGGCGTAGGCGAAGTCGTAGGTAGTACCTCGTATGAACTCATCCTGTATAGTATTACCGATGTGAATCATGAGAAAGATCGCAGTGATGTCATCGACCGCATTGTTGGGACCCGTCTGGCTGCTGGCCTCCTTGCTGTGTTCCCGGGCCCATCGGCGAAGCATCTGGCAGAGTTGCACTCGCACGACTTTCCGGTTGTGTTGATCGACGACCAGGGAAAACTTCCTGAGAATACGCCCTGGATCAGTGTCGATAACCGCATGGGCGCCTATGAAGCCACTCGCCACCTGATTCGCCTGGGGCATCGCCGTATTGCTCATATCCAGGGGCCGCTGAAGTACCAGGTGTCGCATGACCGCTACGAAGGCTACTGCGAAGCGCTGAACGATTTTGGTATTTCTCTTGACCCCAGCTTGGTGCGCGAAGGCGATTTTGAGCCTCCCTCCGGACGCGTCTGCGCCAATGCTTTCTTTGACCTCCCTGTTGATAGACGTCCCACGGCTATTTTCGCTGGTAGCGATTATATGGCTAATGGCGCCATTACGGCAGCGGAGCAGCGTGGCCTGCGCGTGCCTGAGGACATAGCAGTGGTTGGCTTCGATGATAATCCAACATCCGCTCACATGGAACCTGCATTGACCACTATTCGACAGCCGTTTTATGAGATGGGCCGTCGTGCCAGCGATATTCTCCTGGCTCTGGTTGATGCGCCCCGTCCCGTGAACGGCCTGAACCGCAATGGTCGCGTCTCTGAAATTCCCTCTACATTTTTCTCTGAATCGATTCGCATCAAAATGCCGACCAGTCTTATTGTGCGCGCATCCTGTGGCGCCTCGCTTCGCGCCACAATTGAATAAGAAAGGGGTGAGTGCAGGTCTTTGTTCAGTTCTTTCGTCTCTCTTTAATCCAACCGTACGTTCGCTGAATTCATCATTCGCGAACCATCACTAAGTTACACTCTCGCGGTCTGTTTTTGTCAGACAGCGGAAGCAACGCAAAATGACGTTCTACCGTTGTCAAGATGTCCTTTTGTCCTTTTTACGGCATGCTCGAGAAGCAAGTGGCTTCTTACTGTGTGAATCGTCGAACGCTTTGTTTTTCCAGCGTTAGGAGGTAAAACGTGACTCCCAATCTAGCATCTTCACCGCACCGGTACCGCCCGGCTGTAACGTTCTTTTCGCTGTTGGTTGTGTTGAGTATAATGCTGGCCGCCTGCGGTGGTGGTAGCAGTAGCACAACAACAACGAGTCATCCAACAACGCTTCATGTGCTTTCTGCACCAGGGCAACCCAACCCAGATCTCTTTAACCCTTACTTTACTACCAACCAGGGGGGTGACTTTGGTGCTCAAGGTCTGCTGTACGAAGAGCTTTACTTCACAAATCTGTATACTGGCCAGACGTCACCCTGGTTGGCTGCCAGCTATTCATACTCCAGCGATTTGACGCAGTTGACATTCCATCTGCGTCCTGGAGTGAAATGGACTGATGGGCAGCCTCTCACAAGCGCGGATGTCAAGTTCACTTTTGACCTTATGAAGACGAATCCTGCTCTTGACCAGAATTCGGTATGGGCTTTGCTCAAAAGTGTGGATGCGCCTGATAGCAGTACTGTTGTATTCACGCTGTTACACCCACAAAGCACCGCGCTTTTCCGTCTTGGTGACCAGGTGTACATCGTACCACAGCATATCTGGGCAAATATCTCGGGTGATCCGGCGAAGTTTACCAATGACAAAAATCCTGTTGGTACTGGTCCATATAAACTCGCCAGTTATAGTGCCGATCTGATTACCTATCAGGTAAACTCCAATTACTGGGGCACAAAACCACAAGTCCAAACCATACAGGTCCCTTCGATCAAAGACAATACGACAGCTATTACCGACATGATCCAGGGCAAGCTCGACTGGATGGGTACAGGTTGGAATCCTGACTACAATTCCCTTTATTCAGCAAAGGATCCGCAGCACAATAAAACATGGTTTGCTGCGAGTAATACGGTGATGCTGTACCTGAACCTGCAAAAGGCGCCATTTAATAACCTGAATGTTCGTAAAGCGATCAACGCGGCGATTAATCGTAATCAGTTGCCACAGGGCGTGGCTCAATATGCCGGGGTTGCAAATCCCACCGGTGTTATCGTACCTACGCTAAATGACTGGATCACGCCGCAGTATCAAACCATGTCTTTCCAGCACAGCACCAGCCAGGTCGATAGCTACATGCAACAAGCTGGCTTCAAGAAAGGTAGTGACGCCTTCTATCAGGATGCCAGTGGGAAACAATTAACGATGTCAGTGGATGTTGTCAATGGTTGGAGCGACTGGGATCAGGACGTCCAGTTTATCGTAAATGACCTGAATGCTGCGGGCATCAAAGCAACGGTCAATTCAGAGAGCGGTTTCACACCTTATTACACTGCCATTACGAGTGGAAGTTATGACGCCGCTATTAGTTGGACGAATAGCGGACCTACCCCGTACTTTCCCTACCAGGCGTTGTTGAGTAGCGCTAATTCGGCGCCTCCAGGCAAGGCGGTTGTCGGAACAAACTTCGAGCGTTGGGACGCGACAACTAGTCATGGGTATTCTGCCCAGACTGATCAACTCATCTCGCAGTATGAGGCCTCCAGTGATACCAATGCTCAAAAGCAAGCTATCGCTAGCATTGAGAGCATCATGGTGAGTCAGTTGCCAGTTCTTCCGTTGACCGTCAACGTCTATTGGGATGAGTACACGACGAAGAATTGGACGGGGTGGCCTGACGCGAACAACGCGTATGATTCAGGCGCTCCTTACAATATGCCCGATGCAGCCAACGTCATACTTCATCTGACCCCTGCCTCCTAGTCTTAGTGCGTTCTTCTCGAAACATATCCTTGCATCTCCCGCATCGCCGGGAGATGCAAGGATAGAGATCTCTACTTAAAGGAGATTTGTAATGCGCTATCTCTTCAGGCGTGCGGGCTTCTACCTCATAGCATTGTGGGCTGCAGTAACCTTTAATTTCATCATCCCACGTTTGATGCCTGGCGACCCTGCTGAAGCATACATCGCAAAGCTCCAGACACAACAGGTGACTCGTGCGCAAATCGATGCTATTCGCGCAGAATTTGGTGTGAACCCAAACGTGCCTATTTGGAAGCAATATCTCGATTATCTGAATGGCATATTGCATGGGAATCTGGGTATCTCCACTTCGCAATTTCCCACGCCGGTTGGAGATATTCTCAAACAAAGCCTACCCTGGACCATCGGACTGGTCGGGGTTGCTCTTGTCCTGAGCTTTTTCATCGGTACACTGATCGGTATAATGATCGCCTGGAAGCGTGGCTCCTGGTACGATACAACCGTGCCTCCATTGCTGACGTTTCTCTCTGCCATCCCCTATTTCTGGATGGCTCTGGGTCTGGTTTATATATTTGGCGTTATCTTGAACTGGTTCCCAACTGATAGTGGGTATGATGTCTTCAATGTAAGTCCTGGCTGGAGCATGGATTTCATTGGAAGCGTCGCTCAACATGCCATTCTGCCGGTCACCACTCTTATCATTGGTTCGCTGGCTGGTTGGGTACTGATTATGCGCAATATGATGGTCACGACCCTTTCAGAAGATTACGTCTTGATGGCAGAGGCTAAGGGTTTATCTGAAAGACGTGTGATGTTTCATTACGCGGCACGCAACGCGATTTTGCCTAGTATTACCAGCTTCTCTATCGCATTGGGCCTAATAGTAAGTGGTGCCCTGCTCACAGAAATAGTCTTTAATTATCCTGGTATCGGTTATTCATTGTATAGAGGTGTTCAAAGCGACGATTATGCCCTGGTTGAGGGATGTTTTCTGGTTATCGCTCTCGCTGTGATCTTCGCGAATTTCCTGTTTGAGCTGATCTACGTGTTTCTTGATCCACGTGTGCGACATGGGAAGAAATAGCCTGGTAAACATCCTTGCATCGATACTTTCGTGTCTAACTTTGTTTGGCAAGGCTGTAAGGAGGAACTCGGCATCAATAAAACTGCGGGGAGATAAACAATGCAACTAACAAACGCAACAAATCAGAAAACCGCTTCCATCACTTTGCGGGGTAGTGCGAAAGACCGTGTAAGCAGTATCTTACGCACCATTACATCCAGTCCAAAAATCGCCTTTGGAGTGGGAGTTGTCATTTTTTTTGTGCTGGTAGCAATTGCTGCACCGCTTCTGACTCCTTATGACCCCACTGCAAGTATAGTGAAAGGCTCACTCCCTCCATCCTGGTCACATATCTTCGGCACAACAGGTCTGGGCCAGGATATGTTTGCGCAGATAGTGTACGGAGCGCGCGTCACTTTATTGGTTGCCTTCGTCGCAGCAATCGGTTCTACTATCTTGCAAGTTGTCATGGGTTTAAGCTCTGCTTATTATGGAGGCATGGTTGATGAGGTGCTCTCCCTGATCATTAACGTTTTCCTGGTCTTACCTGGCCTGCCTCTTACCATTGTACTCGCTTCTTTAGCTAGTGCCAGTGGCGCTAATAAGAATGAGTTTGTGATTGCGCTGGTCTTGCTTTTTACATCCTGGAGCTATGGAGCGCGTGTATTACGCGCGCAGACACTCTCATTGAAAGAGCGCGAGTTCGTGGCTGCAGCTCGTGCAACTGGTGAAAGTTCCTTGCGTATTATCTCCTCTGAAATATTGCCCAATGAAGTATCGCTGATTGCTTCTACTTTTGTCGGTACGTTTGTATATGCCGTGGGTGCCGAGGTTGCTCTGGAATTTCTTGGTCTTGGGGATACATCTCGGCCCAGTTGGGGAGTAATATTGTATTGGGCGCAGAATAACGCGGCACTCATAGTAGGAAAATGGTGGCAATTTGTGCCGGCAGGATTATGCATCGCCTTGCTTTGCGCAGGTTTAGCATTTATTAATTTTGGTATGGACGAACTATCAAATCCTCGCTTGCGGGCTGAGCGTCCGCTGCGTAGGCGTTCTTTTTTAAGAAAGAGTAAGGCGGTAGCGTCAAGATGACATCCGTTCTGCAGGCTTTGCATTTGAAGAAAGATTTTCCATTGCGCGCCATAAGATTGTTCGGTCCAGTCCAGGCCGTACACGCTGTAGAAGATACCTCGCTGGCTTTGTACCCAGGGAAGGCGACGGCACTAGTGGGAGAGAGTGGAAGTGGCAAAACCACCGTTGCCCGCTTGTTGGGGCGACTTCATGAGCCGACAGGCGGTGAGATTCGCTTCCGTGGAGAGCCTGTAGGAAATAGCCATCAGTCATTGCTGGCTTACCGCAGACAGGTACAATACATCTTCCAGGATCCCTTTTCATCTTTGAACCCGGCACACGGTGTTCGCTATCACCTTGCCCGTTCATTGCGCCTATATGGATATGCCCACAATGCAAATGAAGAGCGCGAGCAGATACTTGCTCTACTCGAACGAGTCAACCTGACCCCTGCTGACCATTTTATTGATAAATTTCCACATCAACTGAGCGGGGGACAGCGCCAGCGAATCGCTATCGCCCGGGTGCTCGCAGTTCGTCCCTCGGTCATCCTGGCTGACGAACCAGTCTCGATGCTAGATGTATCCATTCGCCTGGATGTTCTGAATCTATTGTTGCGTCTCAAGGAAGAGGATGGTCTGGCGTTTCTGTTCATCACCCATGATATCGCCAGCGCTCGCTACTTCGCAGAGGAGACACAGGTGATGTATGCAGGTCAGATGGTCGAGGGGGGACCAACGGAAGAGATGATTCAACACCCGCGGCATCCCTATTCGCAATTGCTGCTCTCGGCAGCGCCTGATCCTGATACAATGGGGCATAGACAGGCTGCGGAGGTGGCCATTGATAGACGAACTGGCACAAAGGCTCGGGTGAATATGGGTGAGGCAATCCCCAGCGTACGAGGAGAGCCCCCGAGTCTGATCAATCCGCCGAGTGGGTGCCGTTTTCATCCACGCTGTCCACATGCCAAGCCGGTATGCAGCCAGTACCGCCCCAGGCGTACCGACCTGGGCAATGGCCACTGGACGCACTGTTTCCTCTATAGCAAAGGAGAAGAGGCCTAATGAGCATTACCGACGATACAAGATCCATGTCAAGTCCCGCAAGAGGTACGCAGCCATCGGAGCTGACTACTGCCTTCCCGCCCGATTTTCTCTGGGGTGCCGCTACCTCAGCCTACCAGATAGAGGGGGCCGTCCATGAAGACGGGCGCGCTCTTTCCGTGTGGGACCGCTTCGCGGCAGTACCAGGAGCGACATATCAGGGTCAGACAGGTGAGATCGCAGCAGATCACTATCATCGTATGGAAGAAGATGTTGCGCTTATGGCCGAACTCAACTTGAACGCTTATCGTTTCTCGCTCTCCTGGCCACGCATCCTACCACAGGGCACCGGTGCCGTTAATAAACTCGGCCTGGATTTTTACGACCGCCTGGTCGATGCTCTGCTCGCTCGAGGCATTCGTCCCCTCGCTACACTCTATCATTGGGATTTGCCTGTGGCTGTACAGGATCGAGGTGGATGGCTCGTTCGTGATACCGCTTACGCATTCGCAGAATATGCCGAGGTAGTAGCGCGTCGCCTAGGTGACCGTGTTGACTGGTGGCTTACACAGAACGAACCCTGGTGTTCGGCCTACCTCGGCTATGCTGACGGCATTCATGCTCCAGGCGTACGTGATAAAAAATTGGCCGTGGTTGCTGGCCACCATGTCTTGCTCGCGCATGGCCTATCTGTGCCACGTCTGCGAGCGCACATCTCTCCCCAGTCTCAGGTCGGCATTGCACTCGACTTCTATCCAGTCTATGCCGTGGATGATCGTCCCGAAACCCTACTCGCGATCAAACGTGCAGATACCTTCCGTAATCGCTGGTTTCTCGACCCACTCTTCCGTGGGCGCTATCCCGACGAACTTTTTACTGATCTGAAGGTAGCCACTCCACCTATACTCGAAGATGATGGAAAAATCATCTCCGTCCCAATAGACTTCCTTGGCGTTAACTACTACTCGCGTATGATTGTGCGCGACCGCGTAGATAGTGAGACCACAATTGGACAAACAGGGCACGCCGATAGCTACGAAGCGGTAGTGCGCATCCCAGGTGCAACCTACACTGAAATGGGCTGGGAGGTCTTCCCTGATGGCCTCGCCAACATTTTGACGCGTATTCAGCGCGAATATGGTCCAAAGACCATGGTTGTTACCGAAAGTGGAGCTGCCTTCGACGATCGCTGGGACGGAAACGGCACCGTTCACGACCAGCAGCGTATTGATTACCTGCGTGCGCATATTCAAACAGTTGCCAAAGTCATACGCCAGGGTGTGCCTATCAAGGGTTACTTTGTTTGGTCCTTTATGGACAACTTCGAGTGGGCCGAGGGCTACCGCAAGCGCTTCGGCCTTGTCTACATTGATTTTCCTACCCAGCGCCGCATTATCAAAGATAGTGGTCGCTGGTATGCCTCATTCGTTTCCTCCCAAAGCGATCCTTAGTAGTTCGGGAGCAAGGTTTTATGGTACTCACTAAGTGACACGATAACTCTTCTATTAGGAGACCACACCAGCCAGCGTATCTATCGCCCGGGCTACCTGGTCAGGAGATTCGGTTGTCCTGAAGATTGCCTTGACTTCATTTGAGAGGGGGAGTGGAACCTTATAGCCAACAAAATATCCCCTCCATTTGTGAGTATTTCGGAGCCCGGGTGTTGCCGTGAGTGGGTTGGGATCATCAGAAACTACCCAGAGCGCATCCCGGTCCACCAGTACCGGCATAACACCCTTTCTCGCGAAACTTGCCAGGTGGGTAAACAGGATGGCGCGGCTGCGTCCAACAATCTGCATCCACCAGTCAGGTCGAGCCCATCCTCCATCGTTTTTTTCTTTTGCAAGGATAGCCACACCGAGCTGTCCAAGCAGTTTGATGGTGTGAGAAGCATTAGCTCTTGCATGCTCATGTAGGAAACCCTGTGAGTGCAGGCGCTCAGCAGCCTGCCACAAGGTCGTTCCCCATTGCTTGAGCCGTTCGTGCGACTGCGACCAGTAATAACCCTCTCGTATGTACACATGGTAGCCGATGTCCGCGCAGCATTTGACCTCAGGCGTGCTGATCCACTCCCCATCTAAGAAATGCGGGAGCTTTTTGCCATCAAAAATGGAACCAGCTTGCTCGACATGGACACGCCAGATGCCCGGACGGATACCATCATAGGCGCGCCCAGTGGAGGAAAACTCAGGCGCTCCTGCGCCAAGCATGACTGCTGTGCAAGCCTCAAGGTATGGTGAGATGTGATTGTATTTATGCAGATATCTCTGACGCTGTTCCACCAGCGTCAAAGGACGCATCCATACGAGATCACGTACGCTCTCCATCATCGATAGTGTAGCCCCGTCTCTATTGTGTAAAGTGTGCAGATCAACCGGCGAGGAAAGTAACCATGAAGTGGGTTGATCATGGGTAAGGTCGGTGAGCAACTGATGTGCGACAAGATCAGGTGAATCAATCAAGGGCCTTGCTAGAGTTTGATCCAGATAGGTCACAGTTGCCAGCAGACTTCTCGCATCGCGCAGCACCCAGCCCCATCCGGCATGCTCCGGGAAGACGAATGTAAGACGACGCACTTCCCGCTGACCATTCCCCTTTGGCAAGAGCAGAGCACAGAGGGGTCTTTCTGGCTCAGATGGATTCGGGTGGACAACCGCGACCCAGGGGTCGTTGATTTCTTCAAACCAGGCGCATGTAGCAGTTCGTGACAGGGTGGTAGCAGGCAGTATCCATACTTCGCTCAACCCCAATTGCCATAGGTACTCGAGTAGTACACTCAGTTTACCGGCATCTATTGGAAGCAGGTTCGAGCGCAGCACTCGCTTTCCCTGGACAATGTCAACCAGGAGCACTTCGGTGTCGGTAAGGACTCCTATTTTATTCGGATTTGGGTTCAACATGCTAGAGTTGTTGTTTGCTTTGTTGATCATCAAGAGAACCATTCTCATCAGGTTAAGAAAAAACGGCAAAAGTGAGAAGTAATCTCTTCTGAGGTCTGCTCCTAAATCAGGGGGTGCAGGGGACGAAGTCCCCTGCCGGGGTTCGGGGCCCGCGCATCTGGGGGATGCAACAGCGGTCTCCCGAAAAACTCTTTTTACTTCTTTTGCCGCTGTAGGTGGCAAGTAATAAGTCAAGGTCAGTCCCCTCTATTGACATCTGTTCTAATAACAAACATAATGAAAACAGACTTATGAAAATGTAGTTTACGAACAATAGATATTGAGAAGCTACTCCCAAGGTGGAACACTGGTTCTCCATGATACCAACCAGGTAGAGCAAGTTCCAATTCCATTTCAATTTGTAAAGAATCGCTGGCGTTGTGAAGCATACCGCTATCATGCAATAGTGCCATGGATGAAAGAGCACGGTATCCGCAATTCTATCCCTCGCTGGCAACATCTTACGCTAGATGTGCATGATACACGTGAACTGCATGATTATCAGGTCAAGGCCCTTGACGCCTGGAAACAGGAGAATGGACGAGGAAGCATTGTTTTACCGACAGGTGCAGGAAAAACGCTTGTGGCAGTGCACGCGATCCATCACGTGAACGCTTCAACCGTTGTCCTCGTTCCAACAACAAGCTTACTCTACCAATGGTACGCGCTCTTAACCAATGTTTTCCAGACAGAGATCGGTGTGTACTACAGCAGCGAGAAACGCATCCTTCCTCTTACCGTGACGACGTATCACTCGGCCGGAGATCTGATCGCCGAATATGGCAATACCTTCAAACTGCTTATCTGCGATGAAGTCCACCATTTGCCTGCCAAAACATGGGGAGAAGCAGCGCTGATGACTCCTGCCCCTTTTCGCCTTGGGTTGACAGCCACCTATCCCGAAGAGTACGAGCAAGCAGGTGAACGCTGGCGACTCGATGAGCTGATCGGACCAATTGTCTTCACACAACAGCTCGAGACTCTCGTTGGTAAGCAACTCGCAGAGTATCGCACCCAGCGTGTTCGTGTTGATCTGACTCCTCAAGAGCGAGCAACCTATGAGACTTTGCGTGGGACCTACCTTGGTTTCGTCCGTGAACGAGAATTGCAGAGAAAGCATGGACCTGGTTGGTTGCGCGAATTGATGCGCCTTTCAGCAATTGATCCTCACGCACGTCGTGCAATGCTCGCCAGGAGGCAATTGCTGAATATTCTTGAGAGCTGCCAGGGAAAATTTGCGGCCCTTGAGGCGTTACTGCGTGAGCATGCAGGGGAACGCATTCTCGTGTTTACCGAATCTAACGCGGTCGCCTACACGATTGCACGCCAATATCTTGTGCCGGTGATCTCTCATGAAACAGGAGTCGCCGAGCGCAAGCATATTCTTGAGGCTTTTCAGGCCGGTCGCTACAGTGTGATAGCCACGTCCAAAGTGCTCAATGAGGGGATCGATGTACCAGAAGCGAAAGTAGCGATCGTATTAGGTGGAGGAGTCAGTAAACGTGAGTATTTGCAACGTCTTGGGCGCATTCTCCGCAAAAAAGAACCACTGCAAGCTGTACTCATCGAGTTGCTCGTCCGCAATACGATTGAAGAGGGGAAAGTGCAACGTCGCCATGTTCCTCGGGAGAAACGTTGATGTTAACCAGTGAGTTGGTCAGACCGAGGTTACGTATCCATGGCTCGAACTTGCGCATTGAAATGGTGAATGAGCAGGATCCATCATTGCAACAAAAAGCGCAGGATCTTATCTGCTTATTCCATCGCCATCAAAGCCAATCACAAGCAGCATGGGAGGAAGCTGTGCGCGCATATGAAGGCGCAAACGTTGATTATATATTTATTCGTGGACTTGCCAAAGTGCTGACAGATGCTGCCATTTTCAAGCCACTCACGACACCCCTCCCTCCGGCAATACTACGTGAGCACATATTTTCATATGGCCCAGTTTTCGAAAAACCGGATCTCTTTCATCCCACTACTCGCCAGGATGTGCTCCGCGAAGTCGCAGATACGCTCGAACTCTCCCAGGGAGAGCTAGACGAAATCTTGTTTGCCGATCGAGGTGCATCATATCGTCTCATGGATCCAGGTCCAGCATGGACTCCCTCAACGTTACTCGCTCGCTACAACCTGGAATTAGCGCGAGGGGCACTCTACTGGGCATCACATATCACCATTGAAGTATCGAGCAACTACAAAGATCTATGGAAATTTATCAAATTGTTTAAATTGATGTTCTGGGCAGAGCCAGGGCGAGATGGAGGATATCGCATTGATCTGGATGGGCCAATCTCTCCCTTTGTCTCTTCCACTCTGAGATATGGCAGGCAACTGGCAGCATTTCTCCCTGCCTTACTTCTCTGTGAGCGCTGGCAGATGCGAGCATACGTGCGTCCGCCGCAAGCAAAGGGAGAAACACTCTACAGGCTTGACCATACCTGTTCGCTTCGTACGCACTTTAAAAGCTCAGGTACCTTTGACAGCCGCCTTGAAGAAGACTTCGCCGGTGAGTTTGAACAAAAGATGGGAGATAAGCGAGGACATTGGCGAATGGTACGCGAAAGCGAGGTAATCCTGTTAGGAGATACTGTCATGGTGCCAGATTTCGTGTTGATTGATACTCACGATGAAAACAGGCATATCCTGATTGAGCTGGTTGGGTTCTGGCATCCACAGTATCTACGGCGCAAAGTAGAAAAGGTACGTGCTGCAAATTGCGCGCATCTCCTGCTCCTGGTGTATCAAGGTCTCAATGTGACAGAGGATGCATTTGAGGGGAGTGCAAGCGAGGTCATCTTTTTTCAGAATAAGCCGGTGCTCAAAGAGGTCATGGAGACAGTTGAGGCAATGGCAACCCGCATTTATGGCCCACGCCCGAAAAGGAGACGCAAAAAGAAAAAGAAACCACCTGAGTAAATACTACAAACAGGAGTCTGGATTCGAACGTGTAAAATCTCCATATAGATGTATTGATAAGCTTGAATGCAGAAGAAATAATAATTTATAATAACAAAATGAATAAATCATCGGCACTCAAAGCGAAATTACATGACGGAAGTACTATTGACGTAGTGGTTGAAGGGGTAGGTCCTGCCATACTACTGCCGGTAAATCCTCGTCCAATTGAAGGACCACAAGCTGAGGAAATGCGAAAATGGGGAGCTGACCCGAATTTAGGTCGTTCACTTATGGATGGTCTGAGTGACAAATTTCAAGTGATCGCTTGTGATTATGAAGGGCATGTCTTAAGTAAACCCAAACCAGATACCTTAACACCCGAAAACGTTGCTAAGGATTTTCTCTCTATTGCTGATACTGTTGAGATAAAGCAATTTGCCTATTATGGTTACTCATGGCTTGCACTCAGTGGTATGCAGCTTGCTATCAGGACTGACAGACTCATAGCACTCATTATGGGCGGTTATCCTCCTATTGATGGACCTTACCAAGGGATGTTGCAGGTAACCGTAGCAACGCATGAAATGGCGATTGCAAATCAAAATGCTCCGAAGAAAACATCTTCAGAAAAAAAGACTGAAGATACAGAGGAATTTGATTGGTCAACTGTTGAAGTAACCATGACAGAACCTCAGACCCGGCAATTCGTTACCCTTTATAAGGCATTACAAGAGTTTAACGATAGAACAGTACAGAAAAAAATTACCTGTCCTCGGCTGTGTTTTGTAGGTTCTGCTGATGAAATAGATTATGGCGAGAAATGGGGGAATGTTCATATAAGCATAGCCAAGCCTCTAATTGAGAAACGAACAGAGCTTGAAATTCTTGGATGGGATGTGCAAGTGCTTGAAGGTATGGACCATACACAAGCTATGCAAGCGAAAAATGTTTTGCCAATTATCCGTCCTTGGCTTATCACTAAATTGATTGTTTAATTACCTAAGTTTGGCCCAAATTAACGGCCACCTGAGCGCAAGCCAGGAGCTCGCGCAAGGGACGAACTAAAGCCGATGCCAAGGGAGCAGCCTGATTAAGCACAAGCTGAGTCACCTGCCCGCAGGCATCGGTG
>WNGE01000241.1_pt1 | contig 80181 bp, 73 predicted proteins | sample 5400651 | NCBI WGS metagenome assembly WNGE01 (sample SAMN13153370, study PRJNA577476) | soil metagenome | isolation source: 60 cm soil or saprolite under grassland replicate 2 | place: USA:California | collected 2016-06-15 | reverse complement strand
CTGCTCCCCGTCGCGGAGCGTCGTGTCGTAGAAGCCGACCTCCGCGTCGATCGCCGCGTCGCGGTTGATCTCGCCGGTCCAGACGCCGTCGTTCACCGGAAGTCGTCCGGGAAGGAGGAGAGCTTCTCGGCTCCGTCCACAGTGACGAGGAAGTTGTCCTCGACGCGGAGGCCGCCGCCCTCGGGCCAGTAGATCCCGGGCTCAATCGCGAAAACCATGCCCGCCTCGACCGTCCCGCCGCCCGCCTGATGGGCGTAAGGCGGTTCGTGCGCCCGCGCGCCGACCCCGTGCGCGACCGGATGGCTCGGCTGGCCGGGGTACCCGGCCTCGTCGATCCCGGCGCGGACAAGGCGGTCGAGCTCCGCGAGCTCGGCGCCCGGTCGGAGGTGCTCGACGGCCCGCCCGTAGACCGCGAGCAGCTGGTCGAGCAGCTCGTCGTAGCGAGGCTCGAGCTCGCCGGGGCAAACATTCTTCGTGTGATCGCACCAGTAGCCGTCGGCGCAGACCCAGATCTCGAACAACGTCGGCTCGTTCTCTTGCACCGGGCGATCGCCCGTCGCGGTGAAGGTGCGTATGCCCGGCCCCGACCAGACGAGCGAGAAGCCGAGCGCGAGGTCGACGTCGCTGCGAGCCGTCCCCTCCCCGTGGACGTGACCGAGCCACAGCGCCGCGGCCTGGCTCTCCGTCATGCCGGGGCGAAGATTCGCCTTCACATGCTCCATCGCGTCCGCCGCGATCTCGTTCGCGATCCGCATCCGCTCGAGCTCCTGCGGCGTCTTGATCGCCCGCGCGGCGTTCAGCAGCGGCGTCGCGTCGGCAGCACCCGGCCACGCGTCGAACCAGCCCTTCGTGTATGTCGTCGGCTCCCCGACCATCCGGTCGGAAGCCTGCGTCCCGAGCGAGAGCTCTAGGCCGAGGCGCCCGTACTCCCGCGAGGCCCCGAGCGCGAGGTCGAGCGCGCGCATCGTCGGCGGCCGCGGGTCAGACGCGTCGTACCCGCCGAAGAACCGAACGTCTTCGGTCCACGCCATGCGAGCGGCGTCGTCGGCGGATGGCTCGAGCGCGATCAGCGTCGGTTCCCCCGCCTGTGGGAAGACCACCGCCTCGTAGCCCTTCATCCCCCAGAAGTTCGTCAGGTAGAGGACGTTGTCGGGAGCGCGGACGATCAGCGCGTCGAGCTTCTGGTCGGCCATCAGCGCCCGGACGCGCTCGAGCTTCGCGTCGTCGCGCTCCCACCTCACCAGCGAACTCGCTCCGGCGCCGGCTCGCCGTGAGCCTCCTCCCAGGAAACCACCGGATTCCGCAACACCCCGATCTTCTCGATCTCAGCCTCCATCACGTCCCCCGGCTTCAGGTAGAGATCGGCCGCGTCCGGACTGAACCCGGCCACACCGGACACAGTTCCCGTCGAAAGCACGTCGCCGGCCGAGTATCCGAGCGCGGAGTAGTGCGCCAGGATCTCCGGGATCGTGACCGACATGTTGCCGCTGTGCGAGCGCTGCCTCGGCTCGCCGTTCACCCGCAGCTCCATCGACAGGTCATGCGGGTCGCCGATCTCGTCGGGCGTGACGATCCAGGGGCCGAGCGGGCAGAAGGTGTCGATCGCCTTGCAGAACGAGAACACTCCCGACTCCATCTCGCGCCGCTGAATGTCGCGGGCCGTGATGTCGTTGAAGATCACGTAGCCGCCGACGTACTCCATCGCCTCCTCGGGCCCGAACCACTTCCCCGCCTTCCGGATCACGACCGCCAGCTCCAGCTCGTAGTCGAGCTCGTCGGTCAGGTGCCCCGGATAGACGACCGGCTCGTCGGGCCCGACGATCGCATCAACGTTCTGGAAGAACACGATCCAGGGCGCGATCCGGTGCGACCACCCCACCTGCTTCGACTCCTCCTCGTGCTCACGGAAGTTGCCGGCCGTATGGAAGAACTTCTTGGGGACGATCGGCGCGCGCAAACGAACGTCCTCGAGCGCGAACTCAACGCCGGTCGGGCGCGGAACTTGGTCGCGTTCGAAGTAATGGCGCATCGACGGCACCTCGAGCTCCACGACCTTGTCGCCGCGAAGCTCGCCGACCCTGCCTTCGTCGAAGGTGACGAGCCGGGTCACGTTCCGCAGAGCCTCATCGCCGCCCGAGCGTAGACTTCGGCCGTCCGCACGAGCCCGGCGATCTCGAGGTTCTCGCCCAGCTCGGTGTCCGGCAGACCCGACGACGTCCCGTAGTTGAGCGTCGGGATCCCGTAGCGAGAGAGAACCGACGCATCGGAGAACCAGCGCACGACGTCCGTCTCCGGCTGCGACCCGAAAACCTCGGAGTGCGCCTCCCCGACCGCGGCGACAACGGGAGACGACTCTTCGATCTCGGCGCCAGGCGCGGAAACGTAGACCTCCGCGTCGACCCTGAGCGACCGCGCGAAGGCCAGCGCCTTGCGGCGGGCCTCCGCCATCGGCACCCGGGGTGGCACGCGCAGGTCGAGGAAGAGATCCGTCCGGTGCGGAGTGCGCGACGCGCGCCAGCCGAAGCCGCCCTGGATGCCGCCGACGTTGGCGATCCCGCGCACGCCGTCATGGCTCATCTCGAGCTCCCAGCTCGGCAGCCACTCGAGCAAGCGGTCGAGCACGTCGCGCATCCGAATGATCGAGTTCTCGTCTCGGCGGCCCTCGCTGAAGGCGGTATGGATGAACGGACCGGTCGTCGAGAGCCGCACCCAGAGCGCCCCAAAGTGCGCGAGCACGAGCTTGTTCTCGGTCGGCTCGCCGAGGATGCAGAAGTCGGCGGCGCCGCCGTGCGAGACCAGGTGGCGCGAGCCGGCCGCGTAGCCCCGGTACTCGGCCCCCTGGGCCTCGCCCTGCTGGGACTTCTCGATCTCGCCCGCGACGCAGGCGATCATCAGGTCGCCCTTCAGCCGTACGCCGGCCTCCTGCAGCGCCCGCACGGCCTCGACGTAGCAGCAGAGTGCCCCTTTCATGTTCGAGATCCCGAGCCCGTAGATGCGACCGTCGCGCTCGAAGCCCGCCGGCTGGAAGCCGGGAATCCCCTGCAGCCAGGGCTCCCGCCCCGAGTACGACGTGTCGAGGTGGCCGTTGAGCATCAGCGTCGGACCGCCGCCGGCGCCCTCCCAGGTGCCTAGCACGTTCGCCCGCTCGTCCTCGACCTGCTGCCACTGAACCCGCAGGCCGAGGTCGGCGAGCTCGTCGCGCATCAGCTCAGCCGCCTCCTCCTCCGACCCGGTGAATGACGGCGTCGAGACGAGCCGAAGCGCGAGCTCGACCAATCGCCGCTCGTCGATCCGCAGCTCCATCAGCGAAACGCCGGCAGCACTTTCTCGCCGAAGAGGCGGATCTGCTCGTGCCGGTCGGCTCCCCACAGCTCGAGCATGACGTGCGTGCAGCCCGCCTGGCGGTACTCCTCGATCGCGGCGATGCACTCGTCCGGCGTGCCGGCGATCGGCTTGCAACGGTCGAGCAGGGCATCGGTCACCTGCTCTTTCGCGGCGAGACGGCCGCCGCGCTCCATCGCCTCCGCGACCGGAGCCAGCTCGCCCATCTCGATCTCGGCGGACTCGAGCAGCGCGTCCGCAGCGCCCTTGATGTTCTGGAACTTGTTGGCGAGATACATGCCGCCGATCTCCCGGGCGCCCTCGCGGCCGGCGTCGCGATCGGACTCGTGGATCGATGCGATCACGGTGCAGCCGATGTCGATCGTCTCCGGGTCACGGCCGGCCTCGCGCACGTTGCCGATCGTCCAGCGCACGTAGTCCGGGGTGGTGATCGACGGCGTCAGCAGGCCGTCGGCGATCTCCGCCGCCAGCTTCTGCATCTTCGGCGCCGTCGCGGCGACGTAGAGAGGCGGCACGCCGCGGGGGCCTTCGGCCTCCGGAGCGAGAGCCGGCACCGAGGCCGAGAACGTCTCGCCCTCGTAATCGAACGTCTCGCCGCCGAGGACGCCGCGCACGATCTCGACCGCCTCCCGCATCGGCCCCAGCGTCTTCTTGGTGGTAATCCGAGCGTTGTTGAGGAAGATCTTCGACGTCCCGAAGCCGAGCAGGAACCGGTCCGGGCCCGCGGCCTCCTGGACGACGCGGGCGTCCATCGCCACCTGGACGGGATGGCGAGTGAACGGCGAGATGATCCCCCAGCCGACCGTCAGCTGCTCCGTCTCACGAGCGATCAGCGCCGAGACGACGGTCGAGGAGCGGGCTTCCATCCCGTGCTTGCGCCACCAGGGGTAGGCCTCGGCGAGCCAGATCGTGTCGACGCCGGCCTCGTCCATTACCCGCGCCGAGGCCAGCATCTCCTCGAGCGGCTCCATCGTCAGCTGCATCACGCCGACTCGGAACGGCTGGCTCACGCTGCTTGGGCCGCCTCCTGCACCTGCTTGTCGAGCGCGTCGAGGACGTTGGAGACCTGCTGCTGGACGATGGGCTGCAGCACACGCTGTCCCATCGACCCGACCGGGCCGGCGATCGAGACGTCGGCCTCCCAGTGCATCCGCGTCTCGGAGCCGGACGACGAGAGCTCGAACTGCGACTGCATGCTCATGATCGCGCCGACGCCGTCGCCCTTGGCCTTCAGGCTCGCGTACTCGATCGGCCGCTCCTCGGTCTTTTCGAACCTGATCCGCATCTTCAGGCCGCCGAGGCCGAGCGGGATGTTGCAGTTCGCGTGCCAATGCCGCTCGTCGTCGACCTCGAAGCTCTCGACGCCCGGAATCGTCTTGGCCAGCCGCGCGGCGTCGTTCAGCACCTCCCACACGGTCTGCTGCGGAACGTCGAACGTTCGCTCGCCCGAGACCTTCACCGCGACTCCACCGCAACCCGGCCCCGCGACTCCTTCGGGTTCGAGATCAGCTCCCAGACCCGGTGCGGCGGATTGCACGAGTCGTAGACGATCGGGTTGCCGACGGGCCGGAGCGCATCTTGCAGCGCCGCGCAGATGGCGTGGATCCCGGCGCCGCCGCCCTCGCCCATTCCCTTGGCGCCGAGCGACGTGAACGGGGACGGAGACTCGATGTAGCCGGTCTTCATCGGCGGCATGTCGAGCGCGTGCGGCACGTGGTAGTCGTAGAAGTTCGGCGTCAGGAGGTTCCCTTGCTCGTCGTACGTGAAGGTCTCGTGCGTCGCCGCGCCGAGCGCCTGCGCAGTTGCGCCGTGCACCTGGCCCTCGACGATCTGCGGATGAATCCGGTTGCCACAGTCGTCCACGGCCGCGTAGTCGACGATCTCATAGGCGCCCGTCTCGGGGTCGACCTCGAGCACGCAGACATGGATCTGGCTCGCGTAGGTCAGCGTCAGGTTGCCGTACTTGCGCTCCTTGTCCGGCACCTCGAACGGCGGCACGTAGACGTAGCGGCAGTTGAGGGTCACGTGACGCGCTTTTTCCGGGAGGATCGCGTTGTTCGCGTTGACGATCGCGCCGATCCCCATGAACGGGATCGCCGCCTCGGGGTTCTCGCGCAGCCTGGCGAAGCCGCCCTCGAGCTCAACCTGGTCCTCGGGCAGGCCACCGAGAACGGCGGCTGCGATCGTCCGGATCTCGCCGGCGAGCTGATCGACGGCGCCCTTGACCGCCCCTAGGCCGGTAACCGCGAACTGGCTCGCATACGTGCCGGAGAAGCCGGCGTGCGAGTTCCAGTAGGTGTCGTGGCCGGGGCGGACAGTGACCTCGTCCGGCGAAATCCCGAGCGCGTCGGCGACGACCTGGGCTGCGGTCGTCTCGTGCCCCTGCCCCTGCGGAACGGTGCCGAGGGTGACGACGACCTCGCCGAAGATGTCGAGCTTGACCGTCGCCACCTCGTTGTTGCCGGAGAACTGCAGGTCCGGGTTCAGGAGCTGCGACTGCCCGAAGTTGTTCGTCCCGGAGTCGAGCGTCGAGCCGATCCCGATCCCGAGCAGCTTGCCCCGGTCTTCGGCATCGCGCCGGCGTTCGTCGATCCGCTCGTACTCGACCAGCTCGAGCGCGATGTCGAGGCAGCGGGAGTAGTCGCCCGAGTCGTAGACGCAACCGTTCGGCGTAGTCCACGGGAACTCGTCCGCCTTGACGTAGTTCCGCTTCCGCACGTCGACGGGATCGAGGCCAAGCTCGTTGGCGACGATGTCGATCACGCGCTCCGTGAACCAGAGGTGCTGCATCCGCGAGTAGCCGCGGTTCGGCGAGACCGGTGACTTGTTCGTCGCCACCTGGGTGAAGTCGACGTGGACGTTCTGCCAGCGGTAGCAGCCGGGCGTGACCTGGGCCCAGATGATGCAGCCGAGCGGCTCGTAGCGCGGGAAGGCGCCGCAGTCGTCGATCGCGTGCGTCTTGAAGCCGAGCAGCGTCCCGTCGGCCTTGACCGCGACCTCGGTCTCCTCGAACCAGCGCTCGTTCCCGTGCGCGTTCGCCATGTGCTGGTCTGTCCGCCACTCCGTCCACTGCACGGGCCGGTTCAGCTTGCGCGCGAGCAGGCAGCAGGCGACGAAGTAGGGATGCAGGCAGATCTTGTTGCCGAAGGCGCCGCCGATGTCCTGCGTGACGAAGCGGAGCTTGTCGGTTCCCACCCGCAGCGCGGGCGCCATCCAGATCGCGCCGATGCCCGGCATCTGGTGGTTGCAGTACATCGTCCACTGCCCCGTGCCGCGGTTGAACTCGACGAGGCAGCCTGAGCACTCGAGCGGCGTCGACGAGAAGCGGTCGAAGTGGAGCTCCTTGATCCGGACGATCCGGTCCGCCTCGGCGACTGTGCCCTCCCAGTCGCCCCAGTCGAAGACGCCCTCCCAGACGACGTTCGAGCCGGCGTCCTCGTGCAGGATCGGCGCATCCGAATCCTGCGCGCGCCGGGCGTCGACCAGCGGGTCGAGCGGCTCGTACTCGACCTCGACCAGCTCGGCCGCGTCGCGCGCGAGCTCGCGGGTCGCGGCGACGACCGCCGCCACGGGCTCGCCGACGAAGCGCGTCTTGCCGACCGCGAGCGCGTAGTCCTTGATCTCGCTCCCTGGCGGCACCGACATCTCGAAGAATGGATCGGTCAGGATCGCGACCTCGTCGCCGGTCAGCGTCCCGTAGACGTCCTTGAGCTCGAGGGCCCGCGCGACGTCGATCGACTTGATCTTGGCGTGCGCGTACGGCGAGCGGACGAAGTGAACGAAGCCCATCCCGTGACGCTTGACGTCGTCGAAGAAGACCCCTTCGCCCTGGACGAGGCGTCGATCTTCCTTCCGAGGGACACTGGTGCCGATGAACCCCGGCCGCGTCTCCTGCTCCTCGACGACGAGGGCGCTCGTGGGGGTGGCGGTTTCGGTTATCGGCCTGCCTCCGCGGCCGCCGCGATCGCCTCGACGATGTTGACGTAGCCCGTGCAGCGGCAGATGTTGCCCTGGATCGCCCGGCGGATCTCGCCTTCGGTCGGCTCGGGGTTCTCGTCCAACAGCGCCTTCGCGCTCATCAGCATCCCGGGTGTGCAGTAGCCGCACTGGAGCGCGTGATGCTCGCCGAAGGCTTGCTGCAGCGGGTTCAGCTCGCCGTCGGCGCCGAGGCCCTCGACGGTCTCGATCGAGGCGCCGTCGGCCTGGATCGCCAGCATCATGCAGCTCTTCAGCAGCGTGCCGTCGACGATCACCGAGCAGGCGCCGCAATTGCCCGTATCGCAGCCGACGTGCGTGCCGGTCAGGTCGAGGTCGTCGCGGAGGAAGTGCACGAGCAGCCGCCGGGCCTCGACCTCGCGCTCGTAGGTCGTGCCGTTGACCTCGACGGTGATCGTCTGCTGGGCGACCGGCTCGCTCACGCGGCTTCTTCTCTCGCCTGCCGGGCGGCTCGCGCCGCGAGGACGCCCGCGAGCTGCCTCCTGTACTCCGCCGGTGCGTGGATGTCCGAGGGCGGGTCGAGCTCCGCGCCTGCGACGGCCTGGCGCACCGCTTCCTCGTCGGCCGACGGCGCGTCGACGACCACCGGCGTGGCCGCGACGCAGCCCAGCACGACCCGCACGTTTCCGTTGACGCTCGCAGCCGCGTTCGCGATGCAAGTTCCGTCGGCGCCGATCGTCACCGAGGCGAAGCCGTCGCCGCCCTGGCGGCGCGGGACTGAGACCCCGGTCAGCAGCTCGCCGGGGCCAACCGCAGTCAGGTAGACGCCGAGGAAGAACTCCGCGGCCGGAACCAGCCGGATGCCCGACGCGCCCGCGATCGCCATCGTCGCCCCGACCGCGACGAGCACGGGCGGCAGATGATTCGTGGGGTCGTTCGAGCAGACGTTCCCGCCAACGGTGCCGCGATTGCGCACCTGCACGTCGGCGATCTGAGCGGCGACAGCGGCGAGGATCGGGCGCTCACGATGCACCTCCTCCGCGCGGGCGAGCTGGGTGTAAGTGACCATCGCACCCAGCTCGAGCCCGTCGTCGGTCTCGCGGATCCCACGGAGCTCCGGCACGTCGTTGAGGTCGACGAGCAGCTCCGGCGCCGCGATCCGGGCCTTCATCACATTGACGAGCGTCTGCCCGCCCGCAAGCGCCCGCGCGTTCGGATTCGCCGCGAGCAAGGAGAGCGCCTCGTCGAGGGACCGAGGACGGGCGTACTCGACGCTGGCCAGGAGCATCGCTGTCTTATATGCGTTCGGCCTTCGTCGGCGCAACCGGAACCAGCGCGCACGACCTACAATCAAGGCACTCAGTTGGCTGGCGCTGATCTCGAAGGGAGAGGGCCGATGGATCCAGGCCCGACCCCTCTGCGGCAGAACGCTCCTTCTCAGCGGGACCCTCTGGCTGCGATCGCCGTCCCGCTTGCGCCGATCGCCCTCGAGGGCAGGTATCGCGTGCTGGTCGGGGCGCTCTGGCGTCTCAGTCGTTCGCCAAAGGGCCGATGGGCGGTCTCCGTCGGCTCGGGAGCCGTCGTAGTCGCTCTGGCCTTCCTGGCCGCTCGGCATTTCGCGACGACCTCCTGGCCGCTCGCAAGCGGAAACCCCGGCGTGCTCGGGGCTGCAGGGGTGCTCCTCCTTCTCGCCCAGGCCCTGAAGGCTTACGGCTGGGGACGGCTGTTCACGCCGGAAGAGCGGCCAAAGGCGCTGACGCTCGCGGCCGGCAACGGCGGTGCTGCGCTGATGGGAGTCGTCCTTCCCGGCCGCTTCGACGATGCGATGCGGGTCGCCGTCGTCCGCCGCTACCCCGGTTGTCCGGCCGGCGTGCGCGCGCTCTGCCTCTCCCTCGTCATGCTCGGCCTGATCGATAGCGTCGCGCTGGCACCGCTCGCCTTTGCCGCCGCTTTCTCTCCGGGCGCCGGGTGGGCCGTGCGCGCCGCGCTCGTCGTCGTGGCGGTCGCCGGAGTCGCGGCCGCTGCCGTGATCCTCGCCCTGCCACGTCTGGCCGCGAACAAGCGGGCCTTGCGCTTCCGGCTTGGGCGCTGGCTGAGCTCGCGTACGACCTCCCGGCGGGCAGCTTCGGAAGCCTGGGCGCTCGTGTCAGCCTGCTGGCTCGTCCGGGCAGTCGCGGTGTTCCTGATCCTTGGCACGCTCGGCATCGGCTTCTCGTTCTCGCTCGCCCTCCTTTTCTTGTGCGCTGGTGCAGCGGCGGCCGCGCTGCCGATCGGTCCGGCAGGCGCGGCAACACAGGTCGGCGCCGGCGGTGCGGCCCTGATCGCGTCAGGCATCGGGGCCTCGAAAGCGCTCAGCGTCGCCATCTCCGTCGGGGCCCTCGGGATCTTCTCAGGGGCGGCGATCTTCCTCTTCGCCGTGCTGTGGAGTAGCGGCCTGGCGCTCGCGCCGACCCGCTTCAGCGGTTAGCTCCCGAACTGGCATCGCGGTCGCGCGGTGGGCCGCCGAGCCAATCGAGACACAGCGCCGTGGCATCGTCGCGTAGCTGACCTCCGCTGACTTTGAGGACCGCTCGAGTGAGGTCGTGTACCGCCTCCGAAGGTGTCATCACCGATCTCACCCGCCGGTTGCAACCAGGCGGCGAGAGTGAACTGCCCGGCCTCGCATGTGAAGGCTCCGGGCAACAGCCGATGTTGGATCTCCGCCGCCAGCGACAACGGGACCGAACGCTGGCCCCACTCGAAGAGATCGGTGTACCGGCGGTTCGCAATCACGACGTACGCCACGAAGTGGGCCGCTTGAGCCACATCCGCCACCGTCTGCTGAGCCGGGGAAGTCCTCGAGCACGAGCTCCAAAACGCCGACAGCTTCACCGCGGCTGGTCACCGGCGCGAACAACGGAGCGCCGCCATCCTCGGCGATCAAGAAGCTGACCTCGCGGGCATCGATCGCCTCCGCCAGCGCGCCGGCGAGCACATCGGCCGCCGCAACCGGAGGCGCCGCCTCGACCGCCGCCAGCAACGAATTCAGGTTCAACGATTGCCGGCTCTGAGCCACGTCGGCCCTAACCTAGCGCGACTTTTCGCCAAATCCTTGCTGGCGAAGCCGGCCAAGAAGCGCTCCTGACCCTCGCCGTGGAGAATCGGAATCAGTGAACCAGGTTGAGCGGATCCGTCCGGCCCAGCCCGATGATCTGGAAACGGTGCGGGGCTTCCTCCGCCAGTACGCGGACGGCCTCGGGGTCGACCTCTCGTTCCAGGACTTCGAGTCCGAGCTCGCCGACCCGCTCGGCTTCTACGAGCTCGTGCTGCTCGCCGACGACGGCTGCGTCGCGCTGCGGCGGATTGACGAGCTCACCTGCGAGATGAAGCGCTTGTACGTCCGTCCGGCGGGGCGGGGCAGCGGGCTGGGGCGGCAGCTCGCCGAGGCGGTGATCACCGAGGCGCGTTTCCGTGGTTACAGCCGCATGCTCCTCGACACGCTCCCGGAGATGACGGCGGCTCAGGCGCTGTACCGCTCGCTCGGCTTCCGTGAGACGGAGCCGTATCGCCACAACCCGGTTCCGGGCGCGGCCTTTCTCGAGCTCAGGCTCTAGCCTGCAGCGCCTGGCCGATCGAGCCGCCGCGGCGCGCCCGCCCGGCGGCGCGCAGGGCGCGCGCGTAGGCGATTGAGACCGTCGCTCCGCTTGCCATTACCTCGCCGGACGAGCACATCTCAGGACCACGATCGGCGGCATTCGCGAAGCGCTCGTCCGGGAAGACGGCCTCCTTCGCCCAGGCGCGCGTTGGCACTGCCGGAGTGGGCAGGTCGAGCTCGCCCAGCTCAGCTCCCAAGAGCAGCCGGCAAGCGTGGTCGACGAGCGGCAGGCCCGTCGCCTTGGCCACGAACGGGACGGTGCGCGAGGCTCGCGGGTTGGCCTCGAGCACATAGAGCTCGCCTTCGTATAGCGCGAGCTGGAGATTGAGCAGTCCGTGCGCGCCAAGCCCGGCGGCGATCGCCGAGGCGAGCTCGCCGATCTCTCCCTCGAGCGCCAGCGTCACCGAGGGCGCCGGCATCACGCAGGCCGAGTCGCCAGAGTGGACGCCGGCGGGCTCGACGTGCTCGAGGATGCCGCAGACCCACGCGGACTCGCCGTCGCAGAGGACGTCGACGTCGAGCTCGAGTGCACCCTCGAGGTACGCGTCCACGAGCGCCTGCTCGCCGAGCTCGAGCTCCTCGGGGCCGCGGGCAACGAACATGCCGCGGCCGCCGAGCACATGATGTGGGCGGACGAGCACTGGATAGCCGACCCGCTCCGCGACCGCGCGCGCCTCGTCGGCGCTGTCCGCCGTTCCCCAGGCGGGCGTGCGAACCCCCAACTCGTCCAGCAGGGCACCGAAACGGCCGCGGTCCTCGGCACGCTCGATCGCAGCCAGCGGATCGCCGAGCAGCGGGAAGCCCGCCGCGGCCAGCCCAGGCGCGAGCGAGAGCGGCGTCTGCCCGCCAAGCTGGACGACTACTCCTGCCGGCTGCTCGAGCTCACAGACGTCGAGCACGCGTTCGAGCGTCAGCGGCTCGAGGTAGAGCCGGTCGCTCGTGTCGTAGTCGGTCGAGACGGTCTCCGGGTTCGAGTTGACGAGCACGCTTTCGTAGCCAAGCCGGCGGAACGCCATCGAGGCGCGCGAGCAGCAGTAGTCGAACTCGATCCCCTGGCCGATCCGGTTCGGCCCCGCGCCGACGATCACGATTGCGGGCCGCGAGTGCTTCCGCGCAGGGTCACCGGCTTCGTAGGAGAGGTAGAAGTACGGGGTCTTCGCTTCGAACTCGGCCGCGCACGAGTCGACCGCCAGCCGGCCAGGGAGCCCGCGGCGCCGCCGTACCTCGTCCTCGCCGATGCCGAGTACGCTCGCGATCGTCTCGTCGGGCAGCCCGAACCGCTTCGCCGCCTCGACGTTGCCGCTCGCGGCCAGCACCGCTTCGGCCTCGGCGATCGCGCGAAGCTCATCCGCAAAGTACGGATGGACACCCGGCAGGTCGAGGCCGCGCCGCGCCGCCTCGAGCAGCAAGTCCCACCGCTCGGCAACCGGTTCGCCGCGGCGCGAGAGGTCGAGCTCGCGCGGCGCCTGCTCCCTTCCCTGCAGCGCCTTCAGGAATGCCTCGGCGAACGTCCTCCCCAGCCCGAGCGACTCGCCGACCGCGCGCATCTCCGTGCCCAGGCGCGCGTCGGAGACGCCGAACTTGGCGAAGTCGAAGCGCGGCGCCTTGACGGCGATGTAGTCGAGGGCCGGCTCGAACGCCGCGGTGGTCTTGCCGGTGATGTCGTTCGGTAGCTCGTCGAGCGTGTAGCCGACGGCGAGCAAGGCCGCGAGCTTGGCGATCGGAAAGCCGGTTGCCTTCGAGGCAAGCGCCGATGAGCGCGAGACGCGCGGGTTCATCTCGATCGCGAGCAGCTCGCGGGTCTCCGGCTCGTAGGCGAACTGCACGTTGGCGCCGCCGGTGGCGACGCCGACGGCGCGGGCGCATGCGAACGCGGCCTCGCGGAGGCGCTGATACTCAGCGTCGGGCAGCGTTTGCTGCGGCGCGACCGTCCACGAGTCGCCGGTGTGCACGCCCATCGGGTCGAGGTTCTCGATCGAGCAGACGACCACGCAGTTGCCGGCGGCGTCAGTCATCACCTCCAGCTCGTGTTCCTCCCAGCCCTCGAGCGAGCGCTCGACGAGCACCTGGCCGATCGGGCTCGCCTCGAGCCCGCGGCGGACGAGGGCCTCCAGCTCGGCCTGCTCGCGCGCGAGACCCCCGCCCGTGCCCCCGAGCGTGAACGCCGGCCGGACGACGGCGGGCGGCTGCAGGCCCTCCAGCTCGTCAACGGAGGAGACGACGCGGCTCTCCGGTACCGGAACTCCCGCCGAGCCGAGCGCGGCGCGGAAGGCGAGCCGGTCCTCGGCCCGGCGGATCGCGTCCACATCCGCGCCGATCAGCTCGACCCCGAACCGGTCCAGGACGCCCGCGTCGCCGAGCTCGACCGCGACGTTGAGCGCCGTCTGGCCGCCGAGCGTCGGCAACAGGCCGTCGGGCCGCTCGCGCTCGATCACCTCGGCGACGGTCTCGGCATCGAGCGGCTCGAGATAGGTCGCGTCGGCCCACTCGGGGTCGGTCATGATCGTGGCCGGGTTCGAGTTGACGAGCACGACGCGGAAGCCCTCGCGCCGCAGGACCCGGCAGGCCTGCGCGCCGGCGTAGTCGAACTCGCACGCCTGCCCGATGCGAATCGGGCCCGGGCCGACGATCAGGACCGAGCGAAGATCGGTGCGCTTCGGCACGTGCTCGCGATCAGGTCGAAGAACGGGAGGGCGTCGAGCGGCCCCGGCGCAGCCTCGGGGTGGAACTGCACGGTGGCGAACCCGTCGCCGGCGAAGCCCTCGACCGTGCCGTCGTTGAGCGAGACGTGCGTCACCTCGACCTCACCGGAGTCGGCGACCGCGAAACCGTGGTTCTGAACGGTCACCAGCACGCGGCCGCTGCGGAGCTCGCGGACGGGGTGGTTGGCGCCGCGGTGCCCGAACGGGAGCTTGAACGTCTCGAGCCCGAGCGCGAGCCCGAGCAGCTGGTGGCCGAGGCAGATTCCGAAGAGCGGCACCGGGCCGAGCAGGTCGCGCACCGTCTCGATCGGCCCATCGAGCACCGCCGGGTCGCCGGGGCCATTCGAGACGAGCACCGCGCGCGGGTCCGTTTCCAGGACCGCCTCGGCATCCCATGAGCCGGGAACGACGACCACCTCGAGCCCGCACTCGGCGAGACGCCGAGGGATCGAGCGCTTCGTGCCGAGGTCGATCACGGTGATGCGGGGGCCCGCGCCGAGCCGGTACGGCCGCCGCGCCCCGACCTCGCGGTCGAGAGGGCGGCCGTCGATCGGCGGCTCGGCGAGCGCTCGCGCGTAAAGCTCCTCGACCGGCGACTCTCCGAGCGCGCAGCGGAGCACACCGCCGTCGCGGATCCGGCGGACGAGCGCCCGCGTGTCGACGTCCTCGAGCGCGACGACGCCCTGCGAGGCGAGCCACTGCGCCCACGCCGGCCGGGCCCTCCGCATCACGATCCCCTCAGCCTGCACGCGCTCGGACTCCAGCCGGGTCGCGTCGACGCCGTAGTTGCCGACCAGCGGATAGCTGAAGGCCAGCACCTGGGCGACGTAGCTCGGATCGCTGGCCGCCTCCTCGTAGCCGGCCATCGCAGTCGTGAAGCAGGCCTCGCCGGCGGCGACGCCCTCGGCGCCGACGGCCGAGCCTGCGAAGACGGTGCCGTCCTCGAGCACGAGATGGGCTGGGCGGACGTTTTGCATCATAATCAGAAGTTCTGCATAATACTCAGATGCCCACCGCCGCGATCATTGGCTGCTCCGGTTACACGGGGCAGGAGACGCTCGACCGGGCGCTCGCGCACCCGGAGCTCGAGCTCGTCGCGCTCGGCTCCGACTCGCTGGCGGGCGAGCTCGCATCAGCTCTCGACATCCGGCTGAACGGCTCGCTGCCGGCGTTCATCTCGAATGCGGACGCGCTGGCGAGCGGCGCCGACGTGCTCTTCGTCTGTCTCGGGCACGACGAGGCGGCGGCCCTCGAGCCGCCCGCCGACGCCGTGGTCGTCGACCTCTCCGGCGCGCACCGGCTTCGCGACTGCGCCCTTTACGACAGCTGGTACGGCTTCACGCACCCGCGCGCGGAGACGCTTGCCGACTGGAGCTACGCCCTGCCGGAGCTCTATCCGCCGACCGGAACGCTAATCGCGAACCCCGGCTGCTACGCGACGGCGGTGCTGCTCGCGCTCGGGCCGCTTGCGGACTCGCTCGACCCCGAAAGCGTCGTCGTCGACGCGAAGTCCGGGGTCTCGGGCGCCGGCCGCGCCCCGAAGCCGAGCTCCCACGCCGGCTTCGTGCTCGAGAACATCTCGCCCTACCGGGCCGGCTCCCACCAGCACGCACCGGAGCTCGAGCAGGCGCTCGGCTTTCCGGTCTGCTTCGTCCCGCATCTCCTGCCGCTGCGGCGCGGTCTGCTCGCGACCTGCTACGCGCGGGCCGCGGCAGACGCCCGCGAGCGCCTCGAGGACGCCTATGCCGACAGCGACGTCGTCCGCGTCCTGCCCGAAGGAATTGCCCCGGAGCTCGGACGCGTCCAGGGCACCGACGCCGCCGAGCTGGCGCTCTTCGAGGACCGCCCCACGAGCAAGACGATCGTCGCGTGCGCGATCGACAACCTCGGCAAGGGCGCCGCAGGGCAGGCCGTGCAGAACGCGAACCTCGCGCTCGGCTTCGAGGAGACGGCCGGCCTCCGCCTCACCGGGGTGCTCGTGTGAGCGTCACCGCTGCAAAGGGATTCGTCGCGGGCGCCGTGCACTCGGGCCTCCGCCGCAGCGCTCCCGACCTCGCGTTGGTGCGCTCGCTCACGCCGGCCAAAGGCGCCGCCATGTTCACGGTCAACCGCGTCCAGGGGGCGCCTGTCGTCGTCTCCAAGGAACACCTCGAGCTCACGGAGCCCCAGGCCGTCGTCGTCAACTCCGGCGTCGCGAATGCAGCGACCGGCGTTCGCGGCGAGCTCGACGCACGGGCGACCGCTGCCGAGGCGGCGCGGGTGCTCGGCCTGGACGCGGAGGAGGTGCTCGTCCTCTCGACCGGCGTGATCGGCAAGCGGCTTGCGCTCGACAAGATCCTCCCCGCCCTTCGAGACGCCGCCTCGTCGCTGTCGGACGAAGGCGGGCCGACTGCGGCCGAGGCGATCCTGACCACCGATACGCACTCCAAGCAGGCGGTTGCGGCGGGCCCCGGCTTCACGGTCGGCGGGATGGCGAAAGGCTCCGGGATGATCCATCCGAACCTCGCGACCATGCTCGCCGTCGTCACGACGGATTTCCCGCTCGAGCCGGGCGAGCCAGCCGACTTCCTCCGCCCGGCGGTCGACGAAAGCTTCAACGCGATCTCGGTCGACGGCGAGTGCTCGACGAACGACACCGTCGTCCTGCTCGCCAACGGGGCCGGGAGTGCGACGCGCTCGGCCGCAGCCGACAAGGCCTTCGCCGAGGGCCTGCATGCGGTCTGCGCCAACCTCGCCGGCCAGATCGTCGCCGACGGCGAGGGCGCGACCTTCCTGGCCGAGATCAGCGTCAGCGGCGCCGCGAGCGACCCCGAGGCGAAGGCGATCGCTAGGCGGATCGCGACCTCGCCGCTGGTGAAGACGGCCCTGTTCGGGCGCGATGCCAACTGGGGCCGCGTGCTCGCGGCGGCGGGCTCGGCCCCCTTCAACGGCGGCTATGCCCAGCTCGATCCCGCGCGGGTCACGCTCGACCTCGCGGGCGTGCGCGTCCTCGACGCCGGTGCACCGAGCGACGTCGAGCCGGAGCTCGACGGGTCGCGCTGCGCGATCGCGCTCGACCTCGCGCTCGGCGACGGCTCGGCGGACTACCTGACCAGCGACCTCTCGTACGACTACGTGCGAATCAACGCGGACTACCGCTCGTGAGCCGCGTCGTCGTCAAATGCGGAGGCGCCGTCGTGCGCGGATCGGCGGCCGCGATCCTCACGATCGCCGATGCCGGACACGAGGTCTGCGTCGTCCATGGTGCCGGCCCACAGATCTCCGAGGAGATGGACCGCTTCGCCATCCCGGTCGAGTTCGTGGGCGGACGGCGCGTAACGACGGCGGCGGGCCTGACCGTCGTGCGCTCGTCCTTCGCCGCCGTCAACCGCGCGCTCTGCGCCGAGCTCGGGCCGCGCGCGGTCGGCCTCTTCGGCGACGAGATCGGCCTGCACGCGCTGCAGCTGCCTGAGCTCGGCCTCGTCGGGGAGCCGCTGTCGAGTCGTCCGAAGGCGGTGCTCGAGGCGCTCGAGGCTGGACAGATCCCGGTCGTCGCGCCGCTCGGCGTCGGGCCGTTCAACGTCAACGCCGACGAAGCTGCGGCGGCGCTGGCGGTCGGGCTCGAGGCGGAGCGGCTGCTGTTCGTCACCGACGTCGCGGGCGTCTTCCGCGACGGCGTGGTGCTGAGCAGCATCGAGGCCGGCGAGGCCGACCGGCTGCTCGACGACGGCACCTTCGAGGGCGGGATCGTCCCCAAGCTGCGGGCCGCGATCGCCGCAGCCCGCAACGGCGTCCGGGCCGAGATCGGCGAGACGGCGGTGGTCGCGTGAACACCGTCGCGGTCTCGCCCGTCCTCCCCGTCTACGCCCGCCAGGACCTGACGTTCGTCCGCGGCGAAGGCGCGACGCTCGTCGACGCAGACGGGCGCGCGTATCTCGACTTCCTCGCGGGGATCGCCGTCGTCGGCCTCGGCCACTGCCACCCCGCGCCGCTCGCTGCCGCGCAGGCGCAGCTCGAGCGCCTCTGGCACGTCTCGAACCTCTACTGGAGCGAGCCGATGATCGCGCTCGCCGAGCGGCTCTCGGACCGCTTCGGCGGCGCCCGGGCGTTTTTCTGCAACTCGGGGGCCGAGGCCGTCGAGGCCGGGCTCAAGTACGCGCGCAAGGCGACCGGCAAACCCCGCGTCGTCTCGCTGACCGGCTCCTTCCACGGCCGCACGCTCGGCGCGCTCTCGGTCACGGGCCAGCCCGGCAAGCGCGAGGCCTTCGAACCGCTGCTCCCGCACGTCAGCTTCGCTGCTCCCAACGACGCCGATTCGCTCGCCGCGGCCATCTCGGCGGAGACCGGCTGCATCCTGCTGGAGCCGGTTCAGGGGGAGGGCGGCGTGCACGAGCTGGACGCCGGCTTCGTCGCTGAGGCCCGACGGCTCGCCGACGAGAACGGCGCGGTTCTCCTCTTCGACGAGGTGCAGACCGGCGTCGGCCGCACGGGGACGTTCTTCGCGTGGGAGCGGGTCGGCGTGCGCCCGGACGCCGTCACGCTCGCCAAGGGCCTCGCCAACGGTCTCCCGATCGGCTGCCTGCTCGTCGGCGGCGAAGCGCCGGACGGATTCGCCCCGGGCGACCACGCGAGCACGTTCGGAGGCAATCCCGTCGCCTGCGGCGCCGCGAACGCGGTCTGCGACGAGCTAACCGATGACCTGCTCGCCGGCGTCACCGCGACCGGTCTGACGCTCGCCGCGGGTCTGAGCGAGCTCCCGGCCGTGGGCAAGGTGCGCGGCGCGGGCCTACTGCTGGGCGCCGAGCTCGATCAGCCTGCCGCGGACGTCGTCGCCCAGTGCGCCGAGCGCGGCCTGCTCGTCGGCACGGCCGGCGAGAACGTGCTCAGGCTCACTCCCCCGCTCGTCGTCACGGCCGCCGAGGTCGACCAGGCGCTCGGCGTGCTCGAGGAGGTGCTCGCATGAGGAAGTTCGAACGGCAGGGAGCAATCCTGCGGCTCGTCAAGGAGCAGAAGCTCTCGACGCAGACGGAGCTCGCGAAGGCGCTCAAAAAGGCCGGCTTCGGCGCCGTGCAGACAACGGTCTCCCGCGACGTGGCCGAGCTGGGGCTCGTCAAGGTGCGCGACGAGGAAGGCCGGCTTGTCTACGCGCTGCCGGGCGCGGCCGACCTCTCGCGGCTCGGCGAGCTCGTTGCTGCTTTGCGCCGCTGGACGGTGTCGCTGACGGCCACCGGCAACCTCGTCGTCATCAACACGCCTCCGGGAACGGCGAACGCGCTCGCCCGCGCGATCGACGCGGCCGGCCTCGCCGACGTCGCGGGAACCGTCGCGGGCGACGACACGATCTTCGTGGCCGCCCACGAGGGCGTCGGCGGCGCGGCCCTCGCAGACCAACTTCGGCATCACCTGGAAGGAGAAACCCAGTGAACGGAATCGCGGTGCTCGCCTACTCTGGCGGGCTCGACACGAGCTGCGCGATCGCGTGGCTCAAGGAGGACTACGGCTTCGAGGAGGTCGTCGCTGTGCTCGTCGACGTGGGACAGGAGGCGAGCTTCGGCCCCGCCGTCGAGCGCGGGCGCCTTGCCGGAGCCGACGACGTACTGCTGCTCGACCGCAAGGAGGCCTTCGCGGAGGAGCAGGTCGCGAAGGCGCTGCTCGCGAATGCGCTCTACGAGGGGAGGTACCCGCTCGTCTCGGCGCTCTCCCGGCCTGTGATCGCCGAGGCGGTGGCCGAGGTCGCGATCGAGCTCGGCGCCGAGGCGGTCGTCCACGGCTGCACGGGCAAGGGCAACGACCAGTTGCGCTTCGAGCTCGCGTTCAAGGCGAGGTATCCGGGCGTGAAGGTGATCGCTCCGCTCCGCGACCGTGTGCGGACACGCGACGAGGAGATCGCCTACGCGGAAGCCCGCGGGATCCCGGTCGAGGCAAAGGCCGAGTCCCCCTACTCCGTCGACGACAACCTCTTCGGGCGCGCGATCGAGGCCGGCATGCTCGAGGACCCGTGGATCGCTCCGCCGGAAGACGCCTTCGTGCTGACGGCCGCAGCGGCGGACGCGCCCGCGCCTGTCGAGTGCGTCGTCGCCTTCGAAGAGGGCCTGCCCCTCGCCCTCGACGGCGAGGAGCTGCCACTCGACGAGCTCGTAGGCGTGCTGAACGAGCAGGCCGGCGCCTACGGAATCGGCCGGATCGACATGATCGAGAACCGCGCCGTCGGCATCAAGAGCCGCGAGCTCTACGAGGCGCCTGCGGCGCTCACGCTGATCGCCGCCCATCGGGCGCTCGAGGAACTGGTACTGACGAAGGGCGAGCTCGAGGCCAAGCGAGAGCTAGAGCCGAAGTGGGCGAAGCTCGTCTACGACGGCGGCTGGTTCGCGCCGCTCCGCAACGCCTACGACTCGTTCTTCTCGGCGACGCAGCAGCTCGTCACGGGCGAGGCGCGACTCTCGCTGCAGGCGGGTGCGCCGGTTGTGACCGGCCGCCGGTCCGAGCACGCGCTTTATTCGGAGCAGCTCGCCTCGTACGGGATCGGTGAGACCTTCCCGCACCAGGCGGCCGCCGGCTTCATCGGGATCACCGCGCTCGAGACGCAGCTCGTCGCCGCGCGTGAACGGGTCGAGGTCGCGTGACTCTCTGGTCCGGAAGGGTCAGAGCGGAGCTCGCGCCGGAGGTGTGGGATTTCCTGCGCGCCGAGGACGCCGAGCTACTCCCGTATGACTGCCAGGCGACGGCGACGCACGCCCGACGCCTCTGGCAGGCGGGGCTTCTAACCGACGCCGAGCTCGCCGAGGTGGAGACGGCGCTCGGGCGGATCGCCGCCGAGGGCATCGACGACGGAGAGGACGAGGACGTCCACTCGGCGCTCGAGCGGGCTCTCGGCGAGGTCGGCCGCAAGATCCACGCCGGCCGCTCTCGCAACGACCAGGTGGCCGCCGCGCTGCGGCTCTACGTCGCCGACGCTTGCGACGAAGCGGTCACGGCAATCCGGAGCCTGGCGGAGGTCGTGCTCGACCGGGCCGAGGAGGAAGCGCAGACTCCGATGCCGGCATATACGCACCTCCAGCGCGCCCATTCGGTGACGGTCGGGCACCACCAGCTGGCGTGGGTGGAGATGCTCGCGCGCGATCTGAAGCGCTTTCGGTTCGCGGCCGAGCAAGCGCGCCCCTCGCCCCTCGGCTCGGCAGCGGTCGCGGGGTCGACGCTCGAGCTGCTGCCGCCCCCTGGCCCGCGGGTGCACAACTCCATGGACGCGGTCGGCGACCGCGACTTCTCGCTCGACTACCTCTACGCGTGCACGGTCCTGGGCACCCACCTCTCCCGGATCGGCGAGGAGCTCGTGCTCTGGGCGACCTCCGAGTTCGGGTTCGTCCAGCTGCCGGAGGAGGCTGCGACCGGCTCGTCGATGATGCCGCAGAAGCTGAACCCCGACGTCGCCGAGCTCGTCCGCGGCAAAGCGGGGACGGCGATCGGGAGGCTGACCGGGCTGCTCGCGACGATCAAAGGCCTGCCGCTGGCCTACAACCGCGACCTCCAGGAGGACAAAGCGTCCGTCTTCGCGGCGAGGCGGGACGTCCGAGGCACGCTCGCCGCGCTCGAGGTGCTGATTGCCGGAGTCGACTTCGACCACGAGCGGCTCGGGGTCGCCGCCGCCGACCCGTTGCTGCAGGCGACCGACGCCGCCGAGGCGCTGGTGGAGAGTGGAGTCCCCTTCCGCGACGCCCACGAGCAGATCGCGGGGCAGGTCCGCGCGGGGGCGTTCGAACCCGAGGAGCCGCGGCCGCGCCTCGCGCCAGGTCCGGCCGAAGTCTCAGCCGCGGTCGCCGAAGCGCGAGCTCGCGTCTTGTAAAAACGCGGCGCGGCCTGCGATTGTCCGCTCGTGCGGACCTCCTTGCGCAGGCGCCTCAGCGAGTCGCTCCGCGCGTTCGCGGAGGTCTTCGCCAACGCCGACCTGCGCCGCGTCGAGCTCGCCTGGAGCGGCTCGGTCGTCGGGCAGTGGGGCTACGAGGTCGCCCTCGCGGTGTTCGCGTACCGGGCCGGCGGCGCAACCGCCGTCGGACTGGTCGCGCTCGTCCGGCTTCTTCCTGCCGCGGCGGTCGCACCCTTCGCGGCGCTGCTCGGCGACCGCTTCCCGCGGAAGCGGATCATGATTGCGGCGGACCTCGCCCGTGTCTGCACAATGGGAGGCGCCGCGGTCGCCGTCTTCGCCGGCGCGCCGGCCGTCGTCGTCTACGCGCTCGCGGTTCTGACGGCCCTCGCAAGCACGGCATTCGGACCCGCACAGTCCGCTCTGCTCCCCTCGCTCGCCCGCTCACCTGAGGAGCTGACCGCAGCGAACGCGACCTCGACAACGCTCGAGAGCGTCGGCTTCTTCCTCGGCCCCGCGCTGGGCGGCCTGCTGCTTACCGTCACCAGCGTCGGGACCGTCTTCGCGGCGACGGCGGCACTGTTCCTGTGGTCGGCGCTCGTGCTCAGCCGGATCAGCGCCGACAGCCAGGGTGACCCAAGTGCCGAAGTCGAAAGCATCGGGCGTGAGGCGCTTGCCGGTTTCCGGGCGATTCTCGGCGAACGCCGCTTGCGGCTCGTGGTCGGCCTCTACGGGGCGCAGACGCTGGTCGCCGGAATCATGCGGGTCCTGGTCGTCGTAACCGCGCTTTCGATTCTCGACCTCGGGCCGGCCGGCGTCGGCTTCCTCAACTCGGCCGACGGCGTCGGCGCTCTCGCCGGAATCTTCGTCCTGCTCGGGATGATCACGACCGCCCGCCTCTCCGGCGTGTTCGGGCTCGGGATCCTGATGTGGGGCGTACCGCTCATCGTGCTCGGGATCTGGCCGAGCGTCCTTCTGGCACTCCTGTGCTTCGGGGTCATCGGCGTCGGAAATGTCCTGGTCGACGTGGCGGGCTTGACGCTCCTCCAACGCACGGCGCCCGACAAGGTGCGCGCGAGGGTCTTCGGCGTGTTCGAGAGCGTCTTCCTCGCGACGATCGGGATCGGAGCAGTCGTCGCGCCGCTCCTGATGTCCGCCTTCGGCCCGCGCGGTGCGCTGGTCGCGGCCGGCGGCGGGCTCTCCGTCGTCGTGCTCCTCTTCTGGCGGCGGCTCGCGACGGTCGACGCGCCGGCGCTGGTTCCGGAGAGAGAACTGGCGCTGCTCCGCGACATCCCGATCTTCGCGCCGCTGCCGCCGGTCACGCTCGAGCAGCTCGCCTCGAACCTCTCACACGTCCGCGTCGCCGCGGGCGACGTCGTCTTCCGCGAGGGGGACCAAGGCGACCGCTTCTACGTGGTGGAGAAAGGAGAGGTGACGGTGGAGCCGGAGGGCCGCCCGGCGGTGACCCTGGGCCGCGGCGACTACTTCGGCGAAATCGCGCTGCTGCGCGACGTTCCGCGCACGGCCACGGTGACGGCGCGCAGCGACATCGAGCTCTGGGCTCTCGAGCGGGACATCTTCATCGCCGCGGTGACCGGCCACGCCCCGAGCGCCGAGGCGGCGGACGCGGTGATCTCGGTCCACCTCGGCTTAGCCTCGGCGGTCCATCTCTAACACGCCGCTCGGCTTGCGTTTGTGTAGGCGCCGGAACCAATCCGTGCCGAAACTGCGACAAGCCCTGGCCGGATCGTTTTTGGGCGGCTACCACGGAGGCACCGACCCGAAGGAGGATCTGTGCCTGGAACGCCGCTTCGCGCACTTCTGCTCACTCTCCTCGCAGCCGCTCCGGCCGGCGGCGCCGTCGTCGTGGCCCGTGCGCCGCACGATGCGACGGCGATCATTCAGGCCTGCGTCCGCAAGGACGGCCGGCTACGGCTCGTAGCTCAGAAGGCGGACTGCCGCAGGACGGAGCGGCCGATCTCCTGGAACGTGCGCGGGGCGCAGGGACAACCTGGACCGCAGGGGCCGGTTGGTCCCGCCGGTGCTGACGGAGCTCCCGGATCGAGCGGCGTCGACGGCGCGCCGGGACGGGCGGGGCCGGCCGGGCCGCCCGGTCCGCAGGGCGAGCGCGGGCCGCAGGGGCCGAAGGGCGATCCCGGTACGAACATCGACGCTTTGGAGACCCTGAACGGCATCGCCTGCCGTGCCGGCGGCCGCAACGGCACCGTGACGCTGACCTACGACGCCTCGGCGCACGCCGTCTTCACCTGTATGGCAGCCACAAGCGACGGGACCGTTCGCGTGAATGAGTTCTCGACGGGGACGACCGCTTCGGCGACCGACGAGTTCGTCGAGCTCGTCAACACCGGAGCCAGCTCGGCCGACATCAGCGGCTACAAGCTCGTCTACCGCTCGGGCGCCGGAACGAGCGACGTCGCGCTGGCGACGATCCCGGCCGGGACGATGCTCGCGCCGGGCGCGTTCTACCTCTTCGGCGGCAGCGGCTACGCAGGCGCGAAGGCGGCTGACCAGGCGTTCTCGGCTGGACTGGCGGGAACCGCGGGCGGCATCGGGCTCCGCGACACCGCCGCCAAGCTCGTCGATTCGGCCGGCTACGGCCCGGCGACGAACGCCTTCGTCGAGACGCACGCGGCTGCGGCGCCTCCGTCGACCGCGCCCCCGGGCTCCAGCGGCATCCGGCTCCCAGACGGCAAAGACACGGACGACAACAGCGCCGACTTCACGGTCACGGCCGCGCCGACGCCGGGAGCCCCGAATGTCGCGGGCTAGCCGGCTGCCTCGGCCTTGCGCAGGCCGCGGAAGGCCCAGAACGAGAACGCAACCGCAAGCAGCAGCGCCGCTCCGAAGGCTGCGGCGACCTCAGTCGGGGTGCCGGCGAGGAAGCCGCGGCCCGCCTCGAGTACGCGTGTCAACGGATTGACGACCGCAACGCCATGGATCCAGCCCTGGAGCAGCGACAGCGGCACGTAGACGGGGGCGAAGAAGAGCACCAGGAAGACCGGGAACTGCATGATCGGCCCGGCCTGCATCGTCCGCAGGCGCATCGCGACTCCGGCCGCCCAGAGAACGGCGGCGGCGTTGAGGATCACCGCGAGGGTGTAGAGGCCGACGACGTCGATCCCGCTGCCGCCGACGTTCATCCCGACGGCCAATGCAATCCCGGTCAGGACGACAGCCGTCACGAGCCAGCGGCCGAGGGCGGCGATTGCGTACCCGAGGACGATCCCGCCCCGGTGCGGCGCCGCCAGCAACAGCCGCCGAGCGAAACCACTCTCGAAGTCTCGCGCGATCCCGAACCCTGTGAAGACGCCGCCGAAGGCCGCCGACTGCAGCAGCACGAAGACGAACTGGAAGGCGGTGTAGCCCTCCTTGTAGTCGAAGCCCGGCACGTCCTGAACGCTCGAAAGCCCGCCGGCGAACGCCGTGAAGAAGAAGAGCGGGAACACGAGCGAGGGGACGAACAGCGATGGGTTCGTGAAGACGTTGTGCAGCGTCCGCCAGGCGACGGCGCGCGCGACGGCGAGCGACCTCATGTCCGCGCCATCCTCACGCGCAGCGCCCAACTCGCCAGCACGAGCGCGCAGACGGTGATCGCAGCGGCGATGCCGAAACCGAGTGCGAGCGCCTGTCCGTCCCAGCCGGTGATGATCAGGCTCCTCACGCATTCGAGCAGGTAGGAGACCGGGTTCGCCGTCGCGACGTCGCGGAACCAGGTGATCGAGATCAGGTTCCGCGGGATGTTCATCGAAGAGAGGAAGAGGAAGACGAAAAAGGCCGGGAAGAGGCTCTGCACCGCTTCGCCGGAGCCGGTGCGAAGCGCCGCGAAGGCGCCGAGCGCGCCGAAACCAAGCGAGACGAGAATCGCGAAGGCAAACAGCGCGAGCACGCCGAAGAACCCGGACTCGAGTCGCACGCCGACTATGAGGCCGACGCTCAGATAGACGACCGCCTGCACGATGCCCAGCGTCACGACCCCTGCGAGCTGTCCGGCGAGCAGGGCGACCCCGCGCATCGGCGTCAGCGAGAGACGGTTGAGGAACCCGGTCTGGATGTCGCGGGCAAGATCGGTGCCCGCGTTCATCGTCGCGAACAGCGCGCCCTGGATGAACGGCACCGCCAGCGCGAAGGCGACGAAGGAATTGGTCGGAAAGCCCGGCAGCCGCGTCTCCGCCTTTAGGCCGCCGGAGTTGACCGCGAGCAGCAGCAACGGAAAAACCAGCGGGGAGATCACGTTCGCGGGCTGCCGGACAGTGCGGACGACCGAGCGCCTCCCGAGCTGGAAAACCTGGTCGGCTAGGACGTTCATTCCACCACCGCGTAAGCACTGATCGTCAGTGCTCTCGCAGGCCGAGTTTGAACGGCCGCAGCGGCAACGCCGCTACGGCCTCCGGATCGGCATCGCAAGCGACGCCTCAAACCGGTTCTGCAGCGAGCGCTCGCCGCGGCGGCTCGGCTTCGTCGTCGTCGGAGCCCTCGAGCGAGCGACCCGTCTTCGCCAGGAACACATCGTCGAGCGTCGGCTGGTGCAGCCACAGGTTTGCGACCTCGATTCCCGCGTCGTCGAGCGCCCGGACGACGTCGGCAAGGCTGGTCTCTCCCGTTTCCAGACGAACGGCGACGCCCTTCGTCGAGCCGCAGGGATCCCCGAAACGGGCGAGCATGTCGGACAGCTGCGCCGCGTCCTCGGGATCGGCCGGGATCGCCTCGACAGTCGGACGGCCGACCTCGGCCTTGAGCTCGTCGGTCGTTCCCTCGGCGACGATGTGGCCGTGGTCGATGATCCCGACGCGGTCGGCGAGAACGTCCGCCTCCTCGAGGTACTGGGTCGTCAGGAAGACGGTGACCTCGTCCTCGCGCGCGAGCCGGGCGACTTCGTCCCAGAGGGCCGTGCGGCTCTGGATGTCGAGCCCCGTCGTCGGCTCGTCGAGGAAGAGCACGCTTGGGCTATGGACGAGCGCCATCGCGAGATCGAGCCGTCGCTTCATCCCGCCCGAGTAGCCGCGGACCTTTCGGTCGGCCGCATGCGTCAGCCCGACGCGCACAATCAGCTCGTCGGCGCGCTGGTTGCGCTCACCGCGTGGCAGCGCCTGCAGCGACGCCTGCAGGCGAAGATGCTCGCGCCCCGTCAGCAACGGGTCGAGCGCGGCCTCCTGCAAGGCGGCGCCGATCGCGGCGCGCACCTGCGGGCCCTCGGTGACGACGTCGTAGCCCGCCACCCGGGCCGTGCCCGACGTGGGCGGCAGCAGCGTCGTCAGCATGTGGACGGTCGTCGACTTGCCGGCGCCGTTCGGGCCGAGGAAGCCGTAGATCTCCCCCGGAGCCACTCCGAGGTCGATGCCGTCAACGGCCCTCGGGCCGTTTTTGAACTCCCTGACGAGACCCGTTGCCTCGATTGCGTAATCGTTCATCGGCGCCAAAGGCTACCCAAATGCTTGAGGTTGTCAAATAACTACTGGTTCAAGTAAGATGCCAGTGTGACGGTGCAGGCCAAGACGAGACTCAGTCCGGCCCACGAGGCTCAGAAGTTCTTCTTCGAGCTCGGAATGGTGCAGCGGATGAAGACCGGCGCCAAGCTCGCCGAGCTTGGGCTCAGCTTCAGCCAGGCCCACGCGCTCCGGCTGCTCGATCCGGACGAGCCGATGCCGATGAGCGCACTCGCCGAGCGCCTCTTCTGCGACGCCTCGAACGTCACCGGGATCGCCGACCGCCTCGAGACCCGTGGCCTTGTCCGGCGTCAAAGCCTGGCCGGCGACCGTCGCGTCAAGGCGTTGACGATCACGCCGAGCGGGATGAAGTTGCGCCGGCAGGTGATGGAGCTGATGAGCGAGCCGCCCGACGCAATCGCGGCGCTGAGCGACGCCGACCAGCGCGCGCTGCGAGATATCCTCGCCCGCGCCGTCGAGCACCTTCGCGCCGCCGGGGAATCCGAGCAGGTTGCGCCCCCGGGCTAACCTGATCCGACTTGTCTGCTGAAGCCGTCGAGACCCGAGTCGCCCGCGAGACGCCCGAGGTGCAGGCCTGGGCGCAGCTCTTGCGCGCCCACTCAGCACTGACGCGAAGGTTCAGCACCGAGCTGCTGACGATGCACGGGCTGACGCTGAGTGGCTACGAGGTTCTGTTGCACCTCGCCCACACGCCTGACCAGCGCCTCCGCCGCGTCGACCTGGCCGAGCGCGTCCTATTGACGCCTTCGGGGATCACGCGCCTCCTCGACGGGCTCGAGCGGGCAGGCTACGTGCGCCGTGCGACCTCTGATGAAGACGCGCGCGTGAGCTACGCCGTCCTGACGGACGAGGGCTACGAGAAGCTCCGCACCGCCGCGCCCGAGCACGTCGGCAGCATCCGCGAGATCTTCGGCGAGCATTTCTCGAGGGACGAGCTGGAGACGCTTCGCGAGCTCCTCGGCCGCTTGCCGGCAGACCCCGCCCGGCCCGAGTGCGAGCCGTAGGAAACCAAGTAACAGACTGTTCCTAAGTTCGACACGGCCCAAAGCTCAGGCGCGGCCCCTTTCTTCCGCTTGATTCCATGAGCGCCGCCACAGTTCGAGTTTGTAACAGACTGTTACTGCCTCGGACCGGCGGCCCGGCAGCGGCACCAGTGTCCGAGCTGAAGCCGTCGTCGTCGTCGTGCCGCTCGTGGTCGTGCCTGGCGTGGAAGCCGACCCGGTCGAAACGTTGATTCGCACCTTCGAGCCGCGCGCGGCCTTCTTGTTCGGCAGCGGCTTCTGAGCAGTCACCGTCCCCTTCGGCTGAGCGCTCGGCACCTTGAACTCAACAGGCACGAGGCCGGCCGTTTGCAGCGCCGCCTTGGCGTCCGACGCCGGCTGGCCGCGCACATCAGGCACGGTGGCCTCGCCCTTGGAGACGTTCAGCGCAACCGTCGAGCCCTTCGCGACTCTCGTCCCCGCCACCGGAGCCTGCTTGACGACCACACCCGGCGCGGCCGTGGCCGCCACCGTTGTCACCTGAGATTGCAGCCCGGCGTCTTTCAGGCGCGAGACCGCGACGGATGTCCTCGAGCCGACGACGTTCGGCACCGATATCTGCGCTGCCGACGAGACCGACACCTTCACGAGCGAGCCCCGATTGAGACTCGTGCCCGCTCCCGGATCCTGCGCGAAGACGGTCCCGGCCGGGAACATGCTCGGCCCTGTGGCCAGTTGCGGGACGAGCCCGCGCTCGTCCAGTTGCTTGATCGCGTTGCTCTGCTTGAGCCCGACGACCGCCGGAACGGTGACAGCCGACGCAGAGCTCTTCTTGTTGCCGTTTTCGCGGATCAGAAAGTACGCCGCGAGCAAGCCGCCGATCACGACCAGCAAGAGCAGCAGGAGCCAGGGCCAGATCTTCGGCAGCGGCGGCCGCGGTGGCGGTGCGTACTCGTCCTCCTCGACGACGGGCGGGCCCGCGACCTCCTGATCGACTCGGGTACGCCCTGCCGGGCTTCGCTGGTTCCGCATCGGTGCCTTCCTACCGCGGCGATGCGGCGCGAAACGCAGAAATCAACCCTTTCGGGGGACGCAGCGTATTGCGCCATCGCCGATAAAGAGACCCGGCGGAGCGGCACTCCGTCACTGCGGCCAATGAGTCTTCAAGCTCCTGAACCAATCTCTCTCGAGGTCTCCGACGGACCGGCTCCGTTGCGTCCGCCACCCGAGGCCGCGCTCGTCGAAGCCGGCAAGCTGACGATGGGGCAGCTGGCGCAAGCGCATCGCGACCGCCTCGAGACCGGCAAGCCGGTGCTCGACATCATCGTCGAGCGCGGTTGGATTCTCGCCGAGGAGGCTGCCCAGCTCCGTGAGGCTTACGGCATCGAGGCTCCCCCGGTCCCCGCCCACCAGGCAGCGCCCGAACCACCGCTGGAGACCCAGGCTCCTCCCCCCGCGGCCACGCAGGAGCGCTACGAGATCGCAATCCGACTGACGAACGGTGACCTGATCACCGCGGGCGAGACCGACGGCGCGGACAAGGCTGCGGCTCTCGGACACGCAGTCGTCGCCGACCTGACGCAGGAGAACGGCGAGTGGCCTTTCTTCGGCGGTAGGTTCATCAACCCTGAGACGATCGTCTCGGTCGATTTGCTGGCCGAAGATACAGACCATTAAGCCCACCCGGAATCGACCAAGAGCCGGGTTGAGACGGTATGGGCAAAGCCCGCACGGCCTCTAGGTCGGCGCCGCAAGCGGCGCCTTGGCGGCCGCTTCATCAAATCCCGAGACGATCGTCTCGGTCGACTTGCTGACCGACGCCTAAGACGTCCCTCAATGTGATCTAGATCCCTAGAGCGGGCTCAAGCCTGCGGCTGTTGCTACCGTTAACTTGGTTAACGATTTATGCCCGCACTAGCAACAGCCACCGACCCCGTCACCGTCGCGAACCGGCTGCGGCCTGTTCTCTTGAAGCTCAACCGTCATCTGCGGCGGGAGATTCATTCGCTCGGCGTCACCGGCGGGCAGGCCTCGCTGCTCTTCACGATCCAGGGCCGGCCCGGGATCGGCGTCCGCGAGCTCGCGGCGCTCGAGCGGATGTCGGCACCGGGAATGTCGAAGTACGTCGGCCGCCTCGAAGGCGAGGGGCTGATCGTCCGTGAGCCTTCGGACGAGGACCGGCGGCGGGTCGGCCTCCGCGTCTCGCCGGAAGGCGAGCGAGTGCTCCGCTCCGTCAAGTCGAGGCGCACCGCCTGGCTCGCAGCCCGACTGAGAGGCCTGTCCGACGAAGAGCTCCAGGCCGTCGACGCCGCGATCGCGCCGCTGCAAGAACTGATCGACGAGTGACCGCCGCGCTGCTGACGATCAACCGGCGGGCGTTCGCGAGCCTGCGTATCCACCGGAACTACCGGCTTTATTTCCTCGGCCAGGCGATCTCCCAGAGCGGTACCTGGATCGACAAGGTCGCGCAGGCGTGGCTCGTGCTCGCACTGACTCACTCGGCGTTCGCAGTCGGCCTGCTCGCGGCCTGCCAGTTCGTGCCGTTCAGCGTCCTCGGCCTGATGGCTGGCGTGATCGTCGATCGCCTCGACACCTGGCGCACAGTGGTCGTCACGCAGGCGATCAGGATGGTGCTCGCAGCGACGCTTGCGGGAATCGTCCTCGGCGGGGTCGTCCAGGTGTGGATGGTCTACACGCTCGCCGTCCTGACCGGAATCGTGCTCGTGCTCGATGCGCCCTCGCGCCAGCAGCTGACCTTCAAGATGGTCGGCCGCGACGAGCTGCCGAATGCGGTCGCGCTCAACTCTTCGCTCTTCAACGCCGCGCGGATCGTCGGGCCCGCCATCGGCGGGCTGCTGATCGCGGCCTTCGGCGTCGGCCCCGCCTTCGCGATCAACGCCGCGAGCTTCGTTGCCGTACTCGTTGGCTTGCTGCTGATGGACACGAGCAAGTTCGTCGCCTTTGCCCCACACGAGCACCTGCCGACGCTGTTCGGCAGCCTCCGCGAGGGCGTCTCGTATGCGCGCGAGAGCCCGCACGTGCGGCTCGTACTGACAATGCTCGTCGCGATCTCGACGATCGCGCTGAACTTCAACGTCCTGCTGCCGGTCCTGGCACGGCAAACGCTCTCGTCCGGCCCCGATGTCTTTGGTCTGATCGCCGCCTGCTTCGGCGCAGGCGCGCTGGTCGGCGGACTGCTCTCGGCGGCGCTCGCACGGGCGAGCTGGAAGGCGATCGTCGCCGGCGCCGGTGGGCTCGGCCTCGCCGAGCTCGTGCTCGCACCACTTCACTCGCTCGGCCCGGCGATCCTGCTTCTCTTTCTCATCGGCGTCTTCTTCACGCTCTACACCGCGAACTCGAACACCGTGCTCCAGCTGCGTGCGCCGGACCACCTGCGCGGGCGCGTCATCGGCTTCTACTACTTCGCCTTCAACGGGCTCGCGCCGCTTGGCGGGATCCTGACCGGCTGGCTGGCCGCGACCGGCGGCACCGAACTCGCGTTTGCCGTCGCCGGCACCGTGACCGCGCTGGTGGCTCTGATGGCGCTGCCGAAATTGCCGGGTGTACGCGCAGAGCCAGCCTGAATTCCGCTTCAAAAGCGGCCTTTTTACGTTCGTCTTACACCAGCGCGAACGAAGTCTGACCTTGGCGGCAACAATGAGACCGTGGCCAAGCGAGGTCTCATAATCGCCGTGCTCGTTTCCGCAGCGGCCTTGGCCGCGCCGGCGCTCGCCGGCCATCCGATGCCGACATCGGTGAGTAAATACCTGCTCGGCCCGAAGATGATTCGCGCCGAGATCGTCGTCAAAGGGTCGAGCACCACCCCGCACGACTACAGACTCGACCGAGGCAAGCTCCTCAAGCGCTACACGGCGGGCACGCTCAACCTGCTGGAACGAGACGGGACGAAGACGCCGGTGAAAGTCGCCTCCAGCGCGCGGGTGATCCTGAACGGCCTACCTTCCACCTTGCGGCGGCTGCGCGCCGGAATGCAGATCGCGGTCGCACATGACCGCGACCTCCCGGCCGACACCGTCTACGCCGCCAGCGGCAGGGGCACGCCGAAATGGCCGGCGTCCGTCGCAGCGGTCATGTTCGGGAGCCGGCTCATCCGTGGAGAGATCGCGCTCCAGGACACCACGCTCCACGACTATCGCGTCGACCAAGGCCGGATCAAGCAGGTCGGCGTCTTCACGCTCGTCCTGAGGGAGCTGGATGGGACGGACGTGACGATCAACATTTCGCCGACTGCGCGCATCAAGCTGAACGGCAAGAATGCAAGCTTCGTCCAGCTTCGAAAGGGCATCATGGCGACGACGATTCACGACGGCGACAAGCCCGCCGACCAGGTCTACGCGACCGGCAAGTGAGCGCCAAACCCGTGACGAACGGGAGCCAGGGAGGCACGGTCTTGCTCGTCGAGGACGAGCACTCGATCGGCTCGATGACTCGCGGCTATCTCGAGCGCAGCGGCTGGCGCGTGGTCTGGGTGCGCTCCGGCGAAGAGGCGCTCGCCGAGCTCGGGCGGCACCAGGTCCGGATCGTGATCCTCGACATCCGCCTGCCCGGCATCGACGGCTTCGACGTGGCGCGCCTGGTTCGCACGCGCTCGGACGTGCCGATCGTGATGCTGACCGCCCGCGACGAGGAGCCTGACCGCGTCGCCGGGCTCGAGCTGGGTGCCGACGACTACCTGACGAAGCCGTTCTCGCCCCGTGAGCTCGTCGCCCGGATGAAGGCCGTCCTCCGGCGCACCGACGGACGCAGCGCCGAGGACGTGTTGACGCTTGCCGACATCGAGCTGAACCGGAACGCGCGCGAGGTTGCCGTCGACGGCCAGCCGGTCGAGCTGACGACGAAGGAGTTCGACCTGCTCGCGACCCTGCTCGAGAATCCGGGCATCGTGGTCAGCCGCGACCAGCTGCTCGACCGCGTCTGGGGGATGACGTATCCGGGCGGAACCCGGACCGTCGACGTGCACGTCGCCCAGCTGCGCCGCAAGCTGGGCCGTCCCGAGCTGATCCGCACCGTTCGCGGGGCCGGGTACAAGACCGTCCGGCCGTGATGCCGCTTGCGGTGTCACGCGTCAGGACGTGCGGGCTTTGCCCGCGCGTGCGTCTGAAATGACCGGTCCGGAGCCTCGGAGCTTGCGACCGCGAACCAGGGGACGACGGCGGTCGCTGCGGACGAACCTGTTCGTGGCGATCGTGCTCGTGGTTGTGCTCTCGATCGGCCTGATGCTCGTGGTCGGCGCGGTGCTGACGCGGAGGCAGGTCGAGCACGCCACGCTCGAAGGGCTGGCGCACCAGGCCGACGTGCTGACAGCTCGCGAGGTGTTCTCGATCCTGCCGCTCAACCATCTACGGCCGCTGAACAAGCTCGTGCTCGCGAAGCAGCAGGAGCAGGCCATCGCCGTCAACAACCTGCGAAAGCCGTCCCCGTATCTGCCGGGTGACACGCTCCGGCGGGTCCGGCAGGGGCAAGACGTCAACGGCACAGAGCGGATCCACGGCACCGACTACTTCTTCGCAGCAAGACGGATCGGAGAGGGGCCGAAGGCGCTTGTCCTCTTGCGGCCGAGAAGCCGAGGCAATAGCGCCTTCTACCCGTTCCTCGTCGGGTTGCTGATCGCCGCGGGGGCCGGAATCGCGCTCGCCGCCCTCGCCGCGTTCCTGCTCGCACGCCGGATCGTCCGGCCCGTGCGGCGGGTGGTCGACGCCACCCGGCATCTTGCCGAGGAGCGCGATCCCGAGCCGGTTCCGATCGAGGGGGCGTACGAAATCGCCAGCCTCGCCCGGGCCTTCAACGAGATGGCCGAGCAGCTCGCGCGGGCGCGCGCCGCCGAGAAGCAGTTCCTCTTCTCGGTCAGCCACGAGCTGAAGACGCCGCTGACCGCGATTCGCGGGTACGCCGAGGGCGTCGCGGACGGCGCCTTCGACATGGACGAGGCGGTCGAGACGATCTCGATCGAGGCCGCACGGCTGGAACGGCTCGTGCGCGACCTGCTCGACCTCGCGCGGATGAACCGCACCGACTTCTCGATCCACCGGGAGAAGGTCGATCTCGCGACGATCGCCCGCGAAGCGGTCCGACGCTACGAAGGGCAGGCCCGCGAGTTCGGCGTCACCCTCGAGGCCTTCGCGCCGGAGCCTGCCCCGGCGATCGGCGACCCCGACCGGGTCCTGCAGGTGGCTTCGAACCTGGTCGAAAACGCTCTGCGCCTGACTCCGCGCGACGGCGTCGTCCGCGTCTCCGCGGAACCAGGCGCTCTCGTCGTCCTGGATACCGGCCCTGGACTGAGGCAGGAGGATCTGCCCAGAGCGTTCGAGCGCTTCTATCTCTACTCGCGTTACTCGTCCGACCGGCCGGTCGGGACGGGGCTCGGCCTCTCGATCGTCAAGGAGCTGACACAAGGAATGGGCGGATCAGTGGAGGTCGATTCCGCGGCCGGCCACGGGACGAGATTCACGGTTCGCCTCCCCCGCGCAGGCGGCGACGACTTTACCGACGGCTCACGTGCACCGAACAGAGACCTGACGCGTGAATCGGACAATCCAAGTCCGTCCGAGTTGCACGTCACGCACGCGCAGTCCGAGGCGGACGAGAGTTAACGCGCTCCGGACCCAGTTTCCCCTCGCTACGCGACGAAGCCCGCCACTCAGGCGGGCTTCGTCGTTCGATTCAACGTCTGTCCTTGGCGCTCAGTCCTTCACCCGCCGGAAGGCGTGCTGAAGATCCCAGCGCGCGACCTTCTCGCCGAGCTCGAGGCCCGCAGCCGTCGCCCCGCGGCAGTAGAGCGACTCGGGCTTTCATCGGTTTTCTTCCCTGCCTATTTGTCGATCCGGACAACTTCGCCGGATCCGACCGAGGTCGAATTGATTGAGACGTGCGCCGCGTTCTTCGCGAAGCCGAGTGAGCCCGGTCTGTTTTCTCTCTCTTTCTCCCCCGGTCGATCCTACTTCCATCGCTAGCCTCCGCCTAGTGGCCGAGGGGGGAGAGCGGCAGCACTACAACGTCACGCTGGCGATCCTGACGCTTGCCGGCACGGCCTACGCGCTGCAGCAGACGATGGTGATTCCGGCGCTGCCGGCTCTGCAGCGCGACCTGCACACGACCACGACCTGGGTGACGTGGGTGCTGACCGCGCTGCTTCTCGTTGCCTCGGTCTCGACCCCGGTCCTGGGCAAGCTCGGGGACCAGTACGGCAAGGAGCGGCTGCTCGTCATCTCGCTCGCTCTGTTCTTCGTCGGCTGCGTTGGCGCCGCCGCGGCGTGGAACATCTGGGCGCTGATCTTCTTCCGCGCATTCCAGGGGCTCGGGGCGGCCGTGTTTCCCCTGAGCTTCGGGATCATCCGCGACGAGTTCCCGCGGGAGAAGGTCGGCGTCGGGATCGGGCTGATCTCGGCAGTCTTCGGCGTCGGCGGCGGCTTCGGAATCGTTCTGTCGGGGCTGATCGTCGACAACCTCTCCTGGCGCTGGCTGTTCATCTTCGGCGCGATCCCGGTGGCGATCGCCACCGTGGCCGTCCACCGGTTCGTGCCTGAGTCGCCGATCAAGACGCCGTCGCGGGTCGACTTCCTCGGCGCCACCTTGCTCTCCGTCGGGCTGGTCTGCCTGCTGCTCGCTTTGACCGAGGGCGAGAGCTGGGGCTGGACCTCGACGCGCGTCGGCGGCCTTTTCGCCGGGTCGGCGGTGTTTCTCGCGCTCTGGGTCGTTGCAGAGCTGCGCGTGCCCGAGCCGATGGTCGACATGCACGTCTTCGTCCAGCGGCAGGTGCTGTTCACGAACATCTGCGCGCTGATCACCGGCTTCGCGATGTTCGGCACCTTCGTTTTGATCCCGAACTTCGTCGAGACGCCGCGCGGACTGGCCGCCGACACGGCGCGGCTGGTGGACTACGGCTTCAATGCAAGCGCGACGAAGGCCGGCCTCTACCTGCTGCCGAGCTCGGTCACCCTGCTTTTCGCGGGGCCCGCGGCCGGGGTGATCGGCCGGCGGATCGGGTCGAAATGGCCGCTCGCGGCCGGGATGCTGCTTTCTGGGATCTCGGCCGTGATGCTCGCGTTCTGGAATACCGAGACGTGGCAGATCCTCGTTGCCCTGGCGGTGCTCGGCATAGGCGTCGGCTTCGCCTTCGCTGCGATGGCGACTCTGATCACCGAGGCCGTGAGGCCCACCGAGACCGGCGTCGCCACCGGCATGAACACGGTCATGCGCACGGTCGGCGGCGTCATCGGCGGCGAGGTCGGCGCCGCGATCCTGACTGCGCACCTGATCCCCACCACGAACGTCCCCTCGCTGCGCGGTTACGAGGTCGCGTTCACGATCGCCGGAGCCGCCGCATTCCTAGGCGTCGTGGCCGCCGTGCTCGTGACACCGAGGCGCGAGCGGCTCGTGGTCGTCGCCGAAGCATCGGAATGAGTCAGCGAGAGCCGCCGCGATCTGGCAAGCTCGGCCGTCGCCCGGTGGCTTCGCTTCCCGACAAGCTCGATCTTGCCCTCGTCAAGCGCTTACGCGAGGTCGTCGGCGGCGCGCCCGCGATCGAGAGCGAGCTGCGCGCGCTGGCCGATCAGGCCGGCGGCTGGGCGCGGGCGACGGAGGCCCAGCTCCGGGCAGCGGAGCGGCGGCTGGGGAAGCTGAACGCGGACCCCACCAGCGAGCTGGGCGAAATGGCGACCGAAATTCGCCGGGTCGAGACATTGTCGGCCGAGCTCGATGAGGCCCGGTCCCTGCTAGCAGGGTTGGAACGGCGAACGCGCGAGCTACGAACCGCGTGGCTCAAATACCACGCCGACTCGGCGCCGCCTCTCAAGCAGGGCACGTAACGATTTTTCAAGCAGCGTCGCGGGTCAAATGTGACAAGGCGGAGAAGGCTCGACATGTGCCGCCCGTTACCTGCACACTGAATCCATGGAGATGCTCCGCAAACCTGGGCTTGGTGCGCCGCTGCTCTTGGTCGCTGTGACCGTCGCCGCCAGCGCAGCGGTCGGAAGCTGGCTGCCGATTGTCACGGTACTTCCGTGGCTGGTGGCGATTGCCTGGTTTGGCTCGCGAGACGCCGGCGCTGCGCGCGAGTTCCCGTCGGCGGCGGAAGCCTCGCGCGAGCGCCTCTGGGCTTAGCGAACCGCCGACCGGCTGAACACTCGAATCGAAGCCGCGGTCAGCAGGAGCGCGAACCCGCCGACGACCGCAAGGCTGAGCGCTGCCATCGCGGTCGGGTCGCTCAGCCCCCAGATGGCGTGCAGGCCGGTGCTGTCCCCCAGCAGTCCGTAGCGCATCAGCGCCAGCCCGTGCGTGAGCGGCAGGAACTTCGCCACCCAGGTCAGGAAGGCCGGGAGCGCCGTGATCGGGAAGAGGGCGCCGGCCAGAAACCAGGGCAGGATTGCGATCGCCGGCACGCGCGCGATGTACTCCTCCTGCCGCGGCACGCGGCTGGCGAGGATCTCGGCCAGCCCGTACATGCCAACCGTGAACAGGACGCCGGCGGCCACGAACCAGAGGACGCCGGTCCCGGTCGCGTGGAAATGAATCCCGCGCGCGAGCGCGACGGCGATCAGGACGCCGACCTGGAGCGCTGTGATCGCCAGCGCGACGAGCAGGTTGCCGATCACGAGCAGCCCGCGTGGAATCGGCGCCGTCAGCAGCTCGGGCTGCGCCCCGCTGATCCGGTCGACGATCACGCTCAGACCGGAGAACATCGTGTTCAGCGGAATCAACAGGCCGATCGTCCCGATCGCGACGAAGGACTCGTAGCTCGCGCTCGTGTGCAGCGCCGTCTTCAGCGCCGGCGCGATCACGAGCGCGAACATGATCGGCGTCAAGAGAGGAACGAAGAGCTCGCGCGGGGTGCGGGCAGTCAGTTGGAAGCGGCGCCGCGCGAGCGTGGCAAGGGGGCCGAAAGCGCGCGGGCGCGCCCTCGGGACTTGGATCGCGATTTCAGCCGTGGACATCGGTTCTCCTTTCGATTCACGCGGCCGCGGCGAGCGAGTCGCCGGTCAGCCGCAGGTAGACGTCGTCGAGAGTCGGCTCGCGGGCGCTGATCGCCCCGGCGAGCCCGAGGTCGTGGATGGCGGCGATCGCCTCGCCCGAGCTGTGGCGGTGCAGCGGCACCGTCACACGCGAGCCGACGGCGAATGCGTCTTCGCCGGCAACGCCGCGCTCGCGCAGGGAGGCGAGCGCGGAGTTGACACTCCCGTCGACGCGAATCTCGACCAGTTGCCGGCCGAGGCCAGCGAGCAGGGCCGCGGGTGTGTCGAGTGCGACGATCCGGCCGGCGTGGATGATTGCGACGCGATCGCAGAGTCGCTCCGCTTCCTCGAGGTAGTGGGTTGTCAACAGGACGGTCAGCTCGGTACGGCTTCGCAGGCTCGCGATCACCTCGAGCAGCTCGGCCCGAATGCGAGGGTCGAGGCCAACGGTCGGCTCGTCGAGGAAGAGCACGCGCGGGTGCGAGACGAGCGCCCGGGCGATCTCCAGCCGCCGACGCTGGCCGCCGCTGTAGGTGTCTGCGGGTCGGTCGATCAGGTCGCCGAGGCCGAACGTGCCGGCGAGCTCGTCGATCCTCGCGGCCGCCTCGCGCGGATCGACGCTCCACAGCCGGGCGTGGATCTCGAGGTTCCGGCGGCCGGTCAGCGAGCGGTCGACCACCGGCTCCTGGAAGACGACGCTGCTCACCCGGCGGGCGGCGAGCGGCTCCTTCGCCACGTCGAAACCCGCGAGCCGGGCGCTGCCGGCTGTAGGCCCGATCGTCGTCGTCAGCATGCCGACCGTCGTGGACTTGCCGGCCCCGTTCGGGCCGAGCAGGCCGAAGACCTCGCCGGCGGCAACCTCGAAGTCGATGCCCTTCACGGCCTCGACGCCGCCTGGATACGTCTTGCTGAGCTTGGTCACTTCGATTGCGTTCACGTCACTCCCTTCGGGCAGTCACAACTGCCGCGTTTCGTTCGTCAGGGAGATGACGGATTCGAACGCGGAGATGTGACAGTGACCCGAAGCGACTGGCAAACCGAGGAGTTCGAGCGCAACCGGCGGCACCTGGAGGCGGTCGCGTACCGAATGCTCGGCTCGAGAAGCGAGGCCGAGGACGCGGTGCAGGAAGCGTGGCTACGGCTCTCGCGCTCCGACACCGAGGCGGTCGAGAACCTCGCCGGCTGGCTGACCACGGTGGTAGCGCGCGTCTCCCTCGACATGCTGCGCTCACGCCGCTCGCGCCGCGAGGACTACGTCGCGCTGCCGGAGCCGATCGTCACGATCGAGAACGGGCCGGAAGACGAGGCCGTGCTGGCGGACTCCGTCGGGCTGGCTTTGCTGGTGGTGCTCGACACACTCACTCCGGCCGAGCGCCTTGCCTTCGTCCTGCACGACATGTTCGGCGTTGCCTTCGACGAGATCGCTGCGATCCTGGGTCGCTCCGAAGCGGCGACGCGCCAGCTGGCGAGCCGAGCGAGGCGCCGGGTCCGCGGCGCGACGCCGCGCACAGATCCGGACCTACGAGAGCAGCGTCGGGTCGTCGACGCCTTCCTGGCAGCTGCGCGCGCGGGCGACTTCGAGGGACTGATCAAGGTGCTGGACCCGGACGTCGTCTTCCGAGCCGACAGAGGCCCGCGCGGAGCACGAATGCCGATCACCGGCGCCGCCGAAGTAGCCGAAACGATCCTTGCCCGCGGCGCCCGCTTCGCCCCGCACGCACGACCGGCGATCGTGAACGGCAACGCCGGCGTAATCGTCGTCCCCGGCAAGCAGCCGATCGCGGTCGTCAGCTTCAGCGTCGCCGACGGCCGGATCGTCGAGATCGACCTGGTCGCGGATCCGGCCAAGTTGCGCGGATTGGGTTAGCCGCCGGTCTCGACGAGGGGATCGCTGGGGAATGCCGGAGATCAGGCCGCGGCGGGCACCCCCGCGCGCTGCGCCACCCACTCGAGCGCGTCGTCGGCCACGCCCTCCCAGCCATCCTGGGCGAACGTGTAGTGCGACCGGTCCGGGTATTCCTTCAGCTCGGTCGGCGAGCTCGCCTTCCGCTGGATCTTGAAGGCGTTCTTCGTCACCGCCGCGGGCACCGTGTGGTCCTTACCGTTGGCCATCAGCAGCAGCGGCGGCCGGTTGCCGCGCTTCGGGTGTACGGCTGCGGGCGAATTGGGGGTGAAGTTCGAGAAGGCGGCCTGGAAGAGGACCCGCCCCGGGCCTGGGATCGCCAGCCGGTCGTAAGCCTCCTTCGACTGCTCCACGCTGAGCAGGTTTCCGAAGCCGTAGCGGAACTCGTCGGGCGTCAGCGGCACGGCCCTGTGCCTGTTCGCCGGGTTCTTCAACGCGACCGAGGCGACCTTCAGGGCCGAGAACGGCAGCGCGAGGATGCCCTTGATCGGCGCGGGTGAGATCCCGACGCCGGCGGCGCCCAGCCCGCGGTCGAGCAGGACCTGCGTGATCAGGCCGCCGAACGAGTGGCCGATGATGATCGGCGGCTTGTCGAGTCCTCGGATGATCTGCTCGTAGTGGTCGGCAATTTCCGTGATCCCGAGGTTCTCGTACGGCTTCGTGTTACTCCGGACCTGGTCGATGTCGCCTTCCATGCCCGGCCACGCTGGCGCGATCACGTTGTAGCCCTTGCTCTTGTAGTGGTCGATCCATTTCTCCCAGCTAAGGGGGGTCAGCCAGAGGCCGTGGATCAGGACGATCGTGTCGGGAGCGTTCGCGCCTTCGGTTGCCATGGTGTCCTCCTGCTGTGGGGGGCAGAGAGTGGGAAAATGCGTGAACGGCGACCTTATTCCTGCGGGTCTCCTCTTTCTACGGGATCGGCTCGCTGTGCGGCAAGAGCCTCGCGCGCCTCTTCGGCGTCCTCGCCGCTGACCACGATCTCGCGCCAGCCGCCCGAAGGCCAACCGTCGTTCGCACCCGCCGAGAAGTTCGTCGGCCGGTCGAGGCACCGGATCCCAACGTTGCGAAGGATGCCGCAGATCAAGGCGGCTTCCATCGCGGTCGGGACGGTCTCGATGACTACGAGATCGTCCACGTGTCACCGCCCGCCAGGAGCGCCTCGAGCTCGCCTTCCTTCTGGTCGCGCGCCGTCGCGAGCTGCTCCTCCATCAGCTGGTCGTAGACCGGCCGCTCGATGTCCCTGAAGATGCCGATCGGCGTTGCGCCAACGGTGTCACGCGTCAGCCGCGAGAGGGCAAACGCGGGCGAAGCCTCCGGGTGATGCGCGTCCCAGACGAGCGCGTCCTCGTCTCCGTCGAAGACCTCGGCCGAGCCGTCGCCGCGGAGCCGCACGCCGCGCTCACCGGCGGGGCCGAAGCGCACGGGCTCGCCGTGCTGGAGGTAGATCCGGTTCTCCTTGTCCTCGCGCACGAAGTCGAAGGCGTTGTCGTTGAAGATGTTGCAGTTCTGGAAGATCTCGACGAACGCGCTGCCCTTATGGGCGGCGGCGGCGCGGAGCACGTCGGTCAGCTGGGAGCGGTCTGTGTCGATCGCCCGCGCGACGAAGGTCGCCTCAGCGCCGATCGCGAGCGAGATCGGATTGAACGGCCAGTCCAGCGAGCCCATCGGCGTCGATTTCGTCACCTTCCCGCGCGGGCTCGTCGGCGAGTACTGGCCCTTCGTCAGACCGTAGATCTCGTTGTTGAAGAGCAGGATCTTGATGTTCACGTTGCGCCGCAGCGCGTGGATCAAGTGGTTGCCGCCGATCGAGAGCGCGTCGCCGTCCCCGGTCACCACCCAGACGGAGAGATCGGGTCGCGAGGTGGAAAGTCCGGTCGCGATCGCCGGCGCGCGGCCGTGGATCGAGTGCATCCCGTAGGTCTCCATGTAGTACGGGAAGCGAGCGGCGCACCCGATCCCGGAGACGAAGACGATCCGCTCCTTCGGGATCTCGAGCTCCGGCATGAAGCCCTGCAGCGCGGCGAGGATCGCGTAGTCGCCGCAGCCAGGGCACCAGCGGACTTCCTGGTCGGTCTTGTAGTCCTTCGCGGTCAGCTTGGGCTGTGCGCCGTTGCCGTTGTCCTTCGCCATTACCGCCAGAATAGCCCTGATGTCCCAGCCGACAAGCGGCACGCTGACCTTCCTCTTCAGCGACGTGGAAGGCTCCACGGGGCTGCTCCGTGAGCTCGGCGACGGCTATTCGGCGGTTCAGGCGCGGCAGCAGGGCCTCCAGCGCGACGCGTTCGTCAACCACGCCGGCCGCGTGGTCGATTCACATGGAGACTCGTTCTTCGTCGCTTTCACGCGTCCGGGCGACGCGGTTCTGGCGGCGGTCTCTGCGCAACAAGCGCTCGGCACCGAGCGCTGGCCCGGGACGGCGGAGCTTGGCGTCCGCATGGGGATCCACACCGGCCCGGTTGAGCTCGCCGACGACCGTTATGTTGGGCTTGCGGTCCACCGGGCCGCGCGGATCTGCGCCGCGGGGCACGGTGGGCAGGTTCTCGTCTCACATACGTCGGTCGCGCTTCTGGAGGACGAGGAGCACGCGCTCTCGGAAATCGAGTTCCGCGACCTTGGCGAGCAGGAGTTGAAGGACTTCCATCGACCCGTGCGGCTCTACCAGGTCGTTGCGCCGCGCCTCGGTGTCGAGTTCCCGCCGCTTCGGACCTCTTCGACGACTGCTCTCGATCGCGTACCCGCCGTTCGCGCCTCCGATGCCGACCGAGAACGCGTTGTCTTGGCTCTGCGAGAACACAGTGCCGCCGGCCGCCTCACCCTGGAGGAGTTCTCCGAGCGCGCGGAGCGTGCTTACGCCGCGAGAACCTTCGAGGAGCTGGAAGCGATTGGGCGCGACCTCCCGCGAACCGCGTCCGTCGAGCAGCGGCGGCCGAAACGCGTCACGCTCGCCGTCTTGTCGAACACCGTCCGGACCGGCCGCTGGCGACTGCCGAGGTTCGGCTTCGCTTTCGTCTTCCTCGGCGACGCTGACCTCGACCTGCGGCAGGCGGAGCTCGAGCACCGGGTAACGACGATCACGGCGATCGTCCTGCTCGGAAACGTCGACGTCTATGTCCCGGAAGGGATCGAGGTCGACTTCGGTGGTCTCGGGATCTTCGGCCACCGACGCGAGTTCGGCCGAGACGTGCCCGGCGTTCCAGGAACGCCGCTCGTACGCGCACGGATCTTTTCGTTGCTCGGCACGGCCGATCTCTGGCGCGTCCCGGCGGCCTGGGTCGGCCGACCGTTTCGCGAGGTGATCAATGCCCTTCGCCGCGGCCCTCAAGGGGAGCTACCTCCGCCGGCGGGCGGGAACGATTCCTAACTGCGCGGCCGCCCTTCGTCGTAGGTCTTGATGTAGTTCGGCGGCACGCTGCCGGGATACTCGCCCCCTTGGGCGTCCGCCTTCTCACCCCGGGTCGACCCGGCCGCGAGGGCGTCGACGCTGTCGAAGGGCCGCCGGCCTCCACCTTCATATTCCTCCGGCGCGAGCGACCGGAGCCGAAGGCGGCCCAAGAGCCTACGAAGCCGGGTCATCGTTCGTCTCGTGCTCGTGCGGGTTGGGCGCGAAGCCCTCGCCCTCGTGTTCCGGGGTGGCCGGATCGTCGGCGAAGTCGCCGGGCCGCGTGGTTCCCAGCGAGAGATCGTCGGGGGCCCGCGAGCTGCCGCGCAGTTTCTCCAGAAGCTTCTCGAACATCGCTACCTCCTCCCAGCCCTCAGCGCTACCGCCGCGAGCACGACTGTGGCAACAAAGAAGACGGCGGCCTCGACCCACATCCCGCCGATCAGCGAGACCGCAGCGCCGAGGAGGGCGAGCACGGTCAGGACTGACCAACGGCTCCCCAGCGGCAAAATGGGTTCCGACCCGGTCACAGCATCGCCTCGATTGCCTCTAGTACCTCGCTGGCCCGAAACGGCAGGCCGCGGACGAGGTTGAACCCGGCCGCGTCGACGAGAAACTCGGCGCGGATCAGCTTGCGCAGCTGCCCCAGGTTGATCTCCGGGATCAGGACCTTCTCGTAGGCGCCGACGACATCGCCCGTGTTGCGGGGGAACGGGTTCAGGTAGTGCAGATGGGCGTGCGCGACCTTGCCGCCCTCGCCCCGCGCGCGGCGGACGCCGGCGGCGACCGGCCCGTAGGTGCCTCCCCAGGAAAGGACGAGCAGGTCGGCGCCGTCCGGGTCGTCGACCGCCAGCTCCGGGATGTCGGAGGCGATGCCGGCGATTTTCTCCGCACGCAGGCGCGTCATCAGGTCGTGGTTTTCGGGGTCGTAGGAGACGTTGCCGGTCAGGTCCTGCTTCTCGAGCCCGCCGATCCGATGCTCGAGCCCGGGCGTGCCGGGGATCGCCCAGGGCCGCGCAAGGGTCTCGTCGTCGCGGACGTACGGCAGGAATTCGCCCTCCGCGGGGGCGTCGGTGGTGAAGCCCGCGTCGATCTCGGCGATCGCGTTCACGTCCGGAAGCAGCCACGGCTCGGAGCCGTTGGCGAGATAGGCGTCGGAGAGCAGGTAGACGGGCGTCCGGTACTTGAGCGCGATTCGCGCCGCCTCGATCGCGGCCTCGAAGCACTGGGCGGGCGTGGAAGCGGCGATCACGGGCACCGGCGACTCGGAGTTGCGGCCGAACAGGACCATCAGCAGATCGGCCTGCTCGGGCTTGGTGGGCATTCCGGTCGAAGGGCCTGCGCGCTGGATGTCCAGGATCAGCAGAGGCAGCTCGAGCGCGACCGCGAGGCCGACCGTCTCGCTCTTGAGCACGACGCCGGGCCCAGCGGAGGTCGAGACCCCCAGGGAGCCGCCGAAGCTGGCGCCGAGCGATGCGCCGACGGCCGCGATCTCGTCCTCGGCCTGGAAGGTGCGGACGCCGAAATTCTTGTGCCGGGCGAGCTCTTCGAGGATCGAGCTCGCGGGCGTGATCGGATAGGCGCCGAGGAAGAGCGGCAGCCCGGACTTGACGCTGGCGGCGATCAGCCCGTAGGCGAGCGCCTGGTTGCCGGTGATGTTCCGGTAGGTGCCGGGCCGGAGCTTCGCGGGCTTGACCTCGTAGGAGACGGCGAAGTCCTCTGTCGTCTCTCCGAATGCGTAGCCGGCCTGGAAGGCTCGCTTGTTCGTCTCGGCGATCTCCGGCCGCTTCGCGAACTTGCGCTCGAGGAAGGCGACCGTGTGCTCGGTCGGGCGGTGGTAGAGCCACGACATCAGCCCGAGCGCGAACATGTTCTTGGCGCGCTCGGCCTCGCGCTTCGTGACGCCCTCGACCTCCTTCGTCGCCTCGAGCGTCATCGTCGTCAGCGGCACGGTATGGACGTCGTAGCCGTCGAGCGACCCGTCCTCGAGCGGGTTCGCGTCGTAGCCGGCCTTGGCCAGGTTCCGTTCCGTGAACGTGTCCTGGTCGACGATCAGCGTCGCGCCGCGCGGCAGGTCGCGCAGATTCGTCTTCAGCGCCGCGGGGTTCATCGCCACGAGCACGTTCGGCGCGTCGCCCGGCGTCAGGATGTCGTGGTCGGCGAAGTGAACCTGGAAGCCGGAGACGCCCGGCAGCGAGCCGGCCGGGGCCCGGATCTCCGCCGGGAAATCGGGGAAGGTCGAGAGGTCGTTACCGAGCACGGCAGTCTCGCTCGTGAAGCGCCCGCCCGTCAGCTGCATGCCGTCGCCGGAGTCGCCCGCGAAGCGGACGATGACGCTATCGACCTGCTCGACCGGCTTGGCCTGCTTGGCCATCGCCGTAGGTATAGCGCGTTGTCACGATTTCGGTGCAAACGCGTGACGGACACGGCACGAGATCCTCGTTAGCGTGCCGGTAGGGGCGCTTTTTCGCCCCCCATGGGGGCTGAGCCAGATCGGGACGCTCAGCCGACGCTCGGGCCGGTCGCGGCTAGGCGGCGCTGCGGCGCATGACCTTCAGGCCCCAGGCGCGTCCGCTCTCAAACAGCTCGTCCGGGTCAACCTCGTCCCGCCAGCCGAGGAAATGCGGTTCGGAATCATCGTCCGTAGAGCCGAAAACCGCCAGGCGCTGCTCGGGTTCTTCGGCTGTCGGCCCGCGCTCCAGCTCCTCCAACCGCCGCTCGGCCTCTTCGGCTGCCGGCCCCTCCATGTACCCACGCGGCATAGGTCAACGGTACACCGTTTCGATTTACGAAAACCGCGCATAACCGACTCGTGGCCTTCCGAAGATCAACCACGACCTGGACGCCCAAGACAATTCCCTTCGGCTTCTTGATCGCTCTGCTCGGCGGCTGGGTGATTGCCGCAGCGCTCGTCGGGCCGCTCTTCAACTTCGGCTTCTTCAACGACACGACCTGGCAGTTCTCCGCGAAGCAGTGGGAGACACAGCTGATCCCGGGAATCGTCGCAGTCGTCGGCGGGCTGATGCTGATGACGCCGTCACGCGGCGGCGGCGCCCTCGGAGCGCTGCTCGCCTTCGCGGCGGGGGCGTGGCTGATCGTCTGTCCAATCCTCTACCCGCTCTGGTCGAGCGGGACGATCCAGCCCTACGGCTCCCAAGGCATGCAGGCTCTCCGCTGGATCGGGCACTTCTACGGCCCTGGCGCCCTGATCATCTACTTCGCGGGCTACGCGCTCGGCCTCTTCTCTCGGCGCACTGTGGTCCAGGACACGCAGGTCTCCGAGCCGCAGACGCAGCGGACCGTTTCGCCGGGGACCTAGGAGCTCGCCTCCGCTAGCAGCGCGTCGACGTCGAGCGGCGCGTTATACATCGTGACCTCCCCGTCGTCGGTCCGCGGCCACTCCTCACGTGGGCGGTCGCGGTAGAGCTCGATCCCATTTCCGTCAGGGTCGCGCAGGTAGATCGCCTCACTGACTCCGTGATCGGTTGCGCCACTGACCGGGATGCCCGCATCCCTGAGGCGGCGGAGCGCGTCGCCCAGTGTCGCTCGATCCGGATAGCGGATCGCGACGTGGTAGAGCCCGGTCGTCCCCGGTGGCGGCGGGGAGCCGCCGCGGCTCTCCCAGGTGTTGAGGCCGAGGTGATGGTGATAGCCGCCGGCGCTGAGGAACGCCGCCTCGTCGCCGATGCGCACGATGAGGTCGAACCCGAGCACGTCGCGGTAAAAGCCGAGTGCCCGGTCGATGTCCGAGACCTTCAGATGGACGTGCCCGATGTCGACGCGCGGATCGATCGTCGAGACCATGCGTGCAAAGCCTAGAGCAGGGTGGGTCCGCAAACCTCTGTGTCATTTGTTGTCAGACGTCCACGCGCCTGGGTTTTGACGGCAGCCGCCTGAGGGACGAAGATAGGCCGCAGGCGATGGTGGGACCGGAGAGGACTGGACCAGAGTCAATCGGGCAGCGCTTGCGCCGATTACGCCTTGAACGCAACCTTTCGCAGCGCGAGCTCTCGTCCCCCGGCGTCTCCTATGCCTACATCTCGCGGATCGAGGCAGAGGCGCGGCGCCCGTCAGTCAAGGCCCTCAGACAGCTCGCTCCGAAGCTCGGCGTCTCTGTCGAATACCTCGAGACCGGGTCCGATCTCCGCGAGGTCGACGAGCGAGAGCTCCGGCTTGCCGATGCGGAGCTCAAGCTGCGCCTGGCCGACGATCCCGGGGACGCTCGGGACACTGTCCAAGGGATCTTCGATGACGCGATCGCTGCCGGCGACTCGGCCTCTGCACTCCGTGCCCGTGTCGCGCTCGGGCTTGCCGAGGCGCGGGCCGGGAACAACACCGCCGCGGTCGAGCGCCTTGAGGCCGCAATTGGGTCCGAGCTCTTGAGCCCGTCGCAGCGTCCCGATGTCTACGCGACGCTCGGTCAGTGCTATGCCGCTCTGGGCCAGCCGCAGCGCGCCGTCGACCTCTTCGAAGACTGTCTCGTCCGTGTGGCAGAAGAACACCCCGAAGACACCACGAATCAGGTTCGCTTTTCGACGTACCTGAGCTACGCGCTCAGCGACCTGGGCGACCTCAGTCGTGCAGAGGGCGTGCTCGAGGACGCGCTCGCTCAAGCCAAGCAGGTGACCGACCCCTATACGCGAGTCCGGCTCTACTGGTCGCTGGCTCGCCTGAACGAGATTCGCGGCCAGCCGGCGGCCGCGCTCGAGTACATCCGGCGCGCGATCGCGCTGCTCGAGGTGACGGAAGACACGCTCCATCTCGCGCGTGCACATCTGCTCTGCGGCACGATCATGATCTCTCAAGGAAAGGTGCAGGAAGCCGGGGCGCAGTTCGATGCGGCCGAGCGGATGTTCGGGCAGAAGCCCGATCCGCTCGATCTCGCAAATCTCCGCGCCGACCAGGCAAGGCGCGCCGGTCTACTCAACCGGCCGGAGGAGTCGGAGCGGCTTGCCCGCGAAGCTCTCTTCGCACTAGGTGATGACCATCCGGCAGAGCACGGCGTCGTCTTGGCGATTCTGGCCGAGGCACTTGCGCAACAGGAAAGGCCGGAAGCGAACGAGACCTTCGAACGCGCAGTCGAGCTCATCGAAGAGCACGGGCGGCAGGTCGAGAAGGCGGACGCGTTCCGCGCATGGGCGCGCTATCTGCGCAAGTCCGGGCGAGAGTCCGAGGCGCTCGACGTCCTCGACCGCGCTGCGCAGCTCAGCGCGTCGAAGCCCTTGCCGAGCCGCGGTTGATCGAGGCTTCGCTCCGAGCGCGCGGCCCCTACTCCCTGCGGCTCTCGACGCGGCACGGCAGCGACGCGACACGGGTTGCAGCCCGCGGAGTTCTCCGCGCCGTGTTCGAGGTGGGCGGCCGCCTCGAGATCACCGAGGCACGGCAGCTCGCTGATGGCGCCCTCGTCGTCCGCGCGCCGAGCGAGGAAGCGATCGAGCGCGTGCGGTTCACGCTCGGGCTCGACGACGACCACTCGGAGTTCGTGCAGCGCTTCGCTCGCGACGCGTTCCTCGGAGCGACGGTTCGGCGACTCAAAGGGCTGAGACCCCTGCGGTGCGCCACGGTAACCCAGGCTCTGCTCCGCGCTCTCTGCGGCCAGCTGATCACGGCGCGCAGAGCGCGGGAGATCGAGCGCCGGGTCGTGCGCGCGTCGACGCCTTCGCTGGACGGCCTGCACGCGGCGCCGACGCCTGCGGTGATGGGCCGGTTCTCGCCGGCCGAGCTCCGGGCGCTCGGCCTCGGCGGGCCGCGCGCGAGCGCGCTCGTCCGGCTGTGCCGGTCGTTCGACCTCGAGCGGCTGCGAGAGGTTCCGACCGACGCCGCCGCGGCGCGGCTCGTGCGCGAGTCGCGAATCGGCCCGTGGTCGGTCGGCGTCGTCTGCCTCGAGGGCCTCGGCCGCTACGAGCGGGGGCTCGTAGGCGACCTCGGACTCATCAAGCTGCTCGCCCGAATGCGCGGGCGCCGCGTCGAAGGCTGGGAGACCGCGGAGCTGCTCGAGCCATACGGTGAGTGGGCCGGTCTGGCGAGCGTGTACATACTGGCCGGTCTCGGCCAGGGGACGATCGACGTCCCCGGGCGCCTCGCTGCTTAGGCGCTCGCTTGCGACGCCGACCGAAAGGACGGCCGGGCTTGGCCCGGTCGTCCGTCTAATCCCGGTTTGCAAGAACCGGGGCCAGTAGGTCTGTCAGGGACAAGTCTCCTAGAGTTCACTCCATGGCGATCAACGAGAGGCGGGTTGCGGTGCTCGGCGCCGGCACGCTCGGCGAAGCGTTGATCGCCGGCCTGATCAGCGGTGGCTGGCGCCAAGCGGGCGAGATCGTCGCGACCGGGCGGCGAGAGGAGCGCGTGAACGAGATTCGAGAAAAGCTCGGCGTGGAAGCGATCCTGTCGAATGCCGACGCGGTTGCTGATGCGGCCCTGGTCGTGATCGCGGTCAAGCCGCAGGACTTCGACGTCCTGCTCGAGGAGATCGCACCCGTCGTCAGCCCGGAGCAGACCGTCCTCTCGGTCGCTGCTGCGATTCCGACGAAAGCAATCGAGGAGCGTCTGCCCGAAGGCGTTCCCGTGGTACGCGCGATGCCGAACGCGCCGGCGATCGTGCACGAGGGGATCGCAGGCATGTGCGCGGGCGTCAACGCGGACGAGCCGCACCTCGCCCTCGCCGAGGAGGCCCTCCTGCATCTCGGCGCCGTTGTCCGTGTGCCCGAGCCGTACATGGACGCCGTCACTGCGGTCTCCGGCTCCGGCCCTGCGTACTTCGCGCTCCTCGCCGAGGCGATGATCGAGGCGGGCATCCTGCTCGGCCTCGGGCGGGACGTCTCGACGCAGCTCGTCGTCCAGACAATGCTCGGAACCGCGAAGCTGCTCCGCGACGAGCAGATGCATCCCGTCGAGCTCCGCGAACGGGTCACCTCGCCCGGGGGCACCACAATCAGGGCGGTGCGCGAGCTGGAGCAAGCCGGGGTTCGCGCCGCGTTCCTGAACGCTATTCAGGCGGCGATGGAGCGTTCGCGCGAGCTCGCGGCCGGCGCGCCGTGACGCGCGCTCCATTGCCGCTGTGGAGGTGGCTTGGGGGGAACCGGGAGGTTCCCCCGCGTCTGATCCGCGACCGTGTGGTCGCGGCATGCTCGCGAAGAAGAAGGGGGCTCGCGGGGGAAACATGGTTTCCCCCGCGCGACGGAGCGGCCGCGAACGCGGCCGCGGAGGAGGCGGCAATGGAGTGTTCGCGCGAGCTCGCGGCCGGCGCTCCGTGAGGGCGCGGGACGCGGAGCTGATCGTCACGGACGACGAAGAGTCTGCGGCGAAACGAGTCGCCGAGTTGCTCGCCGAGGCCGCCCGTGCCGGCAGCGAGATCGCACTGACCGGCGGCTCGACGCCGGGTCGCGCCTACGAGCTCGCCGCCGACCTCGAACCGGACTGGAGCGACGCAGGCGTCTGGTGGGGAGACGAGCGTTGCGTGCCACCCGAGGACGAGCGGTCGAACTTCGGGCTCGCGCGGAGGACGCTCCTCGACCGGCTCGAGGCTCAGCCGGGTCGACTCCACCGGATCCGCGGCGAGGACGAACCTGCCGCGGCAGCCGCCTCGTACGACCAGGAGCTGAGAGGAACGCCTCTCGATCTGCTCCTGCTCGGTCTCGGCCCCGACGGACACGTCGCGTCGCTCTTTCCGAATGCGCCCGGCCTGACGGAGACCCAGCGCCTCGCGATTTCCGCCGAGGCGAAGCTCGATCCCTTCGTCGAGCGCGTGACTTTGACGCCGCCCGCGCTGCAAAGCGCCCGCCGCATCGTCTTCCTGGTCACCGGGGGGCAAAAGGCGGAGGCCGTCGCAGGGGTTCTCGCCGGGCCGCCCGACCCCGCCGTGCCGGGCAGCCTGATCCGCGCGGAGAGCGGCGAGACGCTCGCGATTCTGGATCAAAAGGCCGCTTCCCGGTTGCGCGACTAGACAACGAGGGGCGTTTCCGTATATATACGCAGACGTGTCGTCACCCGAGTCGCAGCGGCCGCTACTCGACGTCTTCACGATTGACCGTCCGGAGCAACTCAAGGCGCTCGGTCACCCTCTGCGGCTGCGTGTCCTCGAGATGCTGGGCCAGAGTGAGGAGGGCTCGCTGACGAACCGCGAGCTCGCCCAGCGGTTGGGCGTCGACCCCGGCCACCTGCACTTCCACGTCCGGATGCTGCTGCGGGCCGGGCTGATCGATCTCGCCGACGGCGGGAAGGGCCGTGAGAAGCCCTACCGCGCAGTCGCGCGGACGGTGCGCGTGGCGCCGGAGCTCGTTTCGACGGGGCTCGGCACCGATGTGCGCGCGTCGATGCTCGACGATCTCCAACGAGCGTGGGATGCCTTCGGAGCCTCGGGAGACTTCCGGATCACCCAGACGACCGTGCGAATTCCGGCCGAACGCGCGCTGCGGTTGATCGAGGAAATCGCGGAACGCGTGCGCGACGAGGAAACCGACGACGCCCAGCCGCTGGTGGTCACGGCGTTCATGCATCCGGTTCGCACCGGCAGTACCGACTAACTTAGGCGCTCTCTTGCGACGCCGACCAAGAGGACGTCCGCGCTATGCCCGGGCGTCCGTCTAAACACCCGATGGAAAGCCGCACCGATTCCTTCTTCTAAGGACGAGTCTCAGGCAGGCAACAGCGGCGAAGAGAGCTCGGCGGCGAGCCCTCGTCGGGCGGCCAGGCTTTGGAGAACGAGCACAGTGTCCGCAACGGGAATGTCCTCGAGGTACTCGTCCCGCTGCTCGAACGACTCGAGCACTGCCTCGACGGCCAGGGTGTAGCCGTCCACGTCGTGGGCTGCGAGGAACGCGAGCGCGTCGCCGACCTCGGCCGGGAAGTCGTCGCGGGTTCGGACCGCGTTGGCGTGGACACGCGCGTGCGCGTCGTCGCCGAGCACGAGCAAGCCCAGGGCGGCCGCGTAGCGTCCGATCGGAGAGTCGGCCTCGGCGGCACCGGCCTCGAGCGCCCAGCGCGCGTCGGCCGCGGCGCCATCCCAGTCGCCGGCCAGGAGGCGTGCCTTGATCGCCCCGATCGGGCGGCCCCAGCTTCCGGGCGGCGCGTCGACGAAGCTTTCCCGGTAGCGCTCGGCGGCGCGGGTGAGGCTGGCGGCGGCTTCGTCCCAACGGCCGGCCATCAATAGGGCGAGGCCCGCTCCCGCCGCGGCGTTGCCGAGCCGGGTCAGCTGGCGCTGGCGAGCGTCGGCGTCAGCCGCGTCGGGCAGGCGGCTTTCGCCGTCGCGGTAGCGCGCCTCCTCGCGGTCGACGTGGGCCAGCCAGTCCTCGCCGGTGCTCGTTCCTTGATTAGGCACAGCCAACCTCCTCCCCGACTCGAGCGTATCGAGGTTGAGCGCACGGGTGGGTGACGTGATTGCGCCGAAACCGTGACGATCGATCGGCCTGCGAGGCCGTGGCCATCTACTAGCCTTGGCTCGATGCGCGAGCTCCGCGAGGTCTACTTCGTCGACGGCGTCCGCAGCGCCTTCGGACGCGCCGGGCCGAAAGGCGTCTTCTGGCGTACCCGCGCCGATGACATGGCCGTCAAGCTCGTCCGCGAGCTGCTGCGCCGCAACGATTCGCTGCCGCCGGAGCAGATCGACGACGTCGTCTTCGCCGCCACCGCGCAGGTCGGCGACCAGGGGCTGACACTCGGGCGCGACGTGGCGTTGCTGGCTGGACTGCCGCGGACGGTTCCCGGCTTCGCCGTCGACCGTATGTGCGCAGGCGCGCTGACGGCGATCACTACAGGCGCCGGCGAAATCGCGATGGGGGCGGCGGATGTGATCCTCGCGGGCGGCGTCGAGCACATGGGTCGGCACCCGATGCTCGAGGACGTCGAGTACAACCCGCGCTTCGTCGCCGAGCGTCTGATCGACCCGTCTGCCGCGACCATGGGCCAGACGGCGGAGAACCTGCACGACCGGTTTCCGCAGCTGACGAAGGACGACGCCGACGTGTACGCCGTCCGCTCGCACCACCGACTCGCCGAGGCCTGGCAAGACGGCGTCATTCGGGAGACGGTCGTGCCGATGAGTGTCTTCACGGACGATGGCTGGCGCGAAGCCGACCGCGACGAGTTCATGCGGCCCGAAACTTCCCTCGACGCGATCCGTGACCTGCCGACGCCCTTCCGCCCGGGCGGCCGCGTGACGGCCGGCAACTCGGCGGGGCTCACTGACGGCGCAACCGTTTCGCTGCTCGCCTCCGAGCGCGCGGCCGAGGAGCACGGCCTCGAGCCGGAGCTCCGGCTCGTCTCGTTCGCGTTCGCGGGCGTCGAGCCTGAGCTGATGGGCATGGGGCCGGTGCCGGCGACGAAGAAGGTGCTCGAGCAGGCCGGGCTGAGCATCGACCAGGTCGATGCCTTCGAGCTCAACGAGCCGTTCGCCGTCCAGGTGCTGACCTGGTGCGAGGGCACAGGAGTCTCGCCGGACGACGAGCGGCTGAATCCGTACGGAGGCGCGATCGCGTGCGGCCATCCGCTTGCGGCAACGGGCGTGCGGCTCGTCGCCCAACTCGCGTATGCGATGCGCGAGCGGCCGAGTTCCCGCTACGGGCTGACCGCTCTCTGCGTCGGAATGGGGATGGGCGCGGCGCTTCTGTGGGAGCGTGTCTGAGTCGCTGACGCAGTTCAAGCTCGCACAGGTGAGAAGACCGGAGCTCGAACGGCCGCTCGCAGTCGTGACGATCGACAACGGCGCCGACCATACGAAGCCGACCGTGTTCGGACGGTCCGCATTCGAGTCGCTCGACCGCGTGCTCGGTGAGCTCGAGAGCGGCGACTGGGCCGCGCTCGTGATCACCGGCAAGCCGTACTTCTTCTCGGCCGGAGCCGACCTTGACGAGTTCTCGCGCGCCTCACCGGAGCTCGCGCGAGAGGGCAGCAGGACCGGCCACGAGCTGTTCGGCCGCATCCAGGTGCTGCCGTATCCCACGGTCGCCGCGATCAACGGGGCCTGCCTCGGAGGTGGCGTCGAGCTCGCGCTCCATTGCGATGCGCGCACGATCTCGACTGCAGTTCGCCATTTCGCCTGCCCCGAATGCCTGCTCGGGATCGTTCCCGGCTGGGGCGGAACCCAGCTCATCCCGCGGCTCGTTGGGGCCGAGACCGCAATCGAATTCGTCGTCGAGAGCCCGCTCCGCCAGAACCGGATGCTCGACGGCGGCCGGGCGCACGAGCTCGGCTTCGCCGACCGCCTGCTCGAGCCCGCCGAGTTCGTGGACGAGTCGATCGCCTACGCCGTGGAGCTCGCGACACGTCCGCCCGAGACCCGTCTCGGGGTCAGACCCCCGGACACGCTGCTCGCGGACGTGTTCCAGCAGGCCCGCGCTCGGCTGGACGACGCCGTCCACGGCGCCGCGCCGGCTCCCTACAGGGCGCTCGACCTAATCGAGGGGGCGCTCTCGGGTTGGAGCCTCGAGGAGGGCTACCGGGCCGAGGAGGACGCGATCGCCGAGCTCTTGCCGAGCCCGGAGGCTCAGGTGTCGCTCTATGCGTTCGACCTCGTCGAGCGGCGGGCGAAGAAGCGGCCGAGTTTCGACGCCGAGCCGCGCACCGTCACCAAGGTTGGCATCGTCGGCGCCGGTCTGATGGCGACACAGCTCGCGGCGCTCTTTGTCCGCCGCCTCGAGCTGCCGCTCGTGATCGCGGACATCGACGAGCAAGCTCTCGAGCGCGCCCGCGGGGCGATCGAGGCGGAGCTGGCCGGTCTGGTCGCCAAGGGACGCTATGAAGAGGGAAAGGCCCGTTTCCTCGCCTCGCTCGTCCACACGACGACGGGCGGGGCGGAGTTCGCCGGCTGCGAGCTCGTGCTCGAGGCCGTCTTCGAGCAGCTGGAGCTGAAGCGCACCGTGTTCGCCGAGCTCGAAGCCGTGGTCGCGCCGAGCTGCGTGCTGGCGACGAACACCTCCGCGCTCTCCGTCACCGCGATGACCGCCGGGCTCGAGCATCCCGAGCGGGTCGTCGGCATGCACTTCTTCAACCCGGTCGGGCTGCTGCCACTCGTCGAGATCGTCCGCGGCGAGCGGACCGACGACGCGACCGTCGCGACCGCGGCCGACCTCACCGCGAAGCTCCACAAGCGTCCTCTGCTCGTCCAAGATGCGCCCGCCTTCGTCGTCAACCGCATCCTGACGCGGTTCCTCTCGGTCGTCCTCGCGGCGCTCGAGCGCGGTAATTCGATCGAAGAGACCGACGAGGCGATCCTCCGGCTCGGCCTGCCGATGGCGCCGTCCGTGCTGCTGCAGCTGGTCGGCCCGCGCGTCGCGCTCCACGTGCTCGAGACGCTGCACGATGCGTATCCCGACCGCTTTCCGTTGTCGCAAACCCTGGCGAACTACGCCGAGGGCCGCGAGGAGATTTCCGTCGTCGAGCAGAGCCCGCTCTCGCCGGACGAGATCCTCGAGACAGCGCTGGCCGCGATCGCGGATGAGATCCGCCACCTGCTCGACGAGGGCGTCGTGCCCGCGGCGGCCGACGTCGACACCGCCCTGATCCTCGGCGCGGGCTTTCCATTCTGGCTCGGCGGGATCGCCAAGCACATCGAACAAGTGGGCATCTCGGAGAGAATGCCGTCGTGAACGACGACTGGCGGATCAGGGTCGACCTCGAGGAAGGCCGTGCCGAGAACACGCTCGAGCGGCTCGGTCTCGACCTCAGCTTCGAAGCCCGCAAGCTGGCCGAGGACCTCGAGGGCCGCCGCCTTGTCGTGTCGCGCGACGACGAGACGCTCTTCGTCTACGCCGGGTCGCGGGCCGAAGCGGAGCGCGCCCGCGACATCATCGAAGCGGAGCTTCGCGAGACGGGCGCCCAGGGACGCGTCGGCTCGATCGAGCACTGGCTCGCGGAGGAAGACCGCTGGGACGACGAGGCACCACAGGAATTCAAGGCTGAGCAGGAGGTGCTGAAGGAAGGGCTGTCGCCCTGGGAGGTGCGGCTCGAAGCAGACACCCCGGAGGCAGCGGAAACCCTCGCGGCCAAACTCGCGGCGGACGGCTACAGCGTCGTTCGCCGTTACCGGTACGTCCTCGTCGGCGCCGATTCCGAAGAAGCCGCTCGCGAGCTCGCAAAACGGCTCCACGGCGAGGTCGAGGCAAGCGGGGAACTGGTCTACGAAACCCTTCCGCAGAACCCGTTCGTCATCTTCGGCGGCCTCGGCGGGTCAGGCACTCCTCTCTAAGCCGCTTCCGCAAAGAAGCCGCTTCCGCAACGCCCCGGAAATTGGGTATGCTGCGGGTGCGAGGCTCGCCAAAGGGGTACACGCGGGCTCGCTTCTCATTACGAGGATTGCAGCACTGGAAAGTGCTGCGTCGATGCAAGAGACGACCGAGCAGCCGACGCTAGCGCCGGAGGCGGCAAACGGTCTCACCGAGACCGCCGCCCGCGCGCAAGACTGGGCCGGAGAGCCATTTCTCCGGGCCGATGAAGACCCTGCCGTCGTACTGGCTCCCGGAACTGCCCGCAGGCTTGCTCTCGACGACGCGGTCGACGAGATGGACGCTGGCCGCAGCACGCCTTCCTACGAATGGAAGCGCCGCTATGCGCTGATGCTCGGGCTCGAGCGCGTGCTCACCAACCGTCCGCCGCGGCTCGCCTCCGGAACCGAGCTGCGGAAGCACCAGATCGACGCGCTCGCCGGCATGCTCACCGAATTGATCGCGGCGGCTCAGGCCGCGCCCGAGCTCACGAATGGAAACGGCGCCTACGCCGAGGCGGAGGTCGACGAGGAGGAGGAAGACGAGCTGGAGCCGGCGGCGGCGGCCGACGGCGATGGGGACGAGCTCCCGCTGCCGCTCTCGGCCGAAGAAGACCCCGGCGCAGTGCGCCGCTTCCGCTTCAGGCATCCGACCGCGTCCGGCAAGACGATCGCCGCCGCCGGCTTCGTCGAGGCCGCGCGCACGCTGGGTGTGCTCATCCTCACGCACCGCCGGCTGCTCGTTTCCCAGTTCAACCGCGACCTGACCACCGAGGGGTACGGCGACCGGATAGTCGACGCTATCGAGCGCGGCCAACAGCCGCCCACGGCGAACCCGCTGACGATCCAGACCTACGCGTGGTTCGCGCGCCACTGGGGCGACCTGAACCCCGAGGCGTACCACCTCGTGATCGCCGACGAGGCCCACACCGCCCTCGGTGAGAAGACGAGCGCAGCGATCCGCGGCTTCACGAACCCGATCTACATCGGCATGACCGCGACCGAGCAGCTGATCGCGAAGCAGGTCTCGGACGTCTTTCCCGCTTCCGTCGACGACCTGCCGCTCGCCGATGCGGCCCGGCGGGGCCTGATCGCGCCGCTGCGCTCTCTGCGCGTTCCACCGGCCGCGGCGATCCACACCGTGCCGATCGTCGGCGGCGACTTCGAAGAGCGAGCCCTGGCGCAGGCGCTCGACCACCAGGCCCTGAACCAGGCTGCCGCGAGCCTCTACCGGGACCGCTTCGACTCGACGCCCGGGATCGTCTACGCGGCCGGCGTCGAGCACGCCTACAACCTGGCGAAGGAGTTCCGAGCGGCTGGGCTGAAGGCCGAGGCTGTCAGCGGCCGGACGCCCCCGGTGAAGCTGGCCGAGATTCTCGCCGCCTACGAGCGCGGGGAGATCGACGTCCTGATCAACGCGATGCTGCTCGCGGAGGGCTGGAACTCGCCGCGCGCGACCGTCTGCATGCACCTGGCGCCAACCGCGAGCAAGCGCGTCTACCAGCAGCGAATCGGCCGGATCATGCGCATGCACCCACGTAAGGAAGCGGGTGTCGTGGTCGACTTCGTGCCAAAGGCGGCGACTCACAACGAGCGCGTCGTCTCGCTGCACAGCCTGCTCGACTCCGACTTCTACCGCGAGGGCGCGCGCGTCACGCCGGCGCCCCGGCGCCGCCAGCAGCGGCGCGCCCGACGGAAGCTCTCGCCGGCGCCCTGGCTCGTGCCGGTCACGGCCGACGTGAAACGCCGGCTCGGCGTGATCACCCGCGAGTGGCAGCGGATCGACCCGCGCTTCCTCGACGAGGACGAGCAGCGCTACTGGGCGACGATCGCCGGTCGCAACGTCCGCTTCGACGAGCGTGTCGAGTTCGCGAAGAAGTTCACCGAGGGGGGCGCGTCCAGGGGTGCGCTCGAGACCTTCCTGGCCACCTGCGCCGCGGAGAACCCCAACCGCCGGCTGCGAATGACGGCTCTTGCCGACCGCGTCTCGATGGTGGTCGAGCGCGCTGATTTCGACGATCTCGTCACCCTGGTCACCCAGGCTCCGACCTGGGAGAAGGACCGCGTCCAGGGAGTCCGCATCCTCCTGCGCGCGATCGGCGAGGGCAAAGCCGATGCGCCCGAGCAGATCCTCGCCCGCTGGATCTGGCGGCTCGCCCGCGCAACGCGCAAGGTGCAGGATCGCCGGGCGAGCGCCGAGTTCCCGGAGGCGAAACGCCTGCTTGGGGCCCTGGCCAACTCACGCGGACACCGGCACGAGGAAAACGCCGCCAAGCTCGTCAATGCCGCGCGCGAGCAACCGCTCGAAGTGGGGGCGGCGCTGCTCGCATCCGCCGAGGGGTACACACCGCGCGCGAACCAACTGATCGACGCCGCCCGCGAGCAGCTCGGCACGCTGCCGGAAGTCGCGCACGGGCTCGCCGAGAATCTGCCGGCGCCCAAGCAGCCGAGCGGAAGATCGCGCCGCCGGCGGAGACGGCGCAAGAAGAAGTCTCAGAACGCGCAGCAGCAGCAGCAGCAGCAGGCCCAGAACGGCCAGCAGCAGCCGCAGGCGGCGCAGGACGCCACGAAGCAGGCAGACGAGCCGGCAAAGCCGGAGCCCGCGCCGGCGCAAGAACCGTAACGCCCGGCTTCAACGAAGGACCATAAGCCGTGGCTCTTCTGCTCGGGGTCGCCTTTCTCGTTGGTGTCGTCACCGCGGTCTCACCCTGCGCGTTCCCGGTCTTGCCGATCGTCTTCGCCGGCGGCGCGAGCGGAGGACACCGCCGTCCGCTCGCGATCATCGCCGGAGTCGTCGTCGGCTTCACCGGCTCGCTGCTCGCGGTGTCATGGCTGCTGCGACAGCTTCACCTCCCCCAGGATCTCCTGCGCAACATCTCGATCGCGCTCCTCTTCGTCGTCGCGGCAACGCTGCTCGTTCCTCGCCTGGGCCAGGTACTCGAGCGCCGCCTTGCCCGCTTCAGCCGTAGGCCGAGCGGCGATCTGGGCGGCGGGTTCGTGCTCGGGCTGGCACTCGGGCTCGTCTTCGTACCCTGCGGCGGCCTGATCCTCGCCTCGATCATCACCGGCTCTGCGAGCGTCGGCAGCGGGGAGCGTGAGGCGATGGCGCTCGCCTACGCGATCGGCATCGCGCTACCGATGCTGGCCGTCGCCTACGGCGGCCGGCGCGCAGCCGGTGGCCTGCAACTCTTCCGGGCGCACGCGACCCAGGTTCGCGCCGCGCTCGGCGCCGTGATCGCGGTGACGGCTCTGCTGATCACGTTCAACGTCGACCGCTCACTCGCGAACATCGGCCCATTGGGCCTCGCCGACCGGCTCCAGAACAGCTGCGCGGTTCAGCAGCGGCTGACCGGACGCTGCCACCACGAGTCGAGCAAGCTTGCGAACTTCGGCCCTGCGCCCGCCTTCACCGGTATCAGCGACTGGTTCAACTCGAAACCGCTGACGCTCCGGCGGCTCCGCGGCAAGGTCGTTCTGGTCGATTTCTGGACGTACTCCTGCATCAACTGCCTTCGGACGCTGCCGCACCTGAAGTCCTGGTGGAAGGACTACCACCGGGCCGGACTGGAGATCGTCGGCGTTCACACGCCGGAGTTCGCGTTCGAGGCGGTGCCGCACAACGTCGGCTCGGCGACCAAGCAGCTCGGCGTCAGCTGGCCCGTCGCGCTCGATCCGAAGTACAAGACGTGGAACGCGTACCGGAACCAGTACTGGCCGGCCGAGTACCTGATCGACAAGCGCGGGGACATCCGGAACGAGCACTTCGGCGAGGGCGAGTACAGCCGGACGGAGAACCTGATCCGGCAGCTACTCGGCGCTAAAGGCCCCGCGGCGGAGCTCGCCGACATGACGCCGACCGAGCTGACGACCCCTGAGACCTACCTCGGCTACGACCGCCAGCTCACGGGCTATGTGGGCTCGAAGGCTTTGCCCAACGTCTCACACGACTACAAGGCCCCGGAGGACGTCAGCCAGAACAGCTGGGCGCTGTCAGGTCGTTGGCGGCTCGGTGGCGAGCACACGACCGCTGTCCGAGATGCGGAGCTGGCGCTCCACTTCCACGCCAAGGATGTCTATCTCGTCATGGGCGGCCACGGCAGCGTCGGCGTCTCGGTTGACGGCCACAAGCTCCGGACGATCGCCGTCAAGGGGATCGACCGCCTCTACACCGTCGTGACCCGGCCACAGCTGCTGGACGCGCAGCTTCGCCTCAGCTTCACGCCCGGCGTCTCTGTCTACTCGTTTACCTTCGGGTAGAGCTCCAGGAGTTTCCCGCCAAACCCTCCTAGCTGGCGGGCCCACGCGGGCCCGACTCGCCGTTGCCGGCCTCGCGCTCGCGCAGGTAGCGCGTCAGCTCGGCGGCGAGGGCGTCGCCGGAGGGAAGCTCGAAGTCGTCCTCGACAGTGTCGGCCCGGTGCTCGAGCTCCTCGACGTACGCGGCCGTCTCCTCATCGCTGGCGACCGCCTGGCTGACCTGCTCCTCGTACGTCTCGGCGGCCTGGTCCAGCTCGGCCGTGTCGATCTTGACCCCGAGCAGCCCGCCGAGACGCTCACACAGCGCTGACGCGGCCCGAGGGCTCGGCGTCAGCGAGACGTAATGCGGCACCGCGGCCCAGAGGCTCGCCGACGGGATCCCGGCCTTGTTGCAGGCATCGTGGAGCACCCCGATGATCCCGGTCGGCCCCTCGTAGCGCGAGGTCGACAGACCGAGCTCTTTAACGAGACCCTCGTCGGAGGCGCTGCCGGTCACCGGCGAAGGCCGCGTGTGCGGCACGTCGGCGAGCAACGCGCCGAGTGTGACGACGAGCTCGACACCGAGCTCCTGAACGTGGTCGACGACCAGGTCGGTGAACGTGCGCCAGCGGAGGTTCGGCTCGATGCCGAGCAGCAACAAGACGTCGCGATCGAGGCGGCGCGGCTTCGCGTGGTAGAAGGCCGTCTCCGGCCAGTCGATCTGGCGCGTGATGCCGTCGACGAGCGACACGTGCGGACGGGTCGCCTGGAAGTCGAAGAAACCCTCCGGATCGACCTCCGCGATCTGGTCGGCGCCCCAGAGCCGCGCGAGGTACCCGGCCGCAAGCGAGGCCGCCTGGGCGCCGTCATTCCAGCCGCGAAACGCGGCGACGAGAACCGGCCGGGTGAGCCCCGGCCGGGCGGAAACCCGAAGCTCCGATTCCATCCCGGAAGTTTACGCGCGTCCTACCGAGGCATCGCTCGCGATGCCGCTTGAGAGGCCGTGGCGGCTTTGCCGGTGCGGCCGTTTAACCCGGATCCTAGGAAGAGGCACGGACCGATGGGGCGTCAGCATTGCGAACCGCTAACCAGGCAGGCGGGCGCCAGAAAGCTGTGATGAGGGCAACGATGCCGGCCCAGGCCGTTGCGGCGACGGCGACGTGCAGCAGCACGAGATACCAGGGCAGATGCAGCCGGTACTGCAACTCACCCAGGCCGGCCTGCACCAGCAGGACCGCGAGCACGGCGAGCGCGGCCAGGAATAGGCGCGGCGCGCGCGATCGCCGCGCCGCCAGGTAGCCGAGCAGGAACAGGAACGAGCAGCCGAAGACCGCCACCACCCCCGCATGAGCGTAGAGAACCGGTTCTAGCCGGGCGAGCCTGTGGACCTCGGTCGTTCCGCCACCCGAGTGCGGGCCCGCCGCGGTGGCGAGCGCACCGCTGACTAAGAGCGCCAGCCCCGCGACCGCGACGCCGGCACCGTAGAGCCGGAGCTCCCGCGGGACGAGCGGCTCGGCCCGCCCGCGGATGAGCTCGGAGGCGAAGAAGACCAGCACGACCGCACCCGCGAGCAACACCATCGACAGCAGCAGATGGGCCGCCACGACCGGCCAGCGCAGGTCGGTCTTGACGGCGAGATAGCCGAGCGGCGCCTGCGCCAGAGTTCCGGCGAAAACCGCGACCGCGAGCTGCTTCGCCCGCCGTCCGAGCGGCGTCCAGAACGCCGCCACCGCAACGAACAGCGTGATCAGGATCGTCACGCCGCCGACGACCCGGTTTCCGAACTCGATGTAGGCGTGGTAGTCCTTCGCCGGCAGCGGATGGCCGGCTTCGCAGCCCGGCCAGTGGCGGCAGCCGAGACCCGAGCTGGTCAACCGGACGGCCGCGCCCGTCGCCACGATCACCCACAGCGCAAAGAGCTCGAGCGCGGCTAACCGCAGAAACCAGACCGGCTGGAGCGCAAACGAGCGCGCCCGGCGCGCCGCCGACGTCGACTCGACGTGCACGCGAATCAGCCTACCCTGGGTCGGTCTGGTCGGTGACGTTGCCCGCTTCCTGGGTCGCGAGCATTAAGCCAGAGGCCGCGATCGCCCGCAGGCAAGGCTTGTAGCCTTGACAAGGGCGAGCGTGGACTCTGGCGCCGCGTGATCGCGGGCCAGGGAGCTTGGCCGACGTTGCCGACCAGGCCACTAGGATCGGCGTTCCATGTCGACGTTCTCGCAGGAGCTGATCGGGCGTTCGGGATACCTGAACGAAGGGTTCGCGGACGTCTATGACCGCTACCGCCCCTCGCCCCCAAGCGAGATGCTCGACGTCCTGACGGTCGTGGCCGGCGTCGAGCGGCCGGGTCTCGTCGTCGACCTGGGGTGCGGCACCGGCCTCGCGACCCGGGCGTGGGCGGAACGCGCGGACGAGGTCATAGGGGTCGAGCCGAACCCCCGCATGCTCGAGCGCGCACGAGCCGCCACCGCGCAGTCGAACGTCCGCTACGTCGAGGCATTCGGTGCGGAGACTGGCCTGCCGGACGGCCGGGCCGATCTGGTCACGAGCTTCCAGTCGTTCCACTGGATGGAGCCGCAGCCCGTCCTGGCCGAGGCGGCCCGGATCCTCCGGGACGGAGGCGTCTTCGCGGCGTGCGACTACGACGTCCCGCCGTTCGTCGAGTCCGAGGTCGACGCGTCGTTCTCGGCTCTCCTCAAGGCCCGACGCGAGGCGCGGGAGCGGTTGGGGATCCCCGCCGGGGCTGCGAGCTGGCCGAAGGAGCGGCATCTCGAGGAGATCCGCGCGAGCCGACGCTTTCGGTACAGGCGCGAGCTCGTCGCCCACGGCTGGCGGGAGACCGACGTCGACGGGGTAGTCGGCCTGGCCGAGAGCATCGGCGCTCTCCGGCATCATCCGCCCGAGCAGCTTCGCCTGCGCGAGACCGCGGATCGCGTGCTCGGCGACCGCACGTGGCCGCAGCTGCTCTGCTACCGCATCCGGATCGGGATCAAATGAGCGGCTCGAGCAGCTCCTTGGCCGGATAGCCGTCCGCGCCGTCGACGGGAGTCGGCCGCGAGCCGAGGAAGAGCGGACGATCGGCCGCATTCAGTAGCACCGGCATCAGATCGGACCCGCGAAGTTGCCCGAGGATCCCGGCGGCGGCTTCGAGCTCGCCGAAGCTCGTGACGGCGTCGGCTCGGACGCCGGGCCCGACGACGAGGAGCGGCACCGGGTCGCCGGAGTGAATCACCTCCGGCGAGGCCGGGGTTGCGTGGTCGCCGGTGACGCAAACGATCGCCCGGTCGGTGGGCAGGGCCGGCAGCTCAGCGTCGAGCTCCTCGATCGCCCGCTGCTTCTTCTGCGGGTCCTTCGTGTGCCCCGCCTCGTCCACCCGCTTGTCGTGCACGTAGACGAAGGAGTCGCCCGCGTCGAGCCGCTCCGCGACCAGATCGAGATCGAGCTTCGCCTCGATCGGCTCCAGGCCGACGCAGCGCCCGAGTCCGCGGAGAAAGGCCGATTCGGCGGCGAAGCTCCCGGAGAGCCCGTGGCGCTCCCGGAAACCCGGCACCACCCGGGGCCGGCCGAACCACTTGAGCGTGATCACGTTGAAGGGCTCGCCTTCCAGGCGCCGCATCACCTCTCGGCTCCACTCCTCGCAGGCGCGCGCCGTAGGCTCGGCCTCGGGGACGACCGGTCGCGGCCGCAAGACCGGATGGCGGTCGCGGAAGAACGCATCCGTGTCCGTGACGCGTTCGTCAGCGCCTCCTGAAATCCGCAGCACCGATTCCCCGCGCCAGACGTGCTCGAGCGAGAACGTGAGCCCGTCGATCTCGATCCCGTTACAGCGCTCGACGAGCCTGGCGGTCTGCTCGGCGTCGCGTTCCGGATCCGGCCGACCGGTCAGCCACCAACCGTCGTCCCGGCGCTCGGCCGGGCGCAGAGCCGCATAGGCGAACACGTGCTCGGCGCTGACCTCTTGCCCCCGCCCAAGCGCCTCGAAGACCGCTCGGCCGGGAAACTCGTCGGGCCGGTAGCCGAGCATCGACCAGTGCGCGACCTCGCTCGACGGCGCCCGGCCCGGCCCGACGCCGTAGACAAGTCCGCACGACCCCCGCGTCGCAAGCGTGTCCAGGCTCGGCGTCGCCGCCGCTTCACCCGCCGTCCGTCCGCCGAGAACGTCGTGAGCGCGGTCGCCGAGCCCGTCGAGCAGGACGAGGACGATCGGGAGCACGCGGGCAGGCTAAACCAACCGCAAAGGGCGGCCCGAAAGCCGCCCTTCACGTACTCCGGCGCCACTGACCCCTAGCGGCGCCGAACTGTGATCGTCGGGCTGTACCCGGCGAGGTAACCCGCGCCAGCCTGGTTGACGGACATGGCGACGCGAATCCGTGACTTCCCTTTCGGCAGGGTCAGCTTGAAGACCGCGCTCGACTGGCCGCCGAGCCGGACCTTCTTCAGCGTCACCCACTGGCCGAAGCGCGAAAGCCTCTGAGCCTGTACCGAGCGGCGGGCGTGCGAAGCCGCCGACTGGACGATCGTGGTGAACTTTCCGTTGCGATAGCTGAGCCTGATCCGCGGACGAACCTGGACGCCCACGGTGACGCTCGTGCGGCCGTTCCACTTCGCCTGGTACTGGGTCAGGACCTTCGGCGACGGCGTCAGGACGAGATTCCACGCACCTCCCGTCGTCGTCAGAACGGTCGTCATCTCAGCGAACGACGTTTGCGGATAGGGCTGCTGGTAGATCGTCACCCTCTCGTTGGCGTTGCCGTTCGAGACGGTGCCCGAGAGTGAGACCGACTGCCCGTAGACGATGATCGGCAGCGAGACGCCGGCCGTCACCGCCGGCGGCGGCCCGGTCACGCTGACCGCACCCTTGACCGACGGATTTAGCCCGTCGTGGTAGCGGTAGGTGCCCGCGGCCGTAAAGCGGTGCGAATAGGTCTTGCCGGGACCGAGTATCGGCGAGACGAACGAGCCGTTGTTGGACACGACCTGGTGGTTCTGCGTGTCCGTGTTGACCCACTTGACGGTGTCGCCCGTCTTGATCTTCGCGGTGGTCGGGACGAACGAAGCGCGCTTGATCTGAACTGTTGCCGTCGCTGTCGAGGCCGGCATGGCCGGTGTGGCGCCGACCGCCAGCGCAGCGACTGCGAGCAATGGGATGAAGAGCTTTTGCATGACTCACCTAACCCCTTCTCGTTTGCGGCAGTTGTTAAAACGGAGCCGCAGCCGAAAAGTTGCTCGCGCGCTTACAACGGTTTTACGTTTAGCGAGTCATATAGCTCCCGCACTACGCGAGCTACGCCCGTAGGCACGAGCGACTCCCAGTCGCCGCCGTCGCGTAAAGCGGCCCGGACGTCCGCGCCGGAAATCTCCTTCTCCGCGCCCTCGTCGAGGATCACGACCTCATAGCCCGCCTCGCGCAGGCGGTCGAGCTTGGTCCCGCCCCAGGCGGAAAAAAGCCGCAGATACTGCGTGACCCCTTCGGGCACGTACGCATGCCAGAGCTCGGGCTCGTTGACCGGAAACGGAATCACGTGGACTGCGGCGGGCTCGAGCCCGACCTCGGCGGCAGCGGCTTTCACCATCAGCAGCCGCTCGGCGTAAGAGAACGGGTTCGACTCGGGCAGGTGACGCAGCGGGTCGCTGGCCTCCGGCTTGATGCGCTCCGGATCGGGGTTCGTGATTCCGATCCAGACCTCGTCGGAGCGCTCGGCCGCGCCCCGCAGGTACTCGAGGTGGCCGTTATGGAAAGGCTGAAACCGGCCGTGGATCATCCCACGGCGACTCACTGCACCTGAACTCCGAAGCCCTCCTCGACCCGTCCGATCCTGCGGATGAAGAGCTTGCGCGCCTCGAATTCGGCCTCGAGCGCTGGTCCCTGCTCAGACGGCAGCGAGATCAGCAGGCCGCCGGCGGTCTGGGGATCGAAGCCGAGCGCGACGATCGCCTCCGGCGTGCCGTCGAGCGCCACGTGGGCGGCGGCGAAGTCGCGGTTTCGCGGGTCGCCGCTCGTGCGAACATCTTTTCGCGCGAGGTCGAGCGCGCCGTCGATCGCCGGCAGCCGCTCCCACTCGAGCACGAGCCGCACGCCGCTCCGCTCCGCCACCTCGTGCGCGTGGCCGAACAATCCGAATCCAGTGACGTCCGTGACCGCGCCAGGCGTCCTCGAGCGAAGCAACTCGGCTGCGTCCTTGTTCAGCGTGCGCATCCACTGGACGGCGCGCTCGAGCGGCTGGGATCCCGTCAGCCCCCTCTTGTGCCCGCTCATGATCAGCCCGGTTCCGAGCGGCTTCGTCAGGAAGAGCGCGTCCCCGACCCGGGCGCCGTTCTTGTGCCAGATCGCCTCGGGATGAACGGTGCCCACGACCGCAAGGCCGTACTTCGGCTCGGCGTCGCGGATCGTGTGCCCGCCCGCCAGCAGCGCGCCCGAAGCCCGGACCTGCTCGTCGGCGGCGGCGAAGATGCGCGCCAGGATCTCCGTCGGCAGCTCCTCGGGAAAAGCCGCGATCGAGAGCGCGAGCAGCGGCATGCCGCCCATCGCGAAGACGTCATTGAGCGCGTTCGTCGCGGCGATCGCGCCGTAGTCGGCGGCGTCGTCCACGACGGGCGGGAAGAAGTCGAGCGTGAAGATGAGGGCGCGCTCGTCGTCGAGGCGGTAGACGGCCGCGTCGTCGGCCGGCGCGAGCCCGACCAGCAAGTTCTCGGCCTCGACGGGAACGAAGCCGGCCAGCAACTGCTCGAGGCGCGCGGCCGAGTACTTGGCTGCGCAGCCCCCGCACGAGGCGAGGTCGGTGAGCTTGACGCTGGCAGCTTCGAGATCCATGGATTACTCGTTTCGGTCCGCAGAACTGTAGGGACTCAGTCTCCCTTTCGTCCTCAGACGTTTCAGCGGTTCGAGTTATTCCCCATCCGAGTCGAAAAAACCAAAGCGCAGCCGCTTTCCACCCGGGTTTAAACGGGCGGCCGGGCGAAGCCCGCCCTCCCTCCATGTCGGCATCGCAAGCGATGCCTCGCCCATCCGAATCAAAGAAACCAAAGCGCAGCCGCTTCCCACCCGGGTTTAGGCCAGAAGCTCCGTAAATAAGGCGGCGGCCGAAGCCGCCGCCCTGTCAGGGGAGAGGAGGAGCTTTGCCGCGGAAAGTGCTGCGCACTCTCCGCGGAGATCACTCCTCGATTCGTTGGTCTTGTGGCAAACCCTCCTAGCGTCTCTGGCGTGCCGCTGGCGTTGCGGTGCCGGACAGTGCGAATAGCACGGCCCCGGAGTGCGCGGTGGCGCCAGCGGTGCGAGGCGGCGGCGCTAGGAACCCTTTTCGATCGGGACGTCGACGAGGTTGCCCCACTCCGTCCACGAGCCGTCGTAGTTCTTGACCGTTTCGTAGCCCAGCAGCTCTCGGAGGACGAACCAGGTGTGAGCGCTGCGCTCGCCGATCCGGCAGTACGCCGTCACCTCTTTTTCCGGCGTTACGCCCTTGCCCTCGTAGAGCTCGCGGAGCTCGTCTGCGCTCTTGAAGGTCCCGTCGTCGCGGACGGCCGTCGCCCAGGGAATCGACGCCGCGGTCGGGATGTGGCCCGCACGCTGCGCGCCCTCCTGCTCGTAGCCGGGCGGGGCGATCAGGTCGCCGGAGTACTCCTGGGGACTGCGGACGTCGACGAGCGCCTTCGACTGCTCGCCGATTTGCGCTCTGACGGATTCGCGGTACGTCCGGATCGACTCGTCGCGCTCGTTGGCCTTGTAATCAGCCTGTCGCGGCTTCGGGGTCTCGGTCGTGAACTCACGTGCCTCATCCGCCCACTTCTGGCGGCCGCCGTCGAGGATGCGCACGTCGCCGTGCCCGTAGATCTTCAGGTACCAGTAGGCGTAGGCCGCGAACCAGTTGTTCTTGTCACCGTAGAGGACGAGGGTTGTGTCGTTCGCGATCCCGCGCTCGCTGAGCAGGCGCTCGAAGGTCGGCTTGTCGACCAAATCGCGCTCGACGGGATCCTGCAGGTCATCGCGCCAGTGCAGCTTGACCGCCCCCGTGATGTGCCCCTCGTCATACAGATCCGGGTTCTCGTCCACCTCGGCGACGACGACGCCGTCGTCGTTCAGGTGCTCGGCCAGCCAGTCGGTGGTCACGAGTACCGGCTTCGCGTATCCGTTCTCCGCCATCCGTCCTCCTAAGACTTTGAAAAGTGAAGTATTACCCGGCCCAGCGTACCGAGAGCTCGCCCGTCAGCGTCGCTTGCGATGTGGTCTCTTGCCGCTCGGCTACACGAGCAACCGCCGGATCGCCGCTTCCAGCTCGGCCGCCGAGACGGAGCCCTCGAACTTGGCCTCGATCCGGCCGTCCCGACCGACGAGGAAGGTCCACGGCTCCGACTGCAAGCCCCACTGTCGCATCCAGCGGTTGTAGCCGAGGGCAGGCCGGTTTTGCTTGAAGACCTCGACGTGAATGAAGCGGACGCCGCGGGCGGCGAACCTGCGACGCACATATTCGACGACGTCGACGACCGGCCCACAGGTTCGGCTCGTGCAGAAGCGCGGGGTCGCGAAGGTGACGACAAACGGCTTGTGGGCGGCCAGCGAGGAAGCAATCGAGTAACGAAGCAGGTCCCGATCGGGCGGCACGCGGGTGGTCAGCTGCGAGACCGCGCCGTGGGTGCTCGCGAGTGTGGGAGTGGCTGAAGCCGGCGCCTTTGCGCCGACCGCGACCGAATCGGAACGCGCCTTGACGTCCAGTGTCCCGAGGGCCTGGATCTTTGCGCCGATCGGCTCGGCGACGAGCCAGTAGCGGCCGGGGCGGTGAATGCGGAGCTGCACGACGTAGATCCGGCCGACCCCGCCGAACGCCGCCTCCCCGGCGCCCGGTGGCCCGATCGGCTCCAGCCTCGCGGTCGCGGTCTGGAACGGGCGCCCAGACTGCGAGCCCGCAAGCCAGACCCGCGCACGGCTCCGTTCGACCGGCCGCGCGTCGTGATTGATGACGAGGAACGAGAAACGGACGTCACCGACAGCGAAGTCGGAGTCGCCGGCGACGATGGTCACGTCCTCGCCCGGCCGCTTCATCAGAGACCCCAGCGTGCCGGAAGCACCAGCTCCGCTTGGAGACCGGCTATTCGTCCCGCAGCCTGCCGCAACGAGCGCGACGAGAACGGCCAAGAGGACGGCGCGCACGGACCCGAGTTTAGTCTCGGGCCCGCGCCGACCTCACGAGGTGGAGACCGCGCGCGGGCCTAGTGACCGTCAAACATGCTGCCGCCGTCGAACATGCTGCCGCCGTCGAACATGCTGCCGCCGTCGAAGGCGCTGCCGCCGTCAAACATGCTGGACGCCTTCGGGGGGTTGGGAGCCTTCGAGGCCTTCGCCTGGGCGAGACCGGGAAGCGACCATGCAACAGCGGTGAGGGCACACAGCAAGGGGAGAAGTCGCGTCTTTTTCATATTCACCTCCTTTCGTCGTTAGAACCGGACGTCCTGGAGTGCTTCAGCCGCCCGGCGGTAGAGCTTGGCCGCAGCCCCGTCCTCGCCACGCTTGGCGGCGAGGTCGCCACGAGCCATCCAGGCTGCCGCCTGGTGGCCGATGGACTCGAGCTGCTCGGCGCTCACATCGGACGCGGCGAGGAATTCCTCCGCCTCGTCCAGGCGCCCCTGTTCCATCAACGCTCGACCCAGCACGAGCTGCGTCGGAGCGACGTGGTAGAGGAAGTCGTCGCGGTTCTCCATGAGGGAGAGCGCGTGACGTGCTTCATCCTCGGCCGCGGTCGCCTCGCCCGTCATCAGGTGCACGTGGGCGAGTGATGCGACGACATTCGCGGCCTCCGCATCGCTGCCCTTGTCGAGCAGCACGCGGTACGCGTCCTTGAGATGCTCGATCGCCTGCTCGGGCTTGCCGAGGTGGAAGTTCAGGCCACCGAGGTTGTTGAGCAGCCTGCCGACGTTTCTCTCGTCGTTGATCTGCTCGTAGTAGGCCTTCGCGCGCTCAGCGTAATTGCGCGCCTGGACCCAATGCCCCATCCGCTCGCTGACAAGAGAAGCCTGGAAGTACGTGTCCGCGGTCTTGCGCGGATCATCGAGCGCCTGCGCGAGCTCGAGCGCGCGCTCGACGTCCTCGCGCGCTGCTTCGAAGTCTCGCTGGCGGCGGTAGCAGCGCGAGCGCCAGCCGAGGATGTCCGCGCGCAGACGGTCGCACGGAAGCTCGGAGCCCTCGGCCAGCGTCAGAGCCTCGTTGAGGAGGCTGAGCGCTGTCGTGATGCTGGAGAGCTGGTAGCGGCAGACGGCGAGCCGGAAGAACAGATCCGCGCGATCGACGTCGGAGAACTCCGGCGCCTCGGCAAGCATGCGCGCCCGGTTGAGCAACTCGATCGCGGGCTGGATCTGGCTGTTCTCCATCCGCGCCCAAGCCTCGCCGGCGAGGTGGCGAACCTCGAGCTCGGTCACACCAGTTGCCAGGACAGCGGTCCTGCAGTTCTCGTACTCGGCGATCGCCTCGTCGTACTGATGGGATTCGGTGAGCGCGTCCGCGCGCGCGAGCAACGTGTCGACGCGCCGGCGCTCGTCTGCCGAGACGCCACGCTCGAGGAAGCCGGGATCGACGCCGAGCTTGACCGCGAGCCACTCGATCGTCTCGCGCGTGGGCCTGGTCTTGCCGCGCTCGATCTGGCTGACGTACTCCTTCGAGAAGCGGTCGCCGGCGAGGTCGGTCTGCGTCAGGCCGGCGGCCACGCGCAGCTGCCGCACGCGCTCGCCCAGGCGATTGCCCGACTGGGTGCTGCGGCGGGTATTCGTGGCAGCGCGCGGCATAAGCGACTCACGGGAAGTCAACTGCATACTTCACCAATATGCAACCCTGGCCATTCCGTCCTCCCCCTAAAGGGGCATGTACGCGCCAAAAACGAGTCAAGCACCGAGCTTGAGAATCACTTGATCGAGCTACTTGACGACCCCCGGGGACAGGTCTATAGTCAGGCAACTCTGCAGCACCGCCGGACGCCAGGTCGGAGCTGCAGGGGGCGCGCCAAGGAATGGCGACGGATACCCGGAAGCGGTGGCTGGGCCGCAGAGTCATAGCTTCCGGGTCGTCGCCTCTAGAAGCCGCTCAACTAGATAGAAAGGCCCCGGGTGCCGCAGCCGGGGCCTTTCATTTTTCTGAGTAGGCCGAACGCGATGAATATCCATGTTTCGGCAGCGGGGTCGCGATCCTTGACGGTGCCGCCTGCCGCCCCGAGGTTTTGTCGCGTTCAGGCCGCTTCGGCCAGCGGCTGCGCCTGCTCGGCGTGGCTGTACTTGCGGATGAGCGCCGCCGCCGCGACCGCGCCGCCGAGGCAGATCACGGCGCTGACGCGCATCCCGAAGGTCAGGCCGTGGACGAAGGCGTGCGGCGGGTCGGCGCCGGCGCCGGCGGCCGCCGCCTCGCGGTTCGTGATGATCGCGCCCATGATCGCGATCCCGAGCGCGACGCCGACCTGCCGGAAGGTGTTGAGCACCCCCGAGGCGACCCCCGCCTTGTCGACAGGCGCGGCGCCCATGACGGCCGCAGACATCGGCGTCATCACGAACGCCATCCCGACGCCGCCGAGGATGAAGCCAGGGAGCATGTGCCAGAACCCGGAGTCGACAGTCACGGTCGAGAGCTCGAGGCAGCAGAGCGCCACGGTCGTCATCCCGCCCGCGATCAGCCAGCGTGAGCCGACGCGGTCTGAGAGCTTGCCGGCGATAGGAGCGAAGATGACGATCAGGATCGTCCACGGCAGCAGCGCGGCGCCCGCCTGGATCGGCGACCAGCCGAGGAAGGTCTGCATGTAGATCGGGAAGAAGACGAAGATCCCGAACATCGCGAGCGTGACGAGGATCGCGACGATGTTCGCCCCCGTGAAGGTCCCGTTGCGGAAGAGGGCGAGGTCGAGCATCGGCAGCCGCTGATGCATCTCGACGTAGACGAAGGCGGCCAGCGCGACCGCCGCGATGACGAAGAGGCTGAGGATCCGCGCCGACGTCCAGCCGAAGCTGTGCGCCTCGATCAGTGCGTAGACGAGCGCCAGCAGGCCGATCCCGGATGTGAGCAGACCCGGCAGGTCGAGCCGCTGCTCTCGCGAGGTGTCCCTCGATTCCGGCACGACGACGATGCTCGCGACGACGGCGAGGATCCCGATCGGGACGTTGACGTAGAAGATCCAGTTCCAGGAGATGTGCTCGGTGATGACGCCGCCGAGCAGCGGCCCGATCGCGAGCGCCATCGCCGAGACCCCGGCCCAGATCCCGATCGCCATCCCGCGTTCGCGTGCCGCGAACGTCGCGCTGATGATCGAAAGCGTCGCCGGCATCATCAGCGCGGAGCCGACGCCCTGCACCGCGCGCGCGGCGATCAGCTCGCTGGCGCTGGACGAGAGGCCACAGGCGAGCGAGGAGACGGTGAAGACGACGAGGCCGATCGTGAAGATCAAGCGCCGCCCGTAGAGGTCGCCGAGCTTGCCGCCGGTGAGCAGGAGCACCGCGAAGGTAAGTGCGTAAGCCGTCACGACCCACTCGAGCTCCGAGGTTCCGATCCCGAGATCGCTCTTGATCGCCGGCAGGGCGACGTTCACGATCGTGTTGTCGAGCATGATCATGAACAGGGCGAACGACAGCGCCCCCAACGTCCACCACTTTCGGTTCTCGTCGGCGAAGATCGCTGCTCTCATCAGACTCGGGCCAGGTTACCGAGCACTACGCTTCTCGCGAGATGGAGATCGTCTGGAGGCCAACGCAGGAAGTGCTCGAGCAAGCGAACGTCGTCCGCCTGATGCGGCGGCTCGGCTTCGACAACTATCGCGAGCTGCAGCGCCGCTCGGCGGGGGATCCCGAGTGGTTCTGGCCGGCTGCGATCGACGACATGGGACTCGAGTTCTCGCAACCGTGGGACCGCGTCGTGGATCTTTCGCGCGGGCCGGAGTGGGCGACCTGGTTCGTCGGCGGGAAGCTCAACCTCGCCTGGAACTGCGTGCACCGCTGGGCCGAGCGGACGCCCGAGGTTGCGGCCGCGACCTGGGAGTCGGAGGACGGCGAGCGCCATAGGCTCACCTACCGGGAGCTTTCCGAGCGGGTGACGCGCCTCGCGGAGGCGCTCGTCTCGCTCGGGGTCGAGCCGGGCGACCGCGTCGCCTACTTCCTCCCGATGTCGCCCGAGGTCTCGATCGTCTCGCACGCCTGTGCGCACATCGGTGCGGTGCAGGTGCCCGTCTTCTCCGGCTTTGCCGCCCCTGCGGTAGCGCAGCGGCTGCAGGACGCCGAGGCGAAGGTGGTCGTCACCGCCGACGGCTCGCTGCGGCGAGGCCGGGAGGTGCCGATGAAGGAGATCGTCGACGAAGCGGTTCGGGAGTCGCCATCGGTCGAGCACGTCGTCGTCTGGCGGAGGCTCGGTCGCGACGACGTTCCGATGACCCCGGGTCGCGACCTCTTCGATGCCGACGCGATGGAGGGGCGGCCGGGCACGCTCGAGCCGCTCCAGGTCGACTCCGAGCACCCTTACCTGCTCACCTACACCTCAGGCACGACCGGCAAGCCGAAGGGGGTGCTCCACGTCCAGGGCGGGTTCCTCGTTTCGATCACGCGCGAGGTCGCCTACCAGGCAGATGCGAAGGCGGGCGACGTCGTCCACTTCGCGACCGACATGGGCTGGATCATGGGCCCCTGGGAAGTCGTGGGTGGGAACGCCCTCGGGTGCACGGTGCTGTTCGCCGAGGGCGCTCCGGACTGGCCGGCGGCCGACCGGCTGTGGTCGCTGGTCGAGGGCGAGCGGATCGCCGTCCTCGGGCTCTCGCCGACGCTGACGCGCGCGCTGATCCCGCACGGCCGCGAGCTCGTCGAGCGCCACGACCTGTCCTCGCTGCGCGTGCTCGTGACGACGGGCGAGCCCTGGAATCCGGAGCCGTACCGCTGGCTCCACGAGGTCGTCGGCGGTGGTCGCTGCCCGATCATCAACTGCTCCGGTGGAACCGAGGTCGGCGCTTGCTTCCTCTCCGCGTGCCTCGCGGAGCCGATCAAGGCGTGCTCGCTCGGGGGACCGGCGCTCGGGATGGCCATGGACGTCGTCGACGCCGAGGGCAGGCCGGTCCGCGGCGAGGTCGGGGAGCTCGTCTGCCGCAAGCCGTTCCCCGGCATGACGCGCGGGTTCTGGCGCGACCCGGAGCGGTACCTCGATACGTACTGGCGCCGACTACCGGGTGTCTGGGTGCACGGCGACTGGGCCTCGGTGGACGAGGACGGGTACTGGTTCCTGCACGGGCGCTCGGACGACACTCTCAACATCGCCGGCAAGCGGGTCGGGCCGGCCGAGCTCGAGTCGGCCGTCGTAGCTCATCCGGCGGTCGCGGAGGCCGCGGCGGTCGGTGTGCCGCACGAGGTCAAGGGCGAGACCGCCTGGATCTTCTGCGCGCTCGTGCCCGGAGCTACCCCGTCGGAGGAGCTCGGATCCGAGCTGCGGGGACTCGTCTCCGCGGACCTCGGCAAGGCCTTCGCGCCCGAGCGGATCCTCTTCGTCGGCGCGCTGCCGAAGACCCGCAGCGCGAAAATCGTCAGGCGCGCGGTGCGTGCGAAGGTGCTCGGGGCCGATCCCGGCGACCTCTCTTCGCTCGAGAATCCGGAGACGCTGGCCGAAATCGAAGCGGTCGTCCGCGGCTAACGCCCGTTTCAGAAAGGCTTACCGGAACTGACTTTTCCACCCGGATAAGTCGGCGCCGCAAGCGAGCGCCTTAGCGGGCCGTTCGGGCAGCGGCTGCCAGCTCGACGCCGGTGCCTTCAGTCCGCTTCTCGACGTGCGCGGCTGCATAGGCCTCGTCTTCATCAAGCGTCTCGTGCTCGAGTAACGCGGCGGCGAGCGAGTCGAGCTTGTCCCGGTTGTCCTTCAGCAGCGCGACGACCTCCTCGTGCGCCGCGTCGACGATCCGACGGACTTCGTCGTCGATCAGCTCCTGCGTGTGCTGGGAGACCTCGGAGGCGCCGGGCAGCAACGGGCCCTGGCCGTCGACGGGCGTGACCGCGACGGGCCCGATCTTGGTGCTCATGCCCCAGCGGCCAACCATCTGGCGTGCGATCTCGGTCAGCTGCTGGATGTCTGACTCCGCTCCGGTCGTTGGCTCGTCGAAGACGATTTCTTCCGCGGAGCGGCCGCCGAGCGCGACCTTGATCTTGGCCTCGAGCTCCCGTCGCTCGTAGCTGTAGCGGTCCGCGTCGGGCGCCGAAAAGGTGACTCCCAGCGACACACCACGCGGGATGATCGAGATCTTGCGGACAGGATCGGCGCCCGGGGTGAGCATCCCGACGATTGCATGGCCGCCCTCGTGATAGGCGGTCCGGCGCTTGTCGTCCTGGCTCATCAACACCTGCCGCTCCGCGCCCAGCACGATCCGCTCGAGCGCGTCGGTGAAGTCGGCCTCGGTAACGACGTCGTGGTTTCTGCGCGCGGCGAGCAGCGCCGCCTCGTTGACCAGGTTGGCGAGATCGGCGCCGACCATCCCCGGCGCCGTCGCCGCGATCCTGCCGAGATCGACGTCCAGCCCGAGCGGGACGCCTCGAGTGTGCACCTTCAGGATCTGCTCCCGCCCGTTTCGGTCGGGAGGCTGTACGGAGACCCGACGGTCGAACCGGCCTGGACGCAGCAGCGCCTGATCGAGCACGTCGGGCCGGTTGGTGGCTCCGATCACGATCACGCTGGTCGAGGAGTCGAACCCGTCCATCTCGGTCAGGATCTGGTTCAGCGTCTGCTCCCGCTCGTCGTTGCCGCCGCTGAAGCCGGCGACGCCGGAGGTGCGGGAACGCCCGATCGCGTCGAGCTCGTCGATGAAGACGATCGCCGGCGCCGCCTCCTTCGCCTGCGCGAAGAGATCGCGGACGCGCGAGGCGCCGATTCCGACGATCGCCTCGACGAACTCGGAGGCCGACAGCGAGAAGAAGGGCACGTTCGCCTCACCCGCGACCGCCCGCGCCAGCAGAGTCTTGCCCGTGCCGGGCGGCCCTGAGAGCAGCACTCCGTGCGGGATCCGGCCGCCGACCTTCCGGTACTTGTCCGGATTGCGCAGGAAGTCGACCACCTCGGCCAGCTCGTCCTTGGCCTCGTCGATTCCGGCCACGTCGGCGAACGTCACCTTGTCGCCGGAGGGCTCGTAGCGGCGCGCCCGCGAGCGGCCGAACGCGCCAAGCATCCCTTGGACGTTGCCTGCCCGGCGCAGGAGAAAGACCAGCAGGAGGAGGAACAGAAGCGTCGGGCCGAAGCCGAGCAGCAGGTTTTCCCACCACGGCGACCCGGTCTGGAGCGGCTGCGCGTTGACGACGACCTTCTTGCTCTGCAACAGCTGGGAGAGGGCGTCCGTGTCCGCGAAGGCGGGGATCTCAGTCTTGAATGCGGTCGTGGGCTTCGAGCCGGCGAAAGTCTCCTTCTGCGTGAACGTGCCCTGAATCGCCGTGCCCTTCGACGTGATCTCCTTGACGTGACCGTCGGTCACCTGTTTGAGGAAGTACGGGCTGTACGGAACGCGCACCCGCGAAGGCGCCGACGTCGCGCGCGAGCCGGCGTAGTAGTTGATCGCGAACAGCCCGATAATGAGCGCGACCCACCACCAGGTGATCCGGAACCGGGGCGGCCGTTCGTTCGGCTTCTCCGGGGCTCCGGACGGCTGCCGTACCTGAGGCGGGGTTGAGGCTCTCTGCGGATCCGTGCTCACCAGACCACGATGCCACGAATGACCAGGGTCGGGAAGGCGCAGACCGTCTCGACACCCCCATGTGCCCCTGCGCATATGCTCGCGCGGTGAGCGAACGCGAGCTCGACGGCCAGGTCGCCCTCGTCACGGGTGGCGGACGGGGAGTCGGCCAGGGCATTGCGCGCGAGCTCGCCGCGGCAGGAGCGCGCGTCGCCGTCAGCGCCCGGACCCGCGACCAGGTGGAGGCCGTCGCCCGCGAGATCGGCGGCCTCGCGCTCGTCGCCGACGTCACCGGCCTTGCCGCCGTCGAGTCGATGGTCGAGCAGGTAGAGGCTGAGCTGGGGCCCATCGACCTCCTCGTCGCAAACGCTGGGCGAAACGTCCGCGAGCAGCGCGCGTGGGAGGTCGATCCCGGCGACTGGTGGAACGTCTTCGAGGTCAACGTCCTCGGCGTCTACCTCTCCTGCCGGGCCGTGATCCCCGGGATGCTCGAGCGCTTCGAGGACCGGCCACGCGAGCAAAGCCCGCGTGGCCTTCATGGCGACGCCGCAAGCGGCGTCGCGGGGCGCATCGTCATCACCGGCAGCGGCGCCTCGTACCTTCCTCACTCCGGCAGCACTGCGTACTCGTCGAGCAAGGCCGCGGTCTGGCGATTCGGAAACGTGCTCGCCGAGCAGCTCGAAGGCCGGATCCCGGTCTTCGTGATCAGCCCCGGCCTGGTCAAGACGGAGATGACGAAGGCGGCTCCCGACGACGCGCCCTGGACTCCGCCCGAGCTTGCACCCCGGTTGGTACGCGCGCTGGCCTCGGGGCGAGCGGATGTGCTTTCCGGCCGTTACATCCACGCCGAGCACGACGACATCGACGAGCTGATCCGCCGGGCCGACGAGATTCAGGAACGCGACCTGAACGCGATCCGGCTCCAACGGTAGCCAGGTTTTCGACTGGTAGTCTAAAACTAACGATGAGGCTCGCGCTCGCCCAGGTCAACACCGTCGTCGGCGATCTCGACGGCAACGCGGAGCGGATCGGACGACGGCTGGCAGAGGCGAAGGAACAGCAGGCCGACCTCGTCGTCTTCCCCGAGCTCGCGGTCACCGGCTACCCGCCGGAGGACCTGCTGCTGCGGCCGAGCTTCGTGCAGGCGGCGCAGGGGAAGGCCGAGGCGCTCGCCCGCGAGGCGCGGGGAATCGTCGCGCTGATCGGCGTGCCGTGGTTCGATCGCGATCTCTACAACGCTTGCGCCGTCTGCGCCGCCGGCGAGATCAAGACGATCTACCGGAAGCGCTTCCTCCCCAACTACGGCGTGTTCGACGAGGACCGCTACTTCGCCACCGGCCGCGACCTCGTGCTCCTCGAGCACGGCGGCACCCTCGTCGGCCCGACGATCTGCGAGGACATGTGGCAGCCCGGCCCGCCGGCGACCGACCTGGCGCTCGCCGGGGCGCAGCTGCTCGTCAACCTGTCGGCCTCGCCGTTCCACCTGCTCCGCGACCGCGAGCGGCAGGAGATGTTTGCCACGCGCGCGCGCGACAACTCGTGTCTCGTCGCGTTCTGCAACTCCATCGGCGGCCAGGACGAGCTCCTCTTCGACGGAAACTCGCTCGTGCTCGACGAGGAGGGTCACCTGCTCGCGCGCGGGCCCAGCTTCGAGGAGGCGCTCCTCGTCGTCGACATCGAGCCGGCCGACGCGATCGGGCGCCGGCTCCGAGACGTCCGCCGCCGGGCTCTCGCCCGCGACCGCCGCGAGCTCCCTGACTTACCGGCCGTCCATGTCGGCTCGCCGCATGGGCCTCGCGAGCGCGTGGAGGCGCTGATCGCTCCGCGGCTCGACGAGCTGGAGCAGATGCGCGTCGGGCTCAAGCTCGGCTTGAGGGACTACGTAGACAAGAACGGGTTCGGCGAGGTCGTCGTCGGCGTGTCGGGAGGGATCGACTCGGCGCTCACCGCGGCGCTCGCGGTCGAGGCGCTCGGCCCTCGGCGGGTCCACTGCGTCTCGATGCCGTCGCGCTACTCGTCCGCCGAGACTCGGGAAGATGCGCGCCGACTCGCTGTGAATCTCGGCGCGGACTTCCGCGAGCTGCCGATCGACGACATCTACAACGGGTTCGAGAGCGTGCTGGCCGAGAGCTTCGCAGGCCTCGAGCAGGACCTCACCGAGGAGAACCTGCAGGCCCGGATCCGCGGCACCATGCTGATGGCGCTCTCGAACAAGTTCGGCTGGCTCGTGGTCGCGACCGGCAACAAGTCGGAGCTCTCTGTCGGCTACGCGACGCTCTACGGCGATCTGGCCGGCGGCTTCGCCTTGATCAAGGACGTCTTCAAGACGGACGTCTTCCGGCTCTCCCGGCACTTGAACGAGCGGGCCGGCGAAGAGCTGATCCCGCAGACAATCATCGACCGCGCCCCGAGCGCAGAACTGCGGGACAACCAGCTGGACGAGGATTCACTGCCGCCCTATTCCGCCCTTGACCAGGTACTCGCCGCATACGTCGAGGAGGACCGCTCCGCCGAGGAGCTGAGCGCGGACGGCTTCGATCCGGACGTCGTCGAGCGTGCCGTGGCGATGATCGACCGTGCCGAGTACAAGCGCCGGCAGGCGCCACCCGGTGTCAGGCTCCGGCAGAAGGCCTTCGGTCGGGACCGAAGGACGCCGATCACGAACCGCTGGCGCGGCTAGCCGCTTTGCGCGCAGGCGCGCTCGCTTCACGGGGGGAAACCCGGTTTTCCCCGTGTGCCCCCTCGTTGGGTTGACGCGCGTCCCGCGCAGATAAGGCTCCGGCGGGCCAAGCCCGCCTCCGCCGAGTGAGAGGACTGTGAGTTTGTCGTGGTCCCGTCTGGGGCGTTTGTCAGGTTGGTGTCGGTGCTCTTTGCTCGTGACTCAGTGAGAGGATGACCCCGCCCAGCGGGTGTCTTGCGAGTGATGTGTCCGGGTGGAGAGACCGGTGCCGGCCTGGCGCCCGCTTG